>ERZ773252.47-NODE-47-length-146785-cov-6.668991_pt1 | contig 146785 bp, 117 predicted proteins | sample MGYA00580517_ERZ773252 | MGnify/ENA primary metagenome ERZ773252 (study PRJEB29015, sample SAMEA2737766) | human gut metagenome | biome: human gut; feature: human-associated habitat; material: faeces | place: China | collected 2012 ...
CTTGCATGTGTTAAGCACGCCGCCAGCGTTCATCCTGAGCCAGGATCAAACTCTCGTTAAAAGTGTCTGTCCGGTTCAAAATAACTCTGGTCATTTATTGAACCTTTGGATTGTTTTTTGCAATCCGTTTTACTGTTTTTTGGAAATCTTCATTTCTGAAGATGTTCGCTGAAAATTTATAAGAAATTTTCAGGGATGGTTTATGATTCAGTTTTCAATGTTCTTCTTTTTGCTGACTTTTTATTGACAGCTCGTATATTTTAACACACTTTCAATTCTTTGTCAACAACTTTTTATTGTTTTTTGTTATCAAACTTTCGTTTAGCGACAACTCGTATATGATATCATACATTTTTTCAGTTGTCAATAACTTTTTTTGCCGTCCAACTTTTATAACATTTTTGCACTACCCAGTGTTTGTTATCCGTTGTCATCTGACAGCTTGTATATAATAATACATTATTTTACATTTGTCAACTGTTTTTCTTCAATTTTTTACATTTTTTCATCAATCCATCACATTTCTATCATTTCACTCCCACATAGGTCTTAGGTAAACAGTTCGAATTATGAAAAGAATCAAATTTAATATTGGTATTAAAATAATTGGCCTGCTGTTTGTTTTGTTAGTTACAGCGATCGCCGGAAATCTGTTTGGTGTTATCTCCATAAAAAATATGAACGAACGGACAGAAATTATATCCGGACAATGCATGAAATCCGTGAGTCTGCTTGCGGAAACCTCAAGGAATGCGGAGAGGGTTCAGAAATTCGTCAACAAATCCATGCATTCTCGTTCATCCGATGACAGTTCCACTACAGATTCTTCAGATAACGATACGGAAAATATAACTTCTGAAATCATCAATGTAAATAATGCCTTTACAGAATTGGAAGAATTAATTTCTTCATTTTCAAATTCAGAAATGATACAGGCTCTGGCAGATTATAAAGAAGAGTATGAAACTTATGTAACTTCTTTATCTGAAACATTTTCCAACCAGGGACAGGAACTGAATCTTTCCGGAGATGAAAATAATTCCGGCAGCAATGATAAACCCAAGGAAAAGTGCCGGAAAAATCAAAGCTTCTGCCGATGATACCCAGAAACTGGTTCAGGCACTTCAGACGATCTCGGAACAGATGGGAGAAAATACAGAGATTGAAGAAAATCTGAAAAAAGAGGTGAATGTATTTACTAACATAGAATAATCTGTCATAATGTAAAAAAATAAGGAGTATCGCCAAAAACGATACTCCTTATTTTTTTACATCATTCTCTGTCTGACAATCTCGTATGCAAGTACTCCTGCTGCAACGGAGGCATTTAGGGAATCAATATTGCCTTTCATTGGGATGGATGCGGTGAAGTCGCATTTTTCTTTTATGAGTCTTCCGACTCCCTCACCTTCATTTCCTATGACAAGGCCTATCGGTCCTTTTAGGTTCTGCCGGTACATAATTTCTCCGTCCATGTCCGCACAGACAAACCATAAACCTTCTTTTTTGAGTTCATCAATAGTTGCTGCTATGTTGGTTACTTTTGCCACCGGTGTGTAATTCAATGCACCTGCTGAGGTTCTTGCCACGGTTGCCGTTAATCCGACCGCTCTTCTCTTCGGAATGATTACTCCGTGTGCCCCCGCCAGATTTGCAGTTCTAATAATTGCTCCAAGATTATGCGGATCTTCGATATTATCCAGAATGAAGATAAACGGATCTTCTCCCTTTTCTCTCGCTGCTGCCAGGATATCTTCTACTTCCGCATAGGAATAGGCTGCCGCATAGGCAATCACGCCCTGGTGTTTTCCGGTTTTTGACATGGCATCCAGACGTTCCTTGTCAACGTACTGGATAATCGCATTTACTTTTCTCGCTTCCCTTGTAATACTTAATACCGGACCATCATGACAGCCATCCTGCACGAACAGCTTATCTATCGTTTTGCCTGCCCGGAATGCTTCCAGAACGGCATTTCTTCCTTCTATTGTAAATTCTTCGTATCGCATTTTTTCTCCTTATAACAGCTCCATACCCTTTTTTACAAGTTCAAACATTCGTTTTGTTTTTCCCTGCATATACAGGTAACCCATCAGAGCTTCAAATCCTGTCGCATTTCTGTAATCGATAATATCTGCATTTTTTGCAGCAGTATAAGATTTGGCATTTCTTCCTCTCTTATAAATCTGCTCTTCTTCTTCCTCTAAAAACGGCTGCAGCTTTAACACCATTTCCGCCTGTGTAGCGGCTTTTGCCAGGTTGCTGCTTTTCTTATGAAGCTGGTTTACCTGACGGTTTCCCTCTCCTACCACAATGGTGCGGATGATGATTTCGTAAATGGCATCTCCGATATAAGCAAGTGTCAGCGGGGAATACGTGCAGACATTCTGTTTCTTTATCTGAAATTGATCTAATATACTTTTGTATAAATCTAAACTCTCTTCCATTTTACTCCTTCGCGTGTATCTTCCAGAACAATGCCTTTTTCCAGCAATTCATTACGGATTGCGTCCGCTTTCTCAAAATTCTTCTCTTTCTTTGCAGCCTTTCTTTCCTCGATTTTTTCAAGGATATATGCTTCCATCTCTTCACTGACGGTATCTGTCTCTTCTGCTGCCCCGGAGGTTAGATTCAGGGATAATACCTCATCAAAACTGCGGACCAGTTCGAGTTTTGTCTTATCGTTCATATCTTCTTTTAATAATTCGTATAAAACAGTAATTCCCATGGATGTATTGAGATCATTTCCAAGTGCATCCAGGAATTTTTTCTTGTATCCATCAAATTTATCCTGCTCAATTTCGCCTTCATCTTTGAGTTTTGCAACCGCTTTCAGTAATTTATCGTATGCAGTCTTTACATTGTCCATGACTTCATAAGAAAATTCCAACGGTTTACGGTAATGTGACTGCAGGCAGAACATACGGTAAACCAGCGGATTATATCCTTTTTCTTCCAGAAGGGATACGGTAAGGAACTCGCCCTTTGACTTGCTCATCTTTCCTGATTTGTCATTTAAGTGATGTACATGGAACCAGTAATTACACCATTTATGTCCGAGGTACGCCTCACTCTGCGCGATCTCATTCGTATGATGCGGGAAGATATTGTCCACACCGCCGCAGTGAATATCCATGTATTCGCCCAGATGCTTCATGCTGATGCAGGAGCATTCGATATGCCAGCCCGGATATCCTATGCCCCACGGACTGTCCCATTTTAATTCCTGATTGTCAAATTTGGATTTTGTAAACCACAGAACGAAGTCACTTTTATTTTTCTTATTGGTATCCTCATCTACATCATCACGCACTCCGACCATCAGTTCTTTCTCACTCTGACTGGAAAATACATAGTAATCATCCAGTTTTGAGGTATCAAAATAAACATTATCTCCTGCGATATAGGCATAGCCTTTCTCAAGCAATACTTCTATCATATGGATAAACTCGGAAATACAGTTTGTTGCCGGTTCTACCACATCAGGACGTTTGATGTTAAGTTTTTCACAATCCGAGAAAAATGCATCTGTGTAGAATTTTGCAATCTCCATGACAGTCTTATGCTCTCTTTTTGCACCTTTTAACATCTTATCCTCACCAGTATCCGCATCACTTGACAAATGTCCGACATCTGTAATATTCATGACACGTTTTACATCGTAACCCGCATAACGGAGTGTTTTTTCAAGAACATCTTCCATAATATAGCTTCTGAGATTTCCAATGTGGGCAAAATGATATACAGTCGGTCCGCAGGTATACATCTTTACTTTTCCATCTTCATTCGGAACAAATGTTTCTACACTGCGGGTAAGTGTATTATAAAATTTAATTCTATTTTCCATGTTTATCCTCTTTCTATTTATTATTTTTTCTGATATTTATCGACCAGTTTCTGCAGTCTCTGGTTTTCCTCTTCCAGTCTGTGCATTTCCTGTTTCAGATGTTCGATTTCATTCATGACAGGATCCGGAAGATGTACCTGATCCATATCGTTTCTCGGAATCCTTACGTTATCCTGCTTTACTACACATCCTGGAACTCCTACTACGGTTGAATTCGGCGGCACCTCTTTTAAGACAACACTACCAGCACCGATTTTGGAATTTTCCCCGATGGTAAAAGAGCCAAGCACCTTTGCGCCGACACTGACCATGACATTGTCCTCCAGAGTCGGATGACGCTTGCCGGTTTCCTTGCCCGTACCGCCAAGGGTAACTCCCTGATACAATGTAACGTTATCTCCAATAATCGTGGTTTCCCCGATGACAACGCCATGACCATGGTCAATGAACAGACCTTTTCCAATGACCGCACCGGGATGAATCTCGATACCGGTTTTTCTTGCCGCTCTCTGCGAGATCCATCTGGCTCTGAAGTAATGCCCTTTTTCGTAGAGTTTATGCGCCTTTCTATATTTCCAGATCGCCTTAAAACTCGGATACAGCAAAACTTCCCAGTCGGATTTGATGGCCGGATCTCTTTCTCTTATAATGGCTGCCTCTTCTTTAAAATATTTCCAAAATTTCATGATTTTACCTCATATATAAATAAAAATTTAAGCTCCGTTCCCTCCCGCGATATGCTCCATTCCACCAAAACGGAACATTCACTATCTTAAGGAACGAAGCTGTCTTTCCAGAAATTATTCTTCATTATTGCGTGTCAGTGTATGGCGAGGATTCATTTTTACAGATTCTGCACATTCTGCAATGACACCCACGATTTCAAGAATATTATCATACGACATCTTATCCGTTACCGAAATCAGCCTGCCTTTCTCTGTGTTTACATACTTCGGTTTCAGATGGTTCAATGCCAGTGCCGCCAGATCGCATCGGCAGGTCGGACACTTGCAAATTCCGAGTTTATCAATATACTTATCGATCTGCTCTATGACCAGCTCTTCCATGACATTCTTATAATCCGGTTTTCTTGTCAGCCGGATAATGGTATCCACCCTGTTTCTTATGACTTCGCTTACCTCCGGAAGTTCTATAATATCTTCCGCACCAAAGCCCATCGCTTTCCTGATATCCTCGGTGTCTTCGTTCTCTATCAGTACAAGAACCGGAACGACATTTAATACCTTTGATATCTTCATTAAACGCAGCAGTTCAAATCCGTCTATCGATTCCAATGGGATGGCAGTAATGACCAGATCCACATCCGGAAAATGATTATTTAAGTAATCGAAGGCTTCTTTTCCATTGCTGCACACTTCCGTTACATACTTATCGTACAGTATTGCCTCCAATTCTTTTTTCTGTGATTCTTCCCCTGTAACAATTAATACATTACTTTTTCTGCTCACTTTTCCTCACTCCTCATCTTTCGTTTTACTTACTTTCATAGTATACGACAAATCTGAAAAAATCTCAAGAAAAAATTATAACACGTCATTTATCTGTATAACCATATCATCCGTAATTCCGATCCCCTCTTTTATCTCTGCAATCATGACCGGGAAAATCTCTTCTTTCATGCCTGCCATGCCCTTCCACCGCATGAAATCCTTGATAAATCCCTCTTTCTTCTCTTCATCCCCGACAATATCCTCAATCACAATTTCGCCGGTTTCTTCGCTGGTCATAATGATGCCCGCAATGCTGTAATCATTCCGCTTTCGCAGCAGATACACTCCGCCGCCTTCAATTCCTGCCTGGACAATCCGTTCCTTAAAGTATTCCCGGTCACGGAACGGCATCAGCTCTTTTCCGGTACGGATTTCATTTTCCAGTGAATTGATTTCCTGATAAATATCTTCTTTAAAATTCGCTTCGGTAAGCGGTTCTAAATTAAATTTCAGCATCATCTTTGCTTCTTTTACACTTAACTGATAAATTTTCTCTTTTCTTTCCTTTATCAGCCGGAATCCGAGTCTTTTGTAGATTTCAGGATTTTCCGGAATCAGATAGACGAAATCCGCATTGGCACATTTCGCCTCCGCCAGTGCCTTTTCCATGAGTATTTTCATCATGCCCCTGCCGCGGTATTCTTCCTTTGTTGCCACACCATACAGATAAACCGCTTCTGCCATGGAATCGTTGCAGCTTAACAGCCGCGGAAGAAGAAAAACTTCAGACACAATTTCTTCCCCATCCATACACACAATTGCTTTTCCGTCCTTTTCTGCCTTCCTGTAGAAGAAGTCCGTAAATAATTCTGTATCACGAAAAATACTCTGATATAATGGTCTGGTACGATACAGTTCTTTTCCTTCCAGTTGTTCTATTCTCATGCTGCCCTCACTTTCCGGTATTATTTTTCATAAACATTATATTTTTTCGCCATAAATGCAGGGTTGTATGACATTTTCGCTTTCCGCAGACCTTCCAGTCCCATATCATCTTCTCTGTTAACCCATTTTGCAGTCGGGAAACAGTGTATAAGAAACTGCTGGTTGATAAACGGATACAGCCCCCGGATCTCCGGATTTGCTTTCTCGACATGAATATATGCGGTTTCCTCTCTTTTCAGATAAGTTCCCAGTGTAAATGCTTCTAATTTTCCATCAATAAACACTCCAAACATATCAAGGTTCATATCATTACTATGCCGGATCAGCTCTTTTATTCCTTTCAGTTCGTAATCATCCCTGTGATACTCATCTTCAATATTTCTCATGGCATGCCATTTGTCAAGGTATTCACTGATAATATCCGCATCCTCCGCCATCATTACCCTGCACTCATATCTGCCTTCATATTCTTTATAAAATGCATTTACATGATTTTTCTTTTTATGGTATTTCTTTCCTGCCAGCCGCCTTAATGCGTCCGCATCGTAGACATAGTCAAAGTATCTTCTGTCTTCTTCGACCGTATAGCGATCCTGCGGCAGTTCAAGCTGCCGGATCAGTTTTTCATCAACGGTATACATCACCAGCTTACACTTTCGTTCTGTATGAAAATAATCCTGTGCCATTTCAAAGTATTTTTTTACATCTTTGTCCGCACACACCGGGGAGGCTGTAAAGTATTCGTCCTGAAGCCTGTAAATCCAAAACAGCCCCTTTCCATCCGTAACGTATCTCGCTTTGTAATAATCCTTCCAGATATAACTATTTGTGATAATATTCTCACAGGTCTGCGCATATCTTAAGGAAAATAATGCTCTTAATTCCCAGTAATCCTCATATTTCATTTCCTTTAATTCATAGTTACTCATGAAAAATCTCCTGTTCTCACCTATCTCATGCAGCCGCCGCAGCCGGCACACCCGCCTGTATTTCCTGCTGTTATTCCATCCCCATAGATATAATTTTCAACAGTTTCGATCAGCGCGATCGCCTGCGATGCAATGCCTTCTCCCCGTCCGGTAAAGCCAAGACCCTCTTCTGTGGTTGCTTTCACACAAATCTGGTCTTTTCTGATTTTAAGTGCCTTTGCAATGTTCTCCGTCATTTTTTCTCGGTAAGGAGCAAGTTTCGGATGCTGTGCGATAATGGTCGCATCAATATTGCCAATGATATAGTAGTGTTCTTCCAGTAATTTCCCCACATGCTCCAGAAGGAGAATACTCGAAATTCCCTTGTATTTTGGATCGGTATCCGGAAAATGTTTTCCGATATCGCCCAGTGCAGCCGCACCGAGCAGTGCATCCATGATGGCATGCACCAGGACATCCGCATCAGAATGTCCCAGCAGGCCTTTTTCATATGGAATTTCCACACCGCCAAGTATCAGCTTTCTTCCCTCTTCCAGTCTGTGAACATCATATCCCATTCCAATTCTCATATATACCTCTTTTCTTCCATCATCAGAGTTCTTCTGTAACGGATTTTTTCCATTACACCAAAAAGCTCCAGAACATTCCCTGTTCCGGAGCTTCCCATGTCGTAATGGCTAAGAAGGGATTCGAACCCCTGACACCGCGGGTATGAACCGCGTGCTCTAGCCAACTGAGCTACTTAGCCATATATCGCCTAATCAAAACTTAAAAGGATGGGACCTATAGGGCTCGAACCTATGACCCTCTGCTTGTAAGGCAGATGCTCTCCCAGCTGAGCTAAGATCCCACATCTTTGTTCGCCTCCATCAGACTACTTTGGTAGTATACACTCTTAATCCGGATTTGTCAACAACTTTTTTTCAATTTTTTCAATTTTTTTTATTTTATCTTTTTTATCCCCATTTTTGACGATTCTAGTTAAATCCGAATATCTTCTGTGCAGCCTTGTAACCAGCCACGGAAAGTCCTCTTCCAACCTTTCCCGGAAGATTCATCCACACACCGAATACGGAATGGCGCAGCCTGTGATAAAGTTTCTGATCCGTATCTTCCAACCATTTCCAGAGTGCTTCCTTTTTCCTAAGTGCTTCCTCACTTCCATCCCGGATAAGCATAATGGATGCAATGCACATCATCATATCAAGATACTGAAGCATATATCGGTCCAGATTCCTGCTTTCCACTTCCATGCCAAGATAATCCTGTATCATGATTTTTGCAACCCGGATATGCTGATCGATTCTTGATATCATTACTCTCTCATTAACGGACTGATCTTCCCTGCCGATAAAATAATGATACAGATCCACATCGATATAACAAATCTTTTTTACATATGGCAGTGGATGAAATACAAAGATGTTATCCACATAGAATGTATGTGCGGGCAGTGTTAATCCACATTCCCGGAGCATCTGTGTGCGGTAAATCACGGAATGCATCAAAATATACTGCGATTTACGAAAATGCACATATCCTTCCCAGTGGGTAATGTGCTTCACTGGAAATATATTCTTATACTTCATAACTTTCTTATGCTTTGCCCCCTGCTTGTCATACACAAAATTTGCCAGAAGCATATCCAGGTTCTTTTCATGTTCCACCATATAGCGCAGGGTATTTAAGACTTTCTTCAATGCGTCTTCATCCACCCAGTCATCGCTGTCCACCACTTTAAAGAATACACCATTGGCATGTGCAAGCCCGGTATTGACAGCTTCGCCATGTCCGCCATTTTCCTGATCTACGAAAGTAACGATGGACGGATATTTTTCGCTTAATTTCACTGCCAGATCATGCGTTCCGTCTTTTGATCCGTCATTTACAATGATCACTTCCACTTCTTCCCCGCCGCTGACAAGTGTTTCCACACAATGTTCCATATAGTCCTGTGAATTATAACATGGTACTGCTACACTTAATAACTTCATATCTATTCCTCTCCGATGCGTTCTGCCATTTCCAGTGCTTTTTCCACGATTGCATCAATATTGTAATATTTGTATTCCGCCAGTCTTCCCAGCAGGTAAAGGTTTGAATACTTTCCTGCCTGCTGCCTGTATTTCTCATACAGCCGGTTATTCTCTTCATTGATAATTGCATAATACGGAATCTGTCCCGGCTGTGCCATATATGGCATCGGATATTCTCTCATAATCACGGTTCCATCGCACTGCTGCCCCGTGAGTTTCTTAAATTCCGTAATTCTGGTGTATTCCTCGCTTACGGTGTAATTGATGACCGCCTTCGGCTGCCAGCTGTCTATTTCGTAGTATTCCGATGCAAATCTGAGACTGCGGTATGGAAGTCTTCCAAAACAGCATCTGAACAATTCATCAATCGGGCCGGTATAAATAACCGGACCTTCAAATTCCTTTCCCTGATACAGAATTTTTTCTCCCATGAAGTCCAGCAGCCCGAGTGCATCGGTTCCGGTAAGGACATCGATATTCTCATCCGCCAGCATATGCTCAAACATCGGGGTATAACCATCCGCCGGCATTCCCTGGTATGCATCCTGGAAATAATGGTTATCATAAGATATCAGAACAGGGACTCTTCCCGTTACCGCCGGATCGATCTCTTCCGGCTTCTGTCCCCACTGTTTCATAGTATATTTAAGGAAAATATTCTGATAAACATATTCCGCAATCGCCCGGATATCCGGATCTTCATTTTCCCGCAGTTTTAAGATCGGTACTTTCGTTCCTTCCCCGTATTCCCGGATCAGCTTCTCCGTAAGAGCAGCTGCTTTTTCTTCCCCGTATACCAGTTTCAGGGAATTCAGATTAAACGGAACCGGTATATACTGTCCATGTATATATCCTTCCACTTCATGCCGATAATCATACCAGCTGGTATACCTGGATAAATAATCATATACTTTTCTGCTGTTTGTATGAAAAATATGTGGGCCGTATTTATGCACCAGAATCCCGTGCTCTTCTTTTTCATCATAACAGTTCCCGCCAATGTGGGAACGTTTCTCAATTACTAATACTTTCTTTCCTTTCTGTGCCAGTATATTGGCTGTTACAGCCCCGGCACATCCGCTTCCTATAATAATACAGTCGTACATCCTACGTTTCCTCCTGTTCCTTGTCCGTATTACGCATAAATAGAAATGCAAACACTCCCATTCCTATGAATTCCAGCAACATAATAATAATTTTTGACAGCAATACATTGTTTATTTTTTCACAAACTGGCAGATACATCATGATGAATGCCGTTGTGTTGCAGCTCATATGCAACAGCACCGGTGCTGTCATGGTATGACAGCGTTCTCTGGCTATGCAGAGAAAGATGCCAAGCAGTCCCGCATAAATGCCCTGCGTCAGATTTCCGTGGTAAATCCCAAAGATCAGGGCGGAAAGCAGTATTGCATTTTCTTCTTTGGTATATTCGCACAGCCGGTCGTACATCATGCCGCGAAAAACGATTTCCTCGATGACCGGTGCTACGATGCATAATGTCAGGATCTGGAAAAGCAATGGATTGCTTAAAAAATTCTCTGATACAGTGCTGTATTCTTCCCCAGCCCTGCCAAGCGGAAGAAGTGTTACTGCTTTTCCCAGTGCGCCGCTTGTAAATATCCCGAAAAACAGGATGATTCCCGAAGCACGGATTCCCGCCGGCTCCCAGTGCATATCCGCCTCACTGCTTCTGCGGCTGATGAGAAGCAGGATCGGACAGGTAATCACCGCCGCAAGGAACAGAATGACCAGACTATGCTGCTGGAGATATTCCTGGATATTATCAAAATACTGATAGCCAAGCAGATAATGTCTGGTATCACTCTGCCCGATATCCACGAATTTATACCACATGGCATAGATTCCAAATATTGCCTGTACGACAAGCTGCACTCCGTAATAGATAATTAATGGCAATAGTGCCCGCAGCACTTTCAGTTCAAAGCTGTCCTGTGTTCTCATCTTCTATCCCTACTTTGATGTAATATGTCCGATATTTTTAATCAGTACGGAGATCGTTCCGTCCTCATTCGTCATAAATTCAATGTTATCGGTACTGTTATACTGTTCCATCGGTATCTTGATTTCGATTCCCGTATCCGTGGTAAGATGCTGCTTTGCAAACTTCTTTACGGTCGTTTCATTCTTCGGTTCGATCACTTCTTCTTCCGAGATGTTATATTTCTCAATCTTCTCACGGAATTTTTCCTGCATGGCTTCCTGATTTCCGAATACCTTTGCTGTGACTTCCGGTATGCTGATACTGCCCTGCTCTTCTATCTCCTGGTGAATGATGCTCTTTGCCTTCATATGTTCTTCAAACTGTTCAGATTCATTCAGGAATTCCCTCTGAACCGCTTCGACTGCCTTCTCTACGACCGCCAGTTTTGCTTTCTGTGACATCTTCGTGGTACATTGCAAATATCTTCCGGAGAAGTAATTCTCCTTCGCCCCATTGACCTCGTATTTCTTCTCAAGCAGACGGATTCCGAAATCCGACAGATTGATAATCGCAGCTTCCGTAAGTTTCTGCGTGCCTCCCGGCAGTGTGGAACGGTATCTGATAATGGTGTTTACATTGCCATTCTCCCCCGCCGCCGTGGAATGTGTGTAACTCTCTTTATAATTCATCTTCAATATAGCAAGATTCGGATTTGTCCCGATTTCAAAATATGCAATCAGCAAATCTGCGGACGGAATATCCGGATTCGCCTGCATAATTTCATACAATTTTCCGCTCATCTCCCTGCTCATGGAAATGAAATCCCGCTTTTCCTCGATGACCTCCTGTATCAGTTCTGCCACCTCTGAGCCTTCCTCAAACCGACACTGCTTCAGGTCATCGCTATTGTACACCCTGGCAATATGGTTTTTCATAAAGTCCGAAAAATCAGAACCGTAATCCAGTTCCACATCCGAATATACGGCCATTCCAAGACTGGTGTCCATGATATGCACGATTGCGTTTTTTATCTGAATATCTCCTGTTTCCATCACTTTCACATCCTTGTTGTATTTGTCTTCTTTTCTGATGACATAATTAGAAATAATTTTAACATATCCGGAATGAAACTACAAGGAAATTAGATTAAATTTTCGTAAAAACTGCTTTATTTCTATAGAAATATAGTATATAATGGGATCGTTATATATTTTTATGAGGAAGGTACTTAAGAATGAGTCAGGAAAAAATTGATAAAAGAAAAGCAGAAAAAACGAACCGAAAAAAACAGCTTGCAAAGAAAAAACAGAAAAGAATTATTAACATTTTTCTTTCTGTACTTGTAACCGTTGCTTTTATTGCAGTGGTATGCCTTGCTGCAGCAAGCTTAAGCGGCAGGCTGGGAAGCAAATCTTCTGAAACCTCTGCCAACACAATCACACTCAGTGCTGAACAGCTCTCTTCTCTTCTGAACCAGGCTTCATCTTCAGCGGACGGCAGTTCCAATGCTTCTGCTGACACAACTGCTGCCGAAGGTGCAGACCAGACTAAAGAAGAAACCACTGCGGAAAGTGCAGAATAATAACCAGGAAGGGATTTTAACATGAAAAAATTACTTGATTTAATGTCCGAAGAATTTGCAAAAGCTTTTGCATCCTGCGGATATGACGGAAAATATGCAAAGGTTTCTATATCGAACCGCCCGGATCTGTGTGAATACCAGTGTAATGGTGCAATGGCAGCTGCAAAGGAGTATAAAAAAGCTCCTTTCATGATTGCAGATGAGATTGTCAGTTATATAAAGGAATCCGGCAATACAGAGATGTTTTCCATGATTGAGATGGTCAAACCGGGATTTATCAATCTGGTGCTTAGTCCTGCCTTTCTTGCCGGTTATGCAGAGCAGATGGCAGCGGACGCAAAACTCGGATACGAACGCAGCGATGCCACAAAACGCATTGTCATTGATTATGGCGGACCGAATGTTGCAAAACCGCTTCATGTCGGTCATCTCCGTTCTGCCGTTATCGGCGAAAGCCTGAAGCGGATTTTCCGTTTTGCAGGTGATACCGTAACTGCCGATGTACATCTCGGTGACTGGGGACTTCAGATGGGACTTATCATCGAACAGCTCCGCTGTGAAAAACCGGATCTTGTATACTTTGATGAGAATTATCAGGGAGAGTATCCTTCGGAAGCACCATTTACCATATCAGAGCTTGAGAAGATTTATCCGGCTGCCAGTGAGAAATCCAAAAAGGACGAGGCATTTAAGGACCAGGCACACACCGCTACCTTAAAGCTGCAGGAAGGTTATCCGGCATATCGTGCTTTATGGCACCATATCTTAAATGTTTCTGTTGCCGATTTAAAGAAAAATTATGAGAACCTGAATGTTTCTTTTGATGTATGGAAAGGGGAAAGCGATGCCGATCCTTATATTCCGGATATGATTAATGGTTTTCTGGAAAAAGGACTTGCCCACGAAAGTCAGGGAGCTTTGGTCATCGACGTTGCAACCGAAGAGGATACTAAAGAGATCCCTCCATGTATTGTCCGCAAATCAGATGGTGCTGCATTGTATGCGACCTCCGATCTTGCCACAATCATCCAGAGAGAGCAGGATTACCACCCGGATCAGATACTCTATGTTGCGGATAACCGTCAGTCCATGCATTTTACCCAGGTATTCCGTGCCGCAAAGAAGGCCGGACTCTGTGATCAGACAGCGCTTACTTTCCAGGGCTTCGGTACGATGAACGGAAAAGACGGACGACCGTTTAAAACCCGTGAAGGCGGTGTCATGCGTCTGGAAAACCTGATTGCTTCCATCAATGATGCGGTCTACGCAAAAATCATGGACAACCGTACTTTACCAGAAGATGAGGCAAGACAGGTTGCTTCCATCGTAGGACTCTCCGCCTTAAAATATGGTGATCTGTCCAACCAGGCATCCAAGGACTATGTCTTTGATATTGACCGTTTCTCCTCTTTTGAAGGAAATACCGGTCCATATATCCTGTACACGATCGTCCGTATCAAATCCATTCTTGCCAGATACGCACAGGAGTTCGGTTCCTGTGAGAACTGCAATGAGATGAACCGGACACAGAGTGCTACGGAAAAACAGCTTATGACGGAATTAGTCAGATTCAATTCCGTATTTGAATCCGCTTACTGTGAACTTGCCCCGCATAAGATTTGTGCTTATATTTACAGCTTATCCGATGCATTTAACAAATTCTACCACGAGAATAATATCATGGGTGAAAGTGATGCCGTACGTCAGTCAGGATTTATTGCTCTCCTGAAGCTGACCAGGCATACCCTGGAAACTTGCATTGATTTACTGGGATTCAGTGCACCGGAACGTATGTAATTCAAAAAACAGCCTCATGCCGAGGCTGTTTTTTTCTCAGGTGGTAATGAAGGTCGGGAATCCCTCATCCCTTATCCTGTTCTCCATCGCCGCCGCATTGGACAGTCTGGAAAATGCTCCTATTTGTACTTTATATAATCCGTTCTGGAAAATGACATACGGATCAAATCCCCGGTTCTGCAGGGTGCTTACCAATTGGTCAGCATCATTTTTATCCTCATAAGCCCCGACCTGAACTTTATACAGAGGCATCTCAGTAAGCGTTCCCATGTCAAGGGTTTCGAGTATGCCCTGTGCGATAGCCTCTGCAATCTGATCAAATTCTGCATCAAATTTAGCGTTGTCCTTTTCATTGTCAATAAATCCTGCCTCTATAAGTAATGCCGGCATTTTTGTCCTTTTCAGCACCACAAGATTCGGTCGTTCGATTACTCCGCGGTCTTCAAAACCAAGATTTGCCATCTCTCTGTTTATGTTGCGTGCCATTTCCGCTTTTATTCCGCTGTCCTGAAATACCAGTGTTTCTATCCCGGTTGATTTTTCAGGCACACCCGTTGCATTTCTGTGAAAAGAAATAAAGAAATCCGCATCGGCATTATTTCCCATCATTGCTTTCTCCAATGGTGTATTGTATACATCGTCTGTCCTTGTGTATTCAATATCCACACCATTATTCTGAAGAATCCGTCCGACTGCCAGTGCAAGGTTCAGATTATCATCCTTCTCCTTACGTCCCTCATAACTTGCTCCCCAGTCACTTCCGCCATGACCGGGATCGATCACAATCCTGTATGCCATATAATCCCCGTTTCTATCCTGTCACAGGATAAAATGCGTTTTATTTATTATATGAACATCGCCCGGGTGTGTGACATATTATCTTGCCGTGCCGGAAGTATTTGATGAACCTGTGGCATTTTTCTCATTTCCGCCCAGATCATCCACACCGTCTTTGATATCGTCCCCGACATCTTCCACACCGTCTTTGATGTCATCCCCAATATGATCCATATCTTTTTCCAGACTGTTATCCGTGTTTTTGCCGTTATCACTGTTACTGCTGTTTCCGCTCTCATCGGTCACACTGTTTACATTGCTGTCCCTATTATTATCGGCAGAACAGGCTGCGAGTCCTGTCATCATCATAAGAGTTACCATACAGATTGCGATTTTTTTCATTTTACACATAAAAAATCTCCCTTCATACTAAAAGTTGTTTCCCTCTTAGTATGACCGGGAGATTTGATTTTATTCATTTATTTTATTTTGTCATTTCAGCAAGCTGTGCCATGGTTTCATCCATAATACGCTTATTCACAAGAATATCTGTTTTACCGTTGACGGTTGCCTGATAATAGTTGGAATCGTAAGTTGTATATTGTACAGTTACGTTTCCATAGTAATCATCGAGCGGTCTGTTATACACGATGGTGTATACAGGATCCTGATCCGTTACAACCGTGGACTGATCGTAGATAATACGCTCCACACCGCATTTGGAAAGAATATCAAAATAAAAATCTTCCAGAGCCTCTTCATCGACTTCTTTTCCATTGATTTCATACAGGTTCTGCTCCGTCTTTCCCTCAGAAGTATAGGTGGTCTTGTTTAACAGGGTATATTCGCCGTCCGGAGTGGTAAATACAATGCTTCCGGCATCATGTGCTTCTTCGGTGGAAGTTGCAGGTTTTGCAGCAATATCGGAAAGTTTGATATAGATCACCTGTTTGTAAATATAGTCGAGCGGATCGATACCCAGCACTGCTTCGGCAGATGCTTTGGAAATCAGATAAACATTCCCTGATACTTCTTTGGCATTTCCCACCGTCTTTGTGATTCGTGCATAGTAACAGCCGGTAGCTTCGTCATATGCACCGAAATCAACGGTTTTAGACGCATTCTGGGTCACGCCGGTATCGGCATCGGTATCACGGTAATTGATGATATACTGACGCTTGGAATCCGTCAGTCCATAAGCATCGAGGTCTTCCTTTGTCGCCTTATAATTTACCAGCTTTGAAAATTGTAATTTATCAAGGGTATCCGATTGTAAATCATCAATCTTGTTTGTTTCTGCGGAACGGTAGGTTAAAAACGGGGTACTGAAGAACCATTTACAGGTACCGATCAGGTCGGTTTCCGATCCGTTTTCCATGTATACCATTTTTACGGTAAGACCATCATTATTGATGGTGATATCGTTGAGGGTATCGGTCGCAAAAGCCGGGAATGATTCCACATTTGCATAATCGTACATATCTTCACGGCAGACGTAGAGCAAATCCGTGTTCACAGTATAAATCTTATCTTTTCCTTCTATCTTCAGATAGTATTCCTGAAGCATGGAATTATAATCACCAATATAGAAAGTTTCTTTTATACCGCCAAGATTCTCGACTTCGAGGGTGAGGTAAGGATCGTCTAATCCATATTTGTCATCACTATCTGCATCTTCTACTTCACGGCTTGTCCGGGCTGCCACAAATTTTGTTACAAAATTATTGGAGAAAGCTGTGGAGGATAATGGAAAATCTTCATCATCCGCATTATACCAGATATCCTTAATCAGCTTATAATTCAGCTTTTCCCCATCACGGTACTGATAAGATACTTTTGAAATCTCACTTTCCTTAAACGAGGTCAGTGCTTCGGTATAGGTAACGGTATCCGTACCGTCATCTTTTTTGTCCTTTTTATTTCCAATCTGAATCAGAACCAGAACACCGATGAGCAATACCAGTACAACACCCATTATGATTAAATTTCTTGTTCTCTTTGCTTTCATATATTACTTCTTTCTTCTCCTGTACCAGATAATGCCTCCGACAATCAGGATTGCTGCCGGTATGCCTACGGTCAGATAACCAATCTTTACATCTACATCATGCACATAAACCAGACGATTATAAGATTTTGACTTCTTATCCACATATACGGTATCTTCCTGTCCGGTTATCCACTTCATACTGTTGATTACAAATTTTGTATTTGCTTCGGCAAGTGTATCGTTGATATTTGCGACACCTTCCCTTGCCAGTACGGAATAGGAACCACTATAAACCAGTTTTGATTCTTTTCCATCATCCAGTGTCTGTGTGGCTGCAACCGCATAGGTATAAGTACCGGACGGATCTGTATTTAACTTCGCATAGGAGCTGTCCGATTTTGATTTATAATATGCTGTTCCGGATGATTCTAACAATGGTACAACCGTAACGCCATCTTTCTCTTCGATATCCACTTTGTCAGAAGCGATCAGCAGAAGACTTGCCCCTGCATCAATAAGATCCTGTGTGATTTCATGGCTTCTCAGAACCGGTTTTACCATAAAGTTATAATCACCATTATCACTGGTATAATAATAAGCATTGTTCTGTTCCAGTACGGTCATATGGTTTACACTGAGCCCGTATCTTTCCAGAATCGCATCAAAGTTCGGAAGAACCGCATCGGTCTTTACCATCTTATATTCTTCTGCTATAAAGAGAGAACCGCCGTTATCCAGATAATCGGAGATACACCGGTATTCCTTGTCGGTAAAATCACCGGTCATGCTGTTGATGATGAGGAAATCCGCATCTTCCGGAATTGCCCCTTCGTTCTCCAGGTTCAGATCCTCGACGTCGATGTTCTGTTTCTGAATATCGGATTCCACCGTTCCAAGCACTGATTTTCCGGAACCGGTCAATACATATGCTTTCATGGTTTTCTCGGATGTTACATAATCGATGGCATTGGTAATCTGACCTTCCATGTCGTACTGATAATATACATATCCGCTGGAAGATGAGGATGATGAGGATGATGAGGACGATGAAGTATCTTCACTGTCCACTGAGGTTGATATAACCATGTCTGTCAGGTCGATTGCCTTATATTTATCCCCACATACCACGACGATACTTCCCTGTGTCATGTTTGCATTGTACTTTGATACAATGTCAGGGCTTTTTGCAGGATCTTTTGTTTCCAGTTTGATATGGCTGCTGTGTGCAGCATAGTCGTTCAGCAGCCGCTGCAAGTCCGCATATTCGGAACCTGAGCTTGCCAGTGTAATAATCGTAATATCCTGATCCAGATTCTTCAGGTAATTCACCGAAGTATCAGTGAGGGTAAAGATATCTTTTCTGCTTAAATCAATCTGTGTGATATTGGTGCTGAGTGCATTTGATATCAGGTTGATGATAATGACAAATACTACTGCAAGTACGGTAACTCCTGCCATGTAATTTGCATTGGATGCTTTTCTCATGCTTGCCTGGCTTCTGGCTTTTTTCTTTGCTTTCTTTTCTTTTTTATTATCCTTTTCGCTCACAGTAACACCTCCTTAGCTCCAGCGTCTCTTCTGTACTGACTGTACAGTAAGGAATACGAATAATCCAATCAGTGACACGAAATATACAATTCCATTCAAATCCAGCACTTCTGTTTCAAAGAAATAGCTGTACATATAGCTGACGGATAAATGAAGCATTACCTGCTCTAAAAATCCTTCAAACATGGATGAATTGATTAAATATGCTATAATAACTCCAATTATTCCAACAACTCCGATAATTCCAGAAATCAGCAATGCATTGTGAACATTGTTTCGGAACAATATATAGTAGAGAACTGCCAGAATAACAAAAAATACGGCGGTCACAACTGCGGTCGGCATAGGCTTGCTCGGCACAATTCCGGTCATATACTGCATCATGAATGACAGCAGGATTACCGCAAATGTAACGACTGCAGAGATAATCTGGTTCTCTGTAATGGATGATATGAACAGTCCTACGGCAAAATATACCGCACCCATCAGGAAGAATCCGCCAATGGCACTGTAGGATGCCAGGAACGGAATCTCACCATAATCTGCCATAAACAGCGGATACATGCAGATAATCAGGACATTTACCAGAAATACAGTAAGTATGGCAAGATATTTGCCCCACACGATCTGTCCGACCGTAACCGGTGCAGTAAACAGCATCTGGTCTGTCTTTGTATGCCTTTCATCCGCAAATACTTTCATTGTCATAACAGGTACGAGGATCATAAAGACAATGGATACATAGGAGTACTCCAATGTTTTACCGATCCATGCATAACTGCTCTTTACATTAATCATATAAAATACATACCCAACGACCAGTGCAAGGAATGCTATAAAGACATATCCTGTCATTGTCGTAAAGTAGGATTTTACTTCTTTTTTATAAATCGCTAACATCTTCTTTTTCCTTTCCCACCATTAACGGCTCTTCTTTCCGTCATTTCCTGTAACTTTAATAAATACATCTTCCAGTGACATATTGGAATTCTGCATTCCTACAATCGGACATTTTGCCGCTGCACACGCATAGAACAAATCCTGGCGCACGTCATATTCCATTCCGGTTGTGATAAGTGCACGCGTACAGCCCTGTTCGGTTGCATTTAATACTTCAAATTTATGAATCTTATCCAGCTTGTTTAAGATCGCCTTTACCTTGTAATCCGGTGCAGCAACCAGCACTTCGAGATTATTAGAACCTTCCACATGTTTTCCGAGATTATCCGGTGTGTCCTTCGCCACTAACTGTCCCTTTGAAATAATCAGAACTTCGTCACAGACAGCACTGACCTCCTGCATGATATGGGTACTCAGGATAACCGTGTGATGCTTTCCGAGTTTCTTAATCACTTCCCTGATTTCCACGATCTGCTTCGGATCCAGTCCGACAGTCGGTTCGTCGAGAATAATAATCTCCGGAAATCCGAGAATTGCCTGGGCAAGACCGACTCTCTGCTTATAACCCTTGGAAAGGTTCTTGATCAGACGCCGAAACACATCTTCAATGCCTGCCATCTTTACAACCTGGTCAATGCTTTCCTTCCTCTTCGCCTTCGGAATGCCTTTTAAATCGGCTGCAAACTCAAGATATTCCTTCGGTGTCATATCCATATACAATGGCGGTATCTCCGGAAGGTATCCGATGCATTTCTTTGCTTCTTCCGGCTCTTCGGTGATATCATGTCCATTAATCAGCACCTGTCCTTCTGTCGCTGCAAGATACCCTGTTATAATATTCATCGTGGTTGATTTTCCTGCACCATTCGGGCCAAGAAATCCATAGATCTTACCCGGTTCAATTGTGAAGCTAAGATCATTTACGGCAAGATGATCGCCATATTTCTTAACTAAGTTTTTTACCTCTATCAACGGTACTTCCTCCTTTATTCCATGAAGTCATACTCCATTCTTTATTACACCTTTTATGCCTAACTTGTACATTCTAACATAAAGTTTTACATATTTCCATGTTTTTTTCATGTATTTCACAATAAAATCACAAAATCCCGGAGCTGATGTCCGGGATTCCACACTTCTTTGTAATCTAGCCGATTACATGCTTCATATTATAGAGTCCTGCCGCTTTCCCTTTGAGGAATTTTGCTGCGGAAACTGCTCCTTTTCCAAAGATTGCTTTTGAATAAGCCGTGTGCTTAAATTCAATCACTTCATCCGTACCTGCAAAGATAATCTCGTGTTCTCCGACAATCGTTCCGCCTCTTACGGCACTGATTCCAATCTCTTTCTTCGGGCGTTTCTCTCTGAGTGTGCTTCTGTCATATTTATAATCATATTCCTGATTCAGTTCATTGTTAATCGTATCTGCCAGTGCAAGTGCTGTTCCGCTCGGTGCATCCAGCTTCTGGTTGTGATGCTTCTCCACGATCTCAATATCGAATCCCGCATCTGCCAGTGTCTTTGTCACAGTTTCAAGCACCTTCATCATGGTGTTGATTCCCAGTGACATATTCGCAGAACGGAGCAGAGCCACTTTTTCTGCTGCCTGATTGATTTTCTCAATGTCCTCATTGCTGTAGCCTGTCGTACAGAGTACCGCCGGAACCTGCTTCTCCACTGCATATGCAAGGATTCCGTCTAAGAGTGACGGATGTGAGAAATCGATAATCGCATCTGCTTCTTCTTTTACTTCTGCGATGGACGGATATACCGGATATCCGCACTCTGCCTTTGCAATATCTACCCCGGCTACAATCTGTGCATCTTCATCGGCTTCTACAATGCCGGAAATAACCTGACCCATCTTTCCGCCGCAGCCGACCATAATAATTCTTGTCATCTTATACCTCTTTTTCTAATCTGTGTGCTTATCCTTAAAGAATACCATATTCCTGCATGGCTTTTCTTAATCTTTCCTTATTTGCATCTTCCATCTCGGTAAGCGGTGCACGGAGAGAACCAACTTCTTTTCCCATAAGGTTCATGGCAGCCTTAACTGGAATCGGATTTACCTCGCAGAACAGTGCATGGATTAAATCCAGTGCCTCTAACTGCATATCCTTTGCCTTCTCAACATTTCCGTTAAAGTATTCCTCGCACATCTGATGTGTCTGCTTTGGCGCAACATTAGATAATACGGAGATAACACCTTTTCCACCCAGGGAAAGGATCGGAATAATCTGATCATCATTTCCGGAATAAATATCGAGCTTTCCTTTTGTCTGTTTTGCAATCTCTGCTACCTGGGAAATATTGCCGCTTGCTTCTTTTACTGCTACTACATTCTCTGCTTCTTCTGCAATCGCTGCGATGGTAGACGGAAGAATATTTACACCGGTTCTTCCCTGGATATTATATAAAATAACAGGGATATGAATGGATTTTGCAATAGTCACAAAATGATTCTTCAGTCCGTTCTGTGTTGCTTTATTATAATATGGAGATACCAGAAGGACTCCGTCCGCACCTAATTTCTCAGCTTCCTGTGATAAATATACTGCTGTCTTTGTGCAGTTTGAACCGGTTCCTGCAATGACCGGGATTCTCTTATTGACCTTCTCAACCACGAACTTAATACATGCTAAATGTTCTTCGTGTGTCAATGTGGAAGCTTCTCCTGTTGTTCCGCAGACAATGATGGCATCCGTGTTTCCGGCAATCTGCTCTTCTACGATTTCTCCGAATTTTTCAAAGTTTACATCCCCATTTTCCTTCATTGGTGTAATAATCGCTACACCTGCTCCTGTAAATATTGACATGATATCCTCCTTTTTGCCTTTGGCTGTTGGCTGTTTTTTAAGAATTTTCTATAAAAACATAAAGGCTGACCAGATGGTCAGCCCTTTTATTACATACTAACAGCATTTCATAAAATGTTCATAGCTCTCCATCCAGGGATTTCCCATCAGATGACAGTCATACAGTTCTTCACTGCATGCCCAGGGATACAAAGCGGCAGGCACATCTGCTCCCTTCGGCATTTTTCCCTTTCTTATCCTTTCTTCTGCACTGCCCGCATCCGGGATATTACTCTTAAAAAATGCAACCTCTATTTCTATTCTTTAATTAAATTTATGTTAGCACTATTAGATACCTTTGTCAAGACTTTATACCGGATTTCCGGAATTATATATCATATTCCAGCTTTGACACAGATACTTCATATGCGATATGCTTTTCTATCTCTTCCTCGCTGATTTTTTTCACATATTCCCGGCTCTGCACCCGTCCCCACACCTGAATCTTTCCGCCGACTTCAAAGGTGGAGGCAAATCTTGCATTTCTGCCCCATGCAATGCATGGAATATAATCACTCTTTCCATATGGACGGTTGACTGCGATCAGCAAATCGGCAATCTCCCTTCCAAGCGGTGTTTTCCTGTAAACAGGCTCTTTGCAGATGAAGCCGTCCAGATAGATCTGGTTCGTCTTTCCAGCCTCCGGATTCTCATCGACGAATTCCCACTCCCGCACGAATACGGACAGCACAAGCTTATTCTTCAATCCCTCATGCCGGTTATAGGAACGGAACTGTCCGGATGTTTCCACCAGACGGCCGATGCAGCTTTCCGTCACATCTACCAGACGTTCAGAAACCATAAGCGGTATCACATCGGATAACTCGCTCAGTCTGCTGACTGCCACATCTACTATGTAGAAACCCTCTCCATAAACCTGGTGGCTATATCTGAAATCCGATACAATCTCACCTACAATACTGACCCTGTTGTTCTCAATTACCTTATCTACCATTGGTATTTTCTCCCTTCTTAATATGACCCTTATCATCAGGATATCAGGTTTCCTGACTCTCTCACCATAATTCTGCAATCAATGTTTAAGCAGGCCGGTGTTTTAATTATTTCTCTTTATAATCATATGCATAAAAAATGAATTTTAGAACAACTTTTTTCAAATTTTTATAAAAATTTTTCACAAAGCTTCTGGTATTCTTCTTCCGTGATATTCAGGACACTTCCATGTCTTTTCTTTGTCTGTCCCATATCATACTCGGATTTGTCCAGCACACGGAACACTCCGGATGCCATATCACTTGTTACGATCGGCAGATATCCTGCGTCCGTTGCAAACTGATCCACCATCAGGCAGTATTCTTCCCTGTCATTGAACGGGAAGCAGAGCGGTCCTTCCACTCCTTTTAATTTATTCACTTCCGGCACAGGCAATTCTTCAAAATCGAGACTTCCCACATCCCGGCTCTTATCCGCTATGATGTTTTTAGTAGTTTCATCTTTGGAAAAACGGTAATAAACTCCGTCATTTTCGATCATGGTCGTATCGATGACATGGTTTTTACGCTCCAAATATACAAAAGGTTCTGTAAACTGCTTAAAATCCTTTGTTCTTGCCGCATAGATTCTCTGCTTTGCCTCTTCCTCACCTTCGCATTTTACCATGGATGCCCAGTAAGTGAGATAATCTCCTGTCTTTTCATCATAGACAGCTTCCGGTGCCCACAGACATCCCGCCTGTGGAATCGCAAGTTCTACGGCTTCCGGACTGCTCCAGTCCGTCAGGTTCTCCGATGACATGACCATAAGATTTCTGCTGCCTTCGTACTGTGCAATTCCCCATCCCTTGCCTGCGTGTATACAAAGGTCGGTTGCTATGATATAGAATTTTCCGTCCAGGCGGTTTCTCAGTATGAAAGGATCTCTCAGCCCTTTCTCCCCAACCTGGCTTACAATTACCGGCTTTCCGTTATTCAGATCCTTCCAATGCAGTCCGTCCCTGCTGACTGAAAAATAAATCTGTTCCCCGTTTTCTCCTTCTCCAATAAAATGTACAAATAAATATGCCTGATATTTCATAATAAAATCTCCTTTTCTGATATTAAAACAGGGCAGATCTCTCTGCCCTTATATAAATTAATTATTTGCCATCTGCTGTTTTCTGATGAATGCTCTCTTTCTCATGGTCGGATCAAGAATCTTCTTACGAATTCTGAGTGTCTTTGGTGTAATCTCAAGAAGCTCATCTGTGTCGATAAATTCAAGGCACTGTTCCAGACTCATTACCTTAGGCGGAACAAGCTTTAATGCATCATCCGAACCGGATGCCCTTGTATTGGTAAGCTGTTTCTTCTTACATACATTTACTTCCACATCTTCTGCCTTACCTGTCTGTCCGATTACCATTCCAGAATATACCTTCTCGCCAGGCCCGATAAAGAGTGTTCCTCTTTCCTGTGCATTAAACAGACCGTAAGTAATACTTTCGCCTGACTCGAATGCAATGATGGAACCCTGTTTTCTGTACTGGATCTCTCCCTTGAACGGACCATATCCATCAAAAATAGTATTGATGATACCATTTCCCTTTGTATCTGTCATGAATTCACCACGGTATCCGATTAATCCCCTGGATGGAATAGAAAACTCAAGTCTTGTATATCCGCCATTTGACATAGACATCCCCTGGAGTTCGCCCTTTCTCTGAGTTAACTTCTGGATAACATTTCCTGAGAATTCTTCCGGCACATCAATATAAGCCAGTTCCATAGGCTCTAATTTTGCCCCTCTCTCATCTGTCTTGTAAAGAACCTCTGCCTTGCTGACTGCAAATTCAAATCCTTCTCTTCTCATGTTCTCGATTAATACGGATAAGTGAAGTTCTCCTCTTCCAGATACCTTAAAGCTGTCCGCATTCTCTGTTTCTTCCACACGAAGGCTGACATCCGTATTTAATTCACGGAACAGACGGTCACGCAGATGTCTGGAAGTAACAAATTTACCTTCCTGCCCTGCCAGCGGACTGTCATTTACCATGAACTGCATGGCAATGGTCGGCTCTGAAATCTTCTGGAACGGAATTGCAACCGGATTGTCCACGGAACAGATGGTATCACCAATATGAATATCTGCAATACCGGAAACCGCAACGATTGCACCGATGGTTGCCTCGTTTACTTCTACCTTTGCCAGTCCGTCAAATTCGTACAGCTTATTGATCTTTACTCTCTTCTGTTTCTCAGGATCATGTGCATTTACCATCATGACTTCCTGGTTTACCTTGAGTGTACCGTTATCAATCTTACCGATACCGATACGTCCTACATATTCGTTATAATCAATGGTACTGATTAATAACTGTATATCTGCATCCGGATCTCCTTCCGGTGCCGGGATATAATTTACGATTGTTTCAAATAACGGCTGCATATCCTTATGCTCGTCATCAAGTTCTACCATGGCATATCCTGATTTTGCGGATGCATATACAAATGGACAGTCTAACTGTTCTTCAGATGCATCAAGTTCCAGGAATAACTCAAGAACTTCATCTATTACTTCTGTCGGTCTTGCTTCCGGACGATCGATTTTATTGATGCAGACAATAACCGGCAGATCTAATTCAAGTGCTTTCTTTAACACGAATTTTGTCTGAGGCATTGCACCTTCAAATGCATCTACTACAAGTACTACACCATTTACCATCTTAAGTACACGCTCTACTTCTCCGCCGAAGTCCGCATGTCCCGGTGTGTCGATAATATTAATCTTGGTTCCCTTATAATGAACTGCTGTATTCTTTGACAGAATTGTAATTCCTCTTTCACGTTCAATGTCATTGGAATCCATTACTCGTTCTGCCACTTCCTGATTTTCTCTGAATACACCGCTCTGCTTTAACAATTCATCTACCAGAGTTGTCTTACCGTGATCAACATGGGCAATAATTGCAATATTTCTAATGTCTTCTCTCTTTGTCTTCATCTTGATTTCCTCTAATTCTAATTTAATCTTCAGGTCAACGTGACAAGTTTACCACATTTTCACTTAATTACAATATTTTTTTTCCACAAATCAGAAAAAAATATTTTTTCATTCAGCTACAATATAACCAAATTTACATAATGACTTCCCCGTCGAGAAGTCCAAAAAACAGTTCTTCCGACTTTCCGACCGATGCCTGGCCGCCAGTCGCCTCCTGTATCTTCTTTAAGAATCCATCCGTATCCTCAGATTTTGCCACGATTCGCATTATGACATCTTCACTATATCTTGTATCCAGAATAAATGCTCCCTGTTTTGCGGCAAGATACTGGATCTTCCCGAGTCCGTTATAATCAGTGCGTATGACCAGTAGATAACCAGCATATTTTTCCAGTATTTTCGCCTGTTCCAATGCTGCCTTGACCGCTCCCTGGTAGGCTCTGACCAGTCCGCCCGTTCCGAGCAGGACACCGCCGAAATATCTCGTAACCACCACTGCCATGTCATGCACCTGCTCATTAAGCAGTACATCGAGCATCGGCTTCCCAGCGGTTCCGGCTGGTTCGCCGTCATCACTGCATCTGGTAAATTCATTATTACGTCCTATGACGATCGCCGAACAGTTATGCCGGGCATCCCAGTGCTTTTTCTTTATGCCCTCAATAAATGAAGCCGCTTCCTCTTCGGAATGTACCGGTTTCAGATATGCGATGAACCGGGACTTTTTCTCCACTATTTCAGCCTGTGTTTCTTCATATAAAATCCTGTACATTTTTTATCCTCATCACTGTGTATGAATAATACAAATTCCATTCTGAATTTCTGACGGCAATGCGTATACCGCATCTTTGTCATAACTGTTTTTACCCTGGAAGGTCGTCTGATAAATTCTTGTTTGCAGAACATCCTGTGGGCAATGCTCTCCTGCCAGCTTTCCGGATACCGTACAGATCGTGTATTTAATATGGCACTTACAGCTTTCCGTCGGTATGGTCTTTGAACTGAAGTATTCCGTCTTTACGGAATCGCACACACCATCGACCGCCAGATATCCGCAGGAAGTACATACATTCGCCTGCACAACCGTATCCGGTTTCTTCGGCTCTTCATAGGTATATCCCTTAACATCATGGATTTCCTTCATGATTTTACTCCAGAGTCTGTTATGGTAACTTGTATTTCCACAATATTTTGTAATATCCGTATTCTCATCAAATCCTGACCAGATACTTGCCGTCAGATAATTCGTATATCCGGAGAACCAGATATCATAATCGTCGGAAGATGTACCTGTCTTTCCTGACACATACTGATTGTCAATATTTGCCAATTTACCGGTACCTTCGGTTACTACATCATGCATGGCATTGGTTAAAAGATATGCCGTATCTTCGTCAAGAACCTGACGTGTCTGCGGATTTGCCTCTAAAATTACTCTTCCGTTGCTGTCCGTTACTTTGGTATAGTACACCGGCTCAATATAAGTTCCACCGTTTGCAATGGCTGCATATGCGGCAGTCAGTTCTTCATTGTATACACCTTTGGTCAGACCGCCGAGTGCCGTTGCCTGTGTCACATCATTTGCACCACCGTAATTGTCCGCATCATCCTCACCTACCAGTGTGGTAAATCCGAAATTCAGCAGATATTCATAGGCAAGTTCCGGTGTCACATCCGTAATGGCTCTTACCGCTACGATGTTCATGGACTGCTCGATAGCATGCCTGATGGTATTTAATCCCCAGTAAGATTTGTACCAGTTCTGTACCGGTCTTCCGTTGGAATAATTAAACGGGGCATCGTTGTATACAGTCGCCAGTGACATATCACACGCATCCAGTGCCGGTGCAAAAGCTGCCAGCACCTTGAAACAGGAACCCGGCTGTCTTGGGGAATGTGTCGCACGGTTCAGGGAAAGACTCGTTTCCTTCTCACCTCTTCCTCCTACGATCGCTTTGATATATCCCGTCTTCTGATCCATCACCGTAAAGGATACCTGCGGCTGAAGGGAATACATGATGGTTTCTCCCAGACTCACATCGCCGTCCTTTGTGTACGCAGCCTTAAAGCCGTCAATACAGTTCTGAATATCTTCTTTCTCCGAGTAAATCAGTTTGAAATCCGACTGTCCCAGAAGATTCTTATAATAATAGGTCAAATCCACATTGGAATAGTTCTCCGTTGTTCCGTCTGCCCGCTGTACGGACCATTTCCAGTCGAAGGAATAATATACATTTCCCGGATAATTGTCCGGATCGGATGTTTCCCTGTCACAGATCTCCTGAATCTGCGGATCCTGCGTGGAATAAATACTTAACCCACCACTGTATAAAAGGTTGGATGCCTGTTCGTAAGTATATCCTTTCTGCTTCTGTAAATCCGTAAGGAGCTGTGAAATCAGTTCATCTACAAAATAGGAATACGGTGTGCTGTCCTGTTCACTCTCTACACTGACAGTCTGTATTCTGTCATACACCGCATCGGCTATTGCTTCCTGATACTCCTCTTCCGTGATATATCCGTTTTTCTTCATATTATTGAGTACTTTTTCCCGTCTCTTTACATTCTCTTCCGGGTGGTTAATCGGATTATATTTGGTCGGATTCTGTGTAATCGCCGCAATAACCGCACTTTCGGAAATCGTCAGCTCTGACACATCTTTATTAAAGTATCTCTTTGAAGCAGCCTGTACACCATAACAGCCTGCTCCGAGGTTGATGGTATTCAGGTAATTTTCCAGAATAACCGCTTTGGACTGGTTTTTCTCCAGTTCCACCGCAAGATACTGCTCCTGTACCTTTCGCTTAACCAGTTCGCCAAAGGAAGATTCGCTTCCTCCGTTTGCAAATACATTATTCTTTAAGAGCTGCTGGGTAATGGTACTTGCACCCTGCATATCCCCATTCATAAAGAAAGAAGCTCCCGCTCTTAAAATACCTTTGGTATCAATACCGTTATGTTCATAAAAACGTTCGTCCTCTATGCTGACGAATGCTTTCTGCAGACAGTCCGGTACTTTATCCAATGTAACCGGAATTCGGTTGGAACCGCTCGCTACAAGCTTCTCAATCTCATTTCCTTCACTGTCGTATACCGTAGTCGATACACCGGACGGTGCAATACTTATCTGTTCTACTTCCGGCGTCTCTTCCAGTATTCCACTGACAACACCCAGCCCCAGAGAAACTCCTGCTGCACCTATCAGCAGCAGAAAAAGCATAAAAATCCGAAAAATATTGATGACCAGCTTCGTCGAAATTCTCCTGCCGGATGATACCAGTAATTTATGTTTCTTTACAATGCCATTCTTACTGTAATCCATGTTTATATCCTTTCCTGCTTTTCGCAATTCTGTCATTTAACCCAGAACAATTACGAATTGCTTCGCAATTCCGCAAACATCTGGCATCATATTATTATACCAAATTCATCGCGGTTTTTAAAGCATTAATTCTATTTTTTGGCTTCTGCTCCATAATCTTTAATAATTGCGAAATTCATAATTTGTATATATATTTATAAATTAAGCATTTCGCAATTATCCATGGTCTTTTAAATTATAGTTCATATTTTTTTTCTTATACGATTTTTGTATAAAATTTTAAGATTGGAAAATAATAGTTTTGAAAGGTTTTTACATTTTATTTTGAGAAAGGATTTTACACCATGGAAAATGTATATCTCTTTTTTGATGACAGTACCAAAGTGGAAAGTGATAAGGTTATTATCAGCGATGTCGCAACCGTACTGTGTCGGGATAAGACCCTGCAGAGTAAGATAAATGCCCTGAAAATATATTCTTTCAAGGGAAAAAATATCGGCAAAAACAAAGATGAGCGGGTTATTTTCACTGCACTGAAGGTATTTGAAATTATATCCGCTGAATATCCGGAGACGAATCTGATTCATCTCGGCAGCTGTGACTTTATCATCGAAAAGAATGCCAAGAAACCTTCGATGGCTATGATCCGGGTAAAAACTGTCCTGATCTGCCTGATTACATTTTTCGGCTCTGCCTTCACCATTATGGCATTTAATAATGATGTCCAGGTGCATAATGTATTTTCACAGATTTATACCTTTTTCTCCGGAAAGGAGAGCAGTGGCTTTACCGTGCTTGAATTCAGCTATTCGATTGGCCTTGGCGGCGGTATTCTCATCTTCTACAATCATTTCGGAAAAAAGAAGCTGTCGAGAGATCCGACTCCTCTGGAAATTGAAATGCGTTTATATGAAAATGATATTAAAACCACATTAATCGATGGTGTAAAAAGAAATAACAAACATATCGATGTTCAGTAGGAGGCAGGTATGACATTCTTATTATCGGTTATTACGGGGATCGGTGCAGGATTCGGTGTATCTGCGGGTGTATTTGCCCTGGTTACATCTTTAAGCCTTCTTCCGCGAATGGCGGACAAAACACATACCGGTTATGCCATGAGAACCTATGAAACCTGGGTATTCTGGGGCGGAATGTTTGGAAATAGTATCTATTTTTTCCAACAGTATGATCTCTCTCTTTCCTTTCGCTCCTTTTACCCGCTTCCCCTGATATTATTCGGAAGTTTTGCCGGAATAGCCATAGGTACACTCGCCGTTTCGATTGCGGAAAGTCTTAATGTCACAGCCGTTCTTGGACGAAGGGCAAGACTTCATTACGGACTTGGAGTCCTGATTCTCTGTTTTGCAATCGGAAAAGCACTCGGTTCACTTCTCTTCTTCTATAAACACTGGTTTTAATTTCAGGAAAGGACACTGACAATGGCTAAAAAAATCAAGGATAATTATGACAACTATGTAAAAAATGTAACACCAGTCACGAATGTCTGGAAAAATATTTTCAATGCTTTCTGGATCGGCGGGCTGATCTGTCTACTCGGGCAGTTTCTTCTGGATTTCTTCCAGAACATGGGATTTAAGAAAGAAACGGCGGGTTACTATGAAATGCTCGTATTGATTCTTCTATCCGTCATTCTGACCGGTCTCGGACTATATTCCAAACTGGCAAAATATGCGGGTGCAGGAACTCTTGTTCCGATTACGGGTTTTGCCAATTCCGTAGCATCTCCGGCCATCGAATTCCAGAAAGAAGGTCAGGTATTCGGCGTCGGCTGCCGTATCTTTTCCATCGCCGGCCCGGTCGTTCTCTACGGCATTCTGTCCAGCTGGATCCTTGGGATTATTTACTGGATTTTTCAGACATTTTTTGAAAAATAAATGACAGGAAGGAGTTATTATGTATCTGGGAAAAGCAAGTTTATCATACGAAGAACCGGTATATATCCAGGGATATGCATCGGTCGTTGGGAAGAAAGAGGGGGAAGGACCTCTTGCGGATCTTTTTGATGAAATCGTAGAAGATCCTATGTTTGGTGGGGAAAACTGGGAAGATGCCGAAGGCAGGCTCCAGCTCCGGACGGCACAGACTGCCATAAAAAATGCCGGTCTGGAACCGGAGGATATCCGGTATATCTTTGCCGGTGATCTGTTAGGACAGCTCATTGCAACTTCTTTCGGTCTAAAGGAATTAAACATTCCGTTATTTGGATTGTACGGTGCATGTTCAACCATGGGCGAATCCCTTTCCCTCGGCTCTGCATTCATCGCAGCCGGATATGCTGAACATATATTATGTCTGACTTCCAGCCATTTCGCAAGTGCTGAGAAATCGTTCCGTTTCCCGCTCGGATATGGTACACAGCGGAAATTTTCTGCAACATGGACTGTCACCGGAGGGGGCGGTGTCATATTAGGGAAGCATAGCGGTGTTGCAAAAATCTCCGCTGTTACCACGGGCAAAATCACGGACTTTGGATGTAAAGATAAGGAAAATATGGGGGCATGCATGGCACCTGCCGCCGCAGACACCATCTATACCCACCTTACGGATTTTGAACGCAGTCCACAGAATTATGACAAAATTATTACAGGAGATCTCGGCTATATCGGTCAGACGATTCTTCTGGATCTCTTAAAAGAAAAAGGCATTGATATCACGGAAAAACATATGGACTGCGGTCTGGAAATCTTCGACTGCGAACGTCAGGACACCCATGCCGGGGCAAGCGGATGCGGCTGTTCCGCTTCCGTGCTGTGCAGCCTGATTCTGAAAAACATCAGCACAAAAGTCTGGAACCGTGTACTGTTTGTTCCTACGGGTGCATTATTTTCCCCGGTTTCCACAAATGAAGGACAGTCCATTCCGGGAATTGCACATGCCATCGTTCTTGAATCCACAGGAGGTAGTGATTTATGATTTATCTGAAAGCATTTCTGGTCGGCGGAGTCATCTGTGCACTTACACAGATTTTTATTGATAAAACAAAGCTGATGCCGGGGCGGATCATGGTCGGACTGGTTGTCATAGGCACATTGCTGGGGGCACTCGGCTGGTATGAATCCCTGATTGACTTTTCCGGTGCCGGGGCCGGAGTTCCGCTTTGCAGCTTTGGAAATTCTCTCTGGAAAGGGGTAAAGGATGCGGTAGATGAAAATGGCTTTATTGGTGTCTTTACCGGTGGTTTTCAGGCGGGTGCGGTCGGAATATCCGGTGCATTGATTTTCGGTTATCTGGCTTCCCTGGTTTTTAAACCGAAAATGAAACAGTAATTTTACGGCAAAATGCCGGAGAGCAGGCTGTATGAAGCTGTTCCCCGGCATTTTATCTGTTGCTTTTTATTGCTTTTTGTTACTTTCTGTTGTTTCTTGTTGCTTTTTGTTACTTTCTGTTGTTTCTTGTTGCTTTTTATTACTTTTTATTGCTTTTTGTTAGTTTTTGTTTATTTTACAATTACTTTTGCTGTGAATTCGGTCGGAATGTCGTGACCCTTTCCGCTCGGAATCGGTACGGAGAAGTTCGGTGTACCGTCCTCATTCCAGTAAATTCTCATAAGTGTTGCATTTCTTCCTGCATCATATAATGGCTGGTAGCCTTCGTCCACAAGGTATCTCTCTTCCTGACGTGCATGGTATACCATAACATCATGACCTTCTTCATCTTTTGTGAAGCTGTTGTGTCCCGGTCCGAACTGTCCGTTCTTTCTGGAACTCTGGAATACCGGATGTTCTGATTTCGTCCAGGATGCCGGATCCAGTAAATCGGCATTCTCATCGGCGGTACACATTCCCAGGCAGTATAATGCATCCGTTCCTGCTGCTGAATATACCAGGAAGATTTTTCCATTTCTTTGCAATACTGCCGGACCTTCACATACCGGGAATCCATGTCTTTCCCAGTTGTATTCCGGTGCTACTACGGCACAGATTCTGCCAGAGTCAATCGTCCACGGATTTACCATCTTTGCTACATAGATAACGGAATCAGCAGGATGTTTCTCCGGCCAGAACATATATAATTCACCGTTATGCTCAAATACGGTATGGTCAAGTGAGAAATCAGTAAATGCAATGCTGTCATTCGTGGTTGTCTGTACTCTTCCAAGATTTACCCATTCTCCCTTAAACGGATCGGCATCGGCACATTCCAGAACGTGTGGACGGATGGACCACATCTCATTTTCATCGATTACGGTTGTAAAGTAGATGTACCATTTTCCCCGCACGAAGTGAATCTCAGGTGCCCAGATATGAGGGCTGTTATCGCCCGGAAGCGGCTCTCTCTGATATACCACTCTCTCCTCATAAAGTCCGGAATTATCTGCCAGTCCTTCGAGTGTCTTTGCACGACGGAGCGTAATATTGCGGTACTGATATTTTCCGACCAGATTATGCTCCATATCGGTATGGGAACCGGTGAAATAGTAATATCCGTCCGTATGTTTATAGATAAACGGATCGGCTCTGTGATAAATGATCGGGTTTGTATACTGATGTTCGTAAATTGTTCCTGTTACTGTCTTTTCTCCTGCGGATTCTGTATCAACTTCTCCCCAGGTAACCTTCTTTGTATCTTTTTCACCATTGGAATATACAATCTGCACGGTTTCCGGTAATTCTGGAGTTTCTCCCTGTTTTACTTCCACACAGATTTCCTCGATCTGATCGATCACCACTTCTTCCGGCTTTCCGAATCTCTTCTGCAAGTTTTCAAGCTGTGCCTGTGTAATCTCTACAATCGCTGATTCTGCCGTATATTCCGGTGTTTCTGCTCTTTCAGCCACTTTTTCTTCCCCGAAGGTAATCAGATCCTTTGATTCATAGCAGAATACCTTATCGTTGTCCACTGCATCCATGGCATAGATACGGAAAGAATCTCCATCCTTTACGATCTGCGGCTTTGCCATTCTCTTAGATCCTGACTGTGCAAAGAGAATACCGTTATCTCCGTTAAATGCATACCAGTCTTCCTTATCGTAACTGTATTCCAGATGTAAACTGTCTGACTCTTCGTTATTCCAGTTTACAGTATATGGTCTGATATAAAATCCTGTCTTGTTCATGTTTCTTTTATCTTTCCTTTCCTGCGGAGCTAATAATACTGCCACTGCACGCATATCTTCCGCCGTCTTTAATTTTAATACCCGGTTTTCCACGGTTACATCTGCCGTTTCATCCGAATACTGTGCAATGATCTGATCCGGGCAGTCATCCGGAAGCGGTATCTCTATGACTTCCGGATAGCCGCCGTGGAAGGTATGGATAAGGACATATGCCTGTCCATTCTCTCCGGTTCTTACAATACCCTGCCAGCCCTTCAGATGACGTTCGCTGCCAATCTTCGGACTTACATGGTAAGTATATCCCTTCCTGATAATCGGGGCGATTTTCTTATAAAATGCCATACCATCATCGATCACTTTCCACTGTGCCTCCGTCAGTTCCGTTACATCGCCGGACAGACACATTCTTCCAAGGAAGGTATTTGCAATGGAATAGGCAATTCTCTTTACACTATCCGTCTTTCTGATAACAGCCCAGATCTGGCTCTGACGTGGCAGGATTGCCCGGTGAAGATTTGCTGCAATTACCGGGATCTCCTCACATTCATGTGCATCGGAAAATGATGCCATCGAGCATAAGCTCATCATCAGCGGCTCCAGCTTATGTCCGCCGGATGCACAATTCTCCAGAATGATTCCAGGTACTTCTGCAAGAACTTTCCGCACAAAATCAACGGATGCTTCCATATTCTTACGCAATCCTTCACCTAACGACTCACTTCCGTCACATCCGATGCCGATGGTATCATTGTAATCCATCTTCATATATTCAAATCCGTAAGTGTTTAATGTTTTGATTACTTTCTCTGTCAGATATTCAGTTACCCACGGATCGGTCATATCCCAGAATCTTCTGCTGTATGTTGTAATCGGATACCCATCCCTCTTTAACTGATGTTCCGTATTATGATAAGCTTTTGCGGCACTTCCGATATTATCAATCTCAAACCAGATACCCGGCTTCATACCGGCAGCTTTTATCATATCCACTGTTTTCTCCAGACCTTCCGGGAACAGGGTTGGGGATATATTATAATCTCCCATGCTGATATCCCACGGCACACCATCCTCTTTGAACCAGCCACAGTCGATGACAAAATATTCAAAATCCCTGTCCTTGATGGCATTTATAATTCCTGATATATTCTCATGGGAAGGGCAGCCCCAGGTCGTACAGTATTCATTAAAGATGATTGGAAGATGTTGTTCGCTCTCCGGAATATCATCCAGATATTTCTCTGCCGCCTGTGTCAGTCTGTGACAGATTCTGTCAATCCCGCCGCCATGACATACACTGACAATGGCAGTCGGAGTTTCAAATGATTCTCCGGGATGAAGCACCTTCATCCAGTGTCCAAATTCACGGTCTGCGATGCCGCCGGAAATATGCAATGCATCGTCCTGACGGTACACTTCCATCTGCCAGGATGCCTCGTGGGCAAGCTGCACACCCCAGAGAACTTCATTCTCGGTATCTTCTATCGCTACAAAAGGAAAGAACTTCTTCACCGGCATCGAACCTGTCTGTCCAAATCTTTCACTGGACACGGACCATGTGGACCAGGACGGTTCTAATTGCAGATCTTCCACAGTTTCCGTCGATAATCTTCCTTCATGGCTCCATTTACTTCTCAGACGATGCACCAGCAGTTTTTCTGGTCCGTCCCCTGTTAAGAATGGGGATATATTCCCCAGTTCAAAGCTGGAGAGCATCTCCATCGTGATATCCTGTCCGGACACATTTTCCACGATGTTCTTCATCTCAAAGCTTTCATCACCCTGATAATAAGTCACAATATGCGTGACACGGTATCCTCTCGCATCTTCTAAGAATGTCTTAACGATGGTGGCATCTTCTGTTTCTTCCACTACCTGGCTCTTATAATCCAGCCTGTTGGCAGATTCGCTGTTACGCATGGACGAACCGTGTCCGTAACAGTTCGGATACATATCACCCACCAGTTTCATCTGCACAAGTGAATTGATTCTGTAGAATTTCTCTGCATTGTCTTGGCCATCCATATCTGCCGGAATAACAGAAAAACCAGCCGTAGCATAATCGGTTTCCTGTTCATATCGTAATATCATATCTCCGACAGGAATCCGTGATATTTCTTCTATTGCCATATTTCCTCACTTTCTGCCGTTTCCCATCCAGTACGGCCTGCTTTCCATGAGTCCAGTATATCATATTTTTTTCTTTTTATCTATCCTTTTATGTAGGAATTTCCCATAATATAGAAAACCTCCCGCCGGAAAACCTGCGGGAGGAAGGGATTACATTATATCTGTTTTTATTACTCTAATACTGACTTAATCTGGTTGATGTAGTCCTGATTTGTCTGGTTAGCTGATTCTGTTAAGCCTGCAACTTTATCTGCAGGATCTCCGCCACCTTCAAATACCCATTTTTCTACACCTTCGAAACCATCGTACATAGTAGCTGAGTTGTAGTTGTTAGCTAACCATGTATCGAATCCAGGAATCTGAGCGGAACCATAGCATGTCCACTTAGAATTCTTAACGGTTTCAAAGAATGCATCAAAGTAAGGAGCTCTATCAATACCATACTGATCTTTACCTTCTGTATCACCACCAGCAAGAGTTGTTGGATGTTTCTTCTGGTATTCTTCCCAGATAGTATCATCTGTTGTGATTGGGCAGTTATTGATAGGTCCAGGAACTAAACCTGATACGGAAGCTCCGTCACCTTCTGCACCAACAGCAACGATTTCATCATATTTGGAAAGTTTGTATGTCCATCCTTCCGGACCCCATGCAAAGTACTTAAGAACTTCGTATGCTTCACGAGGATAAGCACAGTCAGCATAAATACCACCAAAGTCCATGGTAGCAAGATATGTATCACTGCTTGAATTGTCTTCGGTATGAGGAAGTACATATGGAACCCAGTATACATGACGTGTATACATTTCATCTTTGTTCCAATATCTTTCCCAGCACCACCAGTTATCAAGACGCATAGCAACCATACCTAAATCCTGAGGAAACTGGTTGTCTGTTCCTTCGACAACAGCAGGAGCTTTGTAACCTTTGTCGATCCATCCTTTTTCAATTTCCACACCGTCAGCCCAGTTAGTCAGGTCAAATTCTTTACCATTCCAACCGAACTCACCGATACAATCTGCATCAGATGCGATAGGATACCATGTGATAACTGTAACAGCTTCAGATACACCCCATCCCTGGCCATCACCAGTTGTAAGGCTTTCTGCTAAAGATTCCATATCTTCAAATGTCCAGTCTGTAGATGGCATATCTGCATTATGTGTTGTGAAGTAGTTCATGTTTAACCATGCTTCTGTTGGGAAGAACTTAACAGGTGTTGTCCACTTGCCGTCTGTTCCAAGATATCCAAGCTGGAATTCATTGATACCACCGATAACATTCTTTGTATCAGGGTCTGCACTCCACATACCATCCATGTTAGTTAACATACCATTTGTGATTGCGAAATCCGGTGTACCAAGTACCCAGAATACGTCCGGCATGTTATCTGTTCCCAGATAGTTCGTTAAGTTTGTATTGTTGTCTGTAACAAGTACCTCACTTGGTTTTACTGTGATGTTAGGGTATTTCTTTGCCCATTCTTTATTCAGAGAGTCTACAATAGGACCATCTTCCCAGAACTGGTAAGTAAGAGTGATTTCATCCTCGGTCATTGGTGACAGAGTTGCAACCTGCTTCTTCTCTTCTTTCTTACCACATGCTGTAAACAGGCTTCCTGTCATAGCTACTGCAAGAGTTAAGCAAAGCACTTTCTTTATGTTCTTTGACATAAGACATCCTCCTTTTTATTGATTTTTCCCTTTTTTTATTTATTGGCAGTATGCCAGGCATACTTAAACCCATATGATAAATTCAAATCATACAGGAAATTCCGGAGAATTTCCTGCATAATATATTGGTATTATTCACCAGTGATACCAGCTCTGTCCACACTTTCTACGAACTGCTTCTGTAAAACTGCATAAATAATTAATAACGGTAAAATAGTTAATATCGTTGCTGCCATTCGGTAAGCATCATTGATCGTCGCTGAATTTGACGAACCAGGACCAGTATTACTGTTATATGCACTGTCGAATGCCGAATCAAAGATTGACAGCTGATTAATCAACGGTGTATAAATATTGTTTGCCTTAACCTTACTATACAAGTAAAGCTGTGATAAATACTGTTCATTCCAGTACCATACGAAGGAGAAGATTAATACTACGATTAATGCTCCCGCTGCTGATGGAAGTGCAATCTTAAAGAATGATTTAAAATGTCCGGCACCATCAATAGCAGCCGCTTCATTTAATACCGGCGGAATCTGCTTGAAGAATGACCAGCAGATCAGGATAAACAACTGTGACTTAAATCCATTTGCCAGAATAGCAGGGAAAATAAATGTCATCAGTTTACCTGTCCATCCAAACGATGTATACATCTGATACTGTGTTGTCATTAAAAGTGAACTAGGAAGAACGAATGAGAAGATAATCAATCCCATGATAAAGTTCTTTCCTTTGAAATTATATCTTGCAAGTCCGTATCCTACGATGGAACAGGAAACCACCTGGCATAAAGTAGGAAGACCGGATATAATAAAGCTGTCTTTTAATGATTTCCAGTAATTCATGGCTTTCATGGTTGTCCTGTAGTTCTCAAATCTGAGCTTTGACGGAATCCAGTTGATGGATGAGTCAAACAAATCTGACAATGACATGAAACTTGTACTTAATACCTTTAATAATGGATATACAAACACAAATCCAACACAAGTAAGTATAACATAAACCACAATTTTTTTCAAGAGGCCCATGTCATCTTTCGTACCAAACATTATCTTGTGAAGCTTTTCCTTCGACATAGGAGTCTTGGCTTTTTTTACTTTAACTTTTTCTGCTTTTTCCTTCTTTGGTTTAACTTCTTTTACTGCATCAGCCATCGTAATTACCTCCTCCCAGGTCTTTTCCTGCAAGTTTCATCTTTTCTTCCTTCTGAATTGCTTTCTGAAGCTTAATCTGGTTCTTGATTAACTGCTTCTGATGTTTTGCAAGTTTCTTTCTAGTCTTCTTTTCAAGCTGCTTGTTCTTCTTGATCTGCTTCTCATACAAATCCTTCTTTGGAAGGAAACATAAAGCAACAATACCAACGAAGAGCAGTACCACGATTGCATACATCCATGCAAATGCTGCGGCATATCCATAACCCATGACACTCTGTAATGCTGCCTTAATTGTATCAATCAGCGGGCTGATGATTGCATCCTGTGACAGGAATACAACGGTATAAATCGCATTTAACAGAAGCATTGGCTTAATGGTTGGAAGTGTAATCTTCCAGAAACATTCCCAGTTAGAACCACCGTCGATCTTTGCAGCTTCATAAAGTGAAGTATCAATCTTCTGCAATGCTGCAAGGAAAATCAGGATCTGTACACCGGAATACCATAATAACATGATGATATTGCTAAAAATCCACAATACAGAATCTGAAATCCAGGCTGGAAGTAAACTCTGTATTACCGATTCAATGACTGTCATATCAACTGCCTGAATACTACTGTTTTCGGAATTGATCATGGTCATAACCGGACCGCTGACTACGATAACCGGCAGGAAGAAGATCGTTCTGTAAACACCTTTTCCCGGCAGTTTCATATTCAGCATCATTGCCATAAGCAGTGCAAATACTACGATAAGTGGTACACCAAGAAGCATCTTGAATGCCAGTGTACCGAGCTGGGTAATCAGCTCAGGGTTCTTATCAAGTACACTTGCAAAGTTCTGGATACCATTAAAGGTAACGGTATTTGTTTTTACAACTACATTACTGAATGCGTAGATAATCGCTATGATTAACGGATACAGCAGACAGATTAATGCACCGGCAACATATGGAATCATGAACACATAACCCATTCTGTTTTCACGCTTCTTTAACTTGCCTTCTTTTACCTTTACCTTGATTTTCTTCCTTCTGCCATACTCGTCGAATAATTCCATTCTCTCATTCTGGCTCAAGAGTTCGTCTACGGTATAGGTTTTCTTTTTCTTCTTTGTATCTTTCTTTTCTTCCTTCGGAGCCTTTTCCTTTTTCGGCTGCTCTTTGATTTCTTCTTTAATTTCTTCTGTTTTAGTTGACATTATTCTTCACCTACCTTATATGATAATCCATCGATAGTTTCTCCATCAGCTGAAACAGCGTCTTCTGAGTAGTTCACATAAACAACCGTACCGTTACTGTAAGTTACCTTTGTCAGATTGTTATTACCATCGTAATTCATCTGGTGTTTTACAATAGAGGCTCCTTCTGTCTTCTCATTTACTGCTTTCAAATCCTGGTTGAACTCTGAAATAACACTGATATACTGCTCATAATCTGAGGAATAATCCCAGCTTGAGTTTGTATACTGAAGTACTGTAGGACTCTTATAAGTTAATAAGAAAGATGGGTAAACACCTGTTTCAATTAACTTCAAGAAGAATTCTGTCTGATTAGCTTCAAAGTTCACATATTCGGAATAAACCTTCATACTTCCTTTGAGTACTGATGTAAGGAAAGGAATTTCACTGGAAGTGTACACATACATGGATGAGCTGATTGGCATATCCAGATATTCATCTGTATATTTCCATAAATACATGGACGGTTCTTCCATGGATACATTCATTCCTTTGCCGATTACTTCATCCATTGCACTGGTGTAATAATCCATTGCATCTTTTCTTGTATACTTTTTGCTGTTTAATGAATAACTTGATAAAGTATCTGTAAATCCGGATAAGGAAATATTACTAATTCCACCCTTCTGTACATTATCTGCAAATGTCTTAAGATATTCATTTGTCTTTGAAGGTGTCAGATACTTAAATGTCTTATACACGTTTAAGAATCTGTCGGTATAAGAGTATGTTCTCTTATTAATCAGCTTCATTGCTGTAAAGGTTGAATTTGAAGTGGTATCATTAATTGTAAGCATATCCTGAATCAGGGAGAGGCTTACGGATGTACCATCATACTTATCTGACAGCTTCTTTAATGCACTGTTTCCACCGAGATCACTGTCTACTTTGAAGTCTGTATTCGGCAGATTGTACATTCCATCTTTCTGCCAGCCGTCATAATAAGCTGCGATATCTTCAACACCGTTTTCCTGGAGTTTTGATATAATTGTTTCGATATTTTCAATGGTTGTTGCTACAACATTTCTTCTGAAAAGAAGGAAGTTTTCTTTATCAACACCCAGGAAATCGATTCTTACATCATAATCCAGATCTTTTGCCTCTGTGATAATACCCTTATCTTTCAGAAGTTCCCTTGTCTTATTGGCAAGCCCGGAATAATTTGCTTCGTCGCCACTTGCAAGCAGGAAATCAATCTGTAAATTCTGAAGGGCAATATCCGTTACTTCTGTCATGGCGCTGTTGGAAGCATTATCAACCGGCTGCTGATATACTTCTCTGTAAGTAGCATTGGCAAATACATAGTTTTCAAAGGATGAGTTTACACCATTGAAGTTACCTTTGATTGTGCATGCATATTCACCGCTTGTTACAAAACCGAGTACTGCGATATCCTTTTCATGACTTCCGTCATTGAATGCAGAATAATCATGTACCATACCGAAATATGGAGCAATGACATCTTCAGAATCGTTAAAGTCTTCTCTTTCCTTACTGGAATCGTCTGTTGTGATCGTATCGAGGCTGACATCTGTACCGTAAACTCTTGCAGAATATCCGCTCTTATATTTTGCAGTACCATCCTGATAGAAATCCTGGAAATTTACGATAATACCATTTCCATCCGGTAAAATCATATATCCGTCTGTGTCACCACGATCGGTATATCCTAATAATGGGAAAAGATATACATCCCCCATCATGTAACCAAGTTTACCATCTTCCAGATTTTCTTTGATGGTATCATCCGGAATAGATACATGGAGTCCCATATCATCCAGGGTTACTACAAGATCAAACTGAATATTAAGTCCTTTTAATGATACATCATTCTGCTTATTGTTAAAGTTCAGATGTGCAGTAAATCCATTTGTTGTCTTATCATAGGTAATCTCTGCATCTCTGGAAGAAGCCTGGCTGTTTGTCTTATCGTACATACCGGAACGTGATTCTGATTCCGGATCGTACTTAATCGGCATAATGGTTACTCCTGAAGTAATTCGGTTAAATGCAGGAGTCTGGCTGCTTCTTACATATGCTTCTTCATCTTCAAGTGTTGATCTTAATAATGTTCCTGTCTTCTTATCTCTCAATAAGATTGATAAGTTTGACGGTTTTACATATAATTCATAATCTTCTGATTCGCAGACATACATATGTCCATCAATGACCTTGCTGGAATCAAATGCTTTCTCTGTCTGTGTGGAATCTGCTTCCGGCTGCTTTGTTACTAATTTATAAGCAGCTTTCCGTCTGTCTGCGGAAGAAGCAATCAGGTTATTTAATGCCTGATCCACTTTTTCCTGTGATAATTCTCCACCCACTGTGATAGAGGCTGAATTGATCTTGTCAATAAAGCTGACCCCTGTTGTCTGCTTTACAACACCATTCTTTTCAACCGGTGCTGCAGCTGTATTTGCAGTTGTCTTATTATCACTTGCAGCTGTGTCGTCTGCATTTGTTTCTTCTGCCTGGGTATCTCCTGCTGTATCATTTGTTGCAAATGATACAATCGGAGTCAGCATTAAACACACGAGTCCCATGCTGAGCAATCTTTTAAGTTTACCTGCCGCCAATTCGATGCACCACCTCTCCGCCGAATGAGGTAAAGAATCCGATAATCTGAGCAAAGAGAATGTAAATAACAAATGCCATTAATACAAACACAAATGCTGCAAATATTGTAAGACCAATTACCTTAAACGTTTCTTTGACTGAATAGTTGTTAATTTCTTTGATTGTCAGGAAAATAAGTATGACAATCCATGTAAACATGATGATATTTGCAAATTCAATAACAAACATTTCATTGTAGGTAACTACCATTCCGAATAAGTAGATGAATGGCTGGAGTACAATGTATGGCATGAATGAATATACATAACCAACTAATATTTCCTTAAATCTTGCTTCACCATCATTAATTGTACAAATCAAGTATGTTACAAGTGCTGCGAACAGCATAACTACTACGATTTCAATAATATCTGTTGCAATGTTGTATCTTCCGTCCCTGACATATTTTACAAGGAATCCGCAGAAGTATTTATTGATTACAAATACCAGTATGCCAATGACACCGACAATGAATGTTGCGAGATAAGAACACATTCCTTCTCTCTTAACACCATAAGTACCATCAAACGGATGACGCATATACTTAAATCCGTAGAAAATCTGTTTTACAAGCTGCTTGCTTCTGAAGCTTTCTGTTGCTTTTCTGATTGGATTAAAGATTCCCTTGCTTCTGTCAAGTTTCTTTAAAATCTTAACAACAATTACAACTGCTACGATTGCAATAATCATATGCATAACGTACTTGTTAAGCCAGATATTTCTGAGTTCCCAGAAAGAGTCAGAATAACCGTCTTTATTCTTTGCCAGACGATAGTAGGATAATGCATCTGAATAATTCTCTTCATTATATAAAGCACGTCCCATAGCCATGTTTGCATAATCGAACAGACCGTTCATCTGGATTACCTGCTCCAATGGAGCTTTACTTTCTTCGTACTTTCCTTCTTCAAAATAGTCGAGGGAATCATGTACAAGAGTTGTAAATTCGGTTGGCTTAAAGATATGAATCGTACTTACTTCGGTATCAAGTACATACATATTATCATTCTGATCTACTTCTACTGCTGAAAGGCTCTGGAAAAGACCAATTCTGTACTGTGAACCGTCATCTTTTGCACCTAAGGCAAAGAGCAGTGAACCTTCACTGGTATATTCATAAATATAACCATTCTTTGTACCAACAAAGATACTTCCATGCTTTCCTACGCATATTGCAAGGCTGTTGCTTGGATATACATCACACTGTAAAAGGTTACCACCTGCAATGTTTAACTTCTTTACCGGTGTTGCCACACTGTCAGAAGATGTTACCGTATAAATAAGACCTTTCTCATCAATTCCGATGTTTGTAACGGAAGACGGTGTGATGGATCTTCTTGCCTTCTGTTCATCTGATAAAATCAGGTTTAAGAAGATTGTTGTAATATTTACGGATGCTGTATTTGTTGCAAAGTATCCGAGGAAAGTTCCTCCATTCTTTGGAGAGATCTGGATAACACCATTTGTATTACCCTTTGCAGAAATATACATATTTCCACCTTTATCTACAACCAGTTTCTGTGGCTGATACTTTGTGCTGCTTCCGTACAGAACATCATCCGGTTTCTTATAAGTTGCTTTCAGATTACCGTCCATATCATATACAACAACAGCACCTTCTTTTTTGCCAACATACTGCTGATCTGCTACATAGACGAGTTCTGTTCCGTCTTCTTCTTCACGGACAAAGATTCCGGTAGGATCTGTTAAATCCTCTTCACCGATAATGGTAATCAGTGTACCGGTTGAATCGCAGACAACCACGCGGTGGTTGCCTGTATCTGCGATAAATAAGTTACCTTTTGAGTCAATCTTAATATCTTCCGGTTTCTTTAACTCAAAGTCATCTTCCCCTTCGATATTGGACTGAATCTTTGTAATTGTGGAATATGGTGTGTACGCTGTCTGCGTTTCCACTAATTCTCCATATCCATTCTGCGTATATGTCTTATATGGTACTTTTGCAAAAGATATAACCGGCTGTGCCACTTCAAAAGCAATAAATAAAACAGCAAACAGAAATGCTATGGCTCTTTTATAAATTTTCTTCATATTGACCTCCTTCAATATTCTAAATAACTTTATATTATTATTTGATACCTGAACTTGCCATTGTATTCATAACGTCTTTCTGACAGAAGATGAATAAAATTAACTGAGGTACAAACATGATTAAGGAGGCTGCTGCTGCAACACCCTGGCCCTGTACAACATTGTTTGCATTGGCAAGGGTTGTCATGTAGAATGAAAGTGTCTTCATACTATCTGTATTTACAAAGTTGTTTGAACTTTCCACATATGGCCAAGCCTGGTTAAATGCAAGGATGACACCTGTTGCAATCGCAGGTTTTACCAGCGGAAGGATAACCGACCAGTAAATTCTGAATGGTGAAGCACCATCAATGGATGCAGCTTCAATCAATGCATCCGGTACACCGTCAACGAACTGTTTAATCAGGAACAGGCTGACAGGCATTGCAATCAGTGGAAGGATATGTGCCCAGTATGTATTCAGGATACCCATACCATTCATGATTAAGTATCTAGGAATCAATACTGCTGCAGGCACGAACATCATTGCCTTCTGATTGATATTGAAAATAAGTCCTCTTGTTTTAAACTTCATCTTTGATAATGCAAACGCTGCCATTGTTGACATAATAATATTTGCAACGCAGACAACCGCTGTAACAAACACACTGTTCATTACATATCGGCTCAATGGAACACCCGCATTACGAGCTGATTTCAACAGTTCCGAAAAGTTATCCAATGTTGGGTTTACAACATAGAATCTCGGTGGGAACGCAAACAACTCAGCTGGTGGCTTAAACGCATGACAGAAAATAAATACAATTGGGAAGAGCATAAACACTGCCAATGGTAATAAAATTATATAGATTTTAATCTGACTGCGGTCAAACTTTGATGGATTGATACCATTTCCTTTATATCCGGCCATTTTTTCGCTCTCCTTTCTATTCTTTCTCTGTGAATAATGAACTTGCAACCTTTGAGAACAGTGTAATAATCAGAAGAAGTACAACTGATACTGCTGCTGCATAACCCATTTCATAACGGATAAATCCGTAGTCATCAATATGGTTTACAATTAACTGTCCTGCATATCCAGGCGTCGGGTTTGTACCTGAAAGGGTAACACCGATTGCACCGTTATTAAATGTATTTACGATTGCCATAACGGCACCGAATAACATCTGTGCTTTCATTGTCGGGATTGTGATGTAAATCATCTGCTGGAATCTGTTCTTAATTCCATCGATTGCACCCGCTTCATATAATTCCTCATCTGCATTCATAATACCTGCTAACATGGCAAGGAATCCAACACCCGCACTACTCCACAGTCCGATGATAATCATAATCGGAAGGAGGTCTGAAATCAGCCAGGTTCTCGGCTCATTCAGAATTCCCAGATTAATACAGATAGCATTTAAATAACCTGTTGCATCACCTGAGAAAATGATTTTCCAAAGTACGTTCATGGCAACACCAGTTGTCAGTGAAGGTGAATAGAAAATAAGTGCTAATATTGTTCTCGGTACTCTTGTCAGCTGTGCAATTGCCCATGCAAGCAGGAATGACAAGCAATATCCGCCAGGTCCTACAATCAGTGCAAATGTAACCGTATTCGGTAATACATACTGCATGAAGATGGAGTCCTGTGTTGCCAGATTAATATAGTTGTTAAAGCCTACAAAATTAGGCATCTGTACGGTATTAAAGTCCGTAAATGATAATACTACTGCTACGCAAATCGGCAGGATAATGAATACCGTAAAGACTAACAGATATGGAAGCAGGAACAAAAAGGGATATTTTTTACCAGTTTTCATTTTATAAATTTCCTCCTATCCTTAATCCAATTTACTAATAATGTCTTTTACATAGTCCACATCCGGTACGGTGTACTCTTTGATTACATTGCCTTCCGAATCAAGATAACCAAATTCTTTCAGTTTTCTTTCAGTTTCTCTGTCGATTCGCTTAATTGCGGAGTCAAGTTCTGTTCTAAGTATACCACCATTTGTTACAACTGCTACATATGCATTACTTAATTCTCTCTCTAACATATAAGTACCAGGGATACGCGGTGTTTCCTGAATATTATCCATCTGTTCAAGAATAATCTGCTTATCACGGCTCTTCCATGGAAGTTTTGAGAATGCTTCTGTATTTGCTGAGTTCCAGATATAGGATTCACCGTATGTTGTCTGAAGTGTTGTACCGAACTCAACCTGAGTATCTGTATCCATCCACCACTTTAAGTACTCCCATGCAGCTTCCTGTCTGTCCATCTCACCATTCTGGCTGTTTCCATAACCTTCTGTACATGCAACTTTTGCTTTTCTTGAGTTCTTAAGAACCATGGATGACTGTGCTGCACCGGCTGTCTGACGCTGAATGTTTCCATCCTCATCTTTTACACCAGGAACAAGTGAAATCTGCCATGAGTTTTCAATATCAGGAGCTGCTGTAATCAAAGTACTGTACATGAAGTAATCTGAAACACCAATCGGAATGTCTCCGTTTCTGAAATGCTGATAGAAACTTGTGATTTCCTGTGGAATATCATAAATTGTAAACAATTCTGTTAATGTTGTAAATCCGTTAATGGATGCCTCACTGTCAAGTGTTGTATCACCGGCTGTCTTGTCATATAAAGCACCGCCATTCTGATAAATCAATGGTGTGGTCATCGCAAATGTTCTTGTACCTGTTGTACCTGCTGTCGGATAGAAGAAATCAAGACCTCTGTTCTTTAATTCCGGAAGTAATTCTTCTACTTCTTCGATTGTCTCCGGTACTTCAATGTCAAGTTTGTTTAAAATATCTGTTCTGTAGAAGAGTACCCAGAAGTAGAATGTTTCCGGCAATGAATAAATTCCTCCGTTCATTGTGGAAGGAACGAATAAACCTGGTGAAAACTGTTCCAGAACTTCTTTTGCTCCGTCAAACTGTGTTAAATCTACTGCTGCATCTCTCATTGCAAATTCAATCGGGAGTGCGTAATCGACTGCCTGTGCCACATCCGGCGCATTTCCCGCCGCATTTGACAGAATCAGTTTCTGTGCATCAGGCATAATGGATAAGTCTACCTTAATACCTGTCTTTGCTGTAAATTCGTTATCAATCATTCTCTGAATAATTTCCAGATACTGTCTTGGTCTGTTAATCCATACCTGTAAATGGGTATCATCTGAATTATCAACCGAGTATGCCTGGCTGTCAAAAGATGCCAGGAATCTTAAAATAGAACCCCAGATCTTGGTAAAGATGCTTGCTTTACCCGGAAGTTCTGTATCATCCTGATAGAGATAAACTCTGTCTAATGAAATCGCATTCTTTGTAATATCTGTAATAAAGTTTGCAATATACTGATTTACTGAACTGGAGCTTGTACTAAGTTCTTTCACACGGTAAGGAATCTTGTTTGGTTCTTCTGCAAGACTCTTAAGTTTCTCAATCGCAAGATTCAGTGAAGAAAGTGCTCCGACATTCTCTTCCGGAGAATAGGCAGCAAGTCTGTCATATTCTTCAGTCAGTTCTTTCATCCATCTGTCAAGTCTGTCATTGATATCCGGTACATAGTCTGTAATCTTAATACTTCTGTACTTATCTGTTGTACTTGACACTTTTGATACTTCCAGTGACAAATCACTTACTTCGCTGGAAATCTGATCTACAACCTGAAGTGTCTGACGAAGAACGTCATTTGAAATCGTAGTTGTAATAGTATGTTCTCCTGCCGAGAAGTAGATTGCCATCTTCTTTCCATCCTTGTCCGTAATGGTTTCATTCTGGAAAGACTTTGTGTAATCAAATGCATAAGATGTTAAAACATCATTTGTTGCTGCATTATCATCGCCTGTTATAAACAGCTGCTGATCTATAACAATGTTGGCAAATACCGGCATATCAGTCTTATCTGCCTGACGGTAATGATATGCAAGATAATAATATCCTTCTTTTTCTACATTAAACTTGTATGTAAGACTCTGTCCTGCTCCTGAGAATGAAGCACTGTCAATAATATTGAGCACCTTTGTCTTTGCATCATAAGGATCCAGGTCAGGGTCATACTCACAGGTAGCTCTGATTGCAGAATCATTCTTGTAATCTGGTTCTGCGGCCTGTGCTGTAATTATGTTACTTCCTTCTGCTGAAGTTCCTGTCTTAACTTCATTCAGTTCCGGTTCTGCTTCCAGATAAACATTTCCAATCATGAGTGAGCCTTCTGTCAGGGTAAGTCCAATCTCATTCTCTCCCTGCTTTAACTCAAGCATTAATGGAGTTGAATATCTGTAGCTGGCATCCATAATATATTTCTTCTGCCATTTCATTACTTTTTCCGGACTTGCAACGATCTGATTTCCATAACGGTCAGTTTCCTTAACTGCCTTTCCGGTATCTTCATCAATTGCCGGTGCCCAGTAATTCTCATATATTAATCTGTTACACTCATAAAATGGGACCTCGCCATTTAATGATAATGAAAGTTCCGGGACAAGTATGGAATCTTCGTCATTTGTAATATAATCAAAAGCAACTGCATATACACCTGCTTTTTCTACATTTAATTTTAACTTAGCAACTTTACCCGGAAGCGCATTTCCACTTTCATCAACAGCTCCCTCATCATTCAAACCCAATTCTACGGCTGATGTACCATAGTCATGTGTTTCTTTTTTATCAGTTACCAATAAGGCTGAACTTGATTCTGCGTCAAAAACATCTTCTGCAGAATACACAATCGATTCGCCAGTATAGACAGGATTCTTATAACTCTTGCTGACTATTTCATAATTGTGTTCAAGCCTTTCATTTTCGACAGTTCCCGTTGCCGCTGTTTCATCGGTGACTGCTTTCGCATCGCCATCCGATAAATCGGTAGTCACTGCCTCGTCTGATTCCGCTGTGGCTTCAGTTGATGTACCTGCAGCTGTGTCTACGTTCTCTGTCGCATATGCAGATAATTCCGCAGACATCATGGTAACAACTGTTGCTAATGCCACAACCCTTGTCAGGCCTCGACGTTTCATAAAACATGCCTCCTCTTAATTTGATATTTAAGCACAATAAACCCCTCTTCTCTAGTCATTTTACACAAGAAGGCAGGCCTGGTCGCACTTATACTATGTTAATATTATATACAATTTCGCCATATATGTCAATCTGATATGTTCTATTTTTTGTTGAAATATTACAACTATCTTATTTTGAATTTTTGCAAAATAATGATACTTTTTGCCAAATAGCGACACAATTTATCATTTACTTTTCTCCCTATTCTTCTATTTTTCCTCAATTCTCATGTTTTTTTCAGTTCTTTCACGCAATAATCAAAGCCCGTTTTTTTACTTTTTCTGCATTTTTCTCATTTTCTTATCAGACTTCCGTTTTTGTGCAATTTTACTATAGAAAATTTTCCATGCTATTAAAACCAGACAAATTCAAAATCTGTTCATATTTTAATTTTCGCATAGAACCAGAAAAGAGGCATCACCTGCCTCTTTTCTTATCATAATTCAATAATAATTCTGTCTTATATTCTAGTTAGTTATTCTTTTTCTTTGTTGCTACCAGCACACCTGCTACTACAGCTACAACCAATACTACTGCTACAACTACAACGATAACTGTTGTGCTTGAATCGCTGTCATTTGATTCGCTTGTGCTGTCATTGCTTCCTGCAACACCTTTGTTTGCATCCATATTTGGTTTTAAGGTTACTTTTTCTTTTGTTGTTACTTCTTCTACAGCACCGGCTTCTGAATATTTAGCACTATACATAATCATGGAACCGTGGTCGCAACCAACCTGAACAAATACACTACCTGTAGGTTCTTCTGAAAGTACACCTACTGCTTTCTGTGTATATTCTTTTCCATCATTTCCTTTTGTTGTTGATTCAAATACGAACTGTTTACCAGATCTTGTAACCTTTAATACAACATCTGCACCTACTGTAGCCTCTGCATATGTAGCTGCATCTGTATCTTCCCAGCTCTTCTCGATTGTATACTGACCATTTGTAAGCCAGTCACCTACTAACCAGCCAGTACCACCCTGTGTAATGGTAAACCAGTTCTTACTATCTTCTGATACTTCTGCAACCCATCCGAATACAGCATTTGATGTATCCTTTGTTGTTGAATTGAATGTGAATGTAATGGTTGTGTTATCTTTGATTTCAAACTGTCCATTTGCTGCTGAGTTCCATTCTGAACCTTCAACCGCATTTCCTGCTGTACCATAATCAACATCTGATGTTACCATATCTGCTGCGAATGCAGATACACTCATGCTGAGTGCTAACACTGTAGCTCCTGCTACTGTTAATAATCTTTTCTTCATGATAAAAAAAGCCTCCCTTTCACATATTATTGAAATATGATAAATTTATGTAACCTTTCATAAATTTGCATTTATTCTACCACATTTTTTATGCAACGTCAACAAGATAGAAAAAGTTCTGCAAACTTCTGATACATATAAACAGGAGAGAATCCTGCAATTCTCTCCCGCTTCTATTTATTCTTTATCTTTTTCAGAATCAGAATTCCTGCTGATTAAGCGTTCTTTTTCTTAGATGCGATAACCGCACCGCAAGCACCTAATGCTACAACCATAAGAGCTGCAACCGGAGCTGCATCACCTGTCTTTGGTGAATTTGTCTTTGCTGTAGTTGTTTCTTTTGCAGCAGCTGCTGTAGTTGTTTCTTCTGCTACGGCTGCTTTCTCTGCTACGATGTATGTGCTGAAATGATTTGTTTCAAAAGAAACTTTACCATTTTCAACAGATGTCTTTAACTCTGTTAAAGTTCCGTTATCTTCCATACGATATACAACAAGTCCTTTGTTTGCATCTAATGTTGAAGGAACATCGATAGTTACAAGAACATTGCCATTGTTTAAAGGCTGAATCTTTGCACCTGCTGCATCCAGCATAGTAATGTCTAATACTGCATATTTGCCTACTTTGCTGCTTAAAGTATCTTTTACAGCCTTGTCTACTTTAGCAAGTGTATCTTTGTCTGTTACAGTATTTACTGTTACAGTTGCACCTGTTGGTACATTTGTTCCTGTTACAGTTGCACCAGCCTTAGCAGCATCTGTAGCTGTAGCTTCAGTTTTTACACTTGTTGCAGCTGTAGTAGATTCTTCCTTCTTTGTGGTAGATTCTTCCTTCTTTGTAGTTGTTTCCTTTGTAGTATCATCCTTCTTTGTATCATCTGTTGAATCTTCTGAAGAATCTTCTTCAACAAGAGAAATATCTACAGTTGAACCATCAGAAACAAAGAATACATAGCATCCTTCACTCAGATCTGATGTAAAGTTTACTGTTCTAGTTGTTTCAATTCCATTTGCACCTATTGCTGTGTATGTATATTCGATATCATTTCCTTCTCTGGTAACGCTTACCTCAAGATGTGCATCTTTCATTGTTGCAATAAAATCTGCATCTCCTAAATCTGCGATTCCCCCCTGATAAGAAATGTCATTGCCGTCAACGGTTTTGTTATCTCCACCGCCCCAGCCCCAGTTATCACCACGGACTACTGCGTATTCCTTATATCCTGCTACCTCATCTGCCGGTGCTGTTGTACCGGTTGTCTTACCATTTACAAATACAGCTGCAACATTGTTCCACACTGCATCTCCACCTTTGAGTTCCATATCAAACTCAACAGTTTCTCCATCTGCCACTTCATAGCCCTGGCTCCATGATGTCCACCATGCACCTGAAATAGTTTCAGCTGAAGCTGTCATAACAGTTGAAACTGTCATTGTTGTAGCTAATGCTACTGCAAAAAATTTCTTCTTCATCATTTACCTTTCCTCCTAAAATCAATGTATATTTCACCATATTGATGACTCTAATATAAAAACCTCCCGGGTTTTCCTGAATTGTGAAAATATCTTCCAATTTTCTCCTATATGCAATTAAAGAGAAGTACAGTGCGTACTTCTCTTCAATTATCATTGCCTAAGTATTGTTTCTATACTATGTTAAATTATTCTGTAACTTTCTTTCTAGAAACTACTACACCAGCACAAGCTACTACTGCTACTGCACCTAATGCTGCGATAGGAGCTACATCACCTGTCTTAGGAGATGTCTTTGTTGTTGCCTTTGTTGTAGCTTTGTTGTTTGCTGCAGCTGCTTTTGTTGTGTTGTCTGCTGCTTTTGTTGTTCCTTCTTCTTTCTTTGCTCCGCCTGCTGGAGTTCCTGCTGTTGTTCCTTCTTCTTTCTTTGCTTCGCCTGCTCCTGCACCAGCTGCTGCACCATTTGTAAATTTAACATTTGTTAAGTTTACTTTTTCACCAGTAATATGAATATTTAATGCATCTGGAACTTCTTCATTAACAGTAACTGCTGTTTTAAACTGATAGGAGTTGCTTGCACCCTTCATATCGTACTGAACGTTAAATACGTTTCCTGATCTCTTTACATTAACAGTAACATCTGCATTTTTCATGTCTGCTACCCAAGCTGTCCAGTCTTCTGGCTGACCTGTCCAAAGAGGGTTCTTACCAGCATTATCAACTGTATCTCCGCCTAATGTCCAGTTACCAGCTGTCCATCCGAAAGCATCTGCTCTTAATGTAATGAACTGGCCATTTCCATCAAAAATTTCTAATGCAAAGTTATTCCAGTTTACTGAAGTATCTTTAGTAGCATTATGGAATGTATAAGTTACATCAAAATTACCTGTTACAGCTTCATCACCTGTGTTAACCTTGAATGCATCTGTAATATCAGCTTCTGTTGCTGTTGCAGCCATAGCTGTTACAGCTGTTGAAAGTGCCATTGTTGTAGCCATTGCTACTGCAAAAAATTTCTTCTTCATAATAAGAAATACCTCCATTTTAAATATTCGTTCCCCTTTTGGGTAACCTTTATTTTTTACAAGCATTATAATAACTCTCAATTATAATTTTGTCAACCTTTTTATTCACATTTTTTTCATATATCAGCCATTTTTTTATATTCTTTTGTTCACTTTGCATAAATGCCGTATTTGCGGCATTTTCAGTTACCCGTTCTTGCACTTTCAGGAAGTTTCCAGGTGGTTTTCTTCTGTAATTTTATTATTTTTTCACACTGCCTTACTATTTTTTCATCAAAACTCCATTTTTACATTCTGCCATTGGACTTGTATATTCTCCTCACATCGTCTGCAATATCAAAAGGACCGCATTACTGCGATCCTTTTCCTGTAAATATAACTCCGACCGTCTTAAATAAGATCTTAATGTCGAGTCCGATATTCCATTCTGCTATGTATTTTGTATCCAGTGCAACAACCTCATCAAAGTCCGTAATGCTGCTCCTGCCGCTGATCTGCCACATACCGGTCAGTCCCGGTTTAATTGCCATTCTTCTTCTGTGATGCTTATTGTATTTCTCCCATTCATCCACCGTCGGCGGTCTTGTTCCCACAAGGCTCATATCGCCTTTTAAAACATTAAAGAACTGTGGAAATTCATCGATCGAGGTTTTTCGGATAAAATTCCCCACTCCCTTGATAATGCGCGGGTCATGATCCATTTTAAACATCATACCGTCTTTTACTTTGTTCTGCTTCATCAGCTCTTTTTTGCGTTCTTCAGCATCCATATACATACTCCGGAATTTATAAATCCGGAATTTCTTTCCGTTTTTTCCTACACGAATCTGAGAAAAAAAGATCGGTCCGGGAGATTTGATGTAGATTGCAGGTGCAACAAACAGGAATAGTATCAGAGTAATAATACATCCGACGATACCACCGCAGATATCCATCAGCCGTTTGAGGAAGATCTGCCTGTTGCTTGCCGAGGTAATATAATTCGTTACCACTGTATATCCGCCCACGTTTTCTATTCTCCTCTTTGCACCTTCTATTCCGCATTTTGTCAGTGCAATGTGGACGGTAATTCCCATTTCCCTGCAATCCTCAAGAATCGGATTGATCACATCTTCGTTGTTATTATAACAGGTAATCACCTCATCCACCCAGTTCTGACAGAGGTAATTCACGGCATTTTTCCGATCCGCTACAACAGGAATCCCCTTTATCGTCTGTCCTGTCAAATCTCTGTCCGTTACTATGATACCTGCAAGCTTCCTGTCACTGTAATTATTCTTACTGATTCTGCCCGCAAAGGTTTCCGCCATGGCATAGTCTGAAAGAATTACCAAAGCCTTTTTTCCCTTCTGTGTCAGAGCCGCCCGGCTTTTTAAAACTTTCTTTCTCCATACCCTTATCATATAACACAGGATAATGGCTATTTCCCACATCAGTACAACCACCATTCTGGAATACTGCTGTCCCGACTTTGTTATAAAATTGAACAATATAAAACCCGTGATGGTTGCTGATACATGAAGTAAAGTTTCTTTAAATTCCCGGAAATATCCCCTTCTCAGAATTCCTTTATAACTTTGCATAAAAAAAACGACCACAATATCCATAATGGTCAAAATAAATGCCATCTGCTGATAGGTGTCATTTTTCCACGGAAATTCAAATCCATTCCGGAACATATATGCCACCAGCAGGGCGATCTGTATACACAGAATATCCAGTATAATAAAATCACCATGCTTTAACCAGCTTCCTGATTCTCTCTTGTACATTTTCTAAAATCATCCCATCTTATTATTATTTTCTAACTATATCATCATAATATAACTTTGTAGTTCTGTCAATAACTCTCTTATAGTTTCAGCAGAATTTTCCCATAATAGCACTGTTTTCTTCGTATAATAAAGTAAACTGCGAATTTTTGTTCCTATTATAATAATAGAAAAAGGCAGACAGCCGGATTTTTTCCGCCATCTGCCCGCAGTTTTTCTAATTGATATTGGTATAACCCATCAGACTGATATCCACTGCCTTTGCAGCTTCCCTGCCTTCTTTGATGGCCCATACCACAAGAGACTGTCCTCTGTGCATATCGCCTGCAGTAAATACATTCTTTACGTTTGTCTCGTATTTTCCTGCCTCTGTCTTTACATTGGAACGCTCATTTGTTTCTACTTTAAATGCCTTTGTGACATAATCCTGGCTTCCTAAAAATCCTGCCGCTATCAGGACAAGGTCACAGTCCACCACATATTCGCTTCCGGCAACTTCTGCCATCGTCATTCTTCCGGTTGCTTCATCTTTTTTGGACTCTAATTTTACCAGTTTTACCTTGGTCAGATTCCCCTTCTTGTCTGCGATAAACTCCTTGACCGTTGTCTGGTAAATTCTCGGGTCATGGCCGAATTTTGCAATAGCTTCTTCCTGGCCGTAATCGGTCTTTAAGACACGCGGCCACTGCGGCCACGGATTGCTCTCTGCACGCTCCGTCGGAAGTTTTGGCATCATTTCTACCTGTACCACACTGGTGCAGCCATGGCGGATGGATGTTCCGACACAGTCATTTCCGGTATCACCGCCGCCGATTACCATGACTTTCTTTCCCTTTGCAGAAATATAAGTGCCATCTTTCAGACCATTGTCCAGCAATGCCTTGGTTGTGGATTTCAGGAAGTCTACAGCGAAATAAATTCCCTTTGCCTCTCTGCCCGGAGCTTTGATATCTCTCGGATTTGATGCACCGCAGGCAAGGATAATACGGTCGTAGTTTTTCAGCAGTTCTGTTGCTTTCATATCCTCTCCGACATTAACACCCGTGACAAATTCCACACCTTCTTCTTTCATAATGGCAACCTTACGGTCTATCACCCATTTTTCCAGCTTCATATTCGGAATTCCATACATAAGCAGTCCGCCAATCCTGTCGGAACGCTCATATACCGTTACACTGTGTCCTCTCTGGTTCAGAGTATCTGCCGCTGCCAGTCCGGAAGGACCGGAACCTATGACCGCTATCTTCTTTCCGGTTCTGACTGCTGGCACTTTGGCACGTGCATATCCTTTTTCATAAGCATTTTCAATAATGCCGTGTTCATTTTCCTTTGTCGTGACGGATTGTCCGTTCAGCCCGCAGGTGCAGGCTGCTTCGCAAAGTGCCGGACACACTCTGGAAGTAAACTCCGGGAAGTTATTCGTCTTTTTCAGACGGTAGTAGGCTTCTTCCCAGTTTCCATTGTAGATTAAGTCATTCCATTCCGGCACCAGGTTGTTCAGCGGACATCCGGATGCACCACCCGGCAGCATCATACCTGCCTGACAGAACGGTACCCCACATTCCATACATCTGGCAGCCTGTATCTGCTGTTCTTCCTGTGATAAAGGAGTATGGAACTCGTTAAAGTTTTTAATTCTTTCTAATGGCGAAACAGCTGTACTTGTTTCACGCTCATATTCTAAAAATCCGGTTGGCTTTCCCATCTTAGTTCCTCCTTATTTCGCGATTGCATAGAATGCTTCTATCTTTGCCTGTTCACTGCTGAGTCCTTTTTCTTCCATCTGGACAATCTTCTTTAACATGGTTGCATAATCGTAAGACATAATCTTCTTGAATTTTGGAAGATATTCCCCAAAATTATCAAGAACTTCTTTTCCTCTTGCAGAATTGGTATATGCCACATGTTCCTGAATCATAGTCTTTAATTCTAATACATCGTATTTATCCGTTACTTCTCTCATAAATACCAGTTCTTTATTCATCTTTGTATACAGGTCACTCTGTTCATCCAGCACATAAGCGATACCGCCGCTCATTCCGGCTGCAAAGTTCTTTCCTACTGTACCCAGGATTACAACACATCCGCCTGTCATGTACTCGCATCCGTGTTCACCCACGCCTTCTACAACCGCAGTTGCACCAGAGTTACGCACACAGAATCTCTCTCCTGCCACACCGTTGATAAATGCCTTACCGCTGGTTGCACCGTACAATGCCACGTTGCCGATAATGATATTCTCACTTTCTTTGAAGGTAGAACCCTTTGGCGGATATACAATCAGTTTTCCGCCAGAAAGTCCTTTTCCGAAGTAATCGTTGCTGTCCCCGACCAGTTCCAGAGTAAGTCCTTTCGGGATAAATGCGCCGAAACTCTGTCCGCCGGCACCATTACACTTAATGGTAAAGGTATCTTCTTCGAGTCCTTCCGGATATTTCTTTGTAATCTCTGAACCAAAGATTGTTCCGAAGGAACGATCCGTATTGGTTACATCCACTTCTATACTGCGCTTCTGTCTGTCGTCCAGTGCCTTCGCAAATTTCTTTACCAGTACCTTTTCATCCAGTGTCTTCTCGAGTTCAAAGTTATACAGATTCTTCTCATGATAACAAATCTTTTCTTTACAGAAATCGGTATTTAAGATATTGGATAAATCTACATTTGCAGCACGTCCGGTAATATTATCCCTTCTCTTTAAGAGATCCGCACGTCCTACCAGTTCATCCACGGTCTTAACCCCCAGTTTTGCCATGTATTCTCTTACTTCTTCTGCGATAAACTTCATGAAGTTGATGACATACTCTGGTTTTCCCCGGAATCTCTTACGCAGCTCCGGATTCTGTGTTGCCACGCCGACCGGACAGGTATCCAGGTTACATACTCTCATCATGACACATCCCATAGTTACAAGCGGAGCAGTTGCAAAACCGAATTCTTCTGCTCCGAGCATAGCCGCAATCACAACGTCACGGCCGCTCATCAGCTTTCCGTCTGTCTCAAGCACAACTTTATTTCTCAGATCATTCATAATCAGGGTCTGGTGTGCTTCTGCAAGTCCGAGTTCCCATGGAAGTCCTGCATTGTAGATGGAGTTTCTCGGTGCAGCACCCGTACCGCCATCATATCCGGAGATAAGGATAACCTGTGCACCTGCTTTTGCAACGCCGGCTGCTACCGTACCGACACCAGCTTCCGAAACCAGTTTTACAGAAATTCTGGCAGCAGTATTGGCATTCTTCAAGTCATAGATTAACTGAGCCAAATCTTCGATCGAATAAATATCATGATGCGGTGGTGGGGAGATAAGGCTTACCCCCGGTGTTGAATGTCTGGTCTTTGCAATCCACGGATAAACTTTCTTGCCTGGCAGATGACCGCCTTCGCCCGGTTTTGCTCCCTGTGCCATCTTTATCTGGATTTCGTTTGCACTGACAAGATATCTGGATGTAACACCGAATCTTCCGGATGCTACCTGTTTGATGGCGGAACATCTGTTCAATCCATCCGGTCCTACGGTCAGTCTTTCGAGGTCCTCGCCACCTTCACCACTGTTGGAACGTCCATGCAGGGTATTCATGGCAATTGCAAGGGTTTCATGTGCTTCTTTTGAAATAGAACCATAGGACATTGCACCTGTCTTAAATCTGCGCACGATGGAATCAATGCTTTCTACCTGGTCAAGCGGAATGGATTTCTTCGGATAATTGAAGTCCATGAGTCCTCTCAGGTTTACATCCTGACCTTCCGCATCGACTTCTTTCGTATATTCCTTAAACAGGTCATAGTTTCCTGTTCTCGTAGACTCCTGAAGAAGATGTATGGTCTTTGGATTGTATAAATGTTCGGTTTTTCCGCTCCGGAACTTGTGTGTTCCTTCGCTGTCTAGGGTATAGTCCACGCCGAGATCTAACGGGTCAAATGCTTTGGAATGAAGCTTATTAACATCACTCTCAATATCCTTTAAGGAAATACCGCCGATTCTGCTGACTGTATTGGTAAAGTATGTATCTATTACTTCTTTATTAATACCGATGGCTTCAAAAATCTGTGAACCCTGATAGGACTGGATCGTGGAAATTCCCATCTTGGAAGCAATCTTTACGATACCATGCAGAATCGCTGAGTTATAATCATTGACCGCTGCATAATAATCTTTATCCAATAAGTTCTCATCAATCAGTTCGCGGATGGAATCCTGTGCCAGATATGGATTTATGGCACATGCACCATAGCCGAGCAATGTTGCGAAGTGATGTACTTCTCTTGGTTCGCCGCTTTCCAGAATGATGGCAAGCGAGGTTCTCTTCTTTGTCACTACCAGATGCTGATGCAGTGCGGATACCGCAAGCAGTGACGGAATGGCTACATGATTTTCATCCACGCCCCTGTCTGACAGAATCAGGATATTGGCGCCGTCCTTGTGTGCCCTGTCTGCTTCCAGGAATACATGGTCAATCGCTTTCTTTAAGGATGTATTTTTATAATAAATAATCGGAATGACTGCTACTTTAAAGCCGTCCACCTTCATATTTTTAATCTTTAACAGGTCTGTGCTGGTAAGAATCGGGTTATTAACTCTTAACACCTTGCAGTTTTCCGGGGATTCTTCAAGGATATTTCCTTCCGAACCGACATAAACGGTTGTGGATGTTACGACCTCCTCACGGATCGCATCAATCGGCGGATTGGTAACCTGTGCAAACAACTGTTTGAAATAATTGAACAGCGGCTGGTTGCGGTCGGAAAGAACTGCTAACGGGGTATCATTTCCCATGGCTGAAATCTGTTCTGTTCCGGTCAGTGCCATCGGAAGAATGCTGGTCTTTACATCTTCATAAGTATAACCGAAAGATTTCTGCAGTTTCTGGAGTTCTTCCTTGGAATATTCTTCCACTCTCTTATTCGGAATCTTCAAATCCTGAAGTTTTACGATATTTGCATCGAGCCACTCACCATATGGCTGTCTTTTTGCATATTTTTCTTTTAATTCTTCATCATCGATGACTCTGCCCTGTACGGTATCTACCAGGAGCATCTTGCCCGGTCTTAATCTTTCTTTGACAACAATCTTTGCCGGATCAATGTCAAGCACTCCGACTTCGGAAGAAAGAATGAGCTTATCGTCCGTGGTAATCATATATCTGGAAGGTCTTAATCCGTTACGGTCAAGTACCGCACCCATCACATCACCATCGGAAAACAGAATGGATGCCGGTCCGTCCCACGGTTCCATCATGGTTGCATAATACTGATAGAAATCTCTCTTTGCCTGGCTGATATTTAAGTTATTGTCCCACGGTTCCGGAATGGCTATCATTACGGCAAGCGGGAGATCCATTCCACTCATTATCATGAATTCAAGCATATTATCCAGTCTTGCTGAATCAGAACCTTCTGCATTGATAACTGGTATTACCTTGTTAATCTCATCTGCAAGACATGAAGTATGCATGGTTTCTTCCCTTGCAATCATCTTATCCACATTTCCGCGGATGGTGTTAATCTCACCGTTATGTACCAGCAGTCTGTTCGGATGTGCCCTCATCCAGCTCGGCTGTGTATTCGTACTGAATCTGGAATGTACAATGGCGATGGCTGATTCATAATCCGGATCCTGTAAGTCGCTGAAGAAGGTACGGAGCTGTCCAACCAGGAACATACCCTTGTATACAATCGTTCTGCTCGAAAGTGATACAACATAGGTATCTTCGTTAGACTGTTCAAATACACGTCTTGCCACATACAGTTTGCGGTCAAAATCAATACCTGCATTTACTTTTGCCGGCTTGCGGATGAATGCCTGGATGATACACGGCATAACTTCGACTGCCTTATGTCCCAGTACATCCGGATGTGTCGGAACCTGTCTCCAGCCGAGGAACTCAAGTCCTTCTTTCTTGACAATGATTTCAAACATCTTCATTGCCTGCTTTCTCTGTAATTCATCCTGTGGGAAGAAAAACATTCCGACACCGTATTCTCTCTCATTTCCCAGTGAAATGCCGAGGGAATCTGCCACCTTCTTAAAAAACTTATGGGAAATCTGTAAAAGGATTCCGACACCATCACCGGTCTTTCCTTCCGCATCTTTTCCTGCTCTGTGTTCGAGATGCTCTACGATACCAAGCGCACCTTCTACCGCCTCGTGATCTTTATTTCCTTTGATATTAACAATTGCTCCGATACCACAGTTATCATGTTCAAATCTCGGATCGTATAATCCATTCGCTTTCTGCTGCATCTTTATCCTCCATCTATCCCTTGAGTTATTGTGTGTCTTTACTGCAAGGACATTTGTCTTTTCCTTAAGCTGTATATAATATACTACTATCTTTTTCATTTGTAAATATGTTTTTTTAGTTATATTGTCTGATAATTCGACTATTTATTTTTTACTTATTTATTATCTGTTTATTCAAAAATAAAACGTGGAATTCTCATATGAAACTCCACGTTTTAGAAACAATTTACCTTTTATTTTTTTGAAACTTTTTTTCACTTTTTTTATTTTTCATGTCATTTTCCGGAATTTTATGCCGAATCAGAACAATTCCAGTTGTAAATAATACCACACTAATCAGCTGGGACGTGGAAAATGCTATGCCGGCGATCTGATATACTCCACGAACAATATCTCCACGCAGCATTTCCAGCAGAAACCGAACCGCCGGATAGATGGTTAGATACAGTCCCATTATCCTTCCCGGTGCCGGTTTCTTCTTCCTGTAACACAGCAGGAAAAAGAACAGCAGGAAATTGCACAGGCTTTCCATGATCTGGACTGGAACTCTCGGTACAAGTTCTATGCCCGGTTCGTATGGATTCGCCGGAAAATGGACGGCAAAGATACCGTGATATTCCCTGCCATAACAGCAGCCGGCAAAAAAACAGCCCAGCCTTCCAAACCCGTGAAACAAAGGAATAACAACCGCCAGAATATCGAGATACATCGTGACGGGTTGTTTTCTCATGCGGGCATAGAAGGCAATGCCCGCTGTCATGCCAAGCATACCGCCGTAAAACACATAGCCGGCAAATAATTCCCGGAGATTCCCTGTATTTCCCTGTATAAGAAATGGAATGGCATAGAATAATTTTGCCCCCGCAATCATTGCGATTCCCCCATAACTAATGGCACACCAGAAATCGTATGTCATGATATTCTTTGCCAGTTTCCGTGCCACAACCAACGCACAGAGAAAGCCTGCCAAAGCCATCGTAGAATATGCCGGTATCCTTAGTCCCATGATTTCAAAATATAACTGCATCACTTATTCTCCCATTTTTGCCGGGCTGATATAATCCTGCGGCGGAACTTTGATTCCTTTCATATCCGGCCCGATATAGAAACCTGTCTGCGGCGGCTGGTTGTATGCCGTATTCTGCCATGCAATCCCCATGCGGTAAACCGCATCATGCATCAGGGTATAGATTCTGCTCTTTGTCGGTTCGGTTGTGGTATAAATCCTCAGAAATTCACTGTTTTTTCCACGGAATACGACTTCTTCCCGCCAATCCCCGAACAGACATGCCTGAATACACGGGTTTCCTTTCGTTCCGTTATTGGATAGTACCTGATCGGTGGAAAGCAGGATTTCTGTTTCCTCCGTTCTCCAGTTCCACTTGTAAATCTTCGGAATTCCAACTCCTGTTTCATAGCCATACCAGTCATGATCCAGAAGTTCCCTCAGCAGATCGCCGTCCCACCAGATGGCAAAATTCACCTGCTCTGGGAATTTATCCGTGATTTTCTTTCCGTCCGCATAATTATATAACCCACCGCCATAGTATGCCCACATCTGGTTTCCATCATACCTCGGATCAATTTTGGCAGTCAGCCCTCTTGCGGTATCTTTTCCGGTATGAATCCCGAACCGGTGTTTTCCGGTTCCTGCATCGTGTGCCTCGATGCCCCACGGGCAGTCCGCATCTTCATGGATTCCGAAGTAATCGAATCCAGTCGAGTCTTTCGTGAATTTACCCACATGCATGGCATCTCCGTGTCCCAGACCGGTCGAATACAGCCCGGTTCCGTCATGGTCAATGACACATGCTCCGTAGATAATCTCGTCACAGCCGTCATCGTCCACGTCGGCCACCGCCAGGTTATGGAAGCCCTGATTGGTATACTCGATGTTCTGCTTGTGATTTGCCTCAAATTTCCAGCGTTTTACTAATTTTTTATCTTTTACATCCCAGGCTGCCAGATGTGCCGGTCTGCCGTGATCGTAGTAACCGCGGCACATAACCGCGCTCGGATGTATGCCATCAAGATATGCCACGCAGGCGAGGAAGCGATCCACACGATTGCCCCAGGAGTCACCCCAATCGGCAATATTGCCACGCGGCGGGTCGTATGGAATGGTGTCCAGCAGGGTTCCGTATCTTCCATCAAACAAAGACAGATACTCCGGTCCTTCGATAATGAATCCTTCCCGGTTGCGGTAATCTTTTGTCTTGTCCCCGACATAATTTCCAGCGGCATCTCTGGTTCCGTCTGCCGTCTTTACGATCATTTCCGCATATCCGTCCCCATCAAAATCATATACCATGAACTGGGTATAATGTGCTCCTGCCCGGATATTTCTTCCAAGATCGATTCTCCACAGCATACGTCCATCCAGTTTATAGGCATCGAGAAATACCGGCCCGGAATATCCCGCATGGGAATTATCCCGTCCTGCACAGTCCCACTTCAAAATCAGTTCGTACTCACCATCGCCATCAAGATCTGCGACACTTGCATCATTTGCCGTATAGGAATAGATCGCTCCATCCGGAGCTTTGTAATCCGCCGGTTTGTTTATCGGCAAATCGAAATAGTTATGTGCCAGATTCTTTGCAATGTATCCATGTTCTTCTTCTTTTCCGTTCGTAACCTTCTTTATCTCATACCGGGTATGGAGATCGCCTTTTTTATCCAGATAATTCGTTGCATCGTGTTTTCCAATCTGTGCAATCCGTTTTCCGTCCGCATAAATATGAAACTCCGCCGATTCATATTCCCAGGCGGCGAGCCGGAAGGTCAGATACATTCCCCGCCTTGTGCGTATCGCCACAGCACCTCTGTCAAGCTGTTCCATCTGCCGTCTGCGAAGTGGCGCAAAAATCTGTGACTCTGCTTCTTTCCGCCTGCTTTTTCCGCTGGTTGAAAGAGCCTGTACCGCATAAATATAACTCCGATCGGTAATCATGGTTTCATCTGTAAAACTACAGTTCTCTGTTTCTCCCAGAAATTTGTAATTACTAACTGCTGTTTTCCGGTAAATGCGGTATTTCCATGCTTTTCCCTCCCAGGTCAGCTTCGTGGTATGCTCATTCACTGTTTTTACCGTATAGTTTTTTATCTCCGGTTTTGCGGCCGTTTTATCTGCTATCTCTACGGTTATTTTATCCGAAATCTTTCCCTCGAATCCAAGGTTGTCCACAATGCAGGCATAATATTCGTAGCTTTCACACAGCAGGACATCTTCATCCACATATTCGTCCCCGCACAGTTCAATCATCTCCGGATCCATTCCGCTTCCACACTTTTTCCTGTATAAATGAACCTTTTCATACTGCGTGTTTCTCCGGATGAACAACCTGACCGAGGATTTTTCTTCCGATGCATGAACCCCGGCAGAAAGCGATTCGATCTCGTCCTCAATCTCTGCCGCAATATCAATCCCCTGTATACATACATATTTTCCGGAGAAACTGATTTTCATGCATCCGTTTTTTACTTCGGTCTTATAACACCCGGAACGTATCACCTTATCCCCCGCCCAGATCGGATTCTGACGGACGTGATTTAAGGTGGTATACACATTCACATCCCCTCTGTCATTCAAATCCCCATCCAGAACCCTGACATTATATCTTCCGTCAGCAATGCTGATGCGATATGAATGGTCACTTATCTGCTCCACATTCAGACCATCCGTATCCACCAGACGGTTATCATGGAACTTTATGCTGTATTCTTTCATTGTAATCTCCTTTTGCAGTCTTTTATAAATATTTAAGTGTTTTGCAATTACTCCTTTTTATTATAAACTGGAAAAGGACCTCCTACATGAGGAAGTCCTTAATCTTTTTACTTCTAACCGGATTTCTTAATTTCCGCAATGCCTTTGCTTCAATCTGGCGTATTCTTTCTCTTGTGACATTGAATTCCTTACCTACTTCTTCCAATGTTCTCGGATGCCCGTCTTCCAGTCCGAACCGCAGTACAATAACCTGTTTTTCCCTGTCTTTTAAATCCTGCAGCAGGATATCTATATGTTCTCTCAGCATAACAGATTCCACATTCTGTTCCGGTGTGACTGTATTGTTATCTGCAACAAAATCTCCCAGATTGGAATCATCCTCTTCACCGATAGGTGTTTCCAGAGAAGCTGGTTCTCTTGCAATCTGCATAATCTCAAGTACTTTTTCTTCCGGCATATCCAGTGCATTGGCCAGTTCTGCCGTGGACGGTTCGTATCCCAGCTCCAATGTCAGCTTTCTCTGCATCTTGGACATTCTGTTGATGGTTTCCACCATATGCACTGGTACACGGATCGTACGTGCCTGATCGGCAAGTGCCCTTGTAACGGACTGGCGAATCCACCATGTTGCATAAGTACTGAGTTTGAATCCCTTATCCGGATCAAATTTCTCAACACCTTTGATCAGTCCCAGGTTTCCTTCCTGGACAAGATCCAGAAAACTCATACCTCTTCCTGTATAACGCTTTGCAATACTTACTACCAGTCGTAAATTGGCCTCTATGAGTTTTTCTTTTGCTCTCTGTCCTCTTGGTCCGCCTTCTGCTTTTTCTCTGGCAAGACGTAACTCTTCATCCGCAGATAAAAGAGGTACAGTACCAATTTCTTTCAAATACATTCTAACCGGATCTTCCGTTCCGATCCCTTCCAGAAGATTTATAGCATCTAAATCAATATTCTCTTCATCTTCAAAATCATCATCGGTAGGCTCTAAAAGAAGATCATCTTCTTCCAAAAAAGCTTCTTCCGTATTCGGAACTACATCTATCTTTTTCTCCTCCAGATACTGATAGATCAAATCTATATGTTCCGCACTAATACTTTTATCTTTTAAAAATTTGTCAATGTCCGAAATTTCAAGCATATTCTTTTTTGATTTCGCAAGTTCTACCAGCTGTTCCAGGCTTTCCAAAAATATTTTCTCTTCGTTCATTGCTATATCATTCATAGTGTATCTCCCATTCCGATAGTAAGGCTATTATATGTATCTTTGTTATTATAACCGAAAACAACAGCCATGTAAACATGGCTGTCGAAAAAAATCTATTTTTGTGAAAAACTATTAAATTATTGCTTCATTATCTGTGCTATTTGTCTAAATTTAGAGTCATTTTCACTTTATCAATGACTTTATCTTTTCTACTGATATCCAGTCCGGTCATCACTTTTACCGCACATTTATAATTCCGGATAATTACTTTTTTGAGGCATCCGCCATATTCTCCATCCAGAACCCATTTTACTTTTTCTTCAGAATAAAATTTCAGCTTCGATGCTTTAAAAGAGATGATATTCTTGCATTTCTTCTGCGTAATAATGCTGCTAATCATATCCTGCAATTCCAGCGGATTCTTCGGCTTCTTAAGTAATGTGACTTCGAACAGTCCATCATCCAGAATAATGTTTCTTCCGGTAATTCCCTTGAACCCACCTGCCGAAACCGAGTTAGTCACCATGCCATAAATAAAATCATCCTCTATAATCTGCCCATTTTCCCGTTCAATTCTGAAATGGTAACTTGTCATGATATTTCCAAACTGTTTCAGGGCCTCGATAATATAAGCAGAATGTCCCAGAAGATTTTTCAAATCCTGTGGCGTACTGTATGATACATCCGTAAATGCACCAAATGCAGCAATATAAACAAAATTGCTGCGGTTAAATCCGCCTATATCAACATAGGCCGGACTTCCATCCACCGCTATCTTCGCTGCCTGCAGCATATCCTTTGGAAGTTTGAGACTTGTTGCAAAATCATTCGTTGAACCGGACGGAATATAGCCAATCGGAATTTTTCTTCCCAGATGCATCATTCCGGAGATACCCTCATTCAATGTGCCATCTCCTCCTGCTACAACGATCAGGTCAAAATGCTGTCCTCTTCCTGCAATCTGTTTCTTCGCATCGCTGACAGACTGTGTCTGATAACTCTCAACATAATATCCTGACTGGATAAATATATTTATGATATCTGACAGATATCTTTTAATTCTTGCTTTCCCAGACTTCGCATTATATACAAATAACAGCTTCTTCATAGGCATTCCTCCAGATATTTCCTGTGTTCCTATCTGCCGCAGCAATATTTATATTTCTTTCCACTTCCGCAAGGACACGGATCATTTCTTCCTACTTTTTTATCTTTTACAATTGTATGAGAACTCTTCTGTTCTTTATACAGTTCTTTTCTTCTTTCTTCGCTCGGAATCAGTGTGTTCCATGCATCAAGTGTGTACAGCCATTCTGCTTTGGCTTCTACCATGTTCTTGTATAACAGTTCTGTATCATATCCAAGATTTACAACCGTATCTTCTGTCATTGTCTCAATTGGATTCGGATTCTTCAGACTGTCATTGATTCCGTCAAGGAATCCTACCATAACAAGCGGATCAACACCATATTTTTCTGCAAGTTCCTTTACCGTACCTTCTACAACTACGTCCGGCTCAGCAAGAATCTTCTCATAGATTCCTTTTTCGATTGTGAAATATTTTGCCCAGAATTCATTTGCTTCTTTCTGTGTCTTCTGTGCGGAATAAGCATTACCTCTCCAACTCTCCAGTAATGTGTATTCTCTGTTTTCCTGATCTGCCATTTTATTCTCCTTAATCTTCTTTCTTATTTTTTGCTTTTTCTGCAGCTTTCATCTGTTTTTTCTGTCTGTGTATATCTGCCATGGTTGTACCTTTTTTTCTGTATTCATTCATCCGGATGAAGAGAAACAGTATAATTGGTACAAATATGGTGCAGAACACTGCTGCCCAGAATACTTGGTTTGACTCTGGTCTTGCAAGCAGTGCAGCTATAAAGGACCACACATACAGACCAAGCAGTAGTATAATCGCAATAATAGCTGCTATCTGTTTCATTTTTTTCATGTTTCACCTGTTATCTGTGAATAATATCATGTCTTTCCGGACCATTGGATACCAGAGTGATCTTTACTCCGAGTTCCTTCTCTACAAATTCAATGTATTTTCTGCAGTTTTCCGGAAGTTCTTCGTACTTCTTAATTCCCCGGATATCGCATTTCCATCCCGGAAGCTTTGTAAATACAGGTTTTGCTTTCTTAAGCTTTGTAGTTACAGGGAAGTCCTTTGTGATCTCTCCATCGATTTCATATGCGGTACATACCGGAATCTCATCCAGATAACCGAGTACGTCAAGTACGGTAAGGGCTACTTCTGTTGCACTCTGCATTCTCACCCCGTATCTTGAAGCAACGGTATCCAGCCAGCCCACTCTTCTCGGACGGCCTGTAGTTGCACCGAATTCTCCGCCATCACCACCGCGTCTTCTGAGTTCATCTGCTTCTTCTCCATGAAGTTCGCTGACGAATTCTCCTGCTCCTACTGCACTTGAGTATGCTTTTACAACTGCAGTAATATTCTTGATTTCATACGGCGGAATACCTGCTCCGATTGCACCATAAGCTGCTAATGTGGAGGAAGATGTAACCATCGGGTAAATACCGAAATCCGGATCTTTTAATGTTCCGAGCTGTCCCTCTAACAGAACATTCTTACCTTCTTTGATTGCCTGCTGGATAAATGCTGCCGTATCACATACATATGGTTCTACCATATCCCTGTATTCGTGCAGTGTACTCATAATATCTTCTACCTTGAGCGGTTCTTTGTGATACATATGTTCCAGTATGATATTCTTGGATTCAAGAACCCTTTCCACATGTTCCTGTAAAGATTCTTCATCGAAGAGTTCAGAAACCTGAAAACCTACTTTTGAATATTTATCTGAATAGAACGGTGCGATTCCTGATTTCGTTGAACCAAATGACTTCTTGCCCAGTCTTTCTTCTTCACATTCATCAAACAGAATATGATATGGCATAACAATCTGTGCCCTGTCAGACACCAGAATCTTTGGTTTTGGAACGCCCCTCTTAACCAGTTCATTAATCTCATTAAATAAAGCCGGAACACTGAATGCTACTCCGTTTCCAATAATGCTTGTGGTATGATTGTAAAATACTCCTGATGGCAGAATATGAAGTGCAAATTTTCCATAATTATTTACAATGGTATGACCTGCATTACTTCCGCCCTGAAATCTGACAATAATATCAGATGTTTCAGCAAGCATGTCTGTAATCTTACCTTTTCCTTCGTCACCCCAGTTAGCTCCTACTACTGCTCTTACCATTACTTTACCTATGCATGACGCATGACGTAAAACGTCCGCACAAATGTGGAAGAAAAGTGTGCGCATGCATTTTCCCTTTCTTTAGTTTAAGCCTTCCACGAAACATCGCTTTCATATTACCACATTTTTAGTTAGAAGTAAATTGTTTTAATATTGATTTTTACAGAAAATTATACTATAATATTTCTAAAGATTTGTCCGTGTTAATTTTAACAGTTCCTGGAAACGAGGTGATTGGATATGAGTAATCTGTTTAAACAAAATATGACGCTTCCTGAGATGGAACGTCTTTTAGAACAATACTGTAAAAATGATGGTACGGCAATCAATGTTACAGAAAAAATTCCGTTAAGCCGGGATGACATGGTCCTGATGCGAAGTTATCTTGATACTTTCGTCAATCTGAAGGGTGATGTATCTGCCTTTTATGATGTAAACCTTGCCATCATCATCACATGGATTTTTGCTGAAAAATACGATGGGGAAGATTATTCCAAACGATGTTACCTTAATCTTTCAAAACTTCCGCAGCATCATTTTAAATATTATGTGGAATTATTCAGCAACACGTTAATCGAATTTAATATTAATACCTTTAATGAAGATTACGAAGAGTTATCCGGTATCTGCAATATCATGCACAAGCAGGCACATTATCCGGATGTTTAAAAGAACAGGAGAGAATAACTCTCCTGTTTTTTTATTAAGTACCTTTCGTTAATTGCTTTTATGAGTTCTGTGTTTCCCACTCTTTTGTGCGTATAATCTCCCTTACCTTTTCTTCCTCTACCCCGGTAATATCTGTGATCTGCATGCAGTTATATCCTTTCCGGTACATATTGATTATAATTTTTGATTCTGCTTTTTCCAATCCCATCTCCATGGATTCCTGTTTCATCTGTTCGATTGCTTCACACATATCCTGTTTTTCCTCACTTTCTTTGATTTTTATCTCTGTGTTTGTTAACGTACTTATTACAACTGCTGCTTCTTTTTCCAGGCTTCGGAACCGTTCATTTTTGTCAAGAATCTTTTCCAGTTTTTTCCAGTCACCAGCATATTTCAAAAAGTAAAATACTTCCCGCAGACTACTTTGTAGTGTTTCAATTTCCGCATCTTTCATCTCAGACGGAATCAGAAGATTCATTTTATAATCCTGGATATATGACTCTGCTTCTTCTCCTTTCCATCCCATCATGTCTTTTAAACTGCGCGGACCATCCCACGGCTTTTCCCCAAAATACAATACGACTGTAATAACCGGAATGATTTTATCTTCTTTAAAAAAATCAGATAAAAACTCTTCCTGGCTATGTCCTGTATAATCCTTATGCTTCCGATGCTCCTTCCGGATATTATCCACCTGTTTGTGATATGCCATAGCATCATACATGAAAGTTCTTACCGGCATGGCATAGTGTATCTTATCCTGTTCTTCTACACCAAGTATCAGACAGCGATAACATCCTTCCTGAAATATTTTCTTTATATCTCTGTATTTTTCCACGGTTACCGCTTTTCCAAATCTTCCTCCATTTCCTTTTTGATTTGTCACCAGACTCTCTGCGATATCCATCTCTTTCAACTGATCTGGCTGGATTCTATCTTTTCCACCATATAACCGGTAATTAAAAATATCTGCAAAAATTTCAGGTCTTCTAATATAGTTTTTTGTAATAATATCCTTTTTTCCCATATATTCTGCTCTCCTTTTTATTTTCCCTGTTTTCTCCTGCTTTGTCAAGTGTTTGCTTTCTGTTTATTGTTTTTCTTCATTTGTTTCAAATATATTATATAATATTTTCTTTTGTTTTGCAATATATTAATTTTTATTATTTTTTATGCAATCAAGCACCTGATTATATCTAGTAATTTTTTATAATTTTCTATATAACAACTTGTTTCTGCTTATAATCTGACACAAAAAACAGCGCCCTGATCTGTTAAAATAAGGCGCTGTTCTTATAGTTTTATAATATAAAAATATCTTAATCTATTTTTAAAATAAGCTGCAGGATACGTTTCGCACAGGTTTCCATTTCTTCTCTGGATAATGCCCCTGCCTCTTTTGCCTGCATCAGTCTGTCCGGATATCCGCATGCCATCTTCAGGTCGTTTCCGGCTTTTACCTCTTTGTAATGTTCCCCGAAGGTCCACCAGTCTGTGGTTACCATACCATCAAACTTCCATTCTCCGCGCAGGATTCCGTCAATGAGTTCTTTGTTTTCGGATGCCCGGTGTCCGTTTACAATGTTGTAGGCGGTCATGATGCACCACGGATGTGCCTCTTTTACAATGATTTCAAATGCTTTTAGGTAAATTTCCCTTACCGCTCTCTCTGAAACTCTCGAATCGCTGTTTTTGCGGTTTGTCTCTTTGTTATTTAACGCAAAATGCTTGACCGTGGCCGCGATATGCCGGGACTGGATTCCCTTTACCATAGCACCCGCCAGTTTTCCTGTCAGGAACGGGTCTTCGGAATAATACTCAAAGTTACGGCCACAGAGAGGGCTTCGGTGAATGTTGACAGCCGGTGTCAACCATACGGAAATATTGTTTTCTTCTACTTCTTTTCCTCCGGCTTCGCCTACCCGGTAAACAAGGTCCGGATTCCAGGTAGATGCCAGCAGTGTGGCACATGGCCATGCCGTTGTATTGACACCGCACTGCGGTTCGATACGCAGTCCCGCCGGTCCGTCCGCCGTAGTAATGGTCGGAATGGCATATTCCGGCATATTTCCGATGCCAAAGGTGTTGGACACTCCGGTATTTGGCTGTCCACCGAGCAGATGTGCCAGTTCCTCGTCGGTCATCTGTGCCAGAAATTCATCGAGACTCATTTTTCCTTCCGCCACTTCCGTAAACGGACGGATTCCCTCTTTGTATCTCCACTTCCACAGGCAGACAGGCTCTATTACTCTCGTCTTTGGTGTCAGTCCGTCAAGCGGTTCTTTCGCCTCGAACGGAATGGCACAGGCATCGGTGTCGGCCGGCTCTGTCTGCGGCAGTTCCTCAAATGTACCGTCGGATAACATACGTTTCTTTAACACGGACGGAACAAGTTTTGATGTGAGCTGTTCTACGATTTTGTCTTCTTCCAGTGTGTATACAAAATCTGCCTGCATGGTCTGTTCCACAGATGTTCCCACATAGAAAGTATAATCGCCTTTTTCCAGTACATAGGCGGATTTTTTTATTTTTCCGAGGTCATCATAGGAAGCCTGCTTATCCATGGAAATCTCAAAGGAAAGCAGCTGTGTTTCTCCCGGCTGCAGAAGCCTTGTCTTCTCAAAGGCACAGAGACTTTTGTCTGCTTTGCCAAGCAGTCCCTGCGGTGCATGCAGATAAATCTGTACCACTTCTTTTCCCGCATATTTTCCGGTATTGACTACGTTTACCTGTATGGATACCAGTCCTCCCTTCTCCGAGATACTGCGTATCTCCCACGCAAAACAGGTGTAGGACAGTCCAAATCCAAAGCTGTAATTCACCTTCGATCTGGCCTGCGGTATGGTTTCAAAATAACGGTATCCCACATAGATATCTTCCGTGTAATCTACATAATCGTCAGATTCATGGAACGATTCGGTAGATGGATAATCTTCCAGGGACTTTGCAAAGGTATCTGCAAGTTTTCCGGACGGATTGCCGATGCCGCAGAGAAGCTCTGCCGCCGCACTTCCGCCTTCCATACCGCCCTGCCATGCCATCAGTACGGAGGATATCCTGTCATTCTCCGCAAACCAGCAGGAATCCACCATCCCGCCGACATTGAGTACGGCGATTACTTTCGGGAAACAGGATGTTACCTGCTCCACCATGGCTTTTTCTTCCTCTGTCAGATAGAAATCACTCTTTCCTTTGCGGTCCCATCCTTCCCCGGAAAAACGGCAGATGGAAATGATTGCCGTGTCCGTATAATTTCTTGCCGTCTGACAGAGTTCATCCGGAAGTTCCGGCTCTACAGTCATTCCCGGTGCTACTTTATTTTCATATTGTTCTTCCACATTTTTCCGGTAAAAGGAAGCAAGTTCCTCACAGACACTCACTCTGTCCTTTAACTCCAGAAATCCCTCATAGAGATTCTTCACATAGGATACGGTCACATCTCCGCTTCCGCCGCCACCTTTGACATAGTCAAACGTTGCCTTGCCAAACAGTGCCACCTTGCTGCCTTTCTCCAGCGGCAGCAGATTCTGCTCATTTTTCAGCAGAACCATACCTTCCTTCGCCGCTTCCTTCGACAACTCCCTATGCTCCTTCGATGCTGTTACCCTTGTTCCGTTTTCTCCGAGCGGAACACCCGGCTGATACAATGCTCTCTGCCACTTTACCATAATATCTTCTCCTTCTGTTCTCTTTTATTCTTTTAGCTAATTGCGAAACTCATAATTTATCTTTATTGTATATGCAAATCAAACAATTACTAAGAAGGTACTATGAGGCGGTCGGCACTTAGATGCTGTATTTTAGCATCTTAGTACCGCTACCAGCCGAATGTAGCGGGAGCGTGCCTTCGTGTAATGTTTCATTTGCATATGCATTTACAAAAATTTAAATGTTTTGCAATTACCTATCTTTTATTCTTTACTCCACAGGTAGCAGTATGCCTGTGTTCTGGCTGCAAATCTCTGTGTCCTCAAAAGTTCCCGGACTTCTTCCCTGGTGTACCATGCCGCCTCGATTTCTTCTACCGTGGATGTGCTTGCATGAAATTCTCCTCTTGCCCTTCCCGTAATGCATACGTTTAATTCATTGGAGAATCCCACGGCACTGTAACTCAATCCTATTTTGTCTTCTATCTCATACAGTTCGAGACCTGTTTCTTCCCACAGTTCCCGCTTTGCACTTTCTTCCGGTTCCTCTCCTTCGTCTATGAGTCCTGCCGGAAAATTGTATACAAAACAGCCGGGGGCAAGACGAAATTCTTTGTTTAAGAGGATTTTATCCCCGGTCTCATCCAATGCAATAATAACGACTGCATCCGGGCTGTCCCCATGAAGTTCCTCATAATTCGTCAGGTGATTGTTTCTGCTTATCATCTCATAGACTTTTTCTTTTTTATCCACGGTTTCATAGGTCAAATCATATCTTGTAATGAATTTGCCTTCTTCTTTTTTTGTTATTTTCTTAAATCTCATTGCTTTGTCTTCTTTCCGTTTTTTATTCCTTTATCACACCGCTTTTTCGTGCCGCTTCTGCGACTGCCGCAGCAACTGTCTTTCCTACCCGTTCATCAAATGCCGCCGGAATTACATAATCTTCCCTTAACCCGCTCTCCGGTATGAGACCTGCTATCGCCTCAGCCGCCGCAATCTTCATCTCATCATTTATTTCTCTGGCATGCACATCGAACACTCCGCGGAAGATCCCCGGAAATGCCAGCACGTTGTTAATCTGGTTCGGATAATCGCTCCGCCCGGTTGCAACAACTCTTACCCCCGCCGCTTTTGCTGTTTCCGGATTTATCTCCGGCACCGGGTTGGCACACGCGAACACAACCGCATTTTCCGCCATGGTCTCCGCCATTTCTTTTGTCAGGACATCCGGCGCACTGACACCGATAAATACATCTGCCTGCTTTATGACATCTTCCAGTTTTCCTCTTTTTCCGGAATGGTTGGTAATCTCTGCAATTTCTTCTTTTACCGGATTCATGTTTTCTGCACGGCCTTTGTAGATTGCACCTGCCCGGTCGCAGAGAATAATATCGCCCACTCCATAGCGGAACAGAAGCTTTGTGATGGCAATGGCAGCAGCCCCTGCCCCATTTACTGTCACCCGGATATCTTCTGCCCGTTTCTTTACCAGTTTCAGTGCATTGATGAGTCCTGCCAGCGTTACCACGGCTGTCCCATGCTGGTCATCGTGAAAGACCGGGATATCGCAGCGCTCCTTCAGTTTTTTCTCGATTTCAAAGCATCTCGGTGCAGAAATATCCTCCAGATTAATTCCTCCAAAACTGCCGGATATCAGAGTTATGGTATTTACAATCTCATCCACATCTTTGCTGCGGATACAGAGTGGAAATGCATCCACACCGCCAAAAGATTTGAACAGTACACATTTGCCCTCCATAACCGGCATAGCGGCCTCCGGACCGATATCTCCCAGTCCCAGCACTGCCGTTCCGTCTGTTACCACCAGGCAGAGATTCCATCTTCTGGTAAGCTCATACGATTTACGGATATCTTTCTGTATCTCCAGGCAGGGTGCTGCCACCCCCGGTGTGTACGCAAGTGACAAATCTTCGCTGTTCCTGACCGGAACTGCGGACACAACCTCTATTTTCCCCTTCGCTTCATAGTGCATTTTCAGGCTGTCTTTTGCATAATCATGTTTATCCAGTGCCATTGGAATACCCCCATTATTATGAAATTTTTCAGGCAATTAACCTTATGTTTCACATTATCACATTCATTTTGTGCTGTCAAGGGGTGAAATATTGACAACAAATGTATACTTTGATATCATAATTTTAATAAGTAACTCCAAAACCAGGTAATTGCGAAACATACGAAAGGAGGCACTGTTATGACTGAGCCAAATAAAGATTGTGATACTGTTTTTTATTCCAAAACATTGAATTATAACTGTAAAGTAACAGAAAAAGAGAGCTCTTCTACTGTGAAGTTTAAGGATTTACTGCATAACTACAGTATGTATATTCCCGGTCAGAAAAATACTGATTTTTCCGGAATCGACTGCAAGGATATGGTTGTACAGGGAATCTGTACCGCAGAAGGTTATCTTCTCATTTCTGCTTATTGCAGTGAACAAAAACATTCTTCCGTTATTTATGTATTAAACGAGGGAACTGGTGCATTTGTCAAAACCATGGTTCTTCCGGATTCCAGTCATGTTGGCGGACTTGCATTTGATGGCACTTATCTGTGGGTCTGTTCAACAGGAAAAACAATTACGGCATACCGTTTTTCTATCTGCCGTGATCTGTTTTTAAACCGAAATCCAGGGCTTGATTATGTAAATATTGAAAGTGCCAGAAAATCTGTTTTTTCACTGGATGTAACTACCAGTTTCTGCACTTTCTATGATGGACGGCTCTGGATTGGTAATTTTACAGAGTATCATTCGACGGAACAGGCGTATATTTATGGATATCATTTTATCAGTTATCAGGACACACTTATGATTGATCACAGTCCCGATTCTACCGTATGTATGAAAAGCATGGACAGAGTCCAGGGCATTGCATTTCTGAAATATAATAATAAAGTATATCTTACCCTGTCGCGATCTTACAGACGCAAAAAAGCGGTTGATTATATTTCCGAACTGCGGATATTCCAATCAGATTCCTTTTCTTCCATTAATGTGGATACGGACTTTTATAAATCCATTACACTTCCGCCTATGGCAGAGGATATCACAAGTGCTTCCCCTTATACTTATCTGGTATTTGAATCTGCAGCAAAAAAATACAGTGCAGACTGTGCTTATCCCAACAACCGGATCTGCCGTTTTCTTACGTTTGGATTAATTGTTTAGAAGGAGGCTGCATATGAAGCAAAACAGAATCTGCATATTAATCACAATCTTAATCTTCATTTTCTGCACCTGTCTTACCATCTTTCAGGAAACGCACAGATTTTATGACGGTCTGGCTGACACCACAGATACTTCTTTTAAACCTGCCGCAGCCGTTCTGACGAACACCTCCGGTTTAAATCATATGATTGCAAAATCTGCTGATGCTTTTGACTATGATGAATTTGAAGTTACTGACGTTACTCCTGCTTATTTGCAAAATTCAGAATCACTTCATTTTTACGAATGTCTTTATATAAAAAATCTGGAAGAAGGTCTGGACTGTACCCAGGCATTATTTCTCAGATATCAGGGACACCTGATTAACCCCGGTTATCCGGAACGAACAAATTATAACCCGGACTCCTATACAGTTCATTTTCAAAGTGCTGCTGTCATAAGTCTTGATAATACAGCACGTCCTGAGATTTTTTTTACCTGTACTTATAATGGATTCCAATATCTTTGTATTGTAGATACTGCAACCTTTCAGGCACAGTGGATCGACTGTGAATATTATTTTTATGAACGCAGTGAACAGGAATACTGGCTGATTACCATTCATGATTCCGGCATCCGCCAGAAGAATTATATCTCGCTTCGTCTTTGTAGACAAGATACGGATTCCGGAAGTCTCTGTTATGAGCCTTCTGAAATAATTGGAACAATACATTATACAAATCACGGCTACATTCTTCGAAAAGAGCCTGCTTATATTTATCAGCCGGATAATGATACATTACAATTTCTCCGTTTTATGCTCGACAATCATTATATCAAAAAAGATTCTGAAAAGTATTTTGCCTATCTGCAGCTTCTAACAAATCTGAAACGTTATTGCCCAGAGGCTTCTGCAGAAGATTTGTTCTTTGTATATCTTATGGATTACCGGGAACAGGACAGTGACACCTATGATATGCATATCTATCATCGTTCTCCAGATGATGAAGATGCAAAAAACCTGGAAAAGGACCTTGCTTTTATCCGGAATTACCTGTCCATGCAATCTGAAGATGCTTATAAAAATACTGTAAATGATCTTATCATGGAGCACCGTTAAAAAATGACGGATGGAAATCTACGTTTTCCATCCGTCATCTTTATTTTCGTATTACATCTTATACATTAATTTCTGCGGTAAGTCCCAGAACATCTTTGTTTTCTTCCAGAATCGGTGCGATTTCCCCTGCAAGGAATTCTTCCACCTGTTCTTTGGAACGTCCCACATAGTTTGCAGGATTCATGGTCTTCTGAAGATCTTCCAGACTAAGTCCGAAGGATTCATCATTTGCGATTAACTCTAAGAGGTTATTGTCAAGACCGTTCTGTTTTACATTCTTTCCTGCCTCCATGGAAAGCTGTCTGATCTTTTCATGCAGCTCCTGGCGATCTCCACCGGCTTTCACGGCATCCATCATGATGTTTTCAGTTGCCATGAATGGGAGTTCGCTCATCAGACGTTTTGTGATAACTTTGTCATATACGACAAGTCCGTCTACGACATTCAAATATAAATCAAGGATTCCGTCAATGGCAAGGAATGCTTCCGGAATGCTCAAACGCTTGTTTGCGGAGTCATCCAGGGTTCTCTCAAACCACTGTGTTGCGGATGTGATGGCCGGATTTAACGCATCGATCATGACATATCTTGCGAGGGAAGCGATTCTTTCACTTCTCATCGGATTTCTCTTGTATGCCATTGCAGAAGACCCAATCTGGTTTTTCTCAAATGGTTCTTCGATTTCTTTTAAATGCTGCAATAAACGGATATCGTTTGAGAACTTATGTGCGCTTGCAGCTATGCCTGCCAGCAGGTTTGCCACTCTGGTATCCATCTTTCTGGAATAGGTCTGTCCGGATACCGGGAAGCATTTCTTAAAGCCCATTTTCTCAGCGATCTTCTCATCTACTTTTCTTACTCTATCCTGGTCTCCCTCAAAGAGTTCCATAAAGCTTGCCTGTGTACCGGTTGTTCCTTTACAGCCGAGAAGCATCATGCCGTCCAGGATATAGCATAAGTCTTCATAGTCCATCTTCAGCTCCATCAGCCAGAGGGTTGCCCTCTTTCCAACGGTTGTCGGCTGTGCCGGCTGAAAATGTGTAAATGCAAGAGTTGGCTGTGCCTTGTATTTGTCAGCAAATTTTGATAATTCATTGATAACATTGACCAGTTTCTTCTTTACCAGCTTTAATGCTTCTGTCATAACGATGATATCGGTATTATCACCTACATAACAGCTGGTTGCACCCAGATGGATAATTCCCTTTGCTTTCGGACACTGCACACCATAAGCATACACATGGCTCATAACATCATGACGCACCAGTTTTTCTCTTTCCTTTGCCACATCATAATTGATATCATCTTTGTGTGCTTTCAGTTCCTCAATCTGCTCTTCTGTTATATCCAGTCCGAGTTCTTTTTCTGTCTCTGCAAGTGCAATCCATAATCTTCTCCATGTGCGAAATTTCATATCAGGAGAGAAGATATACTGCATCTCCTTACTTGCATATCTTTCTGATAATGGACTTACATATTTATCGTACATTTCTACCTCATTTCCGCGCAATCATTATTTCACGCAATTAATTTTCTCTATTGTTCTGTTTCCCTGCTGCTGTTATTTCTGATATTCTCCGCGGATGTCCTCTGTCGGCGGTTCCATCGGATATTTTCCATTGAAACATCCGGTACAGATATCCAGTCCGTTCACCATCTCTTTTAAACGCTCTATCCTCAGATATCCGAGGGAATCTGCTCCGATTACTTCCCGGATTTCTTCAATGGTACGGTTGTGTGCAATCAGCTGCTCTCTGGATGGAATATCCGTTCCAAAGTAACATTCACTCAAAAATGGTGGGGAAGAAATCCTTACATGTACTTCTGTCGCTCCGGCTTCCCTGAGCATGTTTACGATTCTTCCGCTGGTTGTTCCACGGACGATGGAATCATCTATCATAATGACTCTTTTTCCTTTTACCGCTTCCTGAAGTACATTTAACTTCACACGAACACTGGATTCCCTGTTGCTCTGCTTTGGCTTGATAAAGGTACGTCCGACATATCCGTTCTTTACAAATGCCGTTCCGTATGGAATACCTGATTCCAGGGAATATCCGAGTGCTGCCGCATTTCCGGATTCCGGAACACCGACCACCACATCTGCCTCTACCGGACAGTCTTTTGCCAAATATCTTCCCGCCATGATTCTTGAATGATACACGGATGTACCATCTATAATGCTGTCCGGCCTTGCGAAATAAATATATTCAAACACACATCTTGCTTCCTGTTCTTTCGGAAGACACAAAGATTTATCGGATGCGATGCCGTTTTCCGTAATCGTAACGATCTCTCCCGGCTCTACATCCCGCACAAACTCTGCATCCACAGTATCTAATGCACAGGATTCCGATGCAAGGATATAGGCATTATCTCTCTTTCCAATACATAATGGCTTAAATCCAAACGGATCTCTTGCACCGATTAATTTTCTCGGACTCATGACAATCAGAGAGTACGCACCTTTGATCTTGTGCATGGCAAGGCGGACTGCTTCCTCCACACTGTGGGTATTCACTCTTTCCCTTGCAATATGGTATGCAATAACTTCCGAGTCGATGGTTGTCTGAAAAATAGCTCCTGTTCTTTCCAGTTCCCTGCGAAGTTCCAGTGCGTTAATCAGGTTTCCGTTGTGCGCAAGTCCCAGTGTACCCTTTATATAATTTAACAGCAATGGCTGGGCATTTTCCCTTGTACTGCTTCCTGCGGTAGAATACCTTACATGTCCGATCCCGATATTTCCTTTTAATTTCTCCAGATCTTCCTGTGTGAAAACTTCATTTACAAGTCCCATGCCTTTTAACAGACTTGCCTTTCCCTTTGGTCCGTTTGTATCGCTTACTGCGATTCCACAACTTTCCTGGCCTCTGTGCTGTAATGCAAACAGACCATAATAGATTGTTGACGCAACATCGTTTCCGTCAAAATCATAGACACCAAACACACCACATTCTTCGTGTAAGCTGTCATCAAATTCTTCCTGTACATGTATGCTTTCCATGTGAACCTCCATGTCTTTATGCCTTCTGCCGTCTGTGGGCAGAAATGTGTATATGATTCAACAATTAAAACCAGTTAATCTTATCATAAGAATACCTAAAAAACAAGACTATTCTGAAAAATCGCCCTGATTTTATTTCATTTTATACTCAATGGCAGCCACCTTTTTATCCCGGATATCAATGCATAAAATGGTATTTCCACGGATATATTCCATCATGGTTCCGCTCATTTCATAATTCGATCCGTATACATCCATAACCTTTGCATACTCCATATTGATCCGGATTCCCTCTGTGGTTGCCACGGCATCATTTTTGAAATAAATGTCCGTAATTATTTTTTTACCGTCAATCTCATTTGCAGTCAGTGTAAGATTGTGGTAATAATAAAACATATCCAGTCCTTCGACTGCACAGCTTGCTGCTTCAAAATATTCGTAATCTTCTCCCAGAATTGCCACCGCATCATCTGTTTCCTGCCCGATGTATATTTTCTTTCCATCTGTTTCGTAATAATACGGTTCTTCCTGTGTTGCATTCCCCGCTGAATCCTTCTTCTGTGTTTTTTCCGCCGCACATGCCATAAAACACATGGCCAGCAGCACTAATAAAAATAGAACCGGTATTTTTCTGTGCTTCATTCCAACTGTTCCTCCTTTTCCCTGTCATATCTCTGTTTCATCTCATCATAATACCGGGCATACTCCGGATCTGTCCTGTAATCGGTCAGTCCGTAATGCTCTGTCAGTTCTTTTCCAAACCAGACGGATAGCTTTTCCGCACCACTGACATTCAGATGTAATCCGGCATCATAGGTGTCCGTCCGATAATCAATTCCGGCTTCTTCCGTATATTCTAACATATTATAATACGCAAGACCATACTTCTGTGCATATTCCTGAATCTGGCTGTCCCACTGCGGATACCAGTACGGATACAGGCTCGGTGCTTTGATTAAAATAAGTGTAATGCCTTCTTCCCTGCATAACTGTCTTATCCCATCCAGATATTCATAACAGCGGTCAGAAAATCGGTAGTCCGCCATCGGTCTGCCTTCCGGAACAACCTCTGCCGGCTTTACCCCCGTCTGCATAAGATACCCGTTATAAGAAATAATATTTTTACGAAAAAGGTATCTGAAATCTTCTTTTGTCAGTTCACTCCATCTGGAATGATACCGGAAAAACGGCAGAAGATAGGTAATCATGCTTTCCTCCTCCGTCATGGATGCCTTTACCGCCTCCACCTTTACATCTGACCATTCCATACCGTCTAAGGTCATCCTGTTATATGCTTCGCTTACTGCCTGATCGTACTGCATGGATAAGACATTGAACACAACCACTTCCGGCTTTTCTTTTCTTAACGTGTCCTTCAGCAGATAATAGGACTGCCAGATGGTCTGGCTGGCACTTCCCCTGATAAAACTGGTGATTCCATAGTTTTCCCACAGGGTTACAGGAGAAAAATTCTCATATACTTCACAGTCCCCGATAAATACCACTTCATGGTTTAAGGAGTCCTTATCGTATTCCGCAATCAAAGCTCCCTCTTTCATGCTTTCCATGTATTTCGGCATAAACAGTGCCTGAAAAAACAGAAACAGAACTATAGTTACAAGGATTCCCAAAAGCAGCACCACCGCTTTCTTTCTATGACTCATTTTTATACCTCATTATAAATAAACTGTCTGGCATCGTAACCGATTCCATAGCTGCCAAAGATCAGTACTGCAAATAACGTAAGAATACAGAGGGTACATTTTCGCACAGGAGAAAAACCGTCATACCACTGCTGCAGATTTTCTTTCTTTTTTCTTTTTCCAACAAGATACATCAGCAATATTCCGACAGCCAGTACGATATAATCTGCCAGTTTCATACCGGACACGAGCAGATCGGATGGCAGGATACGAACCGGATCTGTAAACATACGGATAAACATCTTTATGGTAAGTCCGACATCTTGATAACAGTCCGTCATTCTTAATACACAGACCAGCAAAAATGTCCGTACCGCCTGAAAATATCCGTATAACATATTTTCCTTCAATCCCGGATATCTTTTGTGAAAATGATCATAGACCTCTTTTAATTCCCTCGAAGCCAGTATGACCGCACAGTTTGCAAGCCCCCATACAATAAAATGAAGCTGCCTGCCATGCCACAGTCCGGTTACAAACCATGCGGCAAAAGAAGCCAGATACACGGGAACTCTTTTTCCGGCTGATGGTGATTTCTTTTTTACTGTTTTTGCCAGTCTGCAGGTCAGACGGCTCACGGACAACGGATAGAAGATATAGTTTTTAATCCATTCTCCGAGGGAAATATGCCATCTTCTCCAGTATTCACCAAGATTTTTCGAGGTAAACGGAACATTAAAATTTTCCGGAAATTCCATTCCGAGAAACTGTGCAATTCCCAGTGTTATATCAATTCCACCGGTAAAATCCGCATAGAGCTGTACGGCATAAAACAACATACCAAGAAGCACCCACAGTCCGGTATATTCGGATGGACTGCCGATAATTACCTGTACCACAGGAACGATGCGGTCTGCCACGGCGAGTTTCTTAAAATATCCCCACAGGATTCTCTGGATGGCAAAACAGGCCCGGTTCATCTGAAAGCGATGTGTCTGCAGAATTTTCTCCATATTATCGTACAGGGTAACCGGTCCCTGCACCAGCAGGGGAAAGAATGAAACCGCCGTAACCAGCTGCAGCGGATTAGCGATCCATTTTGTATGTTTCCGGTATATTTCTGTCTGGTAAGAAATCGTCATCAATCCATAATATGCCAGTCCGAACGGCATATTGTCACAGAACAGCTTGAAATATAACATAATTCCAACCTGAAAAAACAGAGACAACAGAAAAATCTGCCGCCTCTGCTTCTTATTCTGACATCTGTTTATTACCGCTGAAAATATCCATGTTATACCTGTCATAAAGAACAGCAGAACTGCTGCTTTTCCATTTCCACTCAAAAACAGTACATTACATACCAGTAAAACGATCCACTGCACCCTGCCCGGAACCAGATAATATATCAATCCCAGAAAAAACAACAGTACAGGAAATTCAAACGATGTAAATAACATTTCTTATTCCCCGTTCTGCAGTCTTTCAACCAATGCATAAAGCGAGGATGCACTATTAAAGTTCTCCGGAGTAATACAGTCCGCCGGTATTGTAATATCGTAAGTATCCGAGATATCACTGATCAGTGAAACAATATCAAATGAATCGAGTATATCATCGTCTATCAGAGTTTCACAGCTTTCAAAGTCAATTTCAGGATGCATGCCCTGTAAAATTTCTAATAATTCTTCCATATTTTCTACCTTACTTTCTTAACTTAGTATAACTCTTTTAACCGCTTTCTGTCCGTCTTTCCATTTAAAGTAAGCGGAAGTTCTTCCAGTCTGTAAATCCCGGACGGAAGCATATAGGACGGAAGCTTTTCCTTTAATTTTTTCTTCAATTCCCCTGGCTGCAACAGACCTGTGTAATATAATACAATTTTCTGGTCTTTTTCGCTATAAATGCAGGCACAGCTAAATACATTTTCGATTCTTCCCGTTACTGTTTCGATTTCGCCGAGTTCAATCCGGTGTCCCATGTGTTTGATCTGATTGTCTTTCCGCGACACAAACACCAGTTCACCATTCTGATATCTGCCGATATCTCCGGTTCTGTATACCATCTCCGGATAGTGCTTCTGCAGAGGATTCTGCACAAACACAGTGCTGCTTTTTTCCCGGTCCGCATAATACCCCATGGTAACACAAGTTCCGTGGATAATGATTTCACCCTGCTCCTCTTCGTTCTCCGGAGAAATCAGGTATTCGCCGTTCTCCTTCTCTCCAAGCAGAAATATCCCGGTATTCGGAAATGCCCTGCCGATGGGAATGACTTCATCTTCCCTGATTTCCCGGCTGACACGATAATACGCAGACATTCCGGTACATTCCGTCGGTCCGTACAGATTAATGTACTCTGCCGGTACATTTTCCGCCCAGATCCGAAACTGTGCCGTCTGAAACACTTCACTTCCAAATGCAATAGTCCGCAAATATCCTGGTTTTACAGCCTCAAAGGTATTGAGTGCGGAAATCATGGTCAGTGCCGGTGTCACCCAGCATATGGTATTGATCTTCTGCTCATTCAGGAAATTTACCAGTTCCACCGGAAAGCGGAACTTCTTCCTCGGTATCAGCACCGTCTTTGCTCCATATTTTAAGGTTGGATAGATTTCTTTCAGACACGCATCCACATAAAAGGGTGCCTGGTTTCCAAATACCGTATCTCCGGAAATATGAAGTATCTCTGACAACTGTTCAATATAATCGATGACCGACCGGTGATTTGCAACAACACCTTTGGGAACTCCTGTAGAACCGGAGGTAAACACGGTGTATGCCGGATCAGTATCCACATGTTGTTCTCTGATTGCGGCAAGCAGTCCCGGCTTTTCCTCTGCCCGGCAGATCCGGTGATATTCCAGAACGTGCCCGGTTTCTTCCGTATCTTTCTCACAGATACACCAGGCATCCGGCATCATCCGGAAGATATTCTTTCTTCTTTCCTCAGGCATCTCTTTGTCCACCGGAACATAATATCCCCCGGCATACAAAACCCCAAGAAAAGCAGTTATTTCTTCCGGACTCTTCTGCATGTATACAATGACCGGTTTCCGCCTGACTTCTTTTTCCGCCAGAAAAGATCCGATTCTTCTTGCCTGTTCATAGATGCTGCCAAATGTCATACTGCCGTTTTCCCCGGCAAATGCCGTTTTATCGGCATGTGTCTTTATGGTTTCCTCTAAATATCCGAGTAAATTCGTCATAAAAATACTCCTATTGCATTATGTATTTTTCCTGTGGAGTGGCAGGATATCCAGTATGGTCAAATGTATAATAGCTGTCCCCGACCTGTGCGGTGTATGCCTCGATATCGGTATCCCTCGCCATAAATCCGTCAAAATATACTTTACGTCTTGTAGCATCAAAATGATACCAGCCGCTTCCGGTATTGACCATCAGCCAGTAATGCTCCGCACTGCCTCCAAGCCTTTGTACATCCATGGTCTGGATTCCGAGCCGGTTAAGCAGTATCTTGCATACGGAAAAATAGGTAAAACAGTCGCCCTTTAAATCCTGAAGTCCGCGGTATGCCTCTGCTTCCCAGTCTGATTTATCAGAAGTTCCGGTATACTGTATATTACTGTAGGCATAATTATATACGGCATATGCCTTTCTGGACAGACTCATGCTGTCATCCGTAATCGCTGCAAGCACTTCATCGGCTTTCTCATTCAGCCGTTCCTCTGTTGCACTTATTTTCTTCAGGGTAAATACTACGGTCTGGACGGCCTGGTTTCCAGACTGGTCATTTGCACTGTAAGTTACTTCATAGCTTCCCGGCACATCGGTCTGGACGGCATGATTGTCAACATAGACTTCACAGTCACCATCCACTTCGTCCCATGCGGTAACTCCTTCCAAATAGGAAATATTTTCGCCGATATAGTATTCCCGATCCAATGCACCTGAAATCTGCGGCGGATCGATATCTTCGATTACCTGCACCTGTGCAGTCAGCTCCGTGACATTCTCTCCCTCATCCGTAAAGGTCAGTATCACCGGATAAGTACCCAGTGTACCGGTATCAAGAATCCCCTTGAGGCCTGCCGTTACATCCGTGGTATCGATAATGGTCTGTGCGGCGGATGCCGGGTCAAAGGTATGTTTCTGATATACCACTATATTGTCTTTCAGCACAACCTCGGGTGGCTGTACATCGACCACAGTGATCGTCCCCTCATATTCCACATTCTGATACAGAAGGCGGATGTCATATTCCCCGACATGGTTTAATACAATCGGTTTGTATTTGAACGATACCTGCGAAGCATCGATTCCATTGACCAGAATCTGGGATAACTGAATTTCCTGCCCTGTCGCATCCAGCTTCAGGTTGTTTTTTATAATACTTACCCGCAGAAGTGCCTTTTTGACTGTCTTTCTGCCCTGCGAATCGACCGCCTCGATCTCTACTTCCTGTCCTCCGGGTGTGGAAAAATCAGGAGGGGTTAAATAATGCACACTTGCATTCTGCGCCGAACATTCCGTGACAAACGTCCATGCGTTGACTTCTTCATTCAGTTCAACCGTGACACTGTGCAGTGTCAGTTCCGGTCCACGCATAGTCTGTGCACAAAAAATGAGAAACAGCAGTATGGAGCCGGTAACTGCACTGAGAATAAAAATAATACATAATTTTTTTTTCATGTTTTATCTTGATAAAATATCCTTTAACAACTGGTTGACAATTCCAGGATTTGCTTTTCCTTTTGCTGCCTTCATGGTCTGGCCTACCAGAAATCCGATTGCTTTTTCCTTACCATTCTTATAATCTTCTACGGACTGTGGGTTTGCTGCCACGACTTCTTCTACAATCTTCTGGATCTCATCTTCATTGCTTTCCATCTTTAAGCCGTGTTCCTCCACATATTTCTCCGGATTTACATCCTCTTCAAATACATGGGCGAATACTTCTTTTGCCACATTTCCGTTGATCACGCCTTTTTCTACCAATGTGATGACACCGGCAAGATTTTCCGGAGAGAAGCTGATTTCATCCGGATCCATGCCCTTGTCCTTTAACAGACGCATGGTTTCTCCCATCAGGTAATTACTTACCTTCTTTGGATTCTTACAGATCTCGCTTGCCTTTTCAAAAATATCTGCCATCTTTTTATACTGGGTGATGATATCGGCATCGTATTCCGGAAGCTTGTATTCTTCTATATATCTTGCCTTCTTTTCATCACGGAATTCCGGCTGTCTTTCCTTTACGGCTTCAAGCCATTCATCGCTGATGACAATCGGTACAAGATCCGGTTCCGGGAAGTAACGGTAATCCTGTGCATCTTCTTTGGAACGCATTGCATAGGAATATTCCTTGTTATCATCCCATCTTCTGGTTTCCTGGATGACTTCTTTTCCTTCTTCGATAAGGTCTATCTGACGCTCTCTCTCGTTTTCAATCGCTCTTGCAATCGCCTTGAATGAATTTAAGTTCTTCATCTCTGTTCTTGTTCCGAACTTCTCTGCTCCGACTTCCCTTACGGAAAGATTTACATCGGCTCTCATTGAACCTTCGTTGAGCTTACAGTCGGAAGCGCCAAGATACTGGATGATCATTCTTAATTTCTCAAGATATGCGATAACTTCTTCTGCGGAACGCATATCCGGCTCGGATACGATCTCGATGAGAGGTACACCGGAACGGTTGAAATCTACCAAGGAACAGTCGGACCATTCATCATGCACGAGTTTTCCGGCATCTTCTTCCATATGAATCTCATGGATACCGATGCTTTTCTTTCCGTTCTCTGTCTCGATCTCTACCTTTCCGTCCCGGCAGATTGGCAGATATAACTGTGAAATCTGGTAGTTCTGTGGGTTATCCGGATAGAAATAATTCTTACGGTCAAATTTGCAATACTGGGTTATTTTACAGTTTGTAGCGAGTCCGACTGCCATGGCATATTCCACAACCTGTTTGTTTAAGACAGGAAGGGAACCTGGCATACCGGTGCAGACCGGACAAGTATGTGTATTCGGAGCTCCTCCAAATTCAGTTGAGCAGGAGCAGAATATTTTAGTTTTTGTGGCAAGTTCTACATGAACTTCAAGACCAATGACTGTTTCGTACTGTTTCATCTTATATCTCCATTTCTTCGCTGATTAATCTCTTGCCTTTGCAGCCGTACTTCTTTCGTAGGTTCTGGTCTGCTCAAAGGCATATGCTGCACGAATAATATTCTTTTCTTTAAAGCAGTCCCCGATTAACTGCAGTCCAATCGGAAGTCCTTTACGGTCTGTTCCGCATGGTACGGATATTCCCGGAAGTCCTGCAAGATTCACAGATATTGTATAGATATCCCCCAGATACATTTTGATCGGATCCTGAAGGCTCTTTCCTATCTCAGGTGCTGTTGTCGGTGCTGCCGGTCCGAGGATAACATCGTATTTCTCAAATGCTTTGTCAAATTCCTTCTTGATCAGTGCTTTGGTGCGGAGTGCTTTCAAATAATATGCATCATAGTATCCACTGCTGAGTACGAAAGAACCAAGCATAATTCTTCTTTTCACTTCTGCCCCGAAGCCTTCGGAACGTGTCTTTTTGTACATATTGTGCAATCCATCATAATCCGATGTTCTGTAGCCGTATTTTACGCCGTCGAACCGGGCAAGATTTGAGCTGGCTTCCGCAGACGCGATAACGTAATATGCCGGAATTGCATACTCCACCAGCCCCAGGTCGAATTCCTCTACGAGTGCGCCTTTTTCTTCCAGCACTTTTGCTGCCGCAAGTACTGCTTCCTTTACTTCATGGTCAAGTCCTTCGCCCAGATAGGTCTTTGGAATGCCAATTCTCATTCCCTTTACATCATCTTTTAATGCAGAGGTAAAATCATAATCTTCTCTCTTAACGGAGGTGGAATCCTTCGGATCGTAAGATGCTATGGTTTCCAGAATAGTTGCACAGTCTGTTACATCTTTTGCAACCGGTCCGATCTGATCGAGGGATGAACCATAGGCGATCAGGCCGTATCTGCTGACCGTTCCGTAAGTCGGTTTGATTCCGGTTACACCGCAGAAAGAACTCGGCTGACGGATCGAACCGCCGGTATCAGACCCCAGTGCGTAGCTGCATTCCTCTGCTGCCACGGCTGCACAGGAGCCACCGGAAGAACCTCCCGGAACATGATTCTCATTCCATGGATTTCTGGTCACTCCATAGGCAGAAGTCTCCGTTGTACTTCCCATGGCGAATTCGTCCATGTTAGTCTTTCCGATGATAACTGCGCCTGCCTTTTCCAGATTTATAACAGCTTCCGCCGTATAAACCGGATAAAAATTCCCAAGGATCTTTGAACTGCACGTGGTCAGCATATCTTTGGTACACATATTATCCTTAATTGCCACAGGCACACCTGCCAGCGGGCTGTCCAGTTCGCCTGCATCAATCAGTTTCTGTACTTCATCCGCACGTTTTAACGCACCTTCCCTGTCCACAGTTACATAACTGTTATATGTTCCGTCCAGGCTCTCGATCTGATCCAGTGCCGCCATCACGGCTTCCCTTACCGTTACTTTTTTTGCCTTAATTTCTTTTCCCAGCTCTACCGCTGTAAGACTCATTAAATTCATGCCATACCTCTCTTTTCTAGTCTACCGTCTTCGGAACTACAAAGCTTCCGTCTTTTTCTTCCGGTGCATTCTTCAGGATATTCTCCCTGTCATCGCCATTTACAACCACATCCTCACGAAATACATTCTGTACTGGAAATACATGCGACATCGGCTCTACACCTGTTGTATCAAGTTCATTTAATTTATCAATATAGTCCAGCATACTGCCCATATCCTTCTTTGCTTTTTCTTTCTCTTCTTCACTTAATTCAAGTTTTGCAAGAATACCTACATATTCTATCGTTTCATCTGATATAATATTTGCCATTTCAACCTCCTGCTGTTATAAATTCAACTCTTGTATCATATCATACTACCTGTCTGTTTTCAACGAAAATCACATCCTATTCCAATCCTTTGATCGCCTCAATGGTAAGATGGTATTTCTCCTTTACTTTTTCAAACTGTGCTTCTTTTCCTTCTGTATGCTCCTGACCTCGCAGCTCTTCCGTAAGTGCTACACTGACCTCGCAGAGTTCATCAAAACCGAGATTCAGACATACCCCTTTTAAGGTATGTACTGCCCTGAAAGCTTCCTGTCCGTCATTTCTCCCCATCGCATCTTCGAGTTTCTGATAACTTGTATCATTCAGAAACTTTAATGCAAACTTCTGAATCATCACATCACTTCCAAGTCTCCCCAGAACAGCTGTATAATCCGAACCCATTTTCTCATAACATTCTTTTACATTCATTGTCCTACCTCTTTCTTCTTTATCATTAAAAAATGTATTTTCTTATTACTTCTACCAGTTTCTGGGCGTCTAACGGCTTTGACAGATGTTCATTCATTCCTGCTTCCCGGCTTTGTTCGATATCATCTGAAAATGCATTTGCCGTCATGGCAATAATCGGTATCTCTGCCGCATCTTTTCTTTCCATGCCGCGGATGGTTTTCGCCGCAGTCAGTCCGTTCATCACCGGCATCATAATATCCATAAGAATCAGATCAAATTCACCCTGCTGGGATTGTTCAAACAGTTCCACTGCCTGCTGTCCATTCCATGCACATACCACCTGCACATTTGCATTTGCCAGCATAAATTCCGCAATTTCCATATTCAGGTCATTATCCTCGACAAGGAGAACTCTTGTACCGGCAATGGATTTTTCAGGTGTTTTTTCCTTTTTCTCTTGTTCCGGTATGGTCGAGGATATTTTTAACTTCAGTGTTACGATAAAGACGGTGCCGATTCCTTTTTCACTGGAAAATTCTATTTTTCCACCCATCTGCTCCACGAGCTCTTTTACGATGGCAAGTCCAAGCCCCGTACCGGCATATCTGGTTCGTGCCTCCGACTGCTCCTGGGCAAACGGATCAAATACATGCTTCTGGAATTCACGGCTCATTCCGATACCGGTATCGACGCAGGTAAACTTTATCTCACTCCATATGCCGTCATTGGAAATCTCCTGACAGGACACCTCTACAAAACCTTTTTCTCTGTTATATTTTACGGCATTGCTCATAATATTCTGTATAATCTGTCTGAAATGCAATGGACTGCCTACAAACCAGTCATGCATGCCCTGATATGGATTCAATACAAATACCACACCGGCTTCCACCGCCTGCGTATCAATGATATCCGCCGTTTCCTGCAGCAGTTCCGTCATATTGAACAGTCTGTTTTCCAGTTTGATCTCGCCAGATTCCAGTTTATTCATATCCAGCACATCATTTACCAGATCCAGTAAAAATCCGGAAGCCCGAAGTATCTTTTCATTACATTCTCTCTGCTTCTGCATATTTCCAAGATGATGATTACTGATGGAAACCATACCCCGTATTCCATTGATCGGAGTTCTGATATCATGGCTCATTCTTCTCAGGAAGTCCGTCTTTACGGCATTGGCCCGCTGTTCCTGCTCCATGGCATAACGCAGTCTCTGCCTGCCGTCAAGTTCTCTCTTCTTCTCTTCACTGATATCCCGGTTTACCAGCAATATCGTAACCACATTGCCGCTCTCATCCCTGGTCTGTGGAATAATCATGGAAGAATACCACTTTCCGTCCTTTAGCATGAAATCATATTCCAGACTGTTTTTCTGTCCCAGCCGTTCCCTCATTGTGGTCAGATCTGCAAATTTCCTGTAGTTTTCCCAAAATTTCGGTGCAATGCTGTTTTTTACCACTGCTTGTAACATTTCCTCTGCATCATAGGATTCTTTCAGATAGATCTGCATATCCTCTGACAATTTAATCGGTTCCCACTCTCTTTTGTCTATCTGAATAAGAATATTAGAAGTATAAATACTGCTGATTGCCCGAATGGTCCTGAACTGGCTCTGTATCTTATTCATATCTGCCCTTGCCATCCGAAAACGTATCATGACCAGAAGAAACCAGAAGAAAATAACAAATGTGGCCGTATATCCCATCATAGCTGTCCGTTCATTAAATAGCCTGTTCTGTGGAAAAAACGCGTACAACTGGTAGTTCTTATAGGAGCAGCAGCCCCCATACCATAAATTTCCATTATATTCCAACTGAATCAGGTGCTCCTGACCCCAGGAAGATGTATCGAACTCCTTTACCGGACATTCTGTTAATGCAAGTCCTTCCGGCAGTTCCGGAATATTGGAACTTCGTATTATATCCTCATCCGTAATAATGACAGCTGCATCCATATCAAAATTATATCCGGATACCAGCATATTTAAAGTAATATCGTTATCATCTTCTCCGGAGCTTACCGTATCACGGTAAACAAGTATCAGTCCTGATATCTGTGGTGCCGAGGCAATCGCATAATCATAAGAGGAATCTTCCAGTTTGATATGTTCTGCATAAGTCTTTCTTGCATTTTGTGCAATATCCAGTATGTTTTTCTTTTTTAAAATATCTGTCCAGATCCCATACTCCGCAGCCTCGGACTCAGCCAGCAGTTCCCCGTTCTGATCCGTTAGTATAATTCCGGTCAGATTCTGATTCTCTGCATAGCCGGTCAGCCATGCTTCATCCGTCAGTTCCGTTTTCCCAAAATAGTCTGTCAAAACCCCGGCTGCACTGCGGATTGTCATCAAATCTTTGCTCTCCCGTCCCAGACTGTAATTATCATACATGATACAGCCATTTTTTTAATATTGCAGCGTCTCTTCTGCCACATTTATTGCACTCTTCCTGTCCTTCTGTGTAAATATAAGATATACCAGAAATATTGCCAGAACCGCTATGATAATTGGAATCCAGTTCAAAATTTTCTTCATATATCTATGCCCTTTTTTAATCATGTCCTTTCGCTTCTCCTCCCCATACAAGTGTCTGCGGATTCAGTCCATATTTTTCTACTATCTTTTCTGTCGTTCCGTCTTCGCGCATCTCATCCAGTGCTTCTGTCAGTACATCTGCCAGCTCCTGATCTCCATCTTTTGCAAAAGCCACTCCGAGCTGTACTGACATCAGACTTTCTTCCAAAATCCGGTACATTCCAGGCTCTTCCTGCATATATTCCGCCAAAGCACTTTCATGTCCTGCCGCCGCATCGGCATAATTATGCTTTAATGCAGTCACTACTTCGTCCAGTGTGGAAAATGTAATTACCCGGCTCACTTTACATGCTGCTGCCGGGTTCAGAAAATAGCCTTCCGGCTTGCTTCCTATCTGCACTGCCACTTTTTTCCTTTCCAGATCACCGAGATTTAAAATTGCACCTGTATTTTTCACCATAACAACCTGCCGGGTATATAGATATGGCCCTGCCCACAGGTACTGCTCTTCCCGTCCGGTCATGGTAAAACTGCCCCAGAGACAGTCAACCACCCCGCTCTCAAGTAGCTCTTCCTTATTATCCCAGTCGATCCACTTAAATATAGGGGAATATCCCAGCCGGCGGCAGGCTTCTCTGGCAAGTTCCACATCAATCCCCACATATCTGCCATTATCATCCTGAAAGAAAAAAGGGCGGTATATATCACTTCCTATAATTAACTGTGGCTGGCTGTTTCCTGATTCCTCCAGCTGTCTTTTCCCTGTTTCTCCCATTTCGCTGCATCCACAGCACAAGAAACCGATACACAGCCATATCACAAAAACTTTCTTACTCATCTGTATTCCTTTTCCCATTCATCCCAGCCTTAAAAGGTCAGACTTTCTTTTATTTTTTTCTCAATATCTACAAAGCACTCCAGCAGAAGCGGATTAAATACCCCGCACTCTCTATTCCGAATCATCTCCACTGCTCTTTCATGTGACACTTTGGTCTGATAAACACGGTCACTGGTCAGTGCGACATATACATCTGCCAGGGATACAATCTGTGCAGAAATCGGAATCTCTTCCCCGGAAATTCCGTCCGGATATCCATTGCCATCATACCGTTCATGATGCCATCTACAGATTTCATATGCAGTCTTTATCAGTGGTTCATCCTGATATGGCATCATTCTCTCCAGAATATCTGCACCAGTCATTGTGTGCGTCTTAATGATGTCAAACTCTTCTGTTGTCAGTTTTCCCGGTTTATTCAGGATACACTCATCAATTCCTATTTTTCCTATGTCATGTAATGCTGAAGCTGTCACAATTAATTCGCGTTCCATTAGGGAAAAACTGTACCGATCTGTTTTTTGCAACAGGCTGTCAATCATCAGACCGGTAAAAATACTGATATTCCTGGTATGACAATCGCTGTCACCGGTACGAAATTCTATAATCTGGCTTAACATTTCCACCATCATCCGGCTGTTCTTCTCACGCTCATATAACTGGCTTGCTACAAGTTCCGCGAGCCTGTGCTGTCTTGCATACAGTTTGATCATATTATATACCCTCTGATATACAATCTTTGCATCAAACGGTCTGCTGATATAATCGGATGCCCCCAGTTCATAAGCACGTCTGATATAAGATTCCGAATATTCACTGGAAATCATAATAACAGGAATATCTTCCAGCCAGTGTTCCCGGTTCATCTCTATCAGAAGATCAAATCCGTCCATAACCGGCATAATGATATCCAGCAATATCAGAGAAATACCCTTTCCCTGCTGCCGGATTATTTGCAATCCTTCTTCCCCGTTTTCCGCTTCTAATATCCTGAAATCATCCTGAAGAATTTCCGTAAGCAGATCTCTGTTAATTTCTGAATCATCGATAATCAGAATCTGCTGGTTCATTTCTTTTTGCCCACTTTCTGCTCCGTTTTCCAGAAGATCTTTCTCCGTTACTACCATATTTTTATGGTTCTTCGCCTGATACATAAGCTTATCCGCACGCCTTAATGCATCTTCAAACGGCTGGTTTCTTGTCATTACCCCGCCTATACTGACGGACAGCCCAATTCCCACATACCCCGGAACTCCTGCCTGATGAATCTTTTCCCCCACAAGCCTTAAATACTCTTCAAACTCATCTTCCGGAACATCCGGCATAACCAGAAGAAATTCATCCCCGCCGTAACGTATTAAGATCCCCTTCCCGTCCACACACTGGCGGATCAGGTTTGTTACGGTAATCAATGCCATATCCCCGGCATTATGTCCATAAGTATCATTATATAATTTAAAATCGTCCAGGTCGATCATTGCAATGCCGGCACATTTTACTTTCTTCTTTATCTCCTCTTCAAAATATCTGCGGTTATAGACTCCAGTAAGCACATCTGTATACAATTTATCCGCATATCCGGAAATCTTCCCAATTAGTTTCTTATATCCGTCCGCATCCAGCAGACTGCCCTCATCCATTTTCTCTGCCAGTTCCAGTACATATGGTTTTCCATCGATTTCCACATACTTTGCAATAACATAATAAATAGATGTGTCCCTGAATTCAAATTTGGTTTTCTGGCCCTTTTCACAAAAAGCCTTCTTGGAAATGCAATTCTTACATCTTTTATTTTTGCCCCAAATATGATAACATTTGTCCGTATCTACCGTATCACACTTCCATTCGGTTTCCGATTCCGACAATGATTCTTCATCAATCAGACGTACTACATCAAAAATTTCTCTATAATACTCCATTTTTTCTTTTGCCTGTTTCATTGTCATAATATTTCCTGCACTCATCTGTTTCTCCTCTGATATGCTTCATCCCAACCTTACTTTACGCAACATTTACTTTTTATTATAAAAGAATTATATCCTAATGTCTAGCATTTTCTTACTTCTGTTTACGCAAAAACACGGAAAGTATTTTTACACACATTCCTTGCATCGCGGTAATCACGATAATAATTACCAGTCATGTCCTTTTACTTTTTTCAATTATTTCTGACATCATAAAATTTTTTTCAAAAATTAGCACTCACCTCTTGACAGTGCTAACAATTTGTTATATGATACGTTATGTAAGAGGAAATAATTGTTTCATAGAGAGGAGGAAATCCTATGAATATTAACAAATTTACACAGAAATCCATGGAAGCCGTACAGAATTGTGAAAAGCTTGCCTATGAATTTGGAAATCAGGAAATTGACCAGGAGCATCTTCTGAAGTCACTGATCGATCAGGAAGATGGTCTGATTTTAAAACTTATTGAAAAGATGGAAATAAATACCGCACACTTTTCCAACCGTGTGACGGAATATCTGAATAAGAAGGTAAAGGTACAGGGCGGAGATCTCCGTATCAGCAATGATTTGAACAAAGTGCTGATTACCGCAGAGGATGAAGCAAAAGCAATGGGAGATGAATATGTATCCGTTGAACATTTGTTTTTATCCCTGTTGAAATACCCGAACAAAGCAATGAAGGAACTCTTTAAGGAATACGGCATTACCAGGGATCGTTTTCTTACCGCACTGTCCACGGTCCGTGGAAACCAGCGGGTAACCAGTGACAATCCGGAAGCAACCTATGACACCCTTCAGAAATACGGCACAGACCTGGTGGAGAAAGCCAGAAGCCAGAAGCTTGACCCTGTCATCGGCAGAGATGCGGAGATTCGTAATGTCATCCGTATTCTTTCCCGTAAGACAAAGAATAATCCGGTATTAATCGGAGAACCGGGGGTCGGTAAAACCGCAGCTGTCGAAGGCCTTGCCCAGCGAATTGTGCAGGGAGATGTTCCGGAAGGCTTAAAAGATAAGAAAATCTTTGCTCTTGACATGGGTGCGCTTGTCGCAGGTGCGAAATACCGTGGCGAATTCGAGGAACGTTTAAAGGCGGTATTAGAGGAAGTAAAGAAGAGCGACGGACAGATTATCCTGTTTATCGATGAACTGCATACAATTGTCGGTGCAGGTAAGACAGAAGGATCAATGGATGCCGGAAATATGTTAAAACCAATGCTTGCCAGAGGTGAATTGCACTGTATCGGTGCGACCACACTGGATGAATACCGCAAATACATTGAAAAAGACCCTGCACTGGAACGTCGTTTCCAGCCTGTTATGGTGGATGAACCAACCGTGGAAGATACGATTTCCATCCTGCGTGGACTGAAAGACCGCTACGAAGTCTTCCACGGTGTAAAGATTACGGATTCTGCCCTTGTCAGTGCTGCAGTCCTGTCAAACCGTTACATTACGGACCGTTTCCTTCCGGATAAGGCGATTGACCTTGTGGACGAAGCCTGTGCACTGATTAAGACAGAGATGGATTCCATGCCGACCGAACTCGATGAACTCCGCCGTAAGGTAATGCAGATGGAAATCGAGGAAACAGCATTAAAGAAAGAAACGGATAAGTTAAGTCAGGAAAGACTCGCCACCCTGCAGAAGGAACTGGCAGAACTTCGTGATAAATTTAATACCCAGAAGGCACAGCTGGAAAATGAAAAGGCCTCCGTTGACAAACTCCGGAAACTCCGTGAGGAAATCGAAGCCGCAAATAATGAGATTAAGATTGCGCAGAGAAATTATGACCTGGAGAAAGTAGCTGAAATCCAGTATGGCAAACTTCCTGCCCTGACCAAACAGTTAGAGGCGGAAGAGGAAAAAGTAAAGAATCAGGATTTATCCCTTGTCCGTGAAAGTGTAACGGATGAAGAAATTGCCCGGATTATTTCCCGCTGGACCGGTATTCCGGTTGCAAAACTGACCGAATCCGAACGGAATAAAACACTTCATCTGGCAGATGCACTGCATAAGCGTGTCGTAGGTCAGGATGAAGGTGTTACCAAAGTAACCGAAGCAATTATCCGTTCCAAAGCAGGCATCAAAGATCCGACCAAACCGATTGGTTCTTTCCTGTTCCTCGGTCCTACCGGTGTCGGTAAAACAGAGCTTGCAAAGGCACTGGCAGAGAATCTGTTTGACAACGAACAGAATATCGTGCGTATCGATATGTCGGAGTATATGGAGAAACATTCGGTATCCCGTTTAATCGGAGCGCCTCCGGGATATGTTGGATATGATGAGGGCGGTCAGCTGACCGAGGCAGTCAGAAGAAAACCTTACTCAGTTGTCCTGTTCGATGAGATCGAAAAGGCTCATCCGGATGTATTTAACATTCTCCTTCAGGTACTCGATGACGGCCGTATTACGGATTCCCAGGGACGGACGGTGGACTTTAAGAATACCATCATCATCCTGACCTCCAATATCGGTTCTTCCTATCTTCTGGAAGGCATTGATGAAAACGGTAATATCCGTCCGGAGAGTGAAACTCTGGTTATGAATGACTTACGTTCCCACTTCCGTCCGGAATTCTTAAACCGTCTGGATGAAATCATTATGTTTAAGCCTCTGACCAGGGATAATATCGGAAAGATTATCGATCTGATTCTGAAAGATATTAATAAACGTCTTGCCGATCGGGATATCAGTATCAGACTGACCGACGAAGCAAAACACTTTATTACCGAACACGGATATGATCCGATGTATGGTGCAAGACCATTGAAGAGATATGTACAGAAATATGTGGAAACACTTGCTGCCAAAGTTATTCTCGGCGGTGAGATTTCACAGGGAGATACCATCGTAATCTCACTGGAAAACAATGAACTCTGTGCAAACAAAGAATAACCCCCACTGTCTGGTATTCATAATATAAAATAATTACGAAACACCATAATGTTTATTAATGTATATGCAAATGAAACAATGACACGAAGGCACGCTCTCGCTGCATTCTTAGTAATTGTGTCATTGCATATACATTAGACATAAACAACTATGGTGTTTCTTTTATGATCACCAGCATATCGCCGCAGTGCAATGTCTCATTTTTTAATTCATTCATTTTCATGATGGATGCCATGGTGGTGCAGTAATGTTTTGCTATGTCCCACAGGCTTTCCCCCGTTTTTACGACATGCCCTGCCATGCTTGGAATATTCTGGAGCTTTGCCAGGTCGAAGGGTTTGCTCTGGGCTTCCGTGATGAAGGATGAGCTGCTTGCATTCAGCACAAGTGTATCGAGAACGACCGAACATTTTACTTCCATCTCGTTATTTCCCGACATGGTGACGGATATCTGCTCCAGGGACGGACGGATGAATGCACTGGATTCTTCTTTTACTCCTTCTGCTTCGATCAGATGGGAAAACGGGACGATTTCGTCTGCGATATTAAATGGCATATTGTCATCGGAAGAAATATACATAATCTTCATCTGGACAATGCCCTCCGCCCGCAGCCCTTTTTTCTCTACGACAATTTCTTCTATTGATGCCGTTCCCTGTGCTGCAAGGATCTGAAGCACACTTCCTGCATCGCGGTTTATTTTCAGTTTGTCATTGATCTTACACTTTGATATATTTTTCATACACAGACTGCTGTAGGTCAGTTCCTGGTATACCGGAGTAATCTCATTTTTCAGGGAATACACATCACTTAAAATGTCCAGTTCATCTTCCCGGTAGATTCTCATGGTCAGTTCCAGAACAACTTCCAGTTCTAACATCCGCTGTTCCCCATCATAATCTGGTTTGATATTGATGCTGACATTAGATAAATCGGATTCAATATCGCCAATCATATCCTCTTCACAGCCCGCAACATCAACACTGCCGTCAAACGGAACAGCAGATTCCAGCCATTGGACCGGACTGTTCTCATCTTCATCTTCATACAGCATGAACAATACCAGTTCTCCGCTGACTCCTACTTTCTCCTGATACAGTCTTGTGGAGATATTATTCAATGTAATGGTACTCCACAGAATTTCCGATATATTCGGCTTGTTTGCCGGAAGCTCGATATCCTCCCTGATACGATAGGTGTCCTTCTTATTTACCAGAAGCTGCAGAATCTGTTCCCTACGCCTTAAATAATTCACAGAAGAGTCATCCATCACCTCACTGACCGCTTCCATATCGCAGTTCTCCTGAATGGATATGGAAAATGTCAGCACTGCTTTCACACTGATTTTTCTTGTGTTTATAATGCCGATGTTCAAATCATCAATATTACATTTTACATTAATGATATCATTACTTCCAATCTTGTCACCATTAATAATCTCATCAAACGGAATACTGTTTTCCATGCTGTGTATCTTTCTTTTGTCCGTACTGTTTCCATACAGAATCTTAAAATCCATATGTCCCCGGACATTGACTCTTCCCTCGCTTCCCTTGACATTTTCAATATGCACCAGTGCATCCCTTGTGATATATTTATCAATATCTGCATTCACATCAGGAACATTAAAGTCATCGTCCAATGTAACCTGCGTGACAATCCGCCCTTTCAGATTATTCATATGTATTAAAGACCTGGATAATTCCATAACTTCCTCCCTGCTCTACATTGCCAGATTTACAGTTCTATTTATTTATATGAAAAAACCGAAATTCTATGCCGGTTTATTGAAATACAACCGGCTTCTCTTCATATGGAATTTTTATCGTAATTACAGGATAGGTTTCAACCTCGAGAACTTTCTCCGTCTTTGACGGTCCTTTTAACATCGTGGTTACATAGATGGCATTGGATGATTCATACAGTTCTTCCACTTCTATGCTGTAGCTGCTGGTCGGCTGTGCCCCATATCCAACAATGATATATAAATAATCTTTATCCGCATAGGTTTTCCGGAATGATTCTTTCTCCGATTCCTGAATCAGTTGTCGTATTTCCTGCGGCATCTCTTCTTCGGATACAATCGTATATTCTATATCATTCTGCTTTTCCCTGTCATATTCCCTGCCACATGCCGTATTCAGTATCACTCCGCATATCAGAAAGATAATTACTGCTCTTTTCAAACATATCACCAGTTCTGTTTTATTATTACCATTCTATCCGGAATTTCCGGAAATATGATAAAATCCCGCAGAAAATTTCTGCGGGATTCTCATCTGTGTTCTATTCTGTTATGCTTCTGTCTCACCAGATTTTAAGGAATTCTGGTAATCTTTAAACTTCTGCTGTACTGCATCATAAGTCTGCTTTGAGATGTCAGGCAGTTCTCTTCCCCAGCTCTTTGTTGCCTGCTTATAGCCTTTCTCGAATGCTGCAAACATCTTGTTCATGCCTTCTTCATCGCCACCTGACAATGCCTTTGCCATCTCAAAGATTCTGTCGGAAGTCTGATCCACACCCCAGTATCCATCTTCGGAAATCAGGCTCTTTGCTTTATCGGCAGTTGCCTGGTCTACGGTATAATTTCCACTTGCAAGCATTGACCATATATCGTCCGAATTCTTCACTGCCAGTCCCTGTTTCTGGAACATATCCTGAACCATACTCTTGAAACTGTCAATCTGACGCTGGCTGTCCGACTTTAATTTTGCAACGACTTCTGCACGTTCGCTGTCCGTCATCTTTGATGAATAAGTCACCCCTGAACTGTTCTTCTGGCTGTTCTTTTCCTGTTCTTCTGATTTTGCAGACTTTGCCGTACTGTCATAATTACTGTAATCAGCTGAATATCCGGTAACTCCATTTACACTCATAATCTAACCTCTTTTCCCGCTTCCATGCGTTAATGATATTGTTAATAAACCTGCACTGCTTCGTGCTATTTATTATATCGGCAGGAATGATTCCGTTAATTACCAGCTTTGTCCATATTTTCCAAAATGGTCCGTTCCTGATTATCAATATGAACCAGAATAGCCTTCTTGGCTCTTTCAATATCTTTTTTCTCGATGGAATCTATGATTTCCTGATGTTCCTGAATCAGGGTATTTCTCGTCTGGCGATCCTTGATATATTCCAGACGGTAACGGTACATCTGCTCCCGCAGATTATACAGGATCTGGTTCAATCTCCTGTTACCGGTTGCATTATAGATAATTTCATGAAACTGCACATCTGTTTTTGCAATCTCCGTCAAATCCCCGGATTCCACACTTTTTTTAAATTTTCCGAGATTCTCCTTTAACAGCACAATCTCTTCTTTGGTTCTGTTCTTACAGCATAATTCTATGGAAAGTGCTTCCAGTACACGTCTTACTTCCAGAACATCAACAAGATCCTCTTTCGTAATCTTTGCCACCTCTGCACTTCTTCTCGGTGTCATTACTACCAGTCCTTCCAGTTCCAGCTTACGGATCGCTTCCCGGATCGGGGTTCTGCTGACGCCCAGTTTGTTCGCCAGCTTTACCTCCATCAGGTGCTCACCCGGTTCAAGTTCTCCGGTCAGAATGGCTTCACGCAAAGTATTAAAGACAACTTCTCTAAGTGGAAGATATTCATTTGTATTTAAACTAATATCTTTCATCCGTTAATCCTCCATCTGTAATATAAACCTGTTTGCATTTTTCATCCGCTTTCAGTACATTATATGCCTTCATGGCTTTTTTCTTTTCTGCAAATATTCCAAATACGGTAGGACCGCTTCCGCTCATCATGGCATTTAATGCACCATGCTTCATCATCTTCTGCTTAATCTCTGTAATCACCGGATGCATGCCTTCCGTCACCTCTTCCAGCACATTCCCAAGCTTTGCTGACATACCTTCCAGATCCTGTGATTCGATATCCTGAACCAGACCGTCAATGTCCGGATGCTTCTTTATCTCGTCCAGCTTCAGACTTCCATAAACAAATTTGGTCGAAACATTGATTCCCGGCTTTGCCAGTACGATATAACATGGCGGCATATCTTTCAGCGGTGTCAGTACATCGCCAATTCCTTCTGCCAGTGCAGTTCCGCCCATAATACAATACGGTACATCCGCACCCAGTCTGACACCACGTTCCATCAGCTCTTTCGTGCTGAGTCCCAGACCGAACATCTTATTCAGTCCTTTCATGACTGCTGCCGCATCCGCACTTCCGCCTGCCATGCCTGCAGCCACCGGAATCAGTTTGCGTATCTTGATAAAAATACTTTCCTGTATTCCGTATTCATCCATCAGCAATGCCGCTGCCTTATAGGCAAGATTATTCTCATTTACCGGAAGATACTTCAGGTTTGTCTCAATGTCGATGTAGCGGTTGCCATCGGTACACAGCCCGAGCCGCTTAATATCGATTCCGTCATACAGACCTACCTGCTGCATAATCATGCGCACTTCATGGTATCCGTCATCTCTTTTTCTTATTACATCAAGGCCCAGATTGATCTTTCCTCTGGCTTTGACTCGTACAAAATCATATCCTCTGTCTTCCATTTATTTCCTCAGTTTCAATTCTAATATATTTCATCTTCTTCGCTACTCATAAATTCTCTGCCGGACACGCGTTTTTTCCTTCGCTCTTCTTCTACCATATCTGAAAGCATATTTTTTACAATTTCCGGATTCTTGATATTCAGAATCTCAAATTGCGGTGTAGATTTATCCGCTGAGCAGACATGAATCGTTCCGAGCCCCCATAATCGCTGGAACAATGTCCTTTTCAGGGTCAAATCCAGAATCCTGTACAAACGCACCTCTTCCTCTTTTACATTCAGAACTCCTGTTCTTATCAGTAATTTTTCATCGGTAGCCGCATACTTTGTAAAAGTCCATGGCAGTCCAAAAATAATTCTCTTTCTGTCGCTCCATTTATAGGATACTGTTGTTTTTGCCATTGTTCCATCCTTTCTGATTCTTACATCATTGCATCAATCATTTCCAGCACTTTTGCACCGAGTTCTGCTGATTTCTTCTCTGCATCTTCAAAGCTCGTGCCTTTTACACCGTAATAAAGCTTAATCTTCGGTTCTGTACCGGATGGTCTTACGCATACCCATGCATCATCGTTCAAATCATAGTAGAGAACATTGGACGCAGGAAGTCCGGTAGATGTGATTTCACCTGTTTCAAGGTTCTTAATGGTATCTTCCTTATAATCTCTTGCAGATAATACCTTATAATCTCCGATTGCCTGTGGTGCATCTTTTCTCAATGTTTCCATGATGCCCTTAATCTTCTGGAGGCCTTCGATACCCTTCATGGTAATAGCTTTTACATCATCTCTGTAATATCCGTATCTCTCATACATTTCGATCATGGCATCCCAGAGTGTCATATTCTTGGATTTATAATATGCAGCAGCTTCACACAATGCCATGGTTGCCACGATAGCATCCTTATCTCTTGCGTGTGTTCCTACCAGGCAGCCATAGCTCTCTTCAAATCCAAAGAGATATGTTCCTTTTCCAGTCTGCTCTGTCTTTAAAATCTGCTGTCCGATATACTTGAAGCCGGTCAGGCATTCAATCAGTCTTACATTGTAATATTTTGCGATTGCATCTGCCATGTTTGTAGAAACAATGGTCTTTACAAAGATACCGTCATCCGGAATACCCTGTTTTGCCTTAATCTGGCTTAATTCATATTCTCCAATCAGGCATCCTGACATATTACCGGTTAAAGTAATGTATTCTCCTGTCTTTGTATCTTTTACATATACACCCAGTCTATCTGCATCCGGATCGGTTGCAAGAACAAGGTCTGCATCTTTTTCTTTTGCAAGCTTTAATGCCAGTTCAAATGCTTCTGCTGCTTCCGGATTCGGATAACTTACGGTAGGGAAATCACCATTTGGAAGTTCCTGTTCCGGTACTACATATACATTTTCAAATCCTAATTCTTTGAGGATTCTTCTTGCAGGAAGATTACCTGTACCGTGAAGCGGTGTGTATACAATCTTGATATCCTTCTGATATTCTTTGATTAATTCCGGATTCTTGACCTGTTTCTTTAATTCCGCAATGTATTTGTCATCCACTGCCGCACCGATTACTTCATATAAGCCCTGTGCCTTTGCATCTTCCATGCTCATGGTCTTAACGGTTGCGTAATCTGTGACTGCCTTTACCTCAGCCATAATACCTGTGTCATGAGGCGGTGTGATCTGTGCGCCGTCCTCCCAGTATACCTTGTATCCGTTGTATTCCGGCGGATTGTGGCTTGCGGTAATGTTAATGCCTGCGATACAGCCTAATTCTCTGACTGCGAAAGAAAGTTCCGGTGTCGGTCTTAAAGATTCAAAACGATATGCCTTGATTCCGTTTGCTGCCAGGCAGAGTGCTGCCTCATCTGCAAATTCCGGCGACATATGACGTGAGTCAAACGCAATCGCAACACCTTTTGCCTGTGCCTTCTGTGCAATAATATAATTTGCCAGTCCCTGTGTTGCTTTTCTGACTGTATAGATGTTCATACGGTTCACACCTGCTCCGATGACACCTCTTAAACCTGCCGTACCAAATTCGAGTTCTGTATAGAATCTGTCTTCTATCTCTTTTTCATTTCCCTCAATTTCTTTTAATTCTTTCTTTGTAGCCTCGTCAAAATATGGGTTGTCCAGCCATTCCTTATAAAGTTCCATGTAACTCATTATAAATACCTCCTGTAATATATATTTTTACAGATTTTCATCTGTAGATCGCTGTTTTATCCCTTACTGCTGTTCTTTCAGATCCGGGAATTTTATGTATACATCTGTGTCTGTGCTGTCGAATGTATAACTGTATGCAGTGGTAACATAACCATCCGCCCTCAGTACAAATATATGATCTCCTGCACTCTTTGCAAAAGTCACAGGTGCTTTTCCTTTGTAAATGCCATCCATATAAATCTCTGCTCCGGAAGGTCCGCTGACAACGACTTCTTTATTCGCGGTCTTTGCATCGGCTGAAATTACACCGTCCTCCCGCTTTGTAGTGGTTTCGCTCTCAGAAGATGCCGTCGTGGTTTCTCCCGCCTTGGTTTCCCCGGATGCTTTGGTTGTTGTGGTTTCGGAAGAAGATGCCGTGGTCGTCTCCGCCTCCGTTGTTTCCTGTGCAGATAAATCAATGGTCTTATTCATGTAAATACTGCTTATGACGATTTCTTCCGTATAATCCGTATATTTATTGGATGTGATAACTACTTTATGCGTACCATAAGATAATGTAACCGGTTGTGCAACATCTACGGCTGCATCATCGATAAATACATTATATTCCGTACCTGCCGGCTGGATATTGAACTTTACGCTTCCCTGCCGTTCCACCGGTCCCTGGAATTCACTCAGGCTGACAATGGTTTCATCATCACGCACCACAGTCACTTCTTTGGAACCGCCAACTCCGCTCTTCGATGCCGTCAGGGTATAAGTTCCTTCCGGTGCAACGATAATCATATCATCCGTAATTACTGATACGATCTTATTTCCTACCTCCACCAGTCCGCCAACCAGATTAGTCTCATCGGTAAGCTTTATGTATCCATGTCCCCTGCTGACATTAATGGAACATATCTTATTGTCAATCCCCTTTGCAATCAGGGTATCCACGGAATTTAATTCATGAATATCTATCTGTCTGTCTCCGGAAACAACCACCAAGTTATCATCGTAATAATACTTGTCACTGCCAATGGTAAAGAGCCGTTTATCGTAGTCCACGCTCCATTTGCTCACCGTTGTATTTTCCCAGGCACTGTCCGCTTCTTTTAATGAGAGCAGTTTCTGTGTACCACCCATATATACGACTTGTGCAATCTCACCCGGCAGAATATCCTGCATAAGCAGCTCTGTTCCATAACGGTTCTGAACACTTGTACCGCCCGTATAATTCAGGGTAAACAGCCTGCCATCCGTAATTCCCTTTACGGTTATCTGTGACTGCGTCAAATCAAGGTTCGTTACAACTACCAGTTCTCCCGGAGTACTCTGTGCATCGGTTGCCGTAGTCTCTGAATTTGTCTGATTCTGTTCATCAATTAATCCTGCCAGCCCTCCGCTCCCGGTGGTACGCTTTACACAGCCGCACAATGCAGCCGTCAGAAGCAGAAGAAGCAGTGACTGTAATAGTCTTTTCTTATACATTCCGGATTTCCTCTTGTACTTATGTTAATACATTTATTGTATACCAAATACATAAAAAATACAAGTGCGAAAATGCAGGAAGCAAGGTTCAGAACAAATCCGTACATTCTACAAATTTCTTTTTATTTGCCTGCTGCTGGCACACTTTACGCATCTTATCCTTCATCTGATCCGGAAGATATGCCTTGTTCCCATTGTAATAATGATTCAATACTTTCCAGAATTTTTCCGGATAACCCAGGCATATTCTTAAAATCTCTTTTTCTTCTGCGGACAGACTCCTGACTTTATCATAATTTTCCAGCAGTTCCGCCCCATAACGTCTGCTCCAGTCATGTTTTTCCATAACTTTTCTCATAAAAAAATACAGATCCCGGACAAACATTCCTTTTCCACTGTGTTCAAAATTAATTACTGCCATTTCATCTTCCTGCCGGATGAGATTGTGATAATTAAAATTTCCATGGCAGACACATCCCCGTTCCTTTGCCTGCTCGTTTAATTCCCGGTAACCGGACTGTGCAAGTTTTTGCTCCGCCAGCTGTCCCAGCACATAGAATTCTTCAAACCTTGCCAGCACCGCATATTCAAACTCTGTTTTTCTTGTCTTTTCCCTCATGTAACTGCGGATTCTTTTCAGTTCCGTATTATGCCTGCGCATTTCGTCGAGCTGATCCGGAAGTTCCGGTATGTACTGCGCATCCTTTATTTTTACAGAATCCAGTACTTTATGTAACGCTGCCATCGTGCGTGCCGCCCGGTTGATATCTTCCCTGTTTCTCACATCACATTCCGCCCCCTGGTAATGCTGTACCAGAATATAGCGGATACCCGCACTGTCCGCGGAAAATAATGCATTTTCTTTATTTCTCAGGATATTGCTTACCAGCGGAAATCCATGCCCGATAATATAACTGAGCAGTTCTGATTCATAAATCAGTCTTGCAGCACTTCCCGTATATTCCAGCAGCCGGTAATATCCCTCACTGCACTCTGCAAGCATCGCTCCCCGCCCTTTTATTACCCGCTTTACATCCAGATCGTACTGCTCAAGTACCTGTATCCCTCTGTCATTCAATCTTATCACTCCTCCACATAATGCATGATTTCTGGTTTCGATATGCTATTCTATGAACGAAATGATATAATTATGCCTTGCATACAGGACGAAAAAAACTGCCACAGGCTCTGCGGCAGTTTTCTAAGATACTATAATGTTGGGGGCCAAAAAAGCCTTACGGATTACTCCACACGGATTCTTGTGATGATTCCTTCTACCTGGGCAGCAGCTTTCTCATAATCAGCTTCTGTCATTGATTTTGTAACAAATCCGAATTCTCCGGTTACCCCATCCACACTGATTACTTCTACATCGCCAAATACAGCCGTAATATCTTCCAATCTGGCATCAGCAGTTCCGCTTACTCTTACAAAAAATCTGCTCTCTGCGGATTTGATATCGGAAAGTTCCAGCTTTTTGCTGCTCCAGAGCTGCATGATATGTGTATTTTTATGCTTTGCGGCATCTACGACATCGGATACAACGGCACTGGCAGTCGGAAGTTTTCCAGCTCCGCTTCCATAGAACATAACGTCTCCAAGTACATTTCCTTTTACGAGGATTCCGTTCAATACGCCATTTACACTGTACAGCGGATCATTGTCATCGATCATGAATGGTGCAACCATGGCAAAGAATTTATCTCCCACACGTTTGCTCTTACCAAATAATTTGATAACTCTTCCCATCTTTGATGCATATTTAAAATCTACGTCCGTAATCGCTGTGATTCCTTCGGTATAGATATCTTCATAATCCACATGCTGTCCGTATGCAAGTGAAGTAAGAATGGCAATCTTTCTGCATGCATCATAACCTTCCACGTCAGCTTCCGGATTTCTCTCTGCATAACCAAGTTCCTGTGCTTCTTTTAATACGGTATCAAAATCAAGACCTTCCTTGCTCATCTTGGTAAGGATATAATTGGTTGTACCATTTAAAATTCCAGTAATTTCCATGATTTCATCAGCAGTAAGGGACTGGTTTAAAGGTCTGATAATCGGAATACCGCCACCAACACTTGCCTCAAAGAGGAAATTCTTGTTCATCTTCTCGGAAAGCTTTAATAATTCCGGTCCATATTTTGCTACCAGCTCCTTATTGGAAGTACAGTAGCTCTTTCCATGTTCCAGAGAAGCTTTCGCAAAAGAATATGCAGGATTAATACCACCCATCGCCTCTACGACAATATCTACTTCCTCATCATTTACAATCGTATCAAAATCATGCACAAGAATATTCTCAATCGAAGAACCCGGGAACTCTCTCAAATCAAGAACATACTTGATATTAATATCATCGCCGATTCTCTTTGCGATACTCTCTTTGTTTGTGCTGATAACTTCAACTACTCCTGAACCTACTGTGCCATATCCTAATACTGCTATATTTATCATGTCTTTGTCTCCTTTTTCCTGTTATTCCATTAGTCAATTACGAAACTTATAAGCTGTAGTTATTGTGTATGCAAATCGAACAATTACTAAGAAGGTACTATGAGGAAGGTACCAAGGAGGGACCCAATCTATTGGGAGGATACCTTGGTACGGTCGATATTTAGTACCGCTACCCACGCACTAGGGAATCTTTCCTAGTGCTACTAGCCGAATGTAGCGAGAGCGTGCCTTCATGTAATTGCTTCATTTGCATACACTCTATACACACTTCAAAGTTTCGTACTTGTCTAATTATTCCATTGCCAATATCTTTACATATTGTATGCCGTCCTTTTGTTCCAACTCGGTCATCATCAATGACATATCAAGCATTGGAGGAATCTCCATACTCATAGTCAGAGATGCCACACCATTAATCGGTATGGTCTGATGAATCGTCAGAATATTTGCCGAATAATGTGCAATTATCTTTAACACTTCGGACAACATTCCCGGCTGATCGTCCATCTGCAACACAAAGGTAACGGTTCTGCCCTTAACATTCTCATGAAATGGGAAAATATCATCTTTATATTTATAAAATGAACTTCTGCTCAGTCCTACCTTTTCGGCAGCTTCCTGTATGGTCATTACCTTTTCTGTTTCCAACAGCCGTTTTGCCTCTATCACTTTTAACAGAACTTCAGGTACTGCCTTTTGTTTAATCAGATAATATTTATTGTTTTCCTTTTGTCCCATATTCTGCTCCTTGAAATGAAGCCCTATTCCTGGGTGCTTTCACTGTTTACCAGTTCATCGATTCTCTTCATTTCTTCGTCTGAAAGAAGATAATCCACATTTATAAGTACAATTAATGTATTATCACTCTTGATTACACTTTCAAAATATCTTGTATTTTCATTGATACAGATTGGCGGTACCGGAAATTTATTCTCCTGTGCCACATCATGAATTTCCTTTACACCATCTACTTCCAACGCAATCTTTGAATCCTTTACCCGGACAATAATGAACTGGATATCCTGATTCTGTGCTGCCGGAAGACCGAATTTCTTTCTCAAATCATACACCGGTATAATTTCCCCACGAAGATTCATAATTCCTTTGATATAACTGACGGTATTCGGTACTCTGACAATCTGCTGTTCTCTTTCAATTCCAAGCACTCTGCCGATATCCACACCATAGTTTTCATTGTCCAGCTTAAATACTACCGGTTTCATTTCTTCCATAATAGATTTATCCCTCCATCTCCTACAGGTCTGGCCTGTTTTATCTTTTACTGCTTTTGTGAATACTTTAAATATGCATTAATGAACGGATCAATATTTCCATCCAGAACACTCTGTACATTTCCGATCTCCTGGTTTGTCCGGTGATCCTTTACCATGGTATAAGGCTGCATGACATAAGAACGAATCTGGCTGCCCCATCCATTGTCCGATACTTCTCCACGAATTCCGGAGATTTTCTCTTCATTTTCTTTTTGTGCTCTGAGATAAAGCTGTGCCTTTAACATCTTCATACAACGATCTTTATTTTGAAACTGGGAACGCTCATTCTGGCACTGTACTACTATTCCGGTAGGAATATGTGTAATTCGCACTGCAGAGGATGTCTTATTGATATGCTGTCCACCTGCACCACTGGAACGGTAGGTATCTATCTTAAGGTCATCTTCATTTATCTCTATCTCAATATCTTCGTCAATATCAGGCATAACATCACAGGAAACAAAAGAGGTCTGACGTTTGCCCGCCGCATTAAACGGAGATATTCTGACCAGTCTGTGTACTCCGGCTTCGCTTTTCAGATATCCGTATGCATTTTCGCCGCGAATCTCTATGGTCACTGACTTATATCCGGCTTCATCACCTTCCAGGAAATCAATGACTTCATAGTCAAAACCTTTTCTTTCTGCCCATCTGGTATACATCCTGAACAGCATGGATGCCCAGTCACAGCTTTCTGTTCCACCGGCTCCGGCATGTAATGTCAATATGGCATCGTCCTTGTCATATTCACCGGACAGCAATGTTGTAATCCTTAGTTCTTCGTATCTGCTGATAAAATTATCTACTGCTTCTTTTACTTCCGGAATGAGTGACTCATCTTCTGTCTCATTTCCCATCTCCAGAAGTGTTTTTGCATCATCAAAACATTCCTGCAGTTCTTTAAAATGATGCACCGTATCTTTTAATCCATTTAATTCTCTTGTCTGATGACTCGCTTTCTGTGGATCGTCCCAAAAATCCGGTTCTTCCATCTTTCTTGATAATTCTTCGATTCTCATCTGCTTATTATCAAGGTCAAAGTGAATCCCTCAGTTCTTCTAATGGTCCTTCATATCCGTTCAAAATATACTTAAACTGATCTAATTCTACCACTTAATCACTTCCTTTTTTCTATAATATACTGATGCCAGGGTGCTAAGGTCTAAGACCACTTGAGCTCGCTCATAAGTGGGCGAAAGACTTTAGCACCCGCCCCGATATGAGCATAAAAGTGGGATACATCCCACGATATGCGAATATAGGGCAGGATTGTGGGAGTGCGTAGCACGAAACAATCCGCAGGCATCTAAGTTTGGGGAATACCCTTAGCCTAAGACCATCTTCCCACTTGCCTCTCGGCAAGCGGGCTTTGTCATAAGGAATCCTCCCAGCGTAGCCGGGTCCCTCCTTATGACCTTCCTTCTTAGGCTCTATTTGGCATAAGGAATCTTCCCGGCTCTTAGCCGGGTCCCTCCTTATGCCCGGTGCATGCAGCACTGTTTGTATTTTTTTCCGGATCCGCATGGGCATGGGTCGTTTGGATAAATTTTCTTTTCTTCGCGGACTTTAGGTGCTCTGACTGCGGATTCGTCTTTGTTTGTACCGGTTACTTTTGCTACCTGCTCTCTTTCGATCTTCTGTTCAAGCTGCACATGCATAAGGGCTTTTACGGTATCTTCCATAATTCCCTGTTCCATATCTTCAAACATTTCAAATCCGGATATTCTATATTCGGATACCGGATCTCTCTGTCCCAATGCACGCAGACCGATTCCCTGACGCAGCTGATCCATATCATCGATATGATCCATCCATTTTCTGTCGATTACCTTTAACAGAATGATTCGCTCAACTTCTCGAATCTGCTCTGCCTCCGGAAATTCTGCTTCTTTTTCTTCGTATTTTGCAGCAGCTGCTTCTTTTACCTGCTGTTTTAATTTGGCTGCGGTCATGCCGGCAGCATCTTCTTCTTTGATTACAATCGGAGCAATCGGAACAACCGGAAGCAGGATTTCATTTAATTCCGCCATATTCCATTCGGCTGCCGGCTGGTCATCAGTTGCAACCATGTCAATCTTCTGTTCTACAACATCACCAATCATCTTGTAGATTACGTCACGCATATTTTCGCCGTCGAGTACACGCCGTCTTTCTTTGTAGATAATTTCTCTTTGGTCGTTGTTTACGGCATCGTAATCTAACAGATTCTTACGGATTCCGTAGTTGTTGTTTTCGATCTTCTTCTGGGCATTTTCAATGGCATTGGATAACATCTTATGCTCAATTCTGTCATTTTCTCCAATGCCGGTTGCATTGAATACTGCCATCATTTTCTCTGAACCGAATAATCTCATGATATCATCTTCGAGTGAGATGAAGAATATGGATTCACCCGGATCGCCCTGACGGCCAGCACGTCCACGCAGCTGGTTGTCAATACGTCTTGATTCATGACGCTCCGTACCGATAATCTTAAGACCGCCTGCAGCTCTTGCTTCTTCGTCAAGCTTGATATCCGTACCACGTCCTGCCATGTTTGTCGCAATCGTTACATTTCCGTGGATTCCGGCTTCTGCTACGATCTCGGCTTCGAGTTCATGATATTTTGCATTCAGGACTCTGTGCTTGATGCCTGCTTTTGTCAGAAGTTTGCTTAATTCTTCGGATGCCTCAATGGTAATTGTACCTACCAGAACAGGCTGTCCTTTCTCCTGGCTCTTCTTGATTTCTTCTACTACGGCATTTAACTTGCCCTTCTTTGTCTTATAAACGGCATCATCCCTGTCGATTCTCGCAACCGGTTTATTGGTCGGAATTGTAACAACGTCCATGCCGTAGATATTACGGAATTCCTGTTCTTCGGTAATGGCAGTACCTGTCATACCTGCTTTTTTATCATATTTGTTGAAGAAGTTCTGGAATGTAATGGTTGCAAGTGTCTTGCTTTCCCTCTTAATCTTTACATGTTCCTTTGCTTCGATTGCCTGATGAAGTCCGTCGGAGAATCTTCTTCCCGGCATGATACGTCCGGTAAATTCATCAACGATTAATACTTCGCCTTCCGGACTTACAACGTAATCCTTGTCTTTAAACATTAAATAATTTGCCTTCAGTGCGAGGGACATATTATGCTGCAGTTCCAGATTTTCCGGATCTGCATAATTGTCAACATGGAAATATTTCTCTGCCTTTTCCACACCCTGCGCAGTCAGGTTGACAAATTTATCCTTTTCGTTTACCACGAAATCTCCGGTTTCTTCATAGGTTTCACCCATAATGGCATCCATCTTCGTAAGTTCATGGTATTCGCCCTGTGTCAGCTGTCTTGCAAATACATCACACAGTTCGTATAACTTTGTAGACTTTCCGCTCTGTCCGGAAATAATAAGAGGGGTTCTTGCTTCATCGATTAATACGGAATCGACCTCATCGACGATCGCATAATGCAGACCTCTCTGTACCATCTGCTCTTTGTAGATAACCATGTTATCTCTCAGATAATCAAAACCAAGTTCATTATTTGTAATATATGTAATATCACAGTCATAAGCGGCTTTTCTTTCATCATTATCCATGCTGTTCAGAATACATCCGACAGTCAGTCCCAGAAATCTGTGAACCTGTCCCATCCATTCTGCATCTCGTTTTGCAAGATAATCGTTTACGGTAACAACATGCACACCCTTGCCTTCCAGTGCATTTAAATATGCAGGCAGAAGACATGTCTGTGTTTTACCTTCACCGGTACGCATCTCTGCAATACGTCCCTGGTGGAGAATAATACCACCCATGAGCTGCACTCTGTAATGTTCTGTATTTAATACTCTTCGGGCAGCTTCACGTACAACCGCATAAGCTTCCGGCAAAATATCATCCAGTGTTTTGCCTTCTTCCAGACGCTCCTTGAACTCCTGTGTTTTTCCGCGAAGCTCCTCATCTGATAAGGCTGTCATCTCATCCCTATAGGAACATATCTTGTCCACAATCGGGGTTATTCTTTTGATCTCCTTTTCACTATATGTACCAAATACTTTCGAAAATAGTCCCATCGTAATCCTCCAATATACTTTTACATCTGTTATTACCTGTCTTATCAGGTCTATACATTTCCTATGGGAAAATAGGTATGATGCGCCCATTGTTTACATCATACCTATCTATTTTACCACTTGTATGGACTTTATTCAACTATTTCATTTTGCTAATCTATAAATTTTTTTTGAATAACCGGGATTTATAGTTTTTTCAATCTCCAGGTACGGCTCTGGAAATCTCCCCAGAAGTCTGCGACCAGGCCAATCTCCATCAGTTCATCTCCATAATATATCTGATCTTCCCCGATGATTTCATATCTGGCATCCGGGTCAAGTGCCGTAAATTTCATTCTGGAGATTCCCGGATTTACCTCGCAGAGGATTCGGAAATACACCGCAAAAATCTGGTTTCCATCCTCTGAAATAAACTGCCATGCCGCTGCATTTCCTTCAAACGGATTTTCCAGGCGGTACATCTGTGCAAATGGAAGAAATTCTCTCAGTTCTTTGTATACGGCAACCTGTTTCTTTACTTCTTCTTTTTCTTCTTCCGTGAATTTCATCAGATCCAGTTCATAGCCGAAATTGCCGCTCATTGCCACATCACCGCGCATTTTTAAGGATGTCACACGGTTTGCCTGATGGTTTGGCACTGCCGACACATGCGCACCCATGGCACTGACCGGATAGCACAGACTTGTTCCATACTGGATATAGAGTCGTTCCACGGCATCGGTGTCGTCGCTGGTCCATGTCTGCGGCATATAATAAAGCATGCCTGCATCAAATCTTCCGCCACCGCCGGAACAGCTCTCAAACAGTACATCTGGATGGGAAGATACTATTTCTTCCAGTACCCGGTACAGTCCCAGCATATAGCGGTGCGGCATTTCTTTCTGTCTCTCCGGTGGAAGGCCTGCCGATCCCAATTCTGTCATATGACGGTTCATATCCCACTTGACATAGCTAATCTCTGCCTGATCCAGAATACCTCCAATGGTTTTGATCAGATAATCGCAGACTTCTTTTCTGCTCAAATCCAGTGTCAGCTGGTTTCTGCACTCGGTCCGCTCTCTGCCCGGGATATGGATGCACCAGTCCGGATGTGCCCGGTATAAATCACTGTCCGGGGAAACCATTTCCGGTTCAAACCAGAGTCCGAATTTTACACCTGCTTCATTGACTTTCTGTGCCAGTGCAGCTATACCGTCCGGAAGTTTTTCTTTGTTGACATACCAGTCACCCAGTGAACAGGTATCACTGTTTCTCTTTCCAAACCAGCCATCATCCAGCACCAGAAGTTCAATGCCCAGTTCTTTTGCCGTCCGTGCCAGTCCGAGAATCTTCTCCTCATCAAAGTCAAAATAAGTTGCCTCCCAGTTATTTGCCAGAATCGGTCGTACTTCGTCACGGTATCTGCCGCGCACAAGTCTGGTTCTGAACAACTGATGAAAGGTTCTGGACATTTTGCCAAATCCCTCAGATGAGTATACCATAACCGCTTCCGGTGTCTGGAAGGTTTCGCCGCTCTCTAACAACCAGGAAAAATCATAGCCATTCAGACCAATCCATGCCCTGGTCTGGAAAATCTGGTCCACTTCTGCTCCAGCCGTAAAGTTACCGCTGTACACCAGTGCAAATCCATAAACTTTTCCTCTGTCTTCCCCGGCTCCCGGCTCTGCCAGTGCAAAGAATGGATTCATCTGATGGCTGGAAGCCCCTCTGCGGCTCTGCAGTTCCTGTATTCCGCTGCGCAGTTTCGTCTTTTCAATATGGCGTTCCCTGCCCCATGCTCCCGGCAAATCCAGCAGTTCATAGTCGGAAGTCTCAAAATCCACACTGGCACTGACTGCCTTTTCCAGCCGGATACGCTCCGCACTCTCATTTCGGATTTTCACACTTCTGGTAATCACATCCAGCTCTTTGTATACAGTATACATTAATATTACTTTCATGTGTTTCAGAGTGTCTGACAACGTGATTTCCAGTGTATCGGCTTCTTCTTCATTCTCCACATAAGCTGCCGGCAGTCCCTGTAATCCCGGCTTGCCCGGAAGAATTCGGTAACTCTCATAGACCAGTTCGACTGCCCTGCTGCCATCCTCAAATACTGCCTGCACTGCCGGCATCCGGTAATCGGTCTGACATCCCGTCGGATATTCCTGCCGGATATAATCCAGTGAATACGACTTGTCACTTCCATCCGGTGCAGCCCCGAATGAAATCCAGCGGTTTAACTGGGCATTCTCCACATCCGGGGTATGTATCTTCTTTCCCCAGTACACATGTGCCAGATATCTGCCCTTTACCACTCTCATAATATAACTTGTGTCCTTTGACTGAAGATGAAATATCTTCTGTTCCTCATCCACCCAGATACTCATAGTTTTTTCCTCCAATATTGTTTATTTCTTCTTTACGTCCACAATCTCAGCCACATACATGGTGTGATAGTTTTCATCCCCATACCATTTTGCCAGTGCTTCTTTATCAATGAAACATTCCTTTGCCATTTCCTGTGCAAACAGCTTGCGGCAGACCAGTGTAAGCTCAGCTTCTTCAAATACCGGTGCATTTTCTTCCAGTGATACATGCAGTCCGCATTCTGACACCTTATCCGCATCCCTGCCGGAAACTGTTCCCATATAATTGAGCATTTTTCTCTGGTCATCGCCAAAGAAAGAAAGCGAAAATGTCTCCCCATTATCCACAAACTCCTTTGTATATCTGGTCTGACGGATAAATACAAAGGCAACATTTTTGCCCCACATAACGCCCAGGCCGCCCCAGGAAGCCGTCATGGCATTTACCTTTCCATCCTTTGCTGCACCGACTAACATCCACTGCTTTCCTATCATATCAAATACATTCTTACTGATTTCATTTGCCGTCATCGTATGACCTCCTATATTTTATAATATAGGGCAGTATTTTGCCCCTAAATCAATGCCAGCGAATTGCTCCGCAGAAATCTGCTTTCTGACCTTGACTCCTGACATTACTATATATGCCGGAAAAGATTTTTTCAATAGCAAAATGTGAGATATTTTTCTCATAATCTCCGAATAGATTTCCATAAATCAAAAAACTCCGGAACAGAGGAAGCATCCATCTGCCCGGAGGTAATCTTTCTATAATGCTTTAATTCTTTCGAGTGCCTTTAAGGTGTTTTCGTAAGAACCGAATGCGGTCAGTCTGAAGTAGCCTTCTCCACTTGGTCCGAATCCTGAACCCGGAGTTCCTACTACATTTGCTTTTGTCAGGAGCAGGTCAAAGAATTCCCATGAGGTCATCTTGTCCGGTGTCTGCAGCCAGATGTATGGTGCATTGATACCGCCTGATACGGTATATCCTGCTGCTGCAAGACCTTCACGGATTACTTTTGCATTGTTCATGTAGTAAGCAACCTGTTCTTTTGTCTGCTTCTTTCCTTCTTCTGAATATACAGCTTCTCCAGCTCTCTGGATGATGTACGGTGCACCATTGAATTTGGTTCCGTGTCTTCTTGCCCATAAGCTGTTCAAAGTCACATCACCACTCTTTAATTCCTTTGGAATAACGGTAAATCCGAGACGTGTACCGGTAAATCCTGCGTTTTTTGAGAAACTTCTGATTTCGATGGCACATGCCTTTGCTCCTTCACATTCGTAAATGCTGTGTGGAACATCCTCTTCTGAAATATATGCTTCATAAGCTGCATCGTAGATGATTACCGCACCCACTTTTAATGCGTAATCAACCCATTTCTGGAGTTCTGCCTTGTTGATGGTAGAACCGGTCGGATTGTTCGGGAAGCACAGATAGATGATATCCGGTGTTTCCTGTGGAAGTTCCGGTGCAAAGTTTGTCTCTGCAGTACATGGCATATAGATAACATTTGTCCATTTTTCAGTTGCTTTATCATATGTACCGGTTCTTCCTTCCATGGCATTGGTGTCCACATATACCGGATAAACAGGATCACATACAGCGATCTTGTTGTCTACGGAGAAGATATCCCCGATATTTCCGCTGTCGCTCTTTGCTCCGTCACTGATGAAGATTTCATCGAGTGCAATCTCTACACCTCTTGCCTTATAATCATTCTCGGCAATCGCTTTTCTTAAAAATTCATACCCGAGATCCGGTGCATAACCATGGAAAGTCGCTGCATCTGCCATTTCATCTACGGCACTATGCATTGCCTTGATAACTGCTGGTGCGAGCGGCTGTGTCACATCGCCGATTCCAAGGCTGATAACCTGTCTGTCTGGATTTTCTGCCTTATAAGCTGCTACTTTCTTTCCGATTGTGGAAAACAGATAGCTTCCCGGAAGTTTTAAATAATTATCGTTAACTTTAAACATCTTTCTCTCCTTATATCGCATTTGATTTTCTCATACCTTTTATTTTACCCTCAAATTTAATTATTTGCAACTACATCTTTTCTCATTAAGGTAGTTTTGTCTAACCAAGCATAATCCTGATAACCATCTGTGCGGTTTCCGCCATCCCTGTTCCGCTGTCCATACTGATTTTCTGGATATATCTGTGAGCTTCCTGCTCCGTCATGTTATTTTTCTCCATAAGTATCTTTTTTGCCCGGTCAATCTCTCTGCGATCCTCGTCCGACCGCGTCTTTGGTATATTTTTCCGTTTCTTCTTTTTTCTGGCAATATTCATGGATAACATGGCTACCGTATTGACAAAATCTGCTGCTTTTAACGGCATCAGTACAGGCACAACCCCTTCACAGTCCGCATCGCTTATTTTTCCTGCGGAGGCTAACAGAATCATCTCAAAGTCACCTGCCATATTTGCCCTTAATTCAGAAAAAAGCATATCTGTCAGCTTATATCCGCACACAACGATTCCATCATTATAATCATCTATGGTACTTAACACGTTTGCACCGGATGTACAGACCGCCGTGACCGGATATCCGTTCCGGACGAGTAAATTCTTAATGCCGATGGCATCCTCCATCTTTGGAAATGCTATTACGATATTCGCCATAGTAAACCTTCTTTACTCTTAAATTTTATATAAATACTGCTCGATTTCCCAGTCGGTAATCCGTTCCTCGTAATCCTGCCATTCTTTCAGCTTGAGCTGTGCATACTCATCGGAAATATGTTTTCCAAGAACCTGTCTGACAAAATCATCTTTCCTGAATTCTTCCACTGCCTGGTAGAGATTCCGCGGCAGTCTTTCAATTCCTAACTCTTCCACTTCTTCTTCGGTAATTTTATAATTATTTTTATTAATCGGCTTCGGACACTCCAGTCTATTCTTAATTCCATCAAGTCCTGCTGCCAGGCAGACAGCCATGGTCAGGTATGGATTGCACGAAGGATCCGGACTTCTTAATTCTACTCTTGTTCCCTGTCCTCTTGCTGCCGGAATGCGAATCAGCGGCGTACGGTTTGTTTCCGACCATGAAATGTACACAGGTGCTTCAAATCCCGGTACCAGACGTTTGTAGGAATTGACCGTAGGATTGAGAATCAGCGACATTCCCTTGATATGTTTCATAATACCCGCAATAAAATAATATGCCTCTTTGCTGAGTCCATTCTCCTGATCGGCAAATATATTGACACCATCTTTCGACAATGACATATTCGTATGCATTCCGGAACCATTTACCCCTGCCTTCGGCTTTGCCATAAAGGACGCATGCAGCCCGTGTCTTTTTGCAATCGTCTTGACGGTCAGCTTAAATGTCATGATATTGTCCGCCGTACTCATTGCATCCGCATACTTGAAGTCGATTTCGTGCTGTGCCGGTGCCATCTCATGATGGGAGGATTCAATTTCAAATCCCATCTCTTCCAGATTCAGTATCATGTCACGTCTTGCATTTTCTCCCAGATCCAGCGGACTTAAATCAAAGTAACCGGCATGCTCATGGGTAATGGTAGTCGGCAGTCCGTTATCATCCGTATGAAACAGGAAAAATTCACACTCGGGTCCGACATTAAAGGTATACCCCATTTCTTCTGCTTCTTTTACCACTTTCTTCAAAATATATCTGGAATCTCCTTCAAACGGTGTTCCGTCCGGTTTATACACATCACAAATCAGTCTTGCAACTTTTCCCTGCTGTGGTCTCCACGGAAATATCTCCAAGGTGTCAAGATCCGGCTTAAGATACAGATCAGATTCTTCCAGTTTTACAAATCCGTCAATCGCTGCCCCATCAAACATACAGCCATGGTCAATCACCGATTCCAGCTGGCTTCTGGTAACTGCCATATTTTTCATCGTTCCAAATACATCCGTAAACTGCAGACGGATAAATTCCACATCTTCTTCTTCCACAAGATTCAATACATCATTTTTTGTATACATTTATAACCTCTTTTCTGCGAAAAAAGGACGCAATAATCCCGGTTTCCCGTTCTTATCACGCCCCATTGCATGCCATTTGTTAAATTTTTATTTATTCTACCACGAATTATTCATTTGTACAAGTGATATTTCTACAAATATTTCTACCCAATCAGCACATGCTTTGCTATTCTACATATAATTTGCAAGAAATTATTAACATATTTCCTTATAACTTGCTATTGCATTATTTATTGTTCTCATTATTATACTTTAAGAATTATTATAAATACATTAAGTATAACATTAATATTGAGGTTTTCTTTTTATTATATTTTTCAATTCACTTATCTTAGTATTATACAACCCTAAACGATGTACCATACTATGACAATTTGAGCATAACATTACCAAATCTTCAATTTTGGTTTCCGATAAATCATCCATATTAGCTATCGCTTCTTTATTATGGTGCGCTTCAATAAAATCTTTTCCTAATTTACCATATGTTTGCTCAAAATTCATTCCACATATTTCGCAAAATAAAAAGCCATTCTTTTCTTTAAATACTTTTTTAGCATCTCGTATTAATTTAGGATTACGTTCTTTTCTCAAATGTTCTTTTAATACACTTTTCCCCTCAGGATAATTTATATCATCTTGTGTTTCATCCATATTTTCATCCGGAATATAGTTATTTAATCCCCATATCCCCACCCCTATACCTTCAACACTATAAAATATATTTTTCTTATCATCATTTGTACTTTTTCCTTCATAATTTAAAGAATCTTTTGAGAAACGTTCTAATTCCTTTTGCAAAGTTCTGACAAATTCTTTTGGAATATCCTTATTTGTTATTTGCCTTATATATTCAAATAATTCCTAACGATGCGCCTCTCCTTCAAAGTGTTTTAATCCCCTAATTAATTCATCCTTCCATGTAATTTTAATCATCCCACAATCCTCCATTTTGTTTATCATTGGCTAATTATTTATCTTAATATGTATTTCAATCCATAAATCAACCAAGTATAGAGCAGTTTAAAGTTTCCATTTCTATCCCACATGGTATATACGCTAATGTTGTTGAGTCAAACACTAATTTCCCATCAATCTCTCAAAACAAATTATTTCACCCAATCAGCACATGCTTTCCCTCAAAAGCAAATCCATAGTGCCTGATTCTTTCTTTCGGAATCCCCAGTGCCAGCAGTTCCGCATCATAGTTTTTCTCTTCTATCTGACGCAATGCCATCTGCACCGTTTCTTCCAAATCTTTTTCTTTTGCCCGGCGGACTTTAAATTCCAGAATCACTGCCGGCAGATTTTCTTTTTTCGGTATCATCATTACATCATACCGTCCGAATCCACTTTCCCGGTTGGATTTCAGCACATAGTTCTCCGCCTGCTCCGCCATCAGTCCCAGTACAAATCCATGATAGAAACGTTCCGTTTCCTCCAGTCCGGTTTCCCCGCTTCCTACATCAAAATAACTGAAGGTTTCCTGTGTCACTCGGTTCATGTAATAATTCATGATTTCCAAGTCATTTTCCATCATTGCTTTGATAAATTTATGATATGCCTGTTTTGTCATATCAAACCATGCCCGGAAAAGTCTCGCAAACATGATTTGTGTTTCTTTGTTTGTAATTTTGAGATGATACCACGGTTCCATTTCCTCGCCCCTGTATTCCACCTCGACTGCTTTCAGATATCCACTTGCCATCAGCAGACTCCATATCGCACTCTCGTTCACATCCAGCTGGTTAAACACGATCTGCTCATCGAAATTTTCCACAATTCCACCGCCCTGCAGCAGTTCTTCCATCTTCGTTTTCACCTCGGAAGATGCCGTCTGAATTAATTTGCTGACCATTCCGTTGGAACTTGTTGCCACCCAGTAGGTCTGATACTCCTTTTTCTTTAAAAAGTTTGTAATCGACCATGGATTATAGATATCCTTTACTGAACCAATCACAAACCCATCATACCATTTTTTTACGTTTTCCTTTTCTCTGGATATTCCATAATTGTCCAATGCCATAAATACTTCTTCTTCCGTAAATCCAAAAGCTGATGCATACTCCTTTGAAGTCATGGTCACTACATTTAAATTATTTAAATCACTGAACATCGATTCTTTAGAAACCCTTGTAATTCCTGTCATTATGGCACGTTGCAGATATGGATTTGTCTTAAATGTTGCATTAAATAAACTTCGCATAAATCCGGTAAATTCTTCCCAGTACCCGTGAATATATGCTTCCTGCATCGGGGTATCGTATTCATCCAGAAGAATAATTGCTTTTTTTCCATAGTACCGGAACAAACAGGCAGACAGACTGTTCAAAGCACGAAATATAGATTCATTTGTTATTTCTTTATCCGGTGCGGTTGTGTTAACATAAGTATTTAATTCTCTAAAAAATAGTTTTTCTGACTCTGCGATCCCATTTTCCTGAAAAAGGCTGTAATACTCCTGATATGCCCCGAAAACAGCAGAAATAATTCCATCCCTTGCATCTTTGTAATTATTTGCCTTTATCGATGCAAAGCTGACAAAGATCACAGGATACTGCCCCTGCAGTTCCCTGTATTTTTCTTCCTTCCAGATGGAAAGTCCCTCAAATAAATCCGCTCTTCCTGCATACTGGTTTGAGAAAAAACATTTCAGCATATCCATATTTAATGTTTTGCCAAAGCGGCGCGGTCTGGTAATTAATGTTACATCATCACCTGCCTCCCACCATTCTTTAATAAATGCTGTTTTATCCACATAAAAATAATTATTTTCTCTTAATTTATCAAATCCCTGATTTCCGATACTGATTACTGGATTCATATCTTCCGCCTCCATTTATCTTTTGGTAGTGTCAAAAACTACCTCTTTTTTATTGTTCTAAATTTATTAAAACCTTGTTTTTTCGGAGGTTTGCAAATAAAATGAACATTGACCTCCCTTTTGTGGTATAATTGTCCGTGACCAAACTTCCAATTAACGAAAGGAGCCAATGCTCATGAACATTATACTATACTTATTGAATTTTATCAAATACCGACAGAAAATAATCTGCCAGCTTTTAAATTTTATCTGTAAATACATCCCACTCAAGCAGTGGGCTTTTGATGATTCTCATTCCCCTAAATATCAGAAATTCAAAGTAGATGTACTTCCCCGCATCATTTCCTATGAACAGGATTGGAAATGGAACGACCTCATTCCTTACTACGAAACGCGTTACGGCAAAACCATAAAGCCTATGTTCCGCAGAACCGAATGTGATATACCCGATGACTGCACCTGCCCTGTCTGCAATGCTCCCAAACCTTATCTGTCCTGGAACGATGGCAGAAAGAAAAGTCAGATACGTTGTAAGGTTTGCCTCAATCTTCATTCGCCTTCGAAGGATAACAGATTTTCCAAATCCAACAAACTCCGCTGTCCTCATTGTTCCAACATACTTGTTCCAAAGAATTTCGTCCTTATAAGCAGATGATTGAACGGTTAAACCGTACCTACAAAGCTTCTTACCGGCCAACAAACGGATTCCATAACATCGACGGTGCCAACTACGACCTTGCCCTCTGGGTTGCATACTATAACTTTTTAAGACCACACCAGCACAATAAATACAAACCGCTAAACAATGTAGAAGAATTAAATGGTATTTCCAACATGCCGGGCAAATGGCAGCTGCTGATTTATCTGGGGCAACAGACCATACAGCGGCTCAGCCAGACCTCTGACTGTTCTTAGATTCTGAGCCTGAGGTAATACAAACAGCCACCGCGTAAGCGGCATGCCCTTGATGGCTCACAAAAGAACTGCTATCCTGCTGTGAGCGACGGAAAAGAATGAACTGTTCTCATCATCTTCGCCGTCGGTAACTGACTCCCAGCAGTTCTTTTCGTGCGGTCAAGGGTGGCGTCTGCATCCACAGCCTATCATATTTACAGATTTTCAAGGTACAAAAGTGTCTTTTTCTTTGTTTCATTTTTTCATACGTCACTTGACACTATCTATCTTTTTCCTGATTCATATACATTTTTATAATTAAATTGTAACATAAATCCGGCGGAGATACAAGAATGTTATTCCCCTGCCATCTGCTTTCCCTCATGGTTAATCACATAACCGTCCCTCAGGATCAGCTCTGACACGGGTACAAACTGGTATCCTTTATTTTCCAGCCCATCTATGATTCCCTGCAATGCCTGTGCCGTATATAACGTCCCATTGTGCATGAGAATAATCGCCCCATTATCGAGATTCTTATTTTCCACTACCTGTCTGGTCATCTCTTCCACTCCGTAATTTTTCCAGTCCAGACTGTCCACACTCCACTGTATGGGATAATATGCCATCTCCAGTGCGGTCTGAATTACGGTATCATTGTATTCCCCATAGGGCGGACGGAACAGTTCCATCTCCACTCCTGTCAGTTCAAATACTTTTTTATGGATTTCATAGATTTCTTTTTTACATTCTTCAGCCGACAGGCTGTTCATATGCCTGTGCTTATCTCCATGACTTGCCAGGTCATGCCCTGCTTTCTGTATCTTTTTGACGGCTTCCGGATATTGTTCCACCCATTCCCCTGTCATAAAAAAGGATGCCCGGATATCATTTTTCCTCAGGATACCCAGAATACTGTCCAAATCATCAATATTCCATGCACAGTTGAACGTTAAAGCTGCCAGCCTATCCTTTGTATCTACAGAATAAACCGGCAGCTTCTTTTCCTCTTTTTGTATACGGGTGCTATTTGCCACCGTTCCTGCAGCCAGTGAGGCACACAGCAACAGCAGCAATAAAAGTCCCCAGAATATGTTATATGCTATCTTCTGAAAAATAATTCCCCTCAGATAATTTTTCATAAATAAGACACTCCATTTTTTTACGGCTGATTACTATCCGCTTTTACAATAATACTTACCTTCAGTTCATTACTGCTTACTCCGTAACTGTCCGTTAACGTCAGTGTCAGTGAATAAGTTCCCGGTGTGTTGATATCCACCGGCTGGCTGTAGCTTACCTGTGAAGCTGCATTACTCATGCTCTTTCCTCTGGAATCCACTGCCGCAAGTCCCATCTTGCTGAAAATATCGGTTACTTTCTGATACTCTCCCGCCGTTACTTCAATGCTTGATTTCACAGCAGTCAGACTGACCGGATTGACATAAACCTGAACACTTACCGATACATCCTGGCTGGTAATTCCACTGCCATCGGTATAACGGTATGTTATGGTGTACTGCCCTTCCTTATTCAGGTTATAACTTCCGGAGGACACTGCTACATACTCCGAAGCATCACTGATTGTTGTACCATCGGAATAAACTGCCGAACAGCCCACTGCTTTCGCAATCTCTTTTGCGGTATTGTATTTTCCTGCCGCAACACGGATGGAGCTTCCCATTTTCAGTGTTACCGTCCTGCGCGTTGTTGGTGCCTGTGTCGGCTGCACCTGCGTTGGCTGCACCTGCGTCGGCTGTGCCTGTGTTGGCTGTGCCTGTGTCGGCTGTTCCTGCGTTGTTGACTGTTCCGTTGACGACTGCTCCTGACTTGTGGTTTCTTCTTCCGGCAGAGTTGTCATTTCTTCCGGCAATGTGGTATCTTCCACGGTTGACGGCTGTATCGGCTTCTTGGTTGTAGTCGGTTTCGCCGTTGTCACTTCTGTATTTTCCACCACAACGGTAATAATCTTTGTATCCGTTTTTCCAATCGCATCCTTGACAGTAAGAACCAGTGTATTCTTTCCTAATTTATTGAAATTCACGGAACCGCCTGCCTTGATTCTGTCGGTAATATCATTGCCACAGGTATCTGTCGCAGTTGCTCCTAATCTCTCCACAATTGTGTCCATGGAATATTTATTAACGGCAATGCTCACCGTACTGTCCACGGTAATCTCCGGTTTGCAGCTGTTCCATGGATTTTCCGGATCCGGATCGGTCGGATCCCATCCGCGGTTCGGACTGTCTTCCGGTATCTTTATCATTTCCGGTTTTCCAAGCGGTCCCGGCGAAGTCTCATCATCATATACGACGACCTGTGTTCCGACCGGACAGTTTTCAATCAGCCAGATGGCATCTCTTACGCATACACGCACACAGCCAAGGGAGGCTGCCTCGCCGAGCTTATTAAACTGCTTATATTCCAGATCGCCCTTATTCTTTGAAAAATACGGAACGGAATGGAACAGAATAGATCCATAGTAACGGTAGGCAAACTGTCCGTAAGAACCGTCCACCATTAACAGCCATTCATAACTTCTCAACGTGGTAAACTCACCCAGAGGAGTATCACCCACATATTTTCCGGTGGAGCAGATAATTGCCCTGTACGGAACGGTATATTCCCCGTCTTTATCCTTTTTATATACGGTAATACAGTTCTGCACACGGTTTACCTTGATCAGATATGGAAATTCATCTGCTTTCTGTACCTCATTCTCGGCTACATTATCATCAATGCCTCCGACCTCCTGATCCGCTGTGGCATCTTCCATGGCTATCGTTTCCTCGTCTGCCAGTGTCGTGATCTCTTCCGTTGCGTCTATGCCAGACTCTTCCTCCTGACTTTTTTCCGTGTTTTTTACAAAATTTTTAATCCCGTCCTTTATCGTATTGTTTTTTCCTGATAATACGGCTACAAGCACAAAAATAATAACAATAGTTACTAAAATTGCTGCTAACATAATCACCCTGTTCTTATTTTCTGATAAGAAATCCTTTAATTTACTCATTTTATTCTATGCCCTTCTTTTGCATTTCATTATACTTATTTATCCGGTTACTCCTGCTGCCTGCTTTGCGAGCATATCAGCAATATCATTGTATTTATCTCCCGAATGACCTTTCACTTTGGTAAATTTTATTCTGACATCTTTTTTATAAGTATCATATGCCATTTTATAGCGCCTGGTCTCCTCTTTGTTTGTTTTCCATTCTCCAAGACACCAGCTTGCAATCCCCTGGTAATCGTGTATGATTTCAATCGAACCATACCCGTGTTCCACGGCATATTTCATCGCCATCTCGGAGGCTGCGATTTCTCCTGCCACGTTCCGCATGACTGCCATTCCCGGATCGTTTCCCTTTTCCTTTAAGCAAATCTCTTCCGTTCCATCTATAATAATCACACCACTTCCATATTCTCCGGTTGCGATATTATAACTTCCATCGACATATGCTACCAGATCGCACTCTTCCTCAGGCTCACTGTTCGCTGTCCATCCCATATATTCTGCTGCCTGGGCGGCAGTCGGAAAGCTCTTGTAAATTGCTCCGGGATATCCCGCAGTCTGCGCTTTACATTCCTCCCAGGTATGAAAAATACCGGTTGCTCTTCCTTTTTTTACTGCATAAAATTTTACGGCCATTTTTATCTCCCTTCTGAAACCTATTTATTTTACCACAAATACATCTTATTTCAATGTCTATCTTGCATTTATTTCCAAAAAATAAGTATATTTTTTCTTCTTATGAAATAGGATTTATAAATTATCTGAGGAAATCCATCTTATGTCTGAACCATGTTCCCAGGAAATCGTCCTGTCACAGGACTATACAGAATTTCTTACCGTTGCCCTTTCCATTACCCCGGAATTATTAAATCTGTTCCGTGGCATATGTTACCAGCAGATCGATCCGCGCTATTTTACCATCTACACGCCAGTGAACAATGTAAATACCATTTCGCTGAACCAGTTTTTCTATAATCTTTTTCCGAAATTATACGGGGAAATGTCCACTGCCGCACTTGAAATATCAGGGATTACAAGGATTGCCAGCCAGCCCGTCCTGAACTTGAAGGGGCAGGGCGTTCTGATTGGAATTGCGGACAGCGGAATTGATTTTACCCATCCTGCTTTCCGCGATGCCTATGGACGTACCCGTATCCTGCGGCTCTGGGATCAGACAGATCCGACAGGTCCTGCCCCGGAAAGAATCTCCTATGGTACAGAATACACAGAAGATGACATCAATCTTGCACTGGCTTCCTCTTCGCCTTCTTCAATTGTAAGGGAAAGAGATTCGAGCGGTCATGGCACATTTCTTGCCGGTGTTGCCGCAGGTTCACAGGATCTGACGAATAATTTTTCCGGAGCAGCACCGGAATCCCGGCTGATTGTGGTAAAGCTGAAACCCGCCAAAAATTTTCTGAGAGATTTCTACTTTATTTCCCCGGATGCTGCAGCCTATCAGGAAAATGACATCATGCTTGCGATTAATTATATCCGCAGATGCGCCAGTGAACTCGGGCTTCCGCTCTCCATCCCCTTTGGTCTCGGCAGCAATCTCGGCGGTCATGACGGATATTCCTCTCTCTCCAATATCATCAGCAGTACTTCAAGGCTTCCGGGCTTCTGCATCACTGCCCCTACCGGAAATGAAGGTAACAGCAGACAGCACTGTTCCGGTGTCATTACAGACACTTCTACTCCCTCTGTCATCGAATTTTCCGTGTCCCCCGATGTACCTGGCATTTTTATGGAATTATGGGGGCAGGCACCCGCACTTCTCTCCATTTCTATTCAGTCGCCAACCGGCGAGAGTACCGGACGTATCTTTGCAAGACCCGGTGATTTCCGCAGCTTCCGTTTCATCTTTGACCGTTCCAGAATCACGGTTTACCACGATCTGACGGAATTTGACGTGGGCGACGAAGTAATTGTCATCCGCATCCAGGATCCGACCGAAGGAATCTGGAAAATTTCCGTCTACTCCAATATCGGATATACCTCCTATGATGCCTACTTTCCCGGCAGCAGCATGATTGGGGAAAATGCTTACTTTCTGACACCGGATCCTGACATAACCCTGACCGATCCTTCCGGAGCTGACAGTATTTTATCTGTTTCCGGCTACGACCCGATCAGCGGGGCATTCTATCCCGAATCCGGACGCGGCTTTACCCGGGGCGGCAGATATAAACCTGATATCTGTGCTCCCTGTACTGCCATCACCGGTCCGAATCTGCACGGCGGATATGAAATGCGAAGCGGTACGAGTGCCGCATCCGCCCTGACCGGTGGTGCGTGCGCCCAGCTTCTTACCTGGGCTGTAACAAATGAAAATCTTCCCCTGATTACTTCCTCCGGCATCAAAAGTCTTCTAATCCGCGGAGCAACACGCATGCCCGGCACCTCCTATCCATCCCGTCAGTGGGGATATGGCACACTTGATGTATACAATGCCTTTGAAGTTCTGCGCCTGGGTGGCAATAACCTGTAAAACTTTCTTGCACACACTGTCTGATTATGTTATTATAAAGAAATGTAAAAAATACTCAGGAGGATATTTCATGAATAAGAAACGAATTGTTCTTTCCCTGTTTCTCTGCGTTCTGCTGTTTTCATTTGCAGGATGCTCCAGCAATAAGAATCAGGAAAATAACAAAACTGCAAAAGTAACCAGTGTGGATGACCTTTCCGGAAGTAAAATCGGAGTACAGATCGGTACTACCGGTGATACTTATGCCTCCGACATGGAGGATGATGGTTCCGGAACTGTCGTTGAGAAATACAATAAAGGTTCTGATGCTATCCAGGCATTAAAACAGAACAAAATCGACTGTGTCATTATTGATGACGAACCTGCAAAAGCATTTGTCGAGAAAAATAGGGATTTAAAGATTCTTTCCGAAGAATTTGCCGTGGAAGATTATGCCATCTGTATTTCCAAAGACAACAGTGACTTAAAAGACAAGATTAATGCTGCACTGAAAGAACTTCAGGAAGACGGTACACTTGACATGATTAAGAAAAACTACACCGGAACAGATGCAGAAAAAGGAAACTATCCTTATGTCATCCAGGACGTGGATCGCTCTGCCGGCAAGCTTGTCATGGCAACTAATGCCGCATTCAAGCCTTATGAATATTATGACGGCGGCAGTATTACCGGCCTTGACGTTGATATGATGCATGCTATCTGTGACAAACTTGGTATGTCCCTCGAAATTGAGGATATCGAATTCGATGCGATTATCAATGCCGTCCAGTCTGGAAAGGCAGATGTGGGTGCTGCCGGCATGACCGTTACGGAAGATCGTTTAAAATCTATTGATTTTACAAATTCTTACACCACTTCCAAACAGGTTATCATTGTAAAAGATGAAAATGCATCTGTCCAGAAAATGTCTTTTGCTGAAAAGCTCAAAGAAAACTTTATTACAGACAACAGATGGCAATACATTGCAAAAGGTCTTTTAAATACTATCATTATCACTGTATTTGCAATTATTATCGGTATTGTACTCGGTTTCCTGATTGCAATTATCCGTACCAGCCATGATAAAAACGGCGGCTTTACCATTTTGAATTTCATCTGCCGCTTATATCTTACGATTGTCCGTGGAACACCTGTTATGGTACAGCTGTTAATTATTTACTTCGTTATCTTCGCTTCCGTCGATATCAGTAAAATTATAGTTGCCATTATTGCTTTCGGTCTTAACTCTGCCGCTTACGTTGCAGAAGTGGTCCGTTCCGGTATTATGGCCGTTGACGAAGGACAGTTTGAAGCCGGACGAAGTCTCGGACTTACTTACCGCATGACCATGACAAGCATTATTCTTCCACAGGCAGTAAAGAATATCCTTCCTGCACTTGGAAATGAATTTATCAGCCTGTTAAAAGAAACTTCCATCAGTGGTTACATCGGACTTGCCGATCTGACACGAGGCGGTGTCATCATCCAGAGTCTGACTTACGAGGCATTTCTTCCATTAATTGCCGTTGCCCTGATTTATCTTGCAATTGTATTACTGCTTTCCGCAGGTGTAAATAAATTGGAAAGGAGCCTGAGATCAAATGAACGATAATATACTGATTAATGTTACTGATTTGAAAAAAACTTTTGGGGATCACGAGGTTTTAAAAGGAATCAATACCACCATTTCAAAAGGCGAGGTAATTGCCATCATCGGTCCTTCCGGCTGTGGAAAATCAACTTTCCTGCGTTCCCTGAACCTGCTGGAAGTTCCTACTTCCGGTACAATTACATTTGAAGGTACTGACATTACGGACAAATCTGTTGATATCAATAAAATGCGCCAGAAAATCGGCATGGTATTCCAGCAGTTCAATCTGTTCCCTAACATGACCGTAAAACAGAATATCATGCTTGCCCCGGTAAAACTGGGCATCATGAACTCTGAGGATGCAGAAAAGAAAGCCATGGAACTTCTCGGCAGAATCGGACTTCCGGACAAAGCGGATGCCTATCCTGCCATGCTCTCCGGTGGTCAGAAACAGCGTATCGCCATTGCCCGCTCCCTCGCCATGAATCCGGACGTCATGCTCTTCGACGAACCAACCTCCGCCCTCGATCCGGAAATGGTCGGCGAAGTATTAAACCTCATGAAACAGCTTGCCGCTGACGGCATGACCATGGTAGTCGTAACACACGAAATGGGATTCGCCCGCGAAGTAGCCAGCCGTGTCATCTTCATCAACGAAGGAATCATCCAGGAAGAAAACAAACCGGAAGAATTCTTCAAAAATCCAAAAAATCCACGACTCCGTGACTTTCTTTCACGGGTATTATAAATAGGTAATTGCGAAACACTTAAATTTTTGTAAATGCATATGCAAATGAAACATTACACGAAGGCACGCTCCCGCTACATTCGGCTGGTAGCGGTACTAAGATGCTAAAATACAGCATCTAAGTGCCGACCGCCTCATAGTACCTTCTTAGTAATTGTTTGATTTGCATATACAATAAAGATAAATTATGAGTTTCGCAATTAACTAGTATTATAAAAACCGGGGCTGGCACACTGAAATTAGTGTGTCAGCCCCGATGTTCTTATGATTTTCTGATAAACTTCGTCTTACATTTCGGACAGGTAATCTCTATTCTTCCTTTATGTCTCGGTATTCTGATTTTCTGCCCGCAATCCGGACATTTAAATATTTTATAACTCTGAAACTGCCTTCCGATTACCGGAATCTTCTTAAACTTCCCGATAAAACGTTCATATGCCATCTCTTCCTTATATCTTGCCTGAATATTTCTTGAAAATGTCCTGAAATACGCATAAACCAGAACCGCCACCGACAATACATACAGCAAACTGTTCCGTGCAAATGTCGAAATCAGAAGCAGCACCAATGCTCCAACAATCAGAGTCCTGCCAAATCGATCCGTACCATACCTTCCATACATAAAACGTGCCAATTTTTCCTTCATCTGCCATCCTCCTTCTTTTTGCAATTCATATCAGTAATTAATTGTAAAACTCATAACAATATCTATTATATATGCAAATAAGCAATTACTAAGAAGGTACTATGAGGTAGGTACTAAGGAGGGACCCAATTTATTGGGAAGATTCCTTAGTACAATCGGTATTTAGTACCGCTACCCACGCACTAGGGAGGGACCCGGTAAACCGGGAAGATTCCCTAGTGCCATAGCCGAATGTAGCGAGAGCGTGCCTTCGTGTAATGTCTTATTTGCATATGCATTTACAAAAATTTAAGTGTTTCGCAATTAACTATTAATTGCTATAACTTTACCTTTTACTTGTGAACCCTCTGTTTCCATCCTCTAAAAAATAAATAAAAACTGTCTAAAGAATGCATTGACTTCTCTTTATTTTACGTTATAATACTTTCATAGTAAACAGTTTCCTTTTGAACTATTTTATTTTTATGGAGAAAATCTTATGAATGATCATTTTGAACTTCTTATTATGGGGCAGCAATTCAAAAAATTATATGAAAAATGCTATGGTCATATTATGCAGACCTACGGATTGAAGAAAATTGACATTGATGTTTTATATTTTCTATCACATTCCGGAAAACAGGATACCGCAAAGGATATTGCAAATCTGATCTATGTTTCAAAAGCACATGTCTCAAAGGCCATTGAGAATCTTCACCAGAAGGCACTTATTGATCTGATTGCAGATCCTTCCGACCGCAGATATGTGCATATCAGTATTTCAGGGAGTGGACAGCAGATTGTGGACGAAATAAAGCAAATCCGGGCTAAGACTGAGAAAATATTGTTTGATGGCATTTCTCCGGAAGATCGGGAACTTCTTCTCCGGCTGAGTTACCAGATCGCAGACAATATTGACCACGCACTGCAAACCCAGCTGTAAAACACCCTGAACCATAATACTACTCTGATAACAGACTATTATCTACTCTTTCTATTATCAGGTCATTGGTTGTTAAATAATCCTGTGCATAAAGCATATAACTATATCCGTCTGCTTTTAATATATCATATAGCAGAATTCCCTTTGGAGTTTCCGAAGCAACTGCCTGATTCTTCTTTATTATATTAAATTCAGAATCGTATATTGCATAATATATGGCAGCCCCCATATAAGATTCACCTTTATTTAAAATGTCACTGCTATAATATAATACAAACTCATTACCTTTTTTACAGAAAACTGCCGGTTCCTGATCTGCCTCCGCCGGCAGTAATTCAATTTCTCCGCTCCATGTCTGACCTTTATCCTCAGATTTTTTTAATATTATTGCGGAATTTCCCTTATCCAGTTCTTCCTTTTCATAGACTGCATATATATCATTGCCGTCATTTATAATATCAACATCTTCAATATTATGTCTGTCATCCGTTATATCTGAAATAAATGTCCAGTTTTTCAAATCCTCGGAAGAATAAAAATGTAAAATATATTCCCCATTTTCTTCGTCTTCATTTGCTCTATTCACATTTCCTATTATTTCAGTAACTGTCATATAATAAACACCATCTATCAAAGATATTGTTGGATCAATCTGAAGATTCTGACTTTGCATAATAATCTCATTACTTATAACTTCCTGATTATCATCAAACTTAACAATGCCTGTTTCATGCTCAAAATTTCCGTATACCAGAATATTTTCTTTCTCTATTGTATCTACCCAGTTGACTTTTATGCCATCATATTTCTTTTCGATTTTTCCATCAGCACTTAATAATGTCAGATATCCATCCACCCCGGTTACCACTTTCCCTTTGTAAAACTTCGCATCTGTGCTATGTAATTCATCCACTTTCACAAATTCAGACAAATCAGAACCTTTTGTTACCTTCTCTCCCCCGGTCTCTTTCTTACTTCCACATCCGCTAAAACAAATTACAAGCATCAATTCCAAAAGAAATAATATCCTTCTTTTACTCATCTGTTTTTCTCCTTATCGAAAAATCTGATGGCAAAATTCGCATCAGATTTTTCATTTACCATATTATTATTTCAATTTTTATCATTTAACCGCGCATCTCGATCAGCGGTCCGCCTGTTTTTTCTATATATTCCCTTGTAATGGTTACTTTTCCAATATTATCATCTTTTGGTATCTCATACATAATATCTAACATATATTCTTCCAGTACGGCTCTTAACGCTCTTGCACCGGTCTTCTTCTCCAGTGCTTTCTCGGCAATTGCCTGCATCGCACCTTCGTCAAATTCCAAATCCACTTCATCAAGCTCCAACAGTTTCTGATACTGCTTCAGAATCGCATTCTTCGGCTCTTTCAATACCTGCACCATCATATCACGGTCTAATTCCTTTAAGGTAAAGAGAATCGGAAGCCTTCCGATAAACTCTGGTATCATTCCAAAATTCCTGATATCTTCTACCGTTACTTTCTCCAAAACATCCTGTTTATCATATTTATCTTTTAAATCTGCCTTAAATCCGATGGAACTCTCCGTATTCAGCCGCTGTTTGATGATCTCGTCCAGTTCCGGGAACGCACCGCCGCAGATGAAGAGAATATTCTTCGTATTTACCGTGGTAAGCGGAACCATCGCATTCTTGCTGTTTGCTCCCACCGGAACTTCTACGTCGCTCCCCTCCAGAACCTTTAACAGGCCCTGCTGTACGGCTTCCCCGTTGATATCCCTCGTTGTCGTGTTTCTCTTTCTTGCCAGCTTATCAATCTCATCGATAAAGATAATTCCGACTTCCGCACGATCCACATCATTATCTGCTGCCGCAAGTAATTTTGATACAACACTTTCGATATCGTCACCGATATATCCGGCTTCTGTCAGGGACGTTGCATCCGCAATGGCAAGCGGAACATCCAGTATCTTTGCCAGTGTTTTTACCAGATAGGTCTTTCCGCATCCGGTCGGTCCAATCATTAACATATTGGACTTCTCGATTTCCACATCCTCATTCTCCTGCTGCCTTACAATCCTCTTGTAATGATTGTAAACAGCCACACTGATGGCTTTCTTCGCCTGCTCCTGTCCAATGACATATTCATCCAGTTTTTCCTTGATCTTATGCGGTGGAAGTACCTTATTGATATCGATCGGCGGCTCTTTCTTCTCACCTTTCGCTCTCTTCTTAACCTTCTGTCTGGTTCCCATTCCCGGAAAATCAGCGAGATTTAAAAAACTGATATTGGGAAATCCATTCATTCCACCAGGATTCTGCGTTTTCTTCTCTTCCGTCTCCTGTACCTCCGGAGCGTCTTCTCCTTCAGAAGCTGCCGCAGCTTCGTTCTCCTGCAGTTCTTTGTCCTCCTGCTTTGCTTCCTGTGGATTTCCCCACATTTTATTGAACATCTCCATATCTGCCATCTGACCCAGTCCGGCAAGATTCAGATTAGAAAAATCCGTGGCATTGACCGTATCAAATGTTTTCTGCATACAATCCGGGCAGACACATATATTTCCCGGCATTACAATCATCTTTCCTGTTTTGCTTTCCGGTCGCCTGCATATATAACAAATCTTTTCGTATTCATCATCCCTGTACTCTTTGCTCATGTTTTCCTCCATCGAAAAAATAGATAAGAATTATAAATTCCTATCTATTTTATCGTACTTTTTCTATTTGGTAAAGTATTGTTTTTCTTATTTTTCTGTAAATTTATAGCAATTATCTGCTTTTTCCAATCAGTTTATTCAGGTCATCATAGGAGCAGAGTGTAACTTCTATCTCTTTCTCTTTGTACTGATTTCCGTTGGCTCTCATAACCGTGAGTTTTACGGTATCGCCAACTGCATAATAATTCATCTTTTCCTGAAGGTCATCGTAAGAGGATACCTCTTCTCCATCCACGGCTACCACAACATCACCAATCTGGACACCAGCCTTATCTGCCGGGCTTCCTTCTGCAATTCCTTTCAGATATGCTCCTTCCGGAATGTTATACATCTGGTTTGTGGAAGAATCAATCGATACCGCTGAAGTGATTCCAATGTATCCTTTTTCGCTTTCATCTACTTTTTCCTTCGGCTCTTTGTTCATCAACTCATTGATGATATCCTTTGCCTGTGAGATAGGAATTGCATATCCCATGCCTTCAATGCTTGAGGAGGAAGAAGAACTTGAGGACTGTTTTGCAAAGTTAATTCCGATTACTTCGCCCTTCATGTTAATCAATGCACCGCCGCTGTTACCGCCATTGATGGAAGCATCCGTCTGGATTGCTCTGATTGTTGTATTCTCAACGGTCAGATCCCTGTTTAAAGCACTGACATAACCTACTGTTACGGACTGTCCATAACCAAGTGCATTACCAATGGCAATAACCTGATCGCCGACTTCGAGTTCATCGGAATCACCCAGTGTTGCAATGCTGATTGCCTGGCTTGTTTCTTCTGACAGCTCGCTTAATTTTATTGCGATAACTGCAATATCGTTGGAAGCATTTGTTCCTTTTACATATGCCGTATCAACAGAAGAACCATCTGCAAACTCTACAGTAAGGCTTGTTGTACCTTCTACTACATGGTTATTTGTTACCATCAGAAGCTCGGTATCATTTGTTCCAATGATAATTCCGGAGCCTGCACCGCTTACCTGATAAGTTCCGCCATACATAAACGGATTGGAGCTTGATTTATAAATCGATGTACTGGTTATCGACACAACAGATGGAAGTGTTGCTTTTGCAACATCCGATACAGAAAGTGTAGATGTACCTGATGATTTATCCGCTGTTACTACATCAGAGCTGCCAGAACTGATTTCATTCAGACTGTTCTTTGTAGAAGCGATGGAAGTACTCTTCTTGTAATCATCCGATGATACATAATGGTCTTTCATGTATTTATATCCTGCTCCTAATACCGCACCGTTAATCAGAACCGTTACTAATACACAGGCAACCCCTGTACGGTAAACTTTTCCGGTTGTAACCGGTTTCTTCTGTTTTACTTTCTTTGCCTTTTTCTTCTTGCCTCTAGTATTGTTTTCTTCTGCAAATGCAGCACCGGTTCCCGGCTGCCATGCATGTTCATCTGCCTGCTGTGTATAGGAATTGTCCTGATAAGCACCGTCATATGCTGCATTTGTATGATAGGTTGTTTCACTGTTAAAGTTTCTTCCATAATGATAGGTACTGTCCTGTGCCTGGCTCTCAGTGTTCTGACCCCCGGCTGCTTCCTGATTTACCTCCTGTCCCATGGTTGTCTGATTTGTATCTGAGGACTGTGAATCTGTTCCCTGTGGTCTGTAAAAATCATTATCCATTGTTGTTTCCTCACTTTCTTTATATTCTTTATTTTCTATGGTTTGAATTCTATCAGCCGTTTGTGTTAAAAATGTGAAGAAAACTTGTTTATTTTATGATTCAGTTCTGACCTGCATAATCTTCGATGCGGATCGTTTTTAATCCGGTTTCCTTACGGATTGCCTCGCTGATGGTTTCTACTGTATCCGATGGTGTATATTCCTCTTCCGGGAACAGGAACTTGTGAAGCTGGGTTACATTATAGGAAAATCCTGCTGCCACCACTGTCGAACCGGAATCCAGCGTAATATGCATATCATCTGTTGTTTCCAATGTATATGGGAAGGAAGATGTCTCACCGAAGGAGAAATTCAGAATCACAGGCACCAGTTTCATAACATCATCATAAGGAATACTGGTCTTGAAAATCTTTTCCTCCGACTGGAAAATTTCATCACACATGGCAAGTACGTTCTGAAGTCCTGCTTCTTTTGCCTTTGCAACCATCTTCGTAATAACATTCCGCTGTCTTGCTGCACGTCCGTAATCGTTGTTGAGGGACGTACCATCTTCCAGATAGATCGGGGTATAACGGATACGGCTGTAAGCTGTTGCCTGAAGTCCGTCCAGATGGATATTGTCTCCCCATTGTGTAAGATCCGGGGAATGCATACCGGTAACTTTTCTGGTTTCCGTCAGGTATCCATTCACATATACCATCTCTTCTTCTGTCAGATTTACTTCTATTCCGCCTAATAAATCAATAATCTCTGCAAGTCCGTTGAAATTTACTGCCACATAATCTTTGATATTCAAATCAAGATTTGCATTCAGGGTATTTACCGCCGCCTGTGCACCACCTGCATTATAGGCATAATTCACCTTAAAATACGGATATACCTTGTCCGTCTTTCCATCCGCACCAATAATCTTCATGTAGGTATCACGGTATATGGACAGAATCTTGACCGCACTGGTCTCTTTGTGAATACTGAGAATCATGATACAGTCACTTCCGCCGGTCGGACGGTCTAATTCCGAACCGTTATCCAGTCCGAACAATGCAATGTTCATGTAATTATCCAGAATACTCAGATCTATTTCATCATTGGTCTGAATCTGATCCTGATTATAATCCTGATCATAAATGTTCTGATAACCATCCTTATCCACCATACCTGCCATAAACTGCTGGCCCCATGAAGACTTGATAAACCACTGTCCTAGATTCGAATTCAACAACCAACTTGTTGAATTTGGCATTGCATATAAAACAATGACACCTGCAAACAAGATTGCGATTATGGATTCAAATGTGATCATTAATTTCTGTGCAACACTTCTTCTTCCTTTACTCATATTTTTCTTCTTCTTTCCTCTTTTCCTGGTTTTTGGCTTCTGTTCTTCATCATCATATTCTATAAATTCAAAATCGTCCAGATCATTCACTCTGCTCATTGTCGTTCTCCCCTGTATTCTTATTTTTTCTGTTTCCGCTGTCAAGATATGTTTCATATTCTGACAGATTCTGTTCTTCATCTTCTTCCGTTAGTTCTGTATAAACTCCGGTCAGTTTCTTTAATTTCTTATCGATATCCAGCACCATGGATGATGGCTGGTAGTCATCTTCCCCGAAAAGGTACTCATGCAATTTACATACATTATAGGCATGCCCCTTTGCAACGACACAGGATACTTCATCCATCTTCACATCCGCATTATAGGTAAATGGATAACCTGTCGTGGAATCCATGGAAAAATCCAGCAGCACCGGAATCAAATCCATGACTTCATCATAGGTAAGACTGGTCTTAAAGATATCATTCTCTGACTTGAACACCTCATCGCACAGGCTTAACACCTGTGAAAGTCCCGCTGATTTTGCCTTTTCCACAAGCTGCGTCAGCACGATTCTCTGTCTTGCCGTTCTTCCGAAATCATTATTATAAACCGTTCCGTCCTCCATATAGAGTGCCGTATAACGAATTCTGCAATAGGCTGTCGCCTGCAATCCATTCAGATGTATCTTCTGCCCATACTGATAGATATCATCCGCATCCATGCCGGTAATCATTCTTGTTTCCGTCAGATAGCCATTCACATACATCTGTTCTTCCTCGGTAAGATTGACATCCACACCGCCCAGCAAATCTATAATGGTAGCAATTCCATTAAAATTTACCGTCACATAATCCTTGATATCCAGGTCAAAATTCTGATTCAGTGTGTTAATCGCACCCTCCGGACCGCCGCTTGCATATGCTGCATTTATCTTGCTGTAAAACGGCTGTCTTCCATTATAAATCTTCTGATAGGAATCCCGGTATACAGAAACCAGTTTTACCTCTTTGCTCTCTGTATCAATGCTGACCACCATAATCGTATCGCTGTTACTTGCCGACAGTTCCTGTTCCCTGCTGTCCAGTCCGAATAACGCGATATTCAGATATTTGTCCAGTTTTATGGTATCAATATCCGTATTCTGTACAATCTCCTGTTCTTTAAACTCCGTATCAAAAATATTCTGGTAATTTTCCTCTGTAATGGTAATTCTGGTAATATATTTCCCCAACGGTGTCGATAACAGTTTTATCTTTGCATCCGGTGTCAACAGCAGCACCACCGCTGCTAACAATACAAGTGATACAATCACATGATAAATAAGAAATACTACCTTCAGTACCTTTGTTTTCTTTCTGCCAGTGGAATGATTCATCCCTTCCGTTTCCACAAGCATTTCCTCTTCATTAATTCCCATAGAACCTCCATCTTTGGTTGCATCCGCAATCACTCATACATGATACGGATTTTTAATATGCATTCTTATTTACAAACCCCTTAAATATCGTCAGAAACAGGATTTTGATATCAAAACCAAAGGTCCAGTTTTCTATATAATATAAATCATATTCGATACGCTTCATAATCGAGGTATCACCACGGTAGCCATTTACCTGCGCCCAGCCGGTAAGTCCCGGTCTTACCTGGTGCTTTACCATATACCTCGGAATCTCTTCCTTGAACTTCTCTACAAAAAACGGACGCTCCGGTCTCGGACCGACCAGACTCATATCGCCCTTTAATATATTAAAAAACTGCGGAAGTTCGTCAATACTTGTACTGCGGATAAACTTTCCGACTCCGGTAACCCTTGCATCACCCTTGGTTGTCCAGCACTTCTTTTCCTCACTCTCCGGCTGAACCACCATGGAACGGAATTTATACATCTGAAATGGCTTATTGTGAAGTCCGACCCTGTCCTGCCTGTAAATAAGCGGTCCCGGTGAAGTTGCCTTAATCAGTATGGCTACCACCAGCATAATCGGCGAAAACAGAATAATCCCAAACAATGCCCCGACAATGTCCACACATCGCTTGATAAAACTGTTAAATGCATTGGACAATGGCACATAACGGATATTGATAACCGGAAGTCCCAGTAAATCTTCCGTATACGGCTTTGTCGGAATAATCTTCATATAATCCGGAATAAACTTTGTATGGACACCGGATTTTTCACATTCCGCAACCACACGTTCCAGTTTGCTGTATTCGCTCAGTCCCAGAGTAATGGCGATCTCATCCAGTTTATTTTCCGGAAGAATTACTTCCAGATTTGCAATACGGCCAAGCACCTTGATCCCGCGGTACTCTGTTCCACTCTCAACATTATCATCGAGAATTCCCATGACCGTATACCCCCACTGCGGATTCGCCTTTATTCTGTCAATATATCCTTCCGCACTTTGACTGTAGCCAATCAGAAGAATATGCTTCTGATTAAATCCCTGTTTGCGGAATGCGCGCAGGGTCATATGGATCCCCAGCCGGATAATAATGCAGAATATAATATTGATACAGTAAAATATAAATGCCATTTCTCTGGAGAAATGCTGCTGTTTGGTAATAAACAGTATGGTAATCAGCAGCAGTTCTCCCAGAGAGTTTGCCTGAACAATTTTACTGATTTCAACCCTTCGTCCCATAACCCGCTTCGGCGAATATAATCCCAAAGCCCAGTACAGCATAAGGAACAGCGGCACAATCCACATCAGTGCCAGCATATAGCCGCCAAAGCTTAATTTCGACTGTATTCCGACAAACAGCGGACTTTTGAATTTCAAATACCATGCCAGTATATAGGATAGTACAATAGTTACTACATCCAAGGCACAGTGAAGTTTATTTAAAAACTTCTGATTGTCTTTTATCATAAACAACGATCTCCTCAAACATTACGTCTCGCAAAAAATTCTTTCGCATACAGGAATGTATTCCTGATTAATTCACCCTCTATAATAATATAATTTACCAGATTCCTCTTTTTAAACTTTACTTTTCTGCATTTTTGAAATGTGTGCAGACCTTCCCTGAGTCCTTCCAGATAGACCTTTCCAAATCCTCGCTTTACAAAAAACAGATATTTGACAAATGTACCTGCAAGCAGCGGCAGGAAATTCAGGACAAGCTGGACTGCCGGCATATTCTTATAATTCAGATAGATCGAGTTTCTCGCAGCAAGCCTTACCTTGAATTCATTGTATCTGGATCCGCTGGTCGCACTTCCGATATGATAAACCAGTGCTTTTGGACAATATTCATTATAATATCCTTCGATTCTTGCCCGGTATCCCACATCGATGTCTTCCAGATACGCAAAATGCATCTCATCAAATAAACCAATCTTCTTAAATACTTCCCTGCGGTAAATCGCAGCTCCCGCACAGGCGGAAAATACCCGGCAGGGTTCGTCATACCGTTCCACAGGCTGGCCGGTTCCCCGCTGGAATGCCCATCCAACCACGGAATACATATCTCCCGCATCATCCATGATGCTCCTGTCATGATAGGATATCATCCTGCTGCTTACGGAGAAAATCCGTTTTGACGAACTTATGTGATTGTACAATTCTTTTATGTAATCTTTGTGAACAACTGTATCATTATTGAGCAAAATAACATATTCCGTCCTGCTCTCACGGATTCCCTTATTTACGGCAATGCTGAATCCGTAATTCTTATCCATCTCTATTAACCGGATCTCCGGATAGTTTTCTTTTATAAATTCCCGGCTTCCATCGGCAGAGCAATTATCTACGATCAATGTGACAAACTCTTTAAAACTCTGCTCTTCCAATGACTTCAGACACTCCCTTAAATACTCTATCCCATTATAATTTGGGATTACTACTGTTACTTTCATCCAAATAATTCTCCTCGTTATCTCAAACCTCTTATAGTTAATTGCAAAACTCATAATCTATGTTTATTATATATGCAAATTGAACAATTACTAAGAAGGTACTATGAGGCGGTCGGCACTTAGATGCTGTATTTTAGCATCTTAGTACCGCTACCCACGCACTAGGGAGGGACCCGGTAAACCGGGAAGATTCCCTAGTGCCATAGCCGAATGTAGCGAGAGCGTGCCTTCGTGTAATGTTTCATTTGCATATACATTACAGAAATTCAAGTGTTTTGCAATTACCTATTAAAACCTCTTATCTGTTCCTACCTAACTTTTTGATTATATCATCTTTTCCTATATTTAACAATCCTTTTTTCCAGACAGCAAAAACAGACAGACCTGTATGAGATCTGCCTGTTCTCCTGCATTATCGATTCTGCTGCTTTATTTCTTTAATGAACTGATTCCGCTCCACTTCTGATCTTTCTCAGAAATAATCAGGTCTTCTTTTGTCATTCCTTCCGGCATCGGCCATTTTACACCGATTTCAGGATCATCCCATTTTAAACCGCCTTCATCATTTGGATGATAGAAATCGGTACATTTATAGGCAAATTCTGCGGAATCTGAAAGTACTACAAATCCGTGTGCAAAGTTCTTCGGAATGAAGAACTGCTTTTTATTCTCTGCGGAAAGAAGTACACCATACCACTGTCCATATGTCTTTGAACCCGGTCTTAAATCCACTGCCACATCAAATACTTCACCGCTTACGACTCTTACCAGTTTATCCTGTGGGAAGTTAATCTGGAAATGCAGGCCACGGAGAACACCTTTTTTAGAGCTTGACTGGTTGTCCTGTACGAACTCCTGGTCGATGCCTGCTGCCTTATAATCATTATAATTATAAGTTTCCATAAAGTATCCTCTTTCATCTCCGAATACTGCCGGTGTAATTACCTTTAATCCTTCGATTTCACATGTTTCAACTGTTATCTTTCCCATGACATTTCTTCCTTTCCTGTTTCTTATAATCCGTTTGCAATATCTGTAAGATACTGTCCGTATTCTGTCTTCATCAGAGGTTTTGCAAGTTCAAGAAGCTGCTCCCTGTCGATGAATCCTCTCTTATATGCAATCTCTTCGATACAGGAAATGTAAAGTCCCTGTCTCTTCTGGAAAGCGGATACGAAATCCGCTGCAGCAAGAAGCATATCGTGATTTCCGGTATCAAGCCATGCAAATCCACGTCCGAGTGTTTCTACATGA
>ERZ773252.72-NODE-72-length-121669-cov-11.416597_pt1 | contig 121669 bp, 5 predicted proteins | sample MGYA00580517_ERZ773252 | MGnify/ENA primary metagenome ERZ773252 (study PRJEB29015, sample SAMEA2737766) | human gut metagenome | biome: human gut; feature: human-associated habitat; material: faeces | place: China | collected 2012 ...
TCGTTAAAACTACTACGCTATAAAAAGTCTAACTTTTGGGGGTCACATCAAAATCTGTACTCTTTTCGATTAATCTTTTTGCACATATGTTGACGCATACATTAATTCATAATAAGCCCAATGCGATTTTGACAAATCGCTATATGGACATATCATACCGTCAATCACAGCCTTATCAGGTATTCTGCCTGTTGCAACATTCACAATTCTCGCTGCCTCTGCACGGGTTATAGGATTTTCAGGTTTAAACGTTCCATCTTGATAACCTAAAATTATACCCAACTTAACTGCAGTATATACAAATCCTGCACTCCAGCGGTTTATTTCAACGTCTGAGAACGCCTCTCCCTTTTCCGTTGATGTCTTTGTATATCGCAATATCATTGCAACAAATTGTTCTCTTGTAACAGGTTCTTCCGGTTTAAATGTTCCGTCTTCAAATCCGGAAATATACCCTTTTTCACTTGCTGCTGCAATATAGTTTTTATACCATGTTCCATCAGCTACATCCTTGAATATATTAATGCTTTCTTTCTCAAGTCCACCACTCAGATTAACCATAATTGTTGCCGCCTCTGCTCTTGTCATATATCCGTCAGGATTGATTTTTCCGTCATATCCCGACATATATGGTTCATTAGTATCACTTTGAGGTTTTTGCGTAGGTTTTAAGGTTTCTGAAGGTGATTCCGTTTCTATCGGTTCTTCCGTCGGCAAAATTGTAGGTGCAACTGTTGGCGTAGGTGTAGAGTTTGAAGAATTGTTATTTCCCTTTCCATGACTACTCTTCTTTTTAAGCGTTGTATAAATCGTTACATCCCCATCAAAGGTCAAAGGATATTTGATGCTTTCACTGCCCTTATCATTTTTATAGCAAGCGTAATATGTTACTCCTATATCTCCGATAAGATTTCTGAAATCAGCTTCTTTTTCAACAGTGACAACATTAGTATAAAAACTCTTTAGCACCGTCATATCGTCTATTGACACAAGAGTAATCTTATTGGCAAAAGCTTTTTTACTTATCGGAATACTAATTTCAGATTGATTGAAATTATCCGTTTCCGCAAATCTTATACAAACACTACATTCTTGTCCCAATTCAAGGTTTTCAAATGAATTTTCATCTTTCCACGTTTTACCGCCGTCTATTGAATACTGATACTTAGCTCCACCGTCTATCTCAAACTGAGTCATCTCCGGAGCAGTAACAGTCAATATATTACTTTCATCAGAAATAGATATATCATCTTCCTTAAGCAAAACAGTCAATGTCGCTTTTTCAATATTACCTTTTGACAACACATTATCCGAAGAAAGTTCATAGTTGTCGTCAAACGGTTTATCAAGTTTAACATTCAATATATTAACTGTTTTATCTTTTCCGGCATTAAAATCTTCAAACGAAAATTCACCCGTTGCTGTCACTTTATCATTATTTTGAACGTTTGAAAATGCTATCGTACCGGTTGTCTGTAATGTCTTTCCGTCATAAACTATAGGATTTACGATACACTCTCCATACTCTAACACTCTTTTTTCAACAGTTAAATTGTCAGTTTGTACTGTAGGAACTTTATGAGTGCTTTGAGCCAAAAGTTCAATACATTTTCCGTTATGATCAGGAACTGTCAACACATCCCCGTCTTTAGCAGCGGTTATCGTTCCGTCATCATTCGGATAACCGATAGTCACACCGTATTCTCCCAATTCAGTAAATGGTACATTATCTTCAACATACCCGCTATCATATGTAATTCTCGCTTTAGCATTGCTTAAATCAAGCTTTTCACCATATACATATTCTGTTTTGGGTTGACTTACAATTTCAACAGTTGTAAGTTCCCTATTATTAATTCTACCGCCGGAAACGTTTTTAACACTCTCTGTTTCATCAATTTCATAATTATAACTCTTGCCATAAGAATCATCCATCGAAACATATTCAATATCTACATCACATTTCGTTGTCGGTTGTTCTGTTTTATAAACTGCTTTATACAAAACACACACTTTATCATTATTAACAAGGTTTTCAAGACTCAAAATATCATTATCTGCCTTGCCGTCTAATTTATGAATTTGACCTTGATTATCGAAAATTATATCCGATGTAAGAACAGGGATACCGTCTGTTATATCTTTTACGACAAGTTTCCTCTTCTGAATAACCAATGTACCGTTATTATATACAAAACGATAATTGTCACTTTGAGCGCCTGTCATTGTAATCGTATATCTTCCGACATCTGATTTTGAGCTTACATCTGTTGAACCGTCACGTCCTTTACAAACAAACACAGGTTCTGTCAAATTATCTTTGAACTCGACACTGTCTTGTGTTTCACCATAAGCAAAATCGCTATCATTATACGCAAAACTAAAATCAGCTGTTGGATCATCACCATATATTGCCGTCACATCATTGATATTAACATTTATCGGCTTTTTATTAATTTTCATTTCCTGACTCTTTACAGAAAGAACATTGCTTAATTCAGTTTGCGGAATAAGTGTTAAATATGCACCGTTATGTTTTGTTACAGTTAACTTATCCCCGTCTATAGCCTCTTTTTCCACACCTTCAGAGTCTGTCAGAGTAACGTCAACACCATAATATCCAAGTTCATCATATGCAACATCATAAACAACTAAACCGTTATCATATGTTATTCTTATGCCCTTTTCCGACAAATCCAACGTTTCGCCATATGTATACTCAAGTTTCGGCTGTTTTATAATTTCAACCATCGAAATTTGTTTATCATAAATTCGTCCGCCTAAAGTTGTACTCGGTACATCTCTAAGTACATAATTACTTCCCTCTCCGTATGATTCGTCTATTGTTATATTATAAATATTAACAAGAACATTATCTGACGGAATTACACTTGTATACATAACAGTATAATCAAGTTTCACCGTATCACCATATGAAAGGTTATCAAATTCAACTTGTCCTGCGGTATTTATTGCAACACTGTCAATTTTATGTACAAGCTGAGGATCATCATATATCATTTTTGATGTCAATGCAGGAATGCCTCCTGTTATCTTCTTAACATCAATCGGACGTTTATTTATGGTAAGCGTCGCCGGTACAAGTTTAAAAGTGTAATTTGCAGAACTTGCCGAAGATAATTTAATATCGTATGTTCCTACAGGAGTTTTTTCATTAGTATCGCATGATATTTTCGGTTCTTCCAATTCATTTCTGAAATTTTCAGAATGCTCATCATCACCATTTACAAACCCACTGTATTCATATTCTAATGTAGGATTTTTATCTCCGTAAAATCTTTCTTTATCTTTCGCCGTTACAGTTATAACGGCTTTATTCACCAAAAGTTGTGCCGTTTGAGGTTCTTCAAGTGTTGCTTTTGTATCAACTTTCAGTTTTATTGACTTACCGTTATGATATGCAGTAGTCAAGACATCATTATCTGCCACAGGAGTTTCATCAGTACCGTCAGTATATACAAGTTTAACTTTACCATCTGTTTTTTCGGTCAACTCATTAAACTTCAAGTTTTTCTGAATTCTTCCACTGTCATATTCAACCGTAACCGCACCACGATTAAGGTTCAACTTATCTCCGTAAGTATATTCAATCTGTTTGCCGTTATCATCTCTCAAAACCGGATCACTTGTTATAACAACACTTGTAATCTGTTCTTCAAGAACTGTACCACCTGATGCCTCACTTGGAAATGATTTAATTTCATAACATACATTTTTCTCATGGCTATCGTCAAACTTAACGTCTTCTATCTTAACGGTTATAGTTTCTGCCACGTCTTTTGATGTATATACTGTATCATATGTTATGCCTATTTCATCGTTGTTGATAATACCGCTTACAGTCATATCTTTCTGTTCATTCGTATATACTGCCGTTGATTCAATATAAATAGGAAGAATTGAATTATTCTTATATATTATTTCTGATGTAAGCGTCGGAACACCATTATCGATAGAATCTATCGTAATCTGTTTCTTGTTTACAGTTACAGTTCCGTTTACATATACGAAATCATAGTTATCGTTTCCGCCGCCGCTCGGTATAATATCATATTCTCCACAAACTGATTGTCCACTTACATAATCACACGATACAGTCGGTTCACTAAGTCCTTCGTTAAATCTTTCGCTCCATAGCGTATCACCGTTTACAAGGTCAGCTGTCGTATAATGGAATGTGTATTCACTCGGTGCATTATCGCCGTATGTCAATGTCACATCATCGGCAACAACCCTCATTTGATGTTTATTTACTTTCAAATTATCGGAATACACCGCTTGCAAATCGTCAGTTGCTTTAGTCGGATCGTTTATTGTAAGTTTTATAACCGCACCGTTATACTTTGAAACAGTAAGCAATGTATTATTTTTCACTGTTCCTATTTCTGTTTCGGTACCGTCTATTTCTTTCTTTACAAAAGTCAAGTCTATACCAAAATCGGCAAGTCTTTCAAATGGGACATCACTTTCAACATATCCGCTGTTATACTTAATATCAACACTGCCGCCCTTTAAAGCAAACCATTCACCGTAAGTATACTCCATTTTATCCGGACTGCTATTAACAACAATTTCAGACATAAGTCTGGTCATAATCTTACCGCTTGATGTTGTCGGTACAGTCACTAAAGTGTAATTTTTGCTACTGTCACAATCATCTGCAAATTCAACATTTTCTATATCTACAACTGCGCTGTCCGTCTGTTCAAGACTGTTATATACCGCTTTATATGTAATATCAATGCTATCATTATTTACAAGGTTGACTATATCCATATCCGAATTAGACGCAGTACCGTCCAATTTTATTGGCAACTGATAATTATGTTCATAGGCTATTGATGAAGTCAAATCAGGAATACCCTTATTAATCGAATTGATTTTTAGTTCACGTTTATTGACTGTTAAACTACCCTTATCCTCACATATAAACTCATAATTATCCGCACTTCCGCCTGATGCAGTAATTACATTTTCATAAGTACCCGCATTTGTTTTATTATCCGCATCTTTATCGTCAATCTTACATTGTACAGTCGGTGGAGTAAATAATGTTCCAAGTGCAGATATTATCGTTTCGCCGTCTGCCAAATCACTCTTTTCATAGTCGATTGTGTAAGTAGGCGGCTTATCACCGTATGTATATGATGCGTCATTTACAATAACGTGTAAAGGACGTTTCTTTACGGTTATCTCACCTGTAACCACTTTTTCTGCCGTTGCGTCAGTTGGCGGAACAAGAGTAATGGTCTTTCCATTATGATTTTTAATTGTTGCAAAAGCTCCGTCCTCAACCTCTGTTTCTGTACCTGTGTACACAGCTTTAACATCATACTCTACAAGTTTATTAAACGGCACATTTTCAATAACATCACCGTTATCGTATGTTAATTTAAACTTTCCGCCGCTGAAATCAAGCTTATCTCCGTACTTATATTCACGGCTTGTTCCATCATTATTTTGGGTCGGATCAGTTGTTATTTCAATAGCTGTCATAACAGCCTTAACCGCAAACCCCTTTTGTGGAATTTCTATCTTTTGAAGATAATAGTTTCTTGCATCACCGTAGCTTGTATCTAAAACAGCATTAGTTATATCGACATCTGTTTCCCCTACTGCCGAATTATCCGTATATGTTGCATCAAAAGTTATATGCACACAATCATCCCACAAAGGACCTCTGTTTTCGGCAAATGTTAAAGATGACGAATCAATGTCTGTTTTAATATCAATGTTCTTTACAAGATCACTTTCAAATGCTTCTTTTGATGTAAGATTAGGAATATTATTAACCGTTTGTACAATAAGAGGTCTTTGTCTTATTACAAGGTTGCCGTTTTCATACAAAATATTATAGTTTTCGGCGTCAGCACCGCTTATAGACAATATATATGTACCGGCTAATGTCTTTTGATTTACATTTGTTGTTCCGTCATCCTCTTTGCAGACAATTTTAGGTTTTTTATATCCTTCAATGTTTTCCACATCGTCTGCATCATTATATTGGAAATCACTTTCTGTATATGTGTATCCATATCCGTTTGCATATTGACTTATATTTTCACCATAAGTTGTATATATATCATCAGCCTTTACGTGAAGGTCATGTTTTGTAACCGTTATCTTATCGGTTGTAACTGCCTCAACATCATAAATTGTATCCGGCGTGACAGTTATAGTCTTTCCTGTATCTTCAACAACTAAATGTTCATTATTTTTAGGTTCAACATCCCCACCTGTATATGTGAGCTTAACATCATAAGATTTTAATTCTTCAAAATTAACATTGATAACTTGTTCATTATCAAACGTCAATTTTACTTTTCCGCTTTCAAGATTAAGCGGTGTACCGTAAACATATTCGGTTGTAGGTTGTTCAACAATTTCAAGACCTGTTATACTCTTAATATAAACTCGTCCGCCGTCTGCGGTTGTTATTGAATCAGACGAAACCGTATAGTTGTAACTCTTACCGAATGTATCGTCCATTTTCAAATCATCAACCGTTACTTGAACATTTTCAGCCACAGTATGATTTTCATATTGTGCATTGTAAAGAACTTTAACTTCATCACTGTTATACAATCCACTTACGTTCATTGTATTTTTGTCTGTTGATTTTTCAGCCGATGCAGGCACTTTATAAGGCGCCGTTTTTTCACTGCCGTCACTGTTTAAATAATATTTTGAAATAAGCGAAGGTACTTCACCTGTAATCTTTTCAACCTTTAACGGTCTTTTATTAATTGTCAGCGTACCGTTTTCGCACACAATATTATAGTTATCACTTGTACCGCCCGACAATTCTATTGTCGATTCGGTATAGCCTTTTTCTTTATCAATTTCAGTAGAGGCAGTAGCTTGACAACTAAATTCAGGTGCAACAAAACCCGTAAACGTACTGCTTGTTTCACCGTAAACAAAATCACTGTCGGTAAAAGTATATGTAAATGTTACACTACTGTTTTCATCACCGTAATACCTTTGTTTATTATCAGCTTTTATATGAAGATCCTTTTTATTTATCTTGAAATTATTTGTCTTATACCAAGAGCTTATACCATCCATTGTAAGCATAAGCCACTTTCCGGTATCCGACACACTCAAATGATCTCCGGTTTTAGCTGTTGTTTTATTACTGTATTTTATAGTCAGACCTTTTTCAACAGCCTCTTCAAATGTCACATTTTCAACAGTACCGCTACCGTATGTGATTTTGACGTTACCGGTTTTTAAATCAAGTGTTTCACCGTAAGTATATTCAAGTTTACATTCTTCTGTTACTTCTAATTCGGTTATATTATCCGCAACAATTTCACCGTCACTGCTCGTTAAAGTAGCAGATTTGACTGTATAATTTTTTCCGTCCGGATAATCGTCATCAGTTTTGACTTTTATGTTGGTTGCCGTTACCTTTTTATTTTTACCAACAGCTTTTGTTGACTCAGTATCAGTGTATGTAACGTCATATTCAATCTTTATGATGTCATTGTTAATGATTCCCGCCGCAGTAAATTCATCACTGGAACAAGTTGCGGTAAATGTATAAGGGAATGTTGCATTTATACTGCAAGACGGTATCTTAACTTTACTTACCGTAATTTCTTTCGGTGTTATGCTAAGCTTGCCACTGACAAAATCAAAATAATAATTATCAGATTCACCGCTGTTTTCAACAAAGTTTATCGGATAATCGTCCTGACAATCCGTTGTTGTATCAGCCTCACAACTTATCTGCGGAGCAGTCTTAACGGCTGTAGCGATTGTGTCGTTATTTTTTAAACACGTTTCGTCATACTTAAATGTAAATGACGGATTTGCACTTCCGTATACTTTTGTATTATCGTCCGCTGTAACAGTAAGTTTTGCTTTTTCTACTGTAATCTGATATTTTATACCGTTTATGTAAAATACAAAAACTCCTGCCTTTTTCGGTGTACCGGTTATTGTTCCGACTGATTGATTATATGTCATACCGGTAGGAATATCACCGTCAACCGTGCCTTTTTTCTCAAATCCTGTGTATGATTTATCAGTACCGTAAACTGCATTTTCCAATTCCTTAGCAGGATCTTCCGGAACAAATTTTGGCACATAATCGCCCATATATTGCAATTTGTCCATAAGATTTTCAGTGATAGAATTAGACGCACCACTTGTATCCCACATATATCCTTCATCACCGATTTGCATATTCAATGATGTAGCACCAAGTTTAGTTGATATAACATTTCTGCCTTCCGGCGGTACTGTTTTTACTTTAAACGGCAATTTTATAAAATAACCGTCTGACAAATTAAATGTTTGACCGTCTTTCAAACACAATTCAATAACAAGTGTTTTTACAGACCCTGTATCATTCCATGTATATGACGATGTTGAAGAATCAACCGCATAGTTTTTCTTATAATTTGTATCTCCAGCTATATCAAATACTTCAAGCTCAGGGTTATTTTTCTGAATTTGTGTTTTTAGTGCAGTAGTATTCAACGCAGTCGGATTTACATATCTCGAATCATAATCTACCGACAAAGTGATTCCCTTCAAATTACCCGTCTTTAGATTGGCTGTATTGTCAAATCTGTAACCTATCCAAAAAGCGTCATTTTTCTGAAGTTCCTGAGTTTTGTCCGCAGATGTATTCGGCTCTGTTTCTGTTCCCATAAAGTCCATATACAGTTGTGTTTTATTACTATCTGCCGATGTCGAAACATTGTATTCTTTCTGTGTTACTGTTTCATCAACTGAAAGCGATGTATATAAATCCGCCATTTTTTTGTTTAAGAAATTGGTTCTGTCTGTTTCATCAACAACTCCGTTACCGCCGCTTGTGCTTATATCAAGTGCACGATATTTATATAATGTATTGCTGATATTTGTATCCGGAATATTTTTATCATACATAAATACATCAAGCATATTTACATAATTGTCCATATTCATATCGCCTTTTTTAGGCAAAACAATCATACTTCTCTCGTCTTTTAACGGACGAGTACCGTCGTTAGGGTCATACTCATATGTAATCGTATATATGCCCGGTTTAACATTTTGAGTTTGCAAAATGTCTATTATATTCTCACCGTCTGCACCGGTCAATGTTTTCACATCGGTTTTATCGGTTGTGTTATCCCAATCTTCATATTTTAATGACGATACTGTCTGATACTGAATTGTACGTTTTATAGTCTTATCTTGTGTCAGTTCTATTGCATCGCCGTTAGAATCATACAATGTTACTCCGGGATCTGTAAACCTATCACCCGAAAATACTACTATTGCAGTTTCGTCTTTATCGTAATTTATATATTGATTTTCTTGAAGTGAAGTACCCTTTTTCACTTCAACGCCATCTGTACCGTAAATATTCCATGCCAACGGATTATATGAGATATTTCTGTACTTATACGTCGAATCAAAAGTTGACTTTAGTGCAGTTTTTGCATCAGCGGTTTGAGAAGACGCCATAATCTTTCCGTATGGTGTATTACCGCATGCAAGGCGTATTTCTGTGCTTAAACGCTTAACATGAAAAGTATATGTTCTACTGTTATCGTTAGGCATTGTAATCGTAACGGTTATTTCATTATACTCTTTATCTGTCGAGGTAAAGTCAAGGTTCATATATTCTGTAGAAATATTTTTACCTGTTATGATGTCACGAGCTTCAAGGTCCTCACCGTTATACCAATAACCTTTACCCGAAATATCCTCTGAACTGATTGAAACTTTTTCACCGTTTACCGCAACACTTGTTGTCGCACTCGGCTCATACTGTTCAAAATCCATTTTTACAGACGCGGTATTTGCATACACATACGTATAGTAATCAGTAACTTTACTGTCAAAAGTCAAATCATTCCCGTTTATGTCTGTCCAATTTATCTGTGACGGAATATCTTCATCATTTACGTTTCTTGACGAAAATGCAACTGAGCCTGTTGTTATATCAGGTGAATTGTACAAACTCCAATTTCCGTACAATGTGATATTATTAAATCTGTCAAGCATTGATGATGATATATTTGTATCTTCATCAACCTTTGTTCCTCCGCCGTTATTTTCTGTATACCAACCGTCAAATGTATATCCGATAATTCTGTACGGTTTACTGCTCCAATCCGGTATAGGTTCGTCTACTACGCCACCCGTGCCTTGATAGTTATCATGCGGCTGTGGTCCGTATTCTGCATCTATATCTTCATCAGGAATGATGATAGGATGGTCCTCGCTTATTTTTCCGTCACTTGCCTCGTTATATTGCAAATAATAACTGAAATCTCCATCCGCAAAAACCGGCACCACAAATCCACCTTGCAAGCACATTGCAACGCTTAATAATACCGTTAATAATCTATAACATATATTTTGTTTTTTCATAAGCCCTCACCTCATTATGACAATAACGTTATTACATTTTCAAAGCAAACAAGATAAACTCTTGTATAATTTGAAAATGCAACAACAGAGGCAAGCGAAAATCCGCTGCCTCTATTATTACAAATTTCGTAAAAAGCTCTTATTAATCAAGCATTTGGAGTCGGAGAAGGCTCCGGAGTAGGTGATGCACCCGCTCCGGCATTCTCGTCTGATGTGTCTTCTACAACTTCTGTTTCCGTAATCTTATTCTTATCATATTCTTCTGACTTGATGAACTGACTTTCATCAGCCGCAACGTCTTTAAGAATTCTGTGGTTCATTGCGAATACTACATCATTATAAGCCCAATGTGCCTCTGTCATATCTGACGGAAGTACCTCGATATTTCCGACAGTCATATCTGCAAGAACTCTGTTAACTGTTGCAACAGTTTCTGCTCTTGTTATAGGTCTGTTCGGACCGAATGTACCGTCCGGATAACCTTCCATAATACCTCTGTCTGTCAAATACTTGATAGCCTTAACAGCCCATTCACTGTAACCCTCATCTACGTCAGGATAAGCTAATTCATCAGAAGACATATAGCCCGAGATGTCATAGCCCTCTGCCTTAGCCATCATAACAGCCATTTCTGCTCTTGTGATGTAATTTTGAGGTCTGAATGTACCGTCTTCATAACCTGTTACTACACTGAATTTCTCCAAGTAACCGATATAATCTTTACTCCAACCTTCGCCTACATCAGGGAATGATGTATCATATTCTTTATCCATATAGATATTATTTGCAATCAATCTTGCGAATATTGCTGATACTTCTTCACGGCTGATTGGAAGTTCAGGACCGAATACATTATCATCATAACCTACGATATATGGATTTAACATAGTCTTTGTGATGATTGACGGTTCTTTTGTAGGTTCCGGAGTAGGATTTGCCGGCTTAGGAGTCGGTGTTGCTACTGCCTTTGTAACTGTAACTGTAACAGTATCCTTTAGAGTCTTATTAGTCTTAGACTGAGCTGTGATTATAGCTGTACCTTCACCGATAAACTTAACAATACCGTTTTCGTCTACAGTTGCAACGCTTTCATTATCTGATGTCCAAATAACTGTTGGGTTTGCAGGTTTTGTAACGAATACTGCGATCAAGTCTACAGGATCACTTCCTGCAGGAGCTTCAATCTTGCTTACGTCCTTACCTGCTGTACCGTCGGCGTTTTCGTACTTAATGCTTAGGGAGTTACCTCCTCCTCCGCCTCCGCCGCCGCCACCATGATTGCTGCTGGTTATTTCAATCTTAGCGCCGGTAACAGTACCTACAACGTAGTTAAGAGTCATTTGGTCAGTTGAACCGTCTACCTTTGCATCTGTAACAGTTGCATCGACAGTTCCTGTTGCTGATGTTACGAATGTAGCTTTATAGCCGATTGTAACATTATCCTTATCCTTTTCAAGAATATCAGTTGTTGTAAAGTTCTTGTTCTTTGTTACAGTCTTTTCACCTGCTGAACCCTTTGTTGATGAAGGAACAGTCAACTCAGTGATGTTGATTGTCTTAGGTGTTATTGCACCCATTATAGGTGTAATATCATTTTCGATTTCATAATTGTCTGTATCTGAAATTGAAACATTTGTAAAGTTAATTGCCTTTTGATATACATCACCGAACTTAGCAACATTTTCATCTACAAATGCAGGAGTTGCTGTAACTGTTACAGTATCACCCATTGCAACACCGCTTACTGTATAAGTAATTTCAGGAGTTGTTTCGTTTAGTGTTACTGTATTTGTACCGTCATATACCTTTGTATATGTACCGTTTGCTGTAATCTTAACCTTTTTCTTATCAGCAGTTGCCTTATTTGTCAAAGGTTCATTTGTTGCTGTCGGAACAGTAATCTTAATCTTATTATCCATATCTTTGCGGATTTCAGAATCAGAGCTTACAGCTGTGTTTGTATTTTCCCATGTAAATGCTGTACCGTCTTCCGGAGCAGTATAACCGCCGGTTGTCAACCAATCACCGTCTGCATACTTATGCTTTGTTGTTGTTCCGTCACTGTAAGATACAGTGTATTCAAATCCGTTAAGACCGTCTGTACCAAGCTTATCACCATGTTGTGGTCTTGTCGTATCAGTTACAAATTTAGGCTGATTAATAATTTCAACTGTTGCAGTCTTTTGAGTAACTGTACCCTTTGGTGAACCGATGATTGTAATATCATAGTTCGGATACTCGTCCTCGTTTATAACTGTATATGATACATTCTTATCTGCACTGCTGCCTGTATATGTACTGTCAGGGTATGTTGCCTTAACAGTTGCATTTACATTTTCATTGTTAACTTCGCCGCTTTGTGTATAGTTTACACCCTCTGTCAAAGTCTTTTCCAAATCAGTAGCATTCTCATTGATTGACGGAACTGAACTGATTGTAATTGTCAAAGGTGCTTTTGTAATATCACCTGTTGCAGTGCTTACATATTTAATCTCGTATTTGTCTGCATCGTTACCGCTAAGTTCATATCCAGAAACACTGATTGCTAAATTCTTATCTACATTACCGTTAGTGTTACTACCGATTGTTGCAGAAAGTGTACCCTTAGTTAGAGTTACATCATCACTGCCAACCTTGAAGTTATTAGGTGCAGTAATCGTCAACTTAGTGATTTCATCGCCTGTAAGAGAATTATTACCACTGTATGTATGCTTGATTTCATCTGCACTGTTTGCAACAGTTATTGTAATAGTCTTCTTCTTCAACGTAACTGTAGGATTTTCTGTTGATGGAATAGGCTCACTACCACTCTTTGTATAAGTAGCTTTCAATTCCGGTGTTGTATTTGTCTTGTCATATTTTACAACAGTCTTATCTGTATCCGATGCCGGATTTGCATTAATTGTTGTGTTGCCAAGACTAATACCTATTTCACTCGGCAATTCAGCCGGTGTACCTGTATCGTTCTTAATCCACTTACCGCTTGCTGTGTCATACTTATATGTATCTTGCTTTGCACCGTTATTGTATGTAACAGTTATCTTTGTACCTTTTAGGTCGAATGAATCACCATGAGTATACTCTGTTTTACCTGTTGTTTCAATCTTAACGCCTGTAACTGTACCGTTTGAAATAGTTGCACTACCGTCTGCAATAGCAAATGATACCTCATAGTTAGCTACATAATCTGCATTTTCATCTGATACCTTCGCAGTTGCATTATCATATGTAACAGTTGCTGAACCTTCTGCTGATGTCTGGCTATATTCATAAGGTATATCAACCTTAATTTCATGACCGCTTAAGATTGAATAGAATCCTGATGCACTTGAAATACCATAACCGTCAGTAGTTGATTGTACTAATTTTTCCAAAGTTCCTGTTGTAGACGCATCAACTGATGTATTCATATTCTTTGTTACAGATGTAATCTGTACAGGACGCTTATTAATCTTACCTGTTGTACTATTTGTAATGCTTGCACCTGATGGTACTGTATAATATTGATTATTAGCACTATCATTTAATACTACTGTACCAATTACAAGACTTAGTGATGATGCTGTTTCTGCTACTGTTGTTCCTGCATACTTGATGTTATTCTTTGTAGCTGTTTCATTTAATGCAACACCGTCAGTTCCGGCTACACCGGCTAATGTAAGAGTTACATTATTACCACTTATAAGATTATTTGTCTTATCATACGGCTTTTCAACATTACCGCTTACTGTTAGAGTAAGTTGTTTCTTTGTTAAAGTAATGTCACCGGTTGAAGCTGATTGATACTCACCGTTAGTATCCTTTACTGTTGATGTAACCTTAACAGATGTTGTCTTGTTGTTGTTGTCATCAGGTGTAAGACCCTTATTTGTATCATCAAGACGAATTACACCGTCAGTTGCTGAATTACTTGTGTCACCCCATGTAATTGTTACATCGTCAGGAGTTCCCGATAACTCTGTATCACTACCACCTGTTACATCATGCCACTTACCGTTCTTATGTTCATACTTCTTTGTATCAGTATCATCATTATTGTATGTAACTGTGATTGTCATACCGTCAAGAGTTAAATCATCACCATGTGACAATGTTGTCTTTGTAGGAGATGTAACTTCAATCTTTGTTACAGGTTTCTTATTTACAGTACCCGTTGGATTTTCTGCTACTATAATGTTATAGTTTTTGTAACTATCTTTATTTGTAACTGAGTATGTTACATTAACATTATCTTCAGCTGTAGTATTTTGTGCATACTCACCTACAACAGCTAAATTAACTTCTTCTGTATTTTCACCAACTGTTACTTCGCCACTCTGTGTATAGTTAGTAGTCTTTGTCAATGTAACTGTCTTACTTTGACCTACAATAATTGAAGGAACACTTGTTATTGTTACAGTAAGATCTTTTGGCTTTATCTTACCTGTTATTGTAGTTGTAACTGTTGCACTTGATGACATTGTGTAGTTGTCATTTTCATTCATTGTAGGATTTGTAAAGTTAATAGCTTTACTTGCAACTGTTGTTCCGTCACTATCAAATGCTACATCCTTAGTATCATAATTAGCAGTTGCACTGATAAGTGAATTTACTGTAGCTTTATCTGCATCAAGAACTCCTACACCCTCATATGAAATTGACTGAGTTACAGTTGTTGTTCCGTCATACGTCTTTTCCGGTGACGGTACCGGGTTCGGAATAGTTATTTGAGTGATTTCCTTCTTATTAACTGTTAGTGTCGTGTCTTTGTTACTTTCATCTCCACCCTTAACAACAAGGATTGCACCATCATTAGTATCACGTCTTAATTGTTGTGTTTGTGATGTCAATGCGTTTTCTGTACCATTCTTTTCAAGTGCAAATGATACAGGAAGTTCTGTTATCGTGGTACTGTTCTTATCTTTCCAAGTACCGTCAGCTTGGCAAGTATAAATATTATCATCACGAGAATCTTGATACTTAACCTCAATTACCATACCCTTCAATGAAAGGTTATCACCATGTGTATATTCAGTCTGTGGCGGAGTTGTTACATTAATTTCATTGATTATGTTGCTAACAACATAACCCTTAACACCGTTTTCATCCAAAGTGAATACATAGTTTCCTAACTCATTTCCTGTTTCAGTCTTTGTGAATGTAAGTGCCTTTTCAGTCTTTTGACCTGCAGGATCTTGAGTTGAATCAGGATATGTTGCCGTAACTGTTACTGAAACACCACTTTCAGGTTGTTCGCTGTAATTAATGCTTGCTGTCTTTTTCAAGTCTTCACCCGAAACACCGGCAAGAATATCAGCAACTCCTGCAACTTTTACAGTGATTGACTTAGGATTAATTGTACCCTTTACACCGCTTGGCATAATTATATTATACTGATCGCTGTTATCGCCTGTAATTGTCAAACCGCTTATTGTAATATCCTTATCTGAACCTTGGTTCTTAGTATCGAATGTAGCTGATACATTTGATGAATCAACTGTAAAGCTATCGCCTGATACTAAGTCAGCGCTTGTGATACCAAACTTTAGAATTGATTTTGCGTCAGTTGTAGTATCATATGTCTTTTCGATTGCCGATAAACCGTCAGCTTTTTCTGCTGTCAAGTGTAAATCTTTCTTATTAACCTTTAATGTAGCAGCTGTATTTGCACTGTTAAGACCTGTCTTTGAAACAACGATATGCTTACCGTTATTACCTGTTACAAGTTTGCTAAAGTTACCGCCGTCTTCGATTGCAACAGTAAATCCTTCGTTATTCCATTCAGTTGAACCATATGTAAATTCGTGAGTAGAACCATTTCCATATGTGATTGTAACAACCATACCGTCTAACGAAATACTGTCACCATAATATTTCTGAGTTGAAATATCTGACGGATCAGTAGTTACTTCCATACTTGTTGCAGCGTTAGTCTTAATTTCTACACTTGCGTCATTCCATGTAAATGTATAGTTACCCTTACCTGTACCGTTTTCGCTTGTATTTGTCGGTGCATAAGATTTTGTAGCTGCATTTGCTAAATCTGCCTTTGGAACAGTAACAGTATAAGCAAATGTAAAGTTACCCTCTTCGCCTGATACGATACCGCTTTGAGTTACCTTACTATTTTCAACTGTTGCGCCTGTTTCAGTTATAACCTTATCATCTGTCGCGAATTTATTTTCATAAATATCCTCAGAGATAACCGGAGTTAGTGTAACTGATTTTGTAGTAATGTTACCTGTCAATGACGGATATGTAGGTGTATATTCATCTAAGTTAGAACCTACAAGAGTCGGTGTACCTGTCAATGCTATATTATTCTGAGCATCTTTACTGCTGTAAATATATGGCGTAGCTGTTACACCTGTTATGTCACCATTATATACGCCGTCAAATCCTTCTTGCAAATCGGCAACCTTTAGAGCGATTGTCTGTTCTACAGCTTTTGTACCGTCATATGTCTTAGTGATAGCGTCACTGCCATCTCTTTCAATCTTAACTGTACGTTTTGCAACGTTTATTGTAATTGCATTTGACTGTACTGTATCCTTTTCAACAATAATTGTTTTACCGTTATCTGTTGAATTCTTTAATACTGTTCCGTCTGTCGGAAGTGTTGTATTAAGAGTTAAACCAAGAGTCTGCCAATCTATATCGTTGTATTTAATGTTCTCCTTTATTGAATCATCAGCATACGTTACTTTTACCGACAAGTCATTCAAAACAAGAGTATCACCATACTTATAATCATGGTTATCCTTTGTTATTGTAATCTCTTTAATACCTTGAACTTCAACTTTACCATTGATTGTAGAAGGTGTTTTTCCTATTACAAAATTATCAGTAGCAGTAACAAAATCAATACCGCTTATCGGAACGTTAACGCTGTTTGCAACTGTGTTAACCAATGTATCGTAATCATAACTAAATTTAATTGCAGGTTTTGTCAAACCGTTCATTTCTGCAGTATAGTTATCTGTTGAGGCAATAGTTCCGCTCTTTGCTTTCTTATAGTAAGCAGTTGGAGCATTTTCGTTAATTGCTGTTATGTGAATTGGGTAAGGAATAATCGTACCAGCTATATCAGCAATAGATGACGGCTTAATGTAGTTAGCTGCGTCATTACCGCTAAGGGCGATATTTGTGAATTCAATACCTACATTATTGATTGTTTCACCTGTTTTTGAAACATCAGCAGATTTATATTTTGCGTCAGCCGTTACCTTAACGTCATCAGTAACACTGTTAAAGTTCTGTACTTCGCCAGTACCGATTGTGTATGTTACTGTTTGACCCTCACGAAGAGCTGTTTTACTGTCATATACCTTATTTGCAGTACTTATTGACGCAGTTGCCGTTAATTGCTTTTGTAGCATTGTAACTGCACCTGTTTCAGCTTCTTTCTCACCGGCAGAAACCTTAATCTTCTGATCTTTCATATTCTTGTAATGAGCCTTGAAATTCAAAGCGTCATTGCTATTTAATGAGATACTTCCAAGTGATACATTTACGCCTGCCGGAAGATCTGTATCCCATTTGTAATTACCCTCTGTACCTGTTACTGTATATGTTGTACCTGTTGGGTGACTGCTTGTCTTAATAGTAACTGACAAACCTGTTGGATTGAATGTATCACCATGTGTATATTGCATTAGGTCAGGTGATGTAATTGCAGCATCTGTAAATTCGTCTGCTACTACTGTACCTGTCAATCCCGTAGGCCATGTAAATTCATAGTTACCACTTTCCGTACCTGTAACAGAAGTATCTGAAATTGTTACAGTCGGATTAGCATCAGTTGAATTTGCATATGTAAGTTCATAAGCGAATCTCAAATTAGCTCTGTCGCCTGATAGAATATCAGCCGCTACAACTGTATTAGCTGTAGGGTTACCGCTTGCAATAGCACTTGCATTTGAAATAGATTTTACAAGGTCTTCTGTGTCCTTATAAATTGACGGGATATATACATTTGAAATTGCAACAGTTTTTACTGTAATATCACCGACTACATCGCCTGTAACAGTAGCGTCAGTTCCAAGTGTATAGTTATCATTGCCGCTTACTGTCGGTGTTGTAAAGCTAATTGCTTTATTTTGACCAACATTCTTATTTTCATATGCAGGTGTTGCACCAAGAGTTACTGTATCTCCGCTGATTACCTGAGTTGATGTATAACCGATATTGCTCTTTGATGCGTCATTTAATTCTGTATCACCATTATACGTCTTTGTAATATCACCGCTCTTTGCTGCAGTGATTGATGTAATTGCGATTGGCTTAATTGTTACAGCCGAGCCTTCACCGCTATCATTACCATTCTTATGGTTTGCAACGATTTGGTTGCCGTTATGTCCTGTTACAGACAATGTTTGTCCTTGTGCAAAAGTTCCGCCTTTTGCAGTATCTTTCCATGATAGTGTAAATGGAATATTATCTGCACTGATATTTACACTGCCCAATGCCCATGAAACTACGTCATTGACTACTGTTGCTGTGTATACTTCTGATGTTCTGTCTGTATAGTTAATTGTAACCTTTAAGCCGGCTATACTTAATTTATCGTTATATGTAACATCGCTGTTAAACTGTGTAGGGTTAGCTACTGTAATACTGTCTATAGTTCTTTCTACTACATTTGCACTACCTGTCAATGAATCAGGTGTCAATGAGTAGTTTGCGCTTGTTCCTACGCTATTATCAAGAGCAATGTTTGTTATCTCTACATCAGTAGTTGTACCGCTTTCAGGATTTGAAGTTTTGTACTTATAGTCGAATGTTACGCCTACTGTTTCACCGCTTACAATACCTGTGTCTGTATCTGCCGCCTCAAATGTAGCATTTGTAGCACTTGTTGCGGTTTGGTCTGTAACTTTTTGTGATACGTCAGCATACTTATTAACGTTCGGAATTGTTATTCCTGTGATAACCAATGGACGACGTGTGATTGTTGCGTCAAATTCTTGATTTGTATAACCGCTAATTTCAAAATTATTTGTATCGTTTAGTTGCGGATCTGATACAGTAATCTTGTTTGCAAGTGCAACTGTTGAATCGTTATAAGTATATGTTGCACCGCTTACTGTCGGTAATGTAACAGACAATCCGTCAATAGAGTTTACAGATCCAACTGTCCACTCAATAACACCGTTTGTATAAGTTGTGTTACCGTTATATACCTTTGTAACGTCACCGTTCTTTGACGGATTTACAGTTACTTTACGTTTGTTAACTGTGCGAGAAACACTACCTTCAACGCCTTCTTTAACCTTTACAGAAACAGTTGCTGTACCTACAGCCAAGCTATCCTTATCTGTAGGAAGTGTGATTGTGAATGGCTTTTCTGATACTGCAGTATCGTTCTTCTTCCAATTCACACCATCATCTGATGTATATACTTCTGTATTAGTATTGCCATAATCAACAGTTACTGTTGTACCTGTCAAATCAAGCTTATCGCCATATTCATATGTCTTATCAGGAATTGTAACTGTAACACCTGTTGCCTCAACTTCATTTACCACACCTGTTGCAGTAGCATTATTAGTAAGACTATAGTTCTTATCGCTTGCAGTATCTAATCTTACATTAGATAAGTTTACAACAGCAGTATTGCTTACTGTCTGATTATCTGCATACGCATAATCATATATTACTGTAACCGTTTCGCCGCTTACAATACCTGTGTCTGTACTTGCCGCCTCAAATGTAGCACCGCCGTTTGCAGCACTTGTTGCAGTTTGGTCTGTGCCTGTACCTGCCTCAAATCTGTTGATTGCAGGAATATTTGTGATAGCTGTTAAAGTAATCGGACGTTTTGTAATTGTACCGTTTGGTATACCTGTTACATCAGGAGTACCAAGTTTATAGTTACCATCATTATTATTTGTCAAATGGAAACCTGTGATATTTAACGGCTCAGATGTATGTACATCTGCCTCTGCATATTCAACAGTAGTAGGCTCAACCGTTACCGGGTCACTATTTATAATACCCTCTGTAATTGCATATGTAAATGCTGGATTAGTCAAAGTTTTGTTACCTTCGTATACCTTAGTAACATCATCACCTGTAATTTTAATCTTAGTCAATGTGATTGGATTTACTGTAATCGCATCACTTGTACCTGTTACGCTTGTACCTGTGTATGATGCAGTGATACCCTTTGTACTTCTTTGAACAGTAAGAGTTTCACCTTGAGTCGGTACATCTGTTGTGCCTGACCAAGCAAGAGTAAACGGAACTGTTGTAACATCTACATCTGATTGACCTTCAACTTGCTTTGTCCATGTTGACGCGTCTTTCCATACATATGTTTCGCTACCGGCGCTTGTTCCGCCTGATGTAAAGTTAACTTGTACCTTCAAACCGGCTAAAGCTAAAGCAGTACCATATGTTTGAGCCGTAGCAAATTGAGTCGGAGCAGTTACTGTTAATGAGTTAACTGTTCTTTCGTCAACGTGACCTGACTTTGTAGGAGTGCTTTCATCTAATTTATAGTTAGCGTTAACAGTGTTTGTGCTGTTTAGAACAAGATTATTTATTGTAATATTACTTGTATCGCCTGCTACAGATGTATCATTATATGTATACTTATAGTCAACTGTTACATTCTCACCGCTTACAACATTATCAAATGTTACAGCTGATGTTCCTACATTTTCAACCGGTACATCTGTATCATTTGAATATTGTTTTACTGTCGGAACAGTAATAGCAGTTACAGTTATGTGACGAGGTGTTATTAATCCAGTAACATTTTTTGAAAAATTCTCAATTTTATAATTTGAATTGTTTAATTCCAAACTCGACACAGTAATCCATACAATATTGTTTTCTGTAACTAATCTATCATTATATTTTGCAGGATTATTGGTAACTTTTACATTATCTTCATTAAATTGATCATCATAACCATCAGACGCATTTGTTACTGTATAAGTTATTGTGTCATCATCATCTAAATCTATGCCACCGTCATATACCTTTGTAATATTACCGCTTGCTGTGACATTAACCTTTAATTTATTAACAGTAATACCACCTGTTGTCGCCGAGTCAACACCGGTTGCTGACGCAGTAATTGTATATGTACCTGCTGAATTAAACTTATGAGTTGCTGAAAGTGTTTCCTCTGTTCCTGTCCACTTTAATGTAATATCATCAGGAACAGCATTCCAATCATAATCCACCGAATCAGTTTCGCCGTCATATGTTACAGTTACTTTAATACCTGTAGGATCAAATGTGTCACTGTAATTATATTCGTTCTTAGTTGGATCACTTATAGCGATAGATTTTATAGTTCTGTTGTTAACTGTACCGTTTTGATTTTCCAAATAAGTCGGTTCAACAGTGTAGTTTGTATTTGTTGTAGCAATGTTTCTCACTGTTACATCACTAACCCGACCTACACTGCTTATGTTTGCATATGAATACTCATATGTAATTGCAACTGTTTCACCATCTACAACTTCATATGGTGTATTAAGATCATACTCTGTATTAGTCGGAATAGTTGCTGTAGCGTTACCTGTCTTTGTATCAGCTTTATTCTTTGTTGCAGCCGGTACATTGTTAATAATTGCAATCTTTACAGTACGCTTGTTAATTTTACCGCTACCGTTAGAGATAGCTTTAATTGTGTAGTTATCTTTATTCGCACCGGCAAGTGTTGCAGTAAATACTACATTTTTGTCGTTATCACTTGCATTTTTGTCTGTAAGACCAGCCGCAACACCATCTTGATATACTGCTGTTACACTTGCAGTTACAACATCATCACCTACAAGTTCTCCGTCAGGGATTGTTGCTGTAAGTGCCGGTGCCTTTACAGTACCGTCGTAATCCTTGTTAATACCTGTTGTTTGTGACGGGGTAACAGTAATAGCCTTTTGACCAACTGTAATAGAATTACTTGCTTTTGTAGCAGTTCCTAAACTTACTGTAATTTGAGCACCGTTGTTAACTGCAGTTGAGTCAGTTGTATCGTGACGTGTTATCTTTGCCTCTGCCGCAGTCTTGAACGCATCCCAATCAGTGAAGCTTATATCGCCCAAACTGAACTGTGTACCTGTTGGAAGTGTATTATCCCAACTTGTGCCGTCATATGTGTATGTTGTATTTGTTCCGTCTTCACTTACTGTAAATGCTAAACCATCCAATTTGAATGTATCACCATGTGCAAATGTACCTGTCGGTGCAGTTACGCTTGTAATACTTCTTGCGGCAAGAACTGTGATTTTTTTCGAAATCGTCATACCTTCGCCGAAGTCGAAAGTATATGTATGGTCGCCGTTTGTTGCACTGTCCAAATCTGTACTTGAAACAGTGTATGTTGCTTTATCAGTTGAAAAAGTACCGCTTGGAGTATCGTTTACATTTACATCTGAATAATCGCCTAAAGTAATAGTAAATGCTTTATTACCGTCATTTGCACCCTTGCGGTATGTCATATCAGCGCTAACAGTCGGAGCTATTTTTTCTGCGAATGTTACCTCAACAGTTGTATCTGCTGAAGGACTTGCTACTGAATGTGTACGTGTTTTTTGTACACCGTCAATAGTTTCGCCTGTTACTGCAGTAACTTTGTTTTGGTCATCAGCAGTTGCTGTTACAGTGTAGCTTTCATCAGAATAAACTGTGTATGTACCGTCAGTTTCTGCAGTAAGTGTACTTCCGCCATCTTTTGCTACAGTAACAGTACCGTTACCTGTTTTGTTGATTGTCAATTTATGTCCGGCATCAACTGTCAATGCAACAGTTGCTGTTATATCTTCACCGCCTGTCGGTGTGAAAGTATAAGTTTGGCCGTTGTCTGTACCTGTGATACCGTTTACTGTCCATGTATAACCTGTTGTATGAGCAACAGTCGGTGCTGACAAAGTATATGCAGTATTCTTTGTCAAAGCAACCTTTGTACCTGATGTGTGAATAACACCTGTGATTGCACCTTGTGTTGGGTCAGTAATTGTGATGTAAGGTGTTGTATCAATAGCAGATAGAGTTGCTGTTGTTGCATTTTGTTGACCTGTTACAGTAATTTCAACGTTTTTGTTTGCCGCAGTTGATGTCAAACCTGTAAGCTTAGTTGCAAGGCTTGCACCTTTTACTGTAATTATATTTCCTGATATTGTGTAATCATCAGAACTGCTTAATGTTTGTCCATCGATTGTGATACCTGTGATGTCGCCGATAACATGTGTACCTAAAGTAAGTGTGATGTTAACGTCATTCTTATCATATAAATCGAATGAACCAGAGATTGATGCTGATATAGGTGTACTTATTGTTGCGTCAAAAGAAACAGTCTTTACACCACTACCGTCAACGTCAATATCATCTGATGCTATTGTATCAGTTTTATCTGCACCAGGATTTATAGCAGTTTTATCCTTTACAGTAAGAGCAACACCGTTAGTATTATCAAGTGCATAACCCGTCTTAGGTTTTACTGTAATTATAGCATCATATGCTTTATCATATTCAAAATTACCTGTTACTTCTGTACCGTTATATTCCCATGTAACTTCTGCAGTATAATTAGCACCGTCAGGTACTGTTGCAACAGTATCCGGTGTTTCACCCGGTTTAGGGTATGTTACAGATACTTGTGCTGTTTTAATTTTTGCATTTGCAACAGTAATTGTATCTATTGCTTGATACTTTGGATTACCGTCATTTGTATCTGTTCCGCTGTACTTAACGTAAACTGTTTGATTATTGTTATCTAAAGTTAATTTAGTAGGTAAATCAGTGGCAGTGGCAGAATCTGCTCCAATAACCAAAGATAGATTGTTCTCTGGAAATTTGTTATATGGTACGACCTCCTCCGTACCGTCACTATACCTTAAAGTAACTTCTAAACCATCAGGTGTATAACTGTCATTCGGTGCGAATGAAGATGTAAGTCCTGTTTTGTTTGATGAAATACCTGTAAGCTTAATAGCGTCAAATGTATATTCAGCCTTTAATGTTCCATCACCGTTAAGTGTTACAGTAGCAGTTTTACCATTGATTGTTGCAGTTGTTGAATCTGTAAACTTGTAACCACTGTCAGCACTTAGTGTAACACTTGCTTTGTATGCTTGATTTTTAGCAAATGTGCTGTCAGCCGGATCCCATGTAACAGCCGGATTAGCCACTACGCCGGTTGTAGTTGTTGTAGCAGTCGTAGCCGGTGTTGCACCAATCTTCGGTGCTGTTACATTTAATGCCACTGTAGATATTTCTGTATCTTCTGTGCCGCCACCTTCCGGGAATTTGTAACTTCTGTTAGCATCAAGTTGAAATTCATACTTAAATGCATCATTCTTAACAGACTCTGCTGTACCACTCAATATATAAAGGACAACCTTACAATTTTCAGGGTATTGAACCCCTGCCTCTGCAAAGCCTCTATCATCAGCCCAAGTATAGTTACTATATGTTTTATCATAATCTGAACTCATATCAAAAGCTTCATTCATTTTGACTAAATCTTTTTTAAAATATAAATAAGGACAAGCGAATGCGTTCTCCCAATCTGCATTGTTATCAGTCATAAATGACCCAAAGTCAGTCTCCAACTGGTATAAATCATTACTGGTAACATCTGTCTCATCATATTGGTAATCTGTGACAAACATAGCGCTCATACTACCGCCACCACCATGTTTAGTACCCGGTGTAATATTAAAACTTTGTAATATACCATTTTTTATTTCAAAAGAAAGTGCTTTTACACTGTCCGGTGTTCCGCTTATCGTTCCCGAACTAGTTGCAGTTTGCGCCGCAAATGTTGTAGGGAGCACCGAAATAAACATAGACAGTGCCAACAACACACTCAAAAATCTTTTTCTCATTATTTAACTCCTTTCGGTTTTTATCTATAACCTTTTCAAACCCACAATTTATCCATTGATTTTTTCTATAAGTTTCGGATATTGATTACAGTAATTTTTCGCATCTTCGTTAGATACATATGGTGAACTTGTATTCAACATTGCATATTGTAATTGATACCACGTCAAATCATTATAATCAACTCTGGCATTTATTGCTCCTTTGACACAATCTACAATAGCTTGAGTCATAGCTTTTCTTTTAGTCGCGGCTACATTTTTACCGTTAGTATCTTGACTAAGTTTCATAGCAGTAAAGACAGATGCTGCCCATGCTGTAATCGTACTGCCTGTTACAGCCCACTGATACGCTTGTTCAAGATATGTAGACGCTGTGAATTTAAAAATCATACCTTCAGCACCTTGAAGTTGAATTGGTTGACCATTAGTCAACGAATTTTTCAAACTTTTCTCGGCTCCAATTATATAATTGTTATTAGATGTGTTTTTTAATATATATCCAACTGTATCAACTGCACTTGTTGGTGTTAACATAACAGGAATTACTTCTCCATTATCCAACTTAATCTCAATGGCTGTACTATCGCTTGCACCTACTTGTTGCAAATCCATTTGTACACTTAAAGATTTTACTTTTGTGACTCCACAGCCCAAAGCATTAATTCTTCTATACTCAAATTCCGCCGAATATATTCCGCTTTTAACTTGACCGTATTTAATAGGTCCTACAGCTGAATACAATTCATTATAATTTTTATCCAACCATTCACCCGGTATATACACAGCTTTAACCATAAGTGTACCGCCATCTATATCATCCGTGGTAACATCGGAGAAATCGAATGATTCCATATCCGGTTTTGTTTGACTTGAATCAACCGGATTACCGTCTGCACCAAGTTCCGGCATTAAGTCAAATGTGGTTGCATTATCAAGTGCCGTCCATGTATCTGACATATTCGAGGCAGATACTTTTGTCCAGCCACCTGCATACGGTGCGTCTGCATGAATTGTTTTACCTGCAAAGCAATATTCAAGTTTATTCGTCAGCGGATAATCCGAGCCATTATTAACCGTTCCCGTTCCGCCCGGAGTTGTCGGATCGGTTGAATTTGGTCCGGCATGAGGATACTCCCCTCTATAATTATCCGTTCTTTCCTTACTTGAATAATTCGTATTCGTCTGCAAGTCCGGATAAATAAACTTTTCTTTTACATAATCATTTACCGATTCGGTCGCGTCCTCTCCGACACCACATGTCAGTGTGCCGATAAGTGAATCGTCCCAATCGTAAAACATTGTTACGTAAATATCGTTTAGGCTAAGTCCGCCCGATTTCTCACTCTTTCCTTGTCCGAGTACGATTTCAATATCCTTATTCGCCGCTTGCTCACTCGTTTCAAGAACGCTATCTGTATAATCATACTGATAACCTTTCATTGAAAAATCCGCTTTATAAATCATAAAGCCGAACTGTGCCGGTGATACGGAAGATACATCATCAGATGCGATTGTCAGCACTTTATTTTGCGTCCAATCACTATCCCATGCGGAAGTCCATTGATCCTCTATCTTCTTTTTCGCATTTTCATCGGCATATGTGAATCTCGCTACAACAACCGGATTTTGATGTTGGTCGGGATCAGGCGTTGCCTTTGGGTCAGGCGTCGGTGTTACGGTCGGCGTCTTTGTCGGTGTTGGTGTCGCATCCGGATCCGCCGTTGCACTTGGGTCTGTAGTATTATTCGGTACTACGCCCGGATATTCCGCCCCCAAATACAAATAACCAGTTTTCGTCGTCTGATTTGTTGCCGTATCTGTTTTACTTTCAATATATGTCAGTGCGGTGTGAGTTGTCCATGTGTCTTTACCCAGCGTCGGCAACGCTCGCCTTGTAGCCCATGTGGTTGACTCACTCATATCCACCGCTGTTGCCTCATCGTCCCATGTAGTCGGAACTATAAGGCTCGGATCATATTGCAAAACCGCTCCAACCGATGAATAATCTTCGTAATCGCCGTTTACTTCAAGGCTGATTTCCATATAATTATCTTCACCTGTTATACGTTTTGCAACAACAGTTATCTCCGGCTTTGTCGATGTCACTTCATCGGCTAACACCGTAGGAAGCAATCCCACTGCCAACGCAAGAGCTGACATAACTGCTACTATTCTCTTTATCAAGCGGAACCACCTCCATTATTTGCATTAGTTATATTAGACGGATATGTTTTCTCCATATTTTGTTTCAAAAGTGTCAGATCAAACATATTAACCGCTCCGTCACCATTTAAGTCTGCCGCCTCAAACCGTGCTTTATCCAATATCCACGGTTTCTGACGGTTAAAAAATCTCATCAACTCCGCCCTATCAGGCAATTTGATGATTTCATCGCCGTTTATATCACCAACAATCATTTCAATAGTATCGGCAAGCGTCAAATCTGCATTATCATCCACTTGCGTCTTATCTATTTCGATTTCGGGATATGTAAGGTGCGATTGTTTCTTTACAACCATTTTGTAGCTGAACTGATTCGATACAGGCAACTCAAAATTCCACTCACATTCGCCTTTTTTAGTCGTCTTAGTGAGTACGCCGTAAAGATTATTGCCGGCATCATCGGTATCTGCCGATGTAAATGTATACATCGGTGTCGTTTCACCGTCTTTGTATATTTCAACTGTAACCGGTTTTGTATCATTCCAACACTTAACTGTACCGATTATGTTATATTTACCGTCAGTATTGAATATATCAACTATTTCAACACCGTCAAAATGGTTCTTTGCATTATTGACTTCTGTGGTTTTATCCACGTCACCTTCCCATGACGCTGAATTTGTTACACCGTTTTCGGTTGCGCCCATTACAAATGTTTGTTCCGTAAGGTTTAGTGTTATCGGCTTGCCGACATAACCATCCTCCGGCATTTTATTCAGTCTGAACGGTACTCTAAGCAGATAAACTCTGTCATATCCATCAGTCTGTATAAAATCACTCAGTCGCAAATTTGTACCGTCGACTGATTTTATTGTAACAAATTCCGTTTTATATTTGTCTGTTTGGTCAATATCCAAATCACTTTGCAAGGATTGTTTATACAATTCCGCATTCTTCCAATACGCCACATCACTCGTCGTTACATCTGACTTGATATTGTTACTTTCAATCGTTCCGGCAAGGTCAAAGCCCGTATCGGTACTGATTCTAATATTGCCGTCGCAAGGAGTGAATATTTCACTGTCATAATCTATCGCAAAATCCATACTGTACAATCCGTCAAGGAAATACTTCAAATTCTGCGTATTTTTTATACTTATTCCAAACCACACAATACCTGAACCGGCATTATCCACATCATAGACATTATCCGCTGTCAAGTTCGGTGTTTGAGGTTTGTCCAAAGGTTTTGACGCAGTTCCGAGATAGTCAAGCGTTAACGTTGCCTTTTCCGGCGGAACTGTCGCAACCGGTTGTCTGACCGCCGTATCAGGGTCGAATGTCGCCATACTGTCACTAACCGTTGTCGGAAGTGATTCGTAATACGGTGTAGGCGTTATATTCAACAGTGCGTTAGCATCTATCGAGTTGACATTTCTGTCTTCGGTAACATCTGCCACTCTGTATGCGTAGATTTTTGCCCATTCATCAGCAGAATTTATTATATCGGTATAGAAACCGTTATTCATTCTTTGATAAAGCATATCCGCGTCATTTGAATCAACAGTTCTGTCAAGGTTAATATCACCTTTATTCGCAAGAACCACTACAGGTCTTGTAAACAATCGTGTTGTATTATCAGTATCGGTAAATGTATATTTTAACGTATACACTCCCGGTCTTATATTAAGACTTGCCAACTCACTTATAACACAACTTGCCCCTGTATTTGCCACAGTGACCGTTTGCGATGTTGTTGTCATTATATCTGTTACATTTGTCGGAACATTGACAGTTTGAACTTCTATTGTACGAGTTACATTTTCCGCCGAAACTGTATTTCCGTCCATATCTTTCAGATTTTTAAAACCCGGATCAACAAACGTTTGTCCGTTGTATACAAACAGCGTATAAGGATTTTCATCGTAATTCACGCCGTCCCATGCATCTGTATAATATTTTGTATCATATGTATTTACCGCTTTGTTCGGTGTATATGCCGCATCATATGTATGATTTTTCGAGAACAAATCTTTTGCCGTTGACTTATCCGTTATATTGTCGGACGATTCGATTAAACCGTAAGGTGAATTACCCGGTTTTATATCAACATCAACCGCTTTTTTTCTGAGTATTGTAATCGTGTATTCAGCCGAATAATTTTGTCCGTCATTCGGGTCTGTATATTCTGTCTTAATTTTGACTGTATTAAGTCCTTCTTGAAGATCAAACAAGTCGGATTTATATGTCGTAACACTCGTTGATGTAGAATCAACTTGAGGCGCTATCGCTAAAGCATTTCCATTTGCTGTTGCTGTCACCGTCATAGACGGAGTTAATCCCAACAGTTTATTCTTCAAGTCGAATTCAACGAAATTCTTTTCTACAGAGCCGTCTACAATTACTCTGTATGCGTATGTTGTTTCGTTAAATGTTGTCGCCGCATAAGGTGGAAGTGAATCTCTTAAATCGTTTGGCATTGTTTCATTTTCATTATAATCCCTCAAGTCCGCCAAACGAACCCACACGTCATTTGTTTCACGATAAGTCGGTCTTACCGTTACATTTTGCGCTATCATCGTAAATGTCGTTGACATTTGAGATGCGTTTGCGAACGTTATACCATCATCAGTTTCCCACTTATCGAATGTGTATCCGGAATCCAAAATCTGAACATATATCGGAACAATTTCGCCTACTTCATATGTTCTTGAACATATCCTGTTGCTTGTTTCGTCCATCAAATATCCCAATCCGATAGATTGTTGTACGCTGTCGCCGTTGTCAACAGTTACGGTATACACTTCATTTTCCGTTACCTTAAAGGTTATATTGAAATATGCCAATTCAGCATTTTTATTTGAGCCTACGCTGACTCTCGCCGAATATGTTCCGACCGCCAAGCCATGCTTTGTACGAATTTCAAACTGCGTTTTGTCGCCAACATTCAAGAAAGTAACATACAATGGTATGCTATTTACAAAACTTGTAGGACTACTGTCTGTAGCCGTTGTTCCATCAGTCTGAACGAAATCGGAAATTCTCATTGTCAGACCGGTTATATTATCTATACCGACATTCTCAAGCGTGTACATTTGTCTTTGTACATCGGCAGTTGAATAACCCACTTTCTTTGTATCGTACTCAAACGTTTTACTGTTAAGCACAACTTCTACCGGACTGTCCGCACTTCCTACATCAGTAGTAATCTTTATTGCCTCTTTTTCCGGTTCTGGAGTCGGAGATGTACTCGGTGCCGGCGACTCACTCGGATTTGGCGACTCGCTTGGGTTCGGTGATTCACTCGGGTTCGGCGATTCACTCGGATTTGGCGACTCGCTCGGGTTCGGCGATTCAGTAGGTTTTACCGTAGGCTGAATTGCCAGTGTTGTCACCTTTATTTTTAAGTAAATATCGTCCGGATTTTGTACATATCCGAAATTTGTATATGAGTAATCTTCAAGTTTACCGATAAGCGTTACTGTTGTTCCCTCTGTCGGCAACACAGTAGCCGTCGGATCACCTTCTATGCTCCAACTTACAACCTTTGCACTGTCATATTCAGACGGTTGATAACCGATCTGTCCATGATATGCAATAGGAATTGTACTTCTATCAGGGAATGATATATATGTTGCTATATCCGCAAGGCTTTGTCCCTCGTATACAGGGAACATCCCCGCTCTCCCCTCTGAATAGTCTTTTTCAACATAGTTATTTCCGTTTTCACCAAGATAATAATTAACTCTCGGATTAAATACAAACCCTACTTGCGCAGTTTCTGCATCATCCGGCGGAATTGCTGACAATTTAAAATTATCATTACCCAAGTTTATGATACTTTGTATCAATTCACGGTCTGTATTCGTCATACTCGTTGCACTGTCAGACATCGCATTAATTTTAATAACTGCCTGTCCGTTCACAATACTAACCGTTACAAAATCATTGTTATCCGTACTTTTTAATACCATTCCGTTTGGCAGGTATATATTAAAGTTTGTTCCGTCTTCAAAAGCTGCTCCGTCTTTAGGAATGACCGTTATATCTAAGATACCCGTTTCTCTTTCAACTTCCGCAGTTATTGTTGCATCCTTGAGATAATCATTTCCCTTTAATACATTTCTCAACGCATCAATATTCCAATTAAATCCGTCAGGGATTGTAAGCCAAGCCGGCTCAGGCGTTCCGAACAATGCTTTGTCAAATTCTTCTGTATATGTTTCACTAACAGGTGCAGTACCCGTTTTCAATGCTTCCGTAACATCATCAGGCGTCCAATCCGTTTGGATAGGATTTTGAGTCGGAGGAACATACATATCGTCAATGCCGTCCAAAACAGGAGTTACAGTATCAGGCATTTCTAAATCATCCCAAATTGACGGTCGGTTACTGTCACTGTATGACAAAATACGATTATCATATTTAAAGCCGGTAATCGTAACAGGTTTTACCGTAACTTTTACCGTTACAACTTTATCTGTACCTGCATAGTTTTGACTTACAGTATAAGTCACATTACCCAAAGGATTATATTCTGTTCCATTGCTATATTGAACTGTAAAAGTTTCATCTTCTGAGTTCCATATCATATTGCCCAGCACTTGCTGTCCGTCGGAATATCTCTGAACAACGGTATTCATTGTTTGGTTCAAATATGCAACCAAATCCGCCAATGTACCCGCTTTTGTCGTATCCGAGCATCTATTATAAATAGAGTACGCAGTAACTGTTCGTTCTTCAACTGCCGGAGTTACATCAAGAAGTGTTCTGACAACTTTCCATTCTGCCGGAAGTACGTCTACAAAGTATTCAATATGGTCATCTCCGACATACATAATATACGCACTATCATCTTCTATACTTAAAATACTATTAAGTTGACTTTGAGTCATATTACATACTTGAACAGGATCTACGATTTGGAAACTCATCTTTCCCAGTGAAACTTTCCTGTCAGATGCTAAAATACATTTTACATCTTCCGTTTTTGGTGAACCTATCTGTTTCTCTCCAATATATTCACCGTTAGGAGTTTGTGGGTCCGGAACAAGGTTTATTTTTATCGAACTGCTCGTCAGCTCCGAATATTCTTTTGTCAAATAAGCCTCACTTGTAAATACTTCTGTATTAGCTTTAAAAGTATTCGTTACATCAGTCGCTATATCATTAGTATCAAAGTTGGACGGAACTATATACTTGCTATCATAATCCAAGGTAAAATCCACACCGGTAGCATCAACATTTTCGATACTGACATCTACTAATGCTTGAATTTTTCCATTTGTACCATACTGCAAAGTAAAGCCGTCAAAAACAAGTTTACTCTCTTCTGTAACAACATTTGCAAGACTTATATTTTCTTTTTCCGCTGACACAGTAAAAACAAACGACGGCAACATCATACATATTAGTGTCCATACCGCCACAACTTTCTTTATTGCAGCACTTTGTCGCATATAACCCCTCCCCTCCGGGTATATTTAATACACTTATTTTACATTTTATGGAATCAACTGTGTACATTCTTTTAATTGTATCCATATATATCTAATATACTACAACCCCCCCTAATTGTCAAGTTAACCAAATATGACAACTATGCTACATTTCCGTGTCAAAGAAAATCCTATTTGGTCGAATTTTGTTTCTTATATTAATATAAAAAACAACGTACCCATTTGGGGTACGTTGTCTTTATTATTCAGTATATGCACTGATAAGAATTCTGCTGCTGTCTGTTCTGTTATTAAGATTTGGAGCTTTTATAGTTCTATGAGTTGTGATATATAGCCTGTCTTTAGCGTTGTACTTATCGTCACCGTTAAAGTCACATATCTTCTTATCAACCATAGCTTGTGCAGGAGTTACGTTTGGAGTAGTTGTGCTGTCAGTGTTTAATTCACTGTCTGCATCTTCAATATCATCAACAATAACTTCGTCTTCAACGATTGTTATCTCGGCGTCTGTAGTTATTGCCATATGGTCTTCCTTAACGTTCTCCTCTTCGGCAACCGGAGTTTCTGTTTCAGTTACTTCTTCTGTAACTTCATCATAAACACCCATTACCGCTGTTTTCAAGCCCTCACCTGAATAACTGTTGCTTGACGAGCCGCTATCTGATGAGCCGCTGTCCGATGTACCGCTTGACGAGCTACTGTCTGACGAACTGCTGTCTGATGTACCGCTTGATGCACTGCTGTCTGATGAGCCACTATCAGATGTACTGCTTGACGAGCCACTGTTTGGTGAACCGTTGTCTGATGTACCACTTGATGTATTACTGTCAGATACTTTATCATCTGACGAATCTGTCGGTACATTAACAGTTGTGTCATCCTTTGTTGTGCTGTCGTCTGTCTTATCACCTGTTGGCGTATCGTCTGTTGTATCATCCTTTGTTGTGCTGTCGCCTGTTGTATCATCCTTTGTTGTACTGTCGTCCGTCTTATCACCCGTCGGTGTATCGACTGTTGTATCATCCTTTATTGTACTGTCGTCTGTCTTATCACCCGTCGGTGTATCGTCTGTTGTATCGTCCTTTGTTGTACTGTCGTCTGTCTTATCACCTGTTGGCGTATCGTCTGTTGTATCATCCTTTGTTGTGCTGTCGTCCATCTTATCACCTGTTGTACTATCGTCTGACTTATCATCCGTCGGAACTTCAGCCTTTGTATCATTCTTATCATCAGTTGTTACAGCTCCCGCTGCCAAAGCATCCGGATACAAGTCTGCATAATCTCCGAAGATTTCGTCCATTGTATATTCTGTACCAGCCAACATTGACTTAAAGTATTCAAGGTCTTTTTCATCAATAATATCATGGCTGTCACCCGTTGTAACTATATCACCAGGTATCAAATCAATTCGTCCGAAATCATACATTGCTCTAGCATACGATTCTTGAACATCAATTTCAGATAAGTAATATGTTAAGTAGCCTGCACGTCTTACCGTGATACTGTATACGCCTACGCCTGCCGCAGTAATTGTTTCTTGTGAGAATTCAAACTTACCGTCAGCTCCTGTTACAACTTTTTCTACAAGTGCACTGTCAGGATCTGTAATCACATCATATTGTTGTGCATCAGGGACTTTATACAAGCTTACTGTGGCAACATTGTCGCCGTCAGCAACTGTATTAACATTACCTCTGATAGTTGTTTGTAATTTCGAAACAAGTTTATCATGATCTCTTATAACCTTAACCTTATAACATCCTGTACCGCCGACATCATTTGTAATAATGAATTCAAAGTTATATACAGTCTTTGAAAGGTCAAGTCTTGCTACTGTAACAAGTTGATCTGTAACTTGTCTGTCAATTTCAACATTATCCAACTTAACTGCGATAGTTGTTTCTGCACTGTCTGTTGTATCTGCCGTTGCGGTAAATTCAATTTCTTGTGCAAGAACCGGAACTTTTACAGTATATGAATTTGTATTCTGTTCAAATTCAGGATCAAGTTCATAATATTCATCATCAGGATTATCGTCAGTTACCTCAAGGTTTGTCAAGAATGCTGTATTCTGTTGAATTACCTTAAGTACATATGTTGTCTTTTCCGTTTCATCAAGTGATGAGTAAACTGTTATGAAGAATATATCTTCATTTGACGTTGTACTCAAATCATAATCATTCGGAACATTATCAACATTTTCTGTTGATACACCGTTATGTGTTATGATAACCGTATCTGCCGGTTCTCTTGAAGCTGCAAGAATATTTATGCTTTCCTGACCTGCCTGAACGATTGCCGAATACTTGAATGTTTCTGAATCAAACGGATCAATTACTGTTGAAGATGTATCGTAGTCGTACAAGTCAGTGTCGCCATCGTCAAGAACAAGATTGTCAAGACGAATCTTACTCTGTGCTCTTTCACTTCTTCTTACTACCACTCTGTAATATCCAACATCGTCTGCCTCTGGGCTGATAACAGTAAAGTCGATATTTGCAGTAGCGTCATCATCTTCCATAAACGATATAGGAAGAATAAATTCTTGAGCTATATCTGTGAACATTTCAACTTGATTTTCTGTTCCCAACTGTGCAAGAACAGTATCGTTTTCATATTCTTTCTTTATAACAAGTGAAACGCTGTTATCTGTATAATCAATTACTGTCTCATACAATCTGATAAGTTTGTTATAATTCTTATCAAGTTCATATTTACCGTTATTCGGTTCATCCTCTTCTATAACTGCCAAATCTGCAAGATATGCGTTACTCTTATCATAAGGAGCTCTTATAACTTTTAGAGTATATACCGCACTTCTCTCTTCGCTGTCGCCGCCCGGAAGAATCTTGTCATAAGTTATCTTAACCAATACTGTAAAGTTATCTTCATCAAGCGGTGTATCAATAGTCTTTCTGTAAGCACCGTCTACAGCCGGATCATTATAATCGACCGAACCGTCTGACAATACCTTACCTATTTGAATTCCAACGTTCTGGTAAGATTCTGCAATTACATCGAATTCTTCAACCGATTTACCGATATAAACGTGGTAATCACCGTAATTTGTACCGTTAAATGTTTCTGACATTACTGCATCAGGTGATGGTTCAACTCGTAGATCCGTCAAAATCGGAACATCTGTCTTATAAATATTAACAATGTATTCCGAAACATTTTCAAATCCACTTTCGGCGTATTCTGTTAATCTGAACTTGAATACTCCCTTATCTGTATCATCAAGTTGTGCCTTAATGTAGTCACTAAACTGTGTACTTACTGTATAGTTGTCAAGATATTCACTTCTGACAACATCATTACCACCATAAACATCAAATATTTCAATATAAGCATTATCATCATTCAACGGATATGCAAACAATTCTATATCTGATGTATCAACCATGACATTGTACTTATGTACATTGCCTGTTACCGATTCATCAAATGTACCCATTGTACCGTTTCCGTCTTTGACAATTATGTCTTTCAAGAACGGTTCAAAGTAATCTGATTGATTATCAGCATTAACGAACAATGTGTAAACATAACTGTTTCTGTCATCAGCTGTTACTCTTATCGTGTACTTTTCTCTGTCTGTACTGATAAGTTCTGTTATATTGCCATCCACAACTCTTCTTCCGTTTACTCTTATAACTGCATCCGGATCGTTTGCTGTCAAATCAAATGGTAGATTATTAACCGCATCAGCATTTACAACAGTAGATGAGTATCCGTCTGTTATATCAACTGTATCACCGTTTACGATTAAATCAGTAAGTGCTGTGGTTGACTTACGGATTATTGTCACTGAATATCTCTGTTTTGCCTTAGAATCATTTCCTATTTCTACAATAACCGTTGTTACCGGTTTAGAGATTGCCACTGTGTTGCCACCGTGTACATTGACATTTGTTCCGTCATATTCCGGAGTTGCATTTATTACAACTTCATCTACATTGCTGTCAACATAAGCATAGTAGTTCACGTCACGAGCTGCGAAGTCAGTTGTAAGTTCTACATTCTTACCGCCGGCTGTCACTGTCAAGTCTTTCAAATCAACAGATTTAATCGTATCGTGAGTACGTCTGTTAATTGTAAGTGAGTATACGCTTGTAGGATAATTTGTTACCTTAGATGGATATACCATAAAGATTACTGTTGAATCCTTTCCTGCCGGTGTTGTTACATCAAATGTTCCATCGTGGTTATTTACAACGTGAGATGTTGATGACACAGTTGCAACAACCGGAACATAATCCTTTGTTTCTTCAACAAAGTGTGTAAGCAATTCTTCTGTATCAACGGTAATAGTATCAACATCGAACGGCACTGTTACATAATAGTTATGTACCGAAGGATCAAATACAGGAGCCATAGTACCCTTATCAACTGCAAGATAATCAAGTTCGGCGATTGTATTATCAGGTCGTACAACATTTACAACATAATGTACAGTCGTCTGAGATGCCTTAACTGCCATATCACCGTTGCTCTTTACATAATCAATTTCTGATGTAAGAACTATATCAAAATAGTTTGCACCACGTTTTAATTTTGTAATTCCAAGACGGTTATCTCCCATATATGCTTTTTCAGCATTTGAAAGTTTTTCTCCGCTGCTTGTAATCGGCATATTATTGATTGTCACATACATATTTGTTGTTTCATCGAAATACGGAAGCATATCAATTTCTTCTGTATCCTTATCCACAACAACTGTGTAAGAATATTGATCACTTCTAAACTCAGGTATTACAGGTATTTCTTCATTAGATTCTGTAATCTTCAAGCCATCAAGTTTCAAGTCGTTATCATACTGAGCCTTAGCTCTGTCTTCGCCCTTGTTAATTACTACTGTGTATCTTTCCTTTGTTCCAAGTGTATTGTCCACTGCAAAAACAAGAACGTTATCACCCTCATATAGTTTAACAGCTGTGATGTCATTCGATATAAGGGTAGCATTATTAAGTTTAACGCTATCATGTTGTCTTAAAGTATCATCATCCGAACCTACCGTAGCCTTTACCCATACCTCTGATGTATCGTTAGGTACATTCAGATAATATGCGTGTTCAGAATGATAGAAGTCACTTGATAATGTATATCTTGATTCTTCTGTTCCTGTTGATGAACTGTAAATCTCTATCGGCAATTCAAGATAAGGTCTATCCTTATTGTATGCTCTGTTTACGGTTACAACATAATGCTTTACAGTTCCATTAAAGGTTACAACCTTAAACAACAATTCAGTATCACCATAAGGGACATTGGTCATTGTATAAGTTTGTCCGCTTTCTATCTTAACAGAACCATTATTTGTTGCATTGTTACTTACATAGATGTATGACTTACCATGTACGCCTGTCGGATCTGCAATTTCTTCCGGTCTTAAAGTCGGAGTGAACGATACCGTATCAACGTCATAATCATATGAGATATAGTAGTTTGTCAACTTCGCATTAAATAGCGGAGTAACATTTGAACCTTCTGTATAATCCATATGAATTATATCGCCTGTATGTTCAGGAGTTGCACGATGTGCATCAATTATGTAAGTTTCCTTTGTAATATTATCTTCGGCAGTTACTGTTATAACAATCTTGTTTGAACCGTAATGAAGTGGTATATCATTTAGTTCTGCTGTTGAGCCAAGGTTATAATACAACTCTTCGCCGCCTTCTTTTCTGATTCTTAGATCAGAATGTTCATCTGCTGCCTCAACTATCAATGAAAGCTTATCTTCATCGTAAGGGATTGCAAGGAAGTATTCATGAACGTCCTTATCAAACATCGCTGTCAATAGTGCATAGTTTTCAGAATTGATATTTGAAAGTTCTGCATTATGGCTAAGTTCCATCATAGTAGATGTTGTATCTTTTAATACTACAGTATCCGGACCTGCTGCTCTGTTGATAATTACTGAATAATATCTTGCGTTCTGTACCTTACCGGCACCGTTAGATTCGCTTACTTCAAATACAACTGTGTTATCGCCCTTTTGAAGAATCATCGGATATTCAAGCATATTACTTACGAGTGTCTTCTTTTCAACCTTATTATTGTTTGAATCAATATAAGTTTCAAGAAGATATACATCGCAGTTCTGTGCACCAATGTTCTTTGACAACGAAAGCTTAACTTCCATTGTATCTTCGTCTACTGAGTCATAGTAGTTATAATCATATTGATTATTTACAAATACTCTTGTAAGCGGCTTACCGGTATCAGCTCTCATGATATTAGTCAAGTAAGCCATTTCAGGGTCAAGATTAATATATGAATCCTTGAACAATTCAATCGCATATTCTGATGTTGTCTTATTAGTGTTATAAACATTGAATATAACTCTTAGTCTGTCACCCTCAACAAGCTTTGTACCGTAAACAACCTGACGGCTGCTTACTTGGTTTGAAGACTGATTGTCATTCAAACTTACACGGTTAACGATTTCATAATCAAATCCATCGTCAAACGGCACTGCCGTTATCATAATCGGTGTTTCTGATTCATCAATTTCTTGAGGAATTGTAAAGTGATAAGTAAACTTATCAGATGTATTATCCTCAACCGGAACTGAAACTGTATCATAATATTTATCACCGATTTGAATTATAATATCGTTTAACTTAGCATAATCGTCATTTGCAATTCTTGTTATGCTGAATGTGTAAGTCTTTGTGACTGTACCGTCTTCTGAAGTTACATTTAGCTTAATGTCGTTTATACCTTCCTTAAGCATAAATTTAACTTCTTCATTTTCTTCAAATATTCCGCTATGTGAATAATTCATCGAGTTCTGGATATACTTACCTGTCGCATTATCGCTCATTCTCAAATGCTTAAATGTAATATAAGTATCTGCGTTACTTACTGTGTAAGTATGGTTAAGCTGCTCAGGTAGATTTTCCGTAAAGTCTCTGTGAATATCTGCATCCGTAGGCAATGTAAAGTCGGCATTAATCAAGTCTGCTTCATTGCTCATAGCCTCTACGATAAGTGTATAATTTCTGTATACAAGATTTTCAACGTCTGCAACCTCTTTATATTCAGTTACTCCGATATTAATTTCTTGTGGAATTGATACCTTATCCTTTGATGTAAATTGCTTTCCTGTTGTGTCATAATAGTCGAATATCTGAGCTGCGAAGCTACCAATCTTCACAAGCTTTCCTACACTGACTGTTATAACTCTGACAGTTGCTTCATTTACATACGCAGGCATCTTAGCAATATATGCACCCTTTGTACCATCAGCCTTTACATAATCGGCATCCCACTTAGCTGTTACCGGCATTGCATAACCAAGTTCATCACTTGTGTCAAATCTTCCTTCAGGTGTACCAAGCATAATTCTTAGAATATCATCTGTTCCCGCCGGTATTATTGTCAATCTGAAGTCTTGAACATGAGTTGAATCACTGTTATCAGTCAATCTGATTGTCAATATACTTGTGTTATCCTTACTGTTATGATCATTTGTGCCGTTTTCGGCATATGCCATATCAGTAGATGTACTTGATGTACCAAGTTGTAAGCCTGCCGAGCTGATTATACTTGTTTTTACATGTGTCGGATCATCTGACTGTGCTCTGACAGTCGGTACTGTGTCATAATCAACATATGCAAAATATTCGTTTCCGTAACGTTGTGCTCTTACTCCGTCAACTATTAATGTTTCAAGGTTAAGTTCACGTTGGTTACGATTAATCTTAATTCTGTAATCCTTAGTTGCAGTAGCGTCTTCACTCTCTACTCTTACGATAAACTTGTTAATACCTGTTGTAAGCTTAACGGCTGTTACAATAGAATTCAATGCTGCTCCGGCGATATTCTCATGTCCTTCAACTTCTTTTAGTACAGTAATCAATGTACTTGAGTTCTTATGAACGTGATTTGCATAAGCATAAATATCTACCAGTTCAACATTTGCTCCTACTGTTACTTCATAATCTTCAGTATCATAACTGTACTTAGGAACTATTTCATAACCTGTAACACCCAAACCTACTGTTGTATGGCTCAAGTCTGCATCGTTCGATCTGTGATGAACCATAATTGTATACTGTTTTGTATAATCGCCAAGTATAAGTGTTACCGGCACTTCAGCATATCCGTATTCATCAAGTTCAAGTTCAGACGGTGTGTATGCTCTTGTTACAGGGTTATTGCCACCCTCAACAACAGGCGTACTCTTTGTCTGTAAGTCATATGTGTCATTATAGTCACTTCCGATATAAATCTTCAGTGTTTCATCAATTCCTTTTGCCTTTACAGATCTAAGTGCCTCTTGTGCATCGGCAACAAAGATGTATTGGTCTTTAGAATTGTCAATGTTAATCTCATAATCGAATACATTAGGTTTAAATTCTTTACCCTTGAATTGAATTGGATCTTCTGTCATAGAATCAGGTCTTACTTCAAGTCTGTCAAGTGACATATCAACCGGAATATAATTAATATTCAAGTAATATGCACCGTAGATACTTGTATTTGCAGGACGAATTATGAACATAAATTCGTTCTTGCCTTCCTTCAATTCCGTTACACCTGCATTCAATGATCCTGCCGACATACTTCTCCACTCTTTATCCTGTGCAGATGTATTATTAAGTCTTACCATTTCTACCGACGCCATTGGGTCAATAGCTTTGATATATACATTCGCCGTTGCCGTTGAATTATATACATTAGATTCAAATACTCTGTCACCGTTAATAGTGTTATCTTCATCAGGGGCACGTCTTTCAACTGTTAGATAATCAAGAATATTATCTATTGCTGATTTATTGATAAGTACCGTATATGTCTTATCAGGTTTATCGGCTGTCAATGTTGAATAGATTGAGATTGGCACATATGTAGTCGCACCTTGAAGTGCAATATGTGAATTTGTAACAGTATTTGAAGAATTATTTACCTTAACTCTCTTATTCTGTTCACTCTCTGCTCCTACAACAACGTAGTATTCGACGTTCTTAACATTTGTGAATATAGCCGTTACGCTTGCTTCTGTCTGATATGTCGGAAGTTCGCTTTCTGCTATATACATTTCTCTATCGTCATCCCAATTTGCATCTATTGTACTTTGAACCTTAACTAACATACCGTAATCTGCTTCATCAAGTTTCAAAATTCTCAATGTGTATGGATTTTCGATATTATTTACTGACTTAACAACAAATTCAATAACTGTTGTGTTTTCAGTTAACGGAACATTCTTAAGTACCACCGCACCCGGTGTTGAACCATCTGAATATCCGTCTACTATGATAGACGACTCTGCACTCTTAGGTACAATCTTAATATCAGTCACTGTCAAGTTCATTGGAACTGTGGCGATAAAGCCTGTATGTCCGTCTGTACTTGCAAGTTGACCCTTATCCACTCCGTCTTCAAATGTGTACTGAACATAAATCTTATCTACGCCTGTACCAACAGGAGTATTGATTATATCAAGTCTGTAATATGTACAACCGTCTTTATCACTGTACTGACCGCTCTTATAACTTTCAGGGTTATAAGAAACACTCGCCGGTACAATTCTGAAGTATAGATGCTTTTCTCTATCGTTTACAACTGTCAATCTGTTAGTTGTCTTTAGATACTTAACATCATCATTGTTTACAACAAATTCACCCTTTGTTTCGTCATAAAGTTCGATAGTTGCATAAATGCTTCTTGCTTTCAATTCAAACTTAGAAGTTGCCGAACCCTCAGGCATATTGATTACATATGTATTAAACATACCTTCTATGCCATTTAGAGTATCTTTTCCTTGTCCGTTTGAAACTGCACCCACATCAGATAATGTCTTCTTATCTGTGTAATCCTTAATGTCAGATGTCTTTCCGTACTCAAGAGCCGCATCGTTAGACTCACGTCTGATATTCAAGTTGTATTCCTTGATATTACCCTTACCGTCTTTTGCACGAACTCTTACTGTAATATACGGCTGATTATTCATCGGAACAACAAATCTCATTCTTTGGCTGCTTGGACCACCAACGTGATGGTCTTCGTCTGTTACCAAAATATTGTTTCCATCTTCATCAGTAGTATATTCAATCGGATAATATGCCGTCAACTCTGTTGTCTTATGGTTATTTGTTACATTGACATATGCGTTTACTGCATTCTGGTTAATTAATACCTCATATGATGCAGGGTCTGCCAAACTTGCACCTATACTTGAAGGAGTTGCAAGTCTACCCGATTCGTTTTCAAGGTGGCTGACACGCATTACAACTGACAAGTCAGAAGTTATGTCGCCGCCGTCTTTACGGATTAGTCGCAAGATTACAGGAGTAATCTGGTCAGGAAGTCCGCTTACAAAGTTTGAAGAACCCACATAAATCATATATTCGTAAGGTTTTGTAACAAGAACTTTACCTTCTGTTGCAAAGCTTGGATTTTCTGAAATATGTTGAGTAAATGTGTAACTTTCGTTTTCTTCCTTAACGTCTGTAACAGCATCAACATATGCACTCTTATCTTTTGTTACAGCTTGAATTGAAACATCTTGTACATCGTATAAGATTTCTGATTCGTAAACCGGAATGTTATTTTCCAATCCAACATATGTAGCTTGGTTACCTTGAACAAATATATCCTCTAACGCAAGGTCATTGTTCTTTCTTGTCAAAGTCAATGTATAAACCTTTGGATATGGGTCATTTGCTTGGTTTGCAACGCTTACTATATATGATTGACTGTCTGATATGAAGTTTAGCTTAGCAACAACTGAATGTTTACCTGATACAGTCTTTTCATCACTGTCTGCTACTTCTTCACCCGTCTGCATATCACCTGTTACTGTAACGATTGCGTCTGAAATTGTAGCCTCAAATCTCATTGGTACGATAGTTGCACCATAGTTAATCTCAGCTGTAATTTCTTCACGTTCATGTGATATTGTTGCAGTCTGATAAGAATGTTCTTCATTGATATTATCTTCATCTATGATGTCCTTAGGCGCTACTTCTGCCAAATGCAATGTTCTGTCGTTTGAAACACGTTCAAGCAATAGACGATACTGTTTACCTGTTCCGACTGCGGAGCTGTTTACAGTATTCTGCATATTCTGTGATCTTACATAGATGTTGATTGTTACATTTTGACCCTTTCTTAGACCTGTAACTGTTGTAACCTGTTGCTTAATGTCGTACTTAGCAGCATTATGAATCTTAATGCTTGCATAATCATGTTCTGTACGTCCCTTAACTTCAACAGCTGTTACATCATTGCCGATATAAGCGATATATGTCGGTATTGAAGTATCTGTATAACCATGACTCTTCATCTCTTCAGCAGAAAGTTCTCTTGTATTAGGTCTTTCCATTGTTTCGATTGTTCCGACTTCACCTGCCCACAACGATACGAGTGTTTCTTCATCGCCGTCAGATGTCGGATACTGCTTAGTTTCAAGGTTCATATTATCCTTATCCATTGGATAAAGTCTAACTTCATAATACTTCTTAGTTACTCCGTCTTCGGCAATCGTTTCAAAGTTCATAAATGTATACTCATCTTTATCCATTTCCTGAATCTTGTTTGTATACTTATAATGTGCATTACCATTACCGTAAACATATTGATATTGCTGATTATCATTATAAACTTCGTTTTCTTTGCCGTTGCCTACACGAACAATAGTGTGTTTCTTATCCATTACAATTCGAGTTGTAATTTCTGATGCAGCAATTGAAAGCGTTACGGCGCTGCTCTTCTTTCCTACATCATCTGATGACAAGTAACCCTTATATACAATTACCTCATGTCCGTTAGCATCAATATAGTTCTTATCGAACTCTTCTTCTGCCATACTCTGAGTATTCATTGTAGCAATCATAATCAAGTCAATATCTGAATCTGCCGAAACAGTTGTTATATCAACCACATGACTTGTAGTTGCTGAATTATCTTCAGCTGTTATTGTAAAGCTTACTTGTGCCTTTTTATTAATTACATTAATCGGTACCAAGATGTAAGATGTATCGTCAGTCACTGTTTCGTGAACATAACTGTCGTCTACCTTAGTTACGTTAATAACAGCTTTGTTATTTGTCGCTCTGATATAAACAGGAACAAGGACATTACCGTCTTCATCTTCTTCAAGATACTTAGTCGAAACGGTTACTGCATAGTGAGCTACACCGTTTACATCTGTTGCCTTTGTCAAGTCTACATCACCGACATTTTCATCACTGCCAGGTACGATTAACTTTTCAATAGAAGCGTCGCTTGACTTTCTGTAAATCTTAATTCTGTAATGTACTTCCGTACCTGCCTCAGATGTTGAAACAATATCAACTATTGTAGGTACTGTTTCCGTACCTTCGGTATATGGATTAATCTTTACGTCTACGCTGTCACTTCTGTATCCGCCACTGATCTTAATATTGTAACTGAATTTACCTGATTGGTCAGGAGTTGATGTTGTTCCTGTTGCTGAGTAACTTGTATTCGGTTTCGTCAAATTGTTGTTTGTAAGTGCTTCGACAAACATTGTAACATTTTCTCTTGTTTCAGTCTTATCAATTCCGTATTCATATACATAAACTGTCTGACCGTTTTCGTCTGTTTCTGCCTTACTGTTTTCCTTGTTAACCTTTGTATCATTATCAAGGAATATTGTCAAATTGTCTTCATCCTTATACATCTGTGATACAAATAAGTTGTAAATCTTGCTTGTGCCTACATAGTTACCGTCACCAATATCTGTTCCGGTTACATCGTCTGTTGCTCTCATTCCCACTTGTACTTTGATAAGTGTTACTGCATTATCGCCTGTTACAAGGTCTGCCATTGGAAGAGTATTATCCTTTAATGTTGTACCGTCATACCATTGTGACCATGTGATATGTTCATCATTATCAGCATACAACTTAGCTTTATTAGCATAAGTTTCACTTCCGTCATTTGGTATATAACCGTATCTTACATAATAGCCGTCCTTGTCAATCTTGATTTGACCAGGAGTACCAGGAGCAACTCTTGCTGTAAACTTACCTGTTGCAGAATCATATGTTGCTTTATAGCCATTGTTATAATTATCTACTGTTGCAGGATACATTGTAACTTCAGGAATTAGGTTTGTCTTTATAACATCAAGGTTATAGGCCTTTTCCGTCTTGTTATCTGTTGCCTTAACAAATATATTTGTTGAAGTTGTATCCGCTGTAAGTTTAAAGCCTGTCCATGTATACTTGTTTACTGTATACTTATCGTTATCCTTAATATCACTTATCTGAACATTTGCAAGTGTTTCAACAGTCTTAGCTGTTAAATCTACCTTTTCAAGATCTTCAGGAACATACGCTGTATATCCTGTGATATTACCGTCGTCATCCTTATTAGGAACTGCGATTACAGTTTGTGTTGTACCGTTAGTGTCAACGTATTCTGCAATGACGCTTTCAAGATCAACAACTGTATTCTTAATAAAGATTCTCAACGTTGATTCAGAAACCTGTTCATAATGCTGACCTGCATAATATACAACCTTTACAGGAATATCAAGCGACTTGCCTTCTTCAAGGTTAGGTACTTGTACAGTACCGTATCTCTGATTCAAAGTTGCGTCGTTATAAGTATAACTTACATTGACTCTGTTATCATCAGGGATAAGTCCGATATTAGTATTATCTGCACGGCTTACCAAAGCATTATGTGTTACGTTTCCGTTTTCATCAACAAGTTTAGTTGCCTTATCACCCGTTGAACCGTTCCACTCTGTATAAGCTGTCAAATCAAGATTGATTTGAGGAACAATTATAATTGTGTACTTTTCACGGTTTACTTCGTCTGTCGCAATGACATATGCGTATCTTGTAGATACTACTCCGTCTGTAAGAGCTACATTCTTTTCAGTATATGTCTTCTTTTCATACGGAACATTTGTCAATGCACTGTCAGTACTGATATATACTCCTGCAAGAGCATTATCCTTTGTTGTTGACGCAGTAAGTTCGGTTAACTTATTGATACCGTAAGGAACTCTTACTATGAATTCCTTATCTGATACAAGATATGTTGTATCAGCGTTTATTGTTTGTTCAATGCCGTCTGCATCTATGTACTTAGCGATTACGTCAATGTCTGTCTTATCGTTAATTCCGCTGATTCTCAAGTATGCCTTTCTATCGACACTTATCTTACTTGATGGTCTGATTGAAATTGTCAATAATACACTGTCATCATTAATCTCGTATCCGCTTATTGTCCATATATTGCTTGCGGTGTCTTCTACTTTTGTTCCATTTGCTGAAACATTTACAAGAGCGCTGTCGCTGACTGCCTTAACATATAAGTCTGCCTTATCCGTTGTAACAGTTGCTTCATATACATCAGCCGTTGAACCGTTAATTACTTCTTTCTTAACATTACCGATTTCCTCAGTGCCGTCTACCTTAACTGATTCAAGACTTGTATTTGCTCTGTAGATTGTCAAAGTATATGTCTTATCATTTGTACCTGATGAAGGTTTTACATTGATATTGACATTCTGTTCATCGCTTGTTAACTGATATTCCTTATATTCATCATACGATGTCTTGTATGTTGTATTCGGTTCAATCTGTACCTTAGCCGAATTAGATTCTGCCTTTGCCTTAATGTCTGTCAATGAAACATTTTCATCTACTATTGCAGCATATGTATCATCGTCAACCTTTTCGGCTCTGACAACAATTTCATCGCCCTTAGCGTCTTCATATGTTAAGTCGATATAGTCAAGATTATTATTATCGTCCTTCTTATAAATTCTTACATATGATATGTTATTGAACGAACTTGGAATATTAGCATTTCCTACATTAACCTGAATTTCTGCATATCCGTCTTTCAATGCCAATGATGAATTATAATAGCTATTTGAAGAAGTTGTATTCGGTTCAGGTGCTGTGTCAGGAAGTATACCTGTTGTAAGTTCAGCATTAACGTCGCTTGCCTCAATTCGTATATCTGTATAATTGCCATCTATGAATATCTCATAAACATCAGCCGCTCTGCCGTCTATTGATTCAGAAACGGTTGTTGGATAATATGAATTACCCGATGCGTCTACTGTCTTTAGTTCAAGATTTGCGATATATACATTAACCTTATATTCAGCCTTAGCTTGTCCGTTTGATGATACAACAGTAATCTTCTTAGCAGTAACCGGTGCAGATACATCTTCAAGAACATCTGTATGTCTTGATGCAACTGTATTACCGTCTATCTGTACCATAGCTCCGGCATTGGCTGCCTGAGCAATCAAGTCAACAAGTACATCACTTGTCTTGTCAGAAGAAATCCATGCGTTATATTCGCCGTTTTCTCCCTTAACTGCCTGAACTGTTCCCTCAACGTTGTTACGAGTATATCTAACTTCTACTTTTTCAAGATCTGTATCTTCATTTGCCTTGTATACATTTAGATAAATTGTCTTATATGTATTTTCATCGGCATCTTCTGCACGAATTTTGAACTCGAATGTTGTCACTTCTCCGTTAAGAGCCCATTCTTCTTTTTCAAATACACTGTTATTTACAGCCGAATTTGGTAGAGCCGCACCTACTGATGCGTAATCACCGCTTACCATAGCGTTATTGCCGCTTGCTGTAACCTTAACGTGAACATTTGTCTTATCTTCACTGACAATCAATTCATAAACGTCATTTCCGTTTTTATCTGTTGTTGCAACAGCAAGTTCATTATCCATATCCTCTGCATAAACTTTAACTTCACCTATATTTAGGTTCTGTCTTTCAAGTTTTAGAGTATATCTGTATGAATACTTACTGTTCGGAACTGCTACATATACAGGGATATAGAATTCCTTAATGTCTTTTCTTAGATATACATCTCGGCTCCAATCTGTTTCTGTATTAAATTCGCTCATTCCTGAAGTCGGTACAGTCATGTAGTCCACATTTCCGCCAATCAATGTAGGCAATGTCATTGTAACTTCGGCATTTGATGCAAGTGCCTTTGTCCAAATGTCTATTGTTTCATCATCTTGGTCGATTTGAAGTGTGTAGATACCCTTGCTGTCAGCTGTAAGAGTTGTGTAATCGTCCTCATCTGCAAGCTTTGTCTTTAAGAATTCAAGACCGCCAACATAATCGGCTCTTTCCAAAACAAGCATATAGTCAACTGACTTTCTGCCGCTCTGTGAAGTTACTCTTACAACATACTTAGTTGTTTCGCCGTTTTCAAGCGGCATATCTGAATCTGTCCATACACTGTCTAATGTTGTATCATCCGATGCAAGAACATTTTCAAGTCTGTCAATAACTTCAATTCTGCCGTTATTCTTAGCTTTCAAAACAACATTTGCTGTTTCGCTTGTTAAGTTGTGAGCATTATAAGAAGTTCCGCTTGCTACTACATTTGTATCGTTTACAACTACGCTCTCAAGTTCTGCAACATCACTCTGGCGTACCAAAGTAACTTTATGTGCTTGAGATACGGCTATGCCGTTTTCATCAGTTGCTGTTGAGATAATATCAAAGTCTACATCGTAGCTTGATCTTCCCGTACTTACAGGAACGCTGATTTCTATTGAACCTACTCTTGACTTCGTACCAACCTTTACAGTTGCTGTTGGGTCTTCAGCCTCAATATACAACTTAACTGTTTGTGCACTGTCTGTAATTTCAACTTCATGTGAATCACAGTTGCTTGATGTATCTGTATTATTTTCAGCAACGCTTTCTTCTGATGTACCTCTTTGTGCAATAACTGTCTTAACTGCCGTATTGCTTGAAACCTTATTCAACCACAATGGATATAATGCTTCGTTGCCTTGACCATCGCTCACATAAATAGTTAATTCATTACGAGCGTTGTTTAGATTTTCGACATTATACAAGTCGATTCTACGTTCAAAGCTACCTGTGTCCTCATCTGCAACACCTGTTACAAGTTTTGTACCTTGTCTGTAAAGTTCAAGTACATAACCGTCTGATGGTGCATTTAGTGAAACAGTTACATATTCGCTTGTGTTTTCTTCAGGGATTACCGCTACATATTCGCCGTAATCATTAGCTGCAATACGTCTTGATACAGCCTCATCATTATCCTTAACAGATACTGAGATTTGCTTTAACTTAGAGTCACCCTTTGTAATTACAAGATTTCTTGTTGTGTATTCAGTATACGGATAAACCGAAATATTTAGCGGAACAGTGAATGTTGTTTCGCCTGCCTTGCTTATATCGTAATCCTGTTCATCCTCATACAATGCCCAATCGAAATCTCCGATTTGTACCTTAGCATCCTTATCATTTGCCTTTACATAAACCTTAACTTTCTTTGCATTCGGAAGTGCCTGATATGTGTACTGTATCTTATTATAGATAAGTAGATTATCGTCGGCTCTTACCTCTTCAAGTTCAGGCATTCTTCTTGTAAGAGTCAAGATATAATGCTCTGTTACAAATTCATTATCAATATTATGTGAGGTTACTGTGAACGGTAGATTTACTACATTCTTTCTCATTGTATAGAATCTTGTCAAAATACCGCTTGTGCTGTTTGCTATAACAGTTGAACCGTCCTCATCATAAAGTGTAATACCTTGATATTCATTTACACCCTTGATTACAATATCACCGTAATATTCTTTTTCATTTACAAGGTTTACAATATACTTAGCCTTGTACTGCTTTTGAGTACCATCGGCATCTGTATAGTAATCATCTGAGTTAGGACTAATCTTGCCTGCCTCAATGCCCTTGAATGAAACGCTTTCAAGATCTGTATCGTCATCACCTGCATAAAGGATTTGAAGTTTGTATGTCTTGCTTGCCTTTCCGTCTGCGGCGTCAACTCTGAATTCAAAGTTTGTAGTACCGCTTTCGTTCTGTGCGACATTTTCAAATACTCCGCCTCTGTATTTTGATACAGGTGTTTCGATTGTGTCACCCCAAAGTGTTACAGTTGACATTGCGCCCTTAGGCATAATTGTAATATTTACAGGGTCATGTCTGTTTACTGTTGCAACATATGTATCATCTTCTATTGCAAACAAGCTTATATCTACAAATGTATTTTGACCCTTTTGTACTTCTGTATCATTTACATATACTTTCTGTACATCAGGAATATCACGATCTCTTGTGATATTCAATGTATAAACTTGCTTGTATCTGCCTGACGATGATGTTGTTTCTATCTGATAAGTAGTAATTCCGGTTTCAAGTGTACGTTCTACAATAAGTTTACCGTCTGCCTTATCAGCTGTTCCTCTAAATTCGATTGTTGTATAACCGTTTAGAGCATTTACTTCAATCGTTGCAGGATTCCAGAAACTCAATGGGTTATCCTTATCGTATGTCGGAATTGACGCATCATAGATTGTCGGATTTTCCGGACGAGGTATAGCCTTAATTGTATTAACGATAATATCTCCCAAATCTGCATTATGAGATGCAGTATACAATGCAATGACATATGTCTTCTTTGCATTCGGAGTCTTTTCATCGCTTTCATAAAGTTTAGACTTAACTGTTACCTCGATTGTGTTAACCTCATTATTAAGGTCAACATCATACATATAACCTTCATTTTCCCAAACATTTGAAAGTGTGCTAAGCGTCTGATCGTTGATAGCTACAATGTTTGTATTTTCTGAATTTGTTTCAACATATGGTTTAACAGATTTTTCTGCAACCATAAAGTTATATTGGCTGCTTTCTTCGATGTATGTACCTTCTTGACCGTCTATTGTTACTATCTTCAAGCTTACATCATCATCTACACCTTGTAGACGAAGGATATAATCTTGTGTTGCGCCACCGTTATGCGGTGCAACTGTAATACGATAGTATTCATAGTAGTCAGGAGCAATCTTAACACCGTCTTTTAGTACAAATTCTATTGTACCTCTGTTTGTATTGTTTTCAACCGGCTGTTTAATCGGTTCAAATATGCTTGCGTCACTGTCTGCCGACTTAACACGAACAACATTTGTAATTGTAGCATGTTTATCTGTCGGAACAATCTTGATTGTTGCATCTCTCGGAGGAACCTTACCATCCCATACAGCCTCATGCTTAACGCTGTTATAATGACCCGGTTTATTCTCCTCAATTATAATCTGCTCAATTCCTGTGTTGCCGCTCTTTGTTGAAATACGAAGTGTGTATGCTTTGTATTCTTCATCGCTTTCGGCATTTTCAGCTTTAACACGAATTTGATATACGCCGTTATTTACATTCTTCATAATGTCGCTGCCCAAGTCAACGCTCATATTTGCATCAACGTCAGTGTAATTTGTCTGTGCAACCCACTGAGTTCCGTCATACTTGAACAAACCAACCTTAGCGCCGATTGATTCCGGAGTAAGAACTGCTGTTGCCTGTGCCTGTGAACTGCTTGTGTAAATGATGTATTCTTTAGTAGATTCATCATATTCAACTTCTGCATCCACATTGCTTGATGTAACTGTATCAAGTTCTGCAGTTTCATTCTTTCTTGTTAGAATTAATGTGTAGTAACCTCCGTCACCCTCACCGTACGGTGCAAGAGTTCCGTCTTGTGCAGTTACATAGATTCTTACGTTTTCAATTTCTTGATCCGGAGTTTCTATTGTCTTTGTTTCAGTCTTTACATTTGTAGGAGGTGTTGAATTAATTCCTACAAGTGCATAGTTGCTTTCAGCCTCTGCCTTTAATTCATAATCCTTAGCTGTGTAAGAGATACTTGATTCAAATACACCGTTGTTATGTTCAACCTTCTTGCCGTTGATGTACAATACAAGGTTTGTATTGTTATCCTTTAGGTTAGAAGTGAATGTGTATTCCTTAGTGTATTCCTTAACGCTACCGTCGGCGAATGTACCGAATGCGGCATGAACAAGAATCTTATATTCTTGCTTAGTATATGTTGTGCTAAGCATTTGATCAAATGTAACAGTATTATCGAATACATTTCCTATTGTATTTGATTCTGTACTATAATGATTTGATTCGGAATCAATCGTAAGCGTTGTTCCGTTTGTTGACATAATATACAACAAACCGCTATTTGTATTCTTTTCTTCAAATACATAATAGTTTCTCTTTTCACTGTCATAGCTTGTCGACGCATTGTTGTACTTCAAGTCTACAATACCAATGTCAAGTGTATGAAGTTCTACATTCAAGATGTACTTCTTCGTATTACCTGCCTCGGCTGTAACTGTTACAGGAACATGGAATATGTTTCTGTTATTTTCATCTCTCTCAACAAGGTTAAGCGAGAAACTTACGTTTCCGTCAGCGTCCGGCTCATATTCAGCCTTGCTTGAGTCAATAGTAAGTTTAGCCTTAGGGCTTGATAGTTTAACTGTAAATGCCTCTGTATAAGATTCTTTTTCAGGGTTATCAAGATCCTCATTTGCGAATACAGTAAATCCAGGTATTTGATTTTCATCTAATCTTTCTGTTGAATCACTGTTTTCGTAAACTGTATCAGGATTAATTGTAACACTGCTGATATTAGCATCTTCAGACTTCTTATTGATATTAAGAATTATCGGTGCATCTTCGTTGGTAATCATTGTACCGTTATCTGCATATAGATAAATCTTAACAACAGTTGTCTGACTGTCAGGGTCAATAGCTTGACCTATCTTAATTCTTTCACCTGAATCTTTATCTACATTAGTACCATTATAAACAAGTGGGTAAACTGATGTATCAAGATCAAGTTTCAATGTTTCAATCCATGAACGTTCGCTCGGTGTATCCGGTGTTTCAGATGTATCTGTGTCTTCGCCGTCTTCACCTTCATCGGCAGTATTTTCACCGACCAATAGTGAGATAATATCCGAACGATTAGCTATTGCTTTAATGTCTATGGATGTCATATTATTCGGAATACCAACTGAATATTCACCTGTGATTGAATCAGGACCGTCTACAAGTGTCCATTCTGATGTTCCGTCTGAATAACGAATGTTTACATACAAATTCTTTAGAGTCAAGTCAGACTTATCTCCACGAATCATTAGATAACTTATATCTGTCTTACCGTTTTCAGCTTTGATTACTATAGGAACAAATATTCCCTTTCGTAAATCAGCACTTACTCCGGCAGTCAAGTTGTATCTGTTGCCGTCTGTCAAATCGTATGCTTCAATCTTCTTTTCATGTGTTGAGTAATCTGAATCACTCAAACTACTGATGTAATTCTTCTTAACTTCTACGTTAGCAGAATTATCTGACATAATAGCATAGTCTTCGATAGCAAGGAATTTACCTATTGCAACCGATGCGTGGTCATCCTTTGTCACAACTCTGATTGCAGCATTCTTAGCTGTATCAGATACTGTGATGAAGTATCCGTCAAACTCTGTATCATATGCATCGCTATTGTTATTGTTACTTGTCGTCTTATTGTAATTTGTCTTTACAGTAGACTTTTCTATTGCCTCTGCCTCATCTGAAATAGCTGAAGGTAGTTCACCGGCTTTGACAATACCGCCGTCAAGTGATGTATCTGCCGATTGAAGTTTGATGTAAAGTTTGTAAACCTGACTGAATCCTGATTCACCTGTAACTTTAAATCTTAGATACTTAACCGCAGTAGTATCATCTGACGTGATGTAGTCTTGAACTCTGATTGTCTGATTTAGAACTTGTTCAAACTTACCACTCTTACCTGCTACATAACTTACTTCTTCATCCGATACATCCGGTGAAGATGCAATCGTTACATAAGCATTAGAGCTTGTAGCCTTGATTTCAAGATCTATACTCTTATCATTGTCATAATCCGATTGCTTAATTGCAAGATAATATTGATATTCTTTATCGCTATTCTCTTCTTTTACTATTGTATATCTTGATGATTCAGGAGTAGATACGTCCTTAACGTATTCAACAGTAACATCATCCTTAACATAAAGAATTGTAAGAATGTAATCCTTTGTTACAGATCCGGATTTAACCATAAGTTTATAGTTAGTTTCCTTATTAACTTCAGGATCAAGTGCCTGTTTACTGAATACGATATATGGTTTTTCACCATCGGCAATCTTAGATGTAACTGACTTATATTGTCCCATCTTATAGTCGCCGTTTTCAAAATTACCTACCGCAACCTGTTCATAAGGCTGATCAAGGATAACCTTAATATCTGTGCCTGTTTCACTGTAAATAACCTTTGTTTCAAGCAATCTTGAATCATCTGCATCGACTGTTGCTGCAAAGAATTCATTCATCTTATCAGTCTTTGCACTTGCGTTAATATTCAAAGAATTCTTAATAACCGCAAGTTTATATGATTCTTTTGAATACTTAGTATCAATCGGTTCTACGCCTACGCTGTAGTTTGTGATGACACCGTTTGTATTACTGTTAAGTGACGCTACGTCAAGATATGGAGCAGTGCTTAAATCGTTGCCATATTCAACGACTGCCGCCTTTGCATTTACAGTATTTCCGTCTGTGTCTGTCTTGACTGCCAAACTTCTTGCCTCAACAAGAATTGGTCTGTCGTCTTCGTAATTATCAATCAATGCTACATATTGTTGTTGAACAATATCATAGTAAGCATCAACAGTTTCAATTACTCCATTCGCATCGTCATAAACTGTTACCGTGATCTTATTCAATCTCGGATCGGCAGAATTCTTGTAAATACGTATTGTCTTTTCTTGAGGGCTGTCGTTCTTAGGGAAGATTGTAAACGGTACGTCTTCATATCCGTTTGCGTCCATCTTCTTCTCATCAAGAACATATGTAACCTCACTGATTGTCGATTCAATCTTACCGTTATTACCTATCTTGACTTGTCCGCCTTCAAGTATTGTAGATACTGTGATAACTGCATTTTCTGCATCGTCATCTACAGATGCTATATACCATGTTCCATCCTTAGACGGCATTATTCTTGTATGGTCAACTGCAACATACGGATCGTCCTCATCCTTAACTTTGATAATATCAAGGATATATTCGCCTGAACCGATGTTACCACCTATTACAGTTGTAGAAATATTTGTTGTAACAAGTGTGTTTGTACCGATGACAAAGTCTTCATATACTGCCGGACTTGTTAATCCTTCCTTATCAGGGTTAACACTGCTGTTATTTCTGTAGGCAATGTTTGTTCTGTCAAGTGTAGTATATGTTGTTATATCTGCAAGAGTAACATTTTCAGGAACAATTACCTGGTATCTGTTTTCTCCTGCCTTAACTGCCGTATAAGTCTTGCTGTCTGTTGAAACAGTAATCTTCGCAATAGATGTTGCGTATGATTCCTTATAGATGTATAGGATATAATCATTAGTTGTTCCGTCTTGTGCCGTTACTGTAAGCTTAGTTGCCGTAAAGTTACCGTTAGTTGCAACTTCTGATGTACTGTCTGTACCGATAGCGATATTCTGTGCGTCAAAATACTTACCATGATATTCATTTTCAGTATGATCTGAGTTTACAGGAATTGATGCTATTGATACTATTGACGCTTTTTGGCCGTCAATGTAAACAGTTGCACCGACAAGCGGATTGTTATCACTGTCTGTATCAGGAGCGATATAGTAGTAATAATCAACCGTTCCGTCTTCTTTTAGTACGGCTGCCGGAATATGAGTAGCACCATCATAATATGTATGATCTGCTTTGCCGTTTAGTGTATCCTTGTTATAAACAGGTGTTACAGAAATATGATGGATTGTTGCATCGCTTGACTTACCGATAATAGCAAGTTTTGTTTTTCTTACCTTATCGTCATTTGTAAAGTCAAGGTAATACAATGTAACATCTTCAGCCTTAACATTATCAACTTGATAATAGTATTCACCGTTTTCATCCAATTTCTTTTCAACTGTGCAATCAACTGCGTTTCCGTCAGCGTCATGAAGTGTCAAAGAATCTGACATTACTCTTGAGCGAATTCTTAGGCTACCTTCACCTGTCTTAGATATAGGAGTAACTACACTGTATAGCTGAGTTATTCCGCCCTTTAGAACTACTGCATTATATTCTTTACCTGTTTCGTCTGTGGCTGTTTCTATAGTATAGTCTGTACCATACGTCAAGAATCCTTTATCAAGGAACCAATCTGTATCCTGAACTTCACCGGCTGTACTGATGATTTCATCTTCTTTTTCAGGATTTTCAATATCGTAGTACAAATAGCCAACTCTGTCGTCTTGTTCTGCAATTACTGTGAATGTTGCATCAAGTTCTGTCGGTGTTTCATTATCGGTAATAACAAGCATTGCCGTACCAATCTTAACACCTGTAACATTTTGAGTTGTCTTATCATATGTGATTATATCACCTGTTGTATCTCCGATATTTACAACTTTTGCTGTGTAATCGCCTCCGTTAGTATTTTCCGGAGTTGTTACATAGAATCTTGGTAACTTGATAGTTACCTTTCTAACGTCATTTACGCTCATTGTTGCGGCACTTGGCTTAATTTCAGCCACATCACCTGCAACGATTGCCGGTTCGTAAATGATTGAGTTAGTCATATCGCTCGGTCTGCCAAGAGCTAACTGACCAATATCGTTGATACCAAAGCCATAAACCATACCGTTCTTAGGATCGCTTGTATCAACCATACTTCTTGAGACGATTGTGAATGCACCGCCTGTAGATACTGCCAATGCTTGTAGGTTTTCTCTTGTACCTGTTGATGCATTTTCAACCGTTACATATGTAGGTTTTTCTACATCTTCCGTACCGTTACCTGTCTTAGGATCACCAAGACCAAGTCTACCGTCTGCACCGTCGCCCCATACTGCAACATTCTGATCGCCAAGGATAGCAACATTATGAGTTGCACCTACTTCAAGGCTAACAATATAGTCACTGCCTGTAAGATTTGATTTATCTACAAGTCCAGGAGCTGCTATTGTTGTTCCTTCAATAGATTCTGCCTCTCGTCCAAGTTGCTTTTGGTTGTTTTCACCCCATGTAATAACATTACCGTCATTTAGTAATGCCGCTGAATGGTTAAGACCTGTATAAATACGAACTACATCATTACTGTAATCAGTGTTACCGACTTTAAGTTTAACTTCTGTCGGTTCTCTGTAGATCTTTGTATTTATACTGTTAACATCAATCTGACCGCTGTCGTTGCTGCCCCATGCCCATACGCTACCGTCGTAACGAATTGCATAAACTGTTTGACCGCCTGAACCACGGCTGATGTCAACAACCTTATTAAGGCTCTTAACGATTACAGGAGTTGATGAGTATGACTGTGACGAGTTAGAGTCATTACCAATCTGACCATAGTCATTCCATCCCCAAGCATATACTATACCACTTCTTGAAAGTGCTACTGTATGATATGTTCCGACCGATACCTTAACTATATCGGTTAACTCAACTGTTTTACCGTTTGAATCTGTCAATGATACACGTTCAGGTGACATAACCATATCACGAACTGAAGGATCATAACCAAGTCCAAGTTGTCCTCTGTTATTTAGACCCCATGTGTATACATTGCCCTTATCTGTCAAAGCTACTGAATGATACTCACCGGCATAAACCTTAACAACGTTTTCACCTGTGCTTATAAGCGTACCGTCTGAGCTTTCTTCAACTTTTCTTAGATCATCAAAGAATGTTAATCTCTGAGGAACATTTTGAATTACGTTATCTACCGTTCCGATACCAAGCTGTCCGTATGTGTTGCTACCGAATGCCCATACGCTGCCATCCTGCTTAAGCACTATTGTATGTGCTCTGCCTGATGCAGTCATAGGTGCTACGATTGATGGATTTTCGTCTGTTCCTTGCTCGATATTTGTTACAAAGTATACAAGCTTTTCACTTCCGGCACTTGTGCCGTTTGAATTCTTGATTGTTCTTGTTACAACTATCTGTGTAAGACCCGTAACAGACTTACCTGAAACATAAACATCTCCGTTTTCATCAATTCTTGCATCGGCAATATCACCATTAATGCTTACAGCTGTTGTATCAACTGAATCGTTATAATCTAACAATAGATTAAACTTAGATACATCAGGAACATTAAGTTTAACTTCATCGCCGTCTGAAACAACTGTTACTTCGTTGTCTCCGGCAACAAGTCTTGATTCACCTATCATAACAGGAGTATCACTGCGTGTTTCGATTGTATCCAATCCAAATTCTGTACCATTGCCTTGTGTATAATCACCGAAACCATATACAACACCGTTTCTGTCGGCAAATGTACTGAACTTATTACCAGCCGATATGCTCATTGCATAAACATTGCTTAGGAACATTTCGTTTGCTGTAGGCTTGCTTATATATTGAATTGTACCATCGTTCATACCACCAAGACCAAGTTGTCCTAATGAGTTATCACCAAATACATAAAGCGTACCTGTTTGATTTGTTACCATAGAATGATTATATCCGGCCGATATATCAAATATTCCGCTTGCTTCAACTGTTTGAATCGCCGTTGTTTCCAACAAGTTTCCGTTACCAAGTTGTCCATAACTGTTATCACCGAATGATGCGGCATTTGTAGTATAGTACAATGCCAAGCTATGGTTAGTTCCTGCTGATACAGCTACTACTGATGCACCAAGGAATGAAGGAACCTTTGTAGGAATTCTCAAATCTCCTGACAAGTTGTAAATACCAAGTTTATTATGTTTATAATTACCTGTAGCATAAACTGTTCCGTTCATCTGCAAGAATAGTGTATGATCTTCGCCTACTGAAATTTGTCTTACATTAGCAATCGCAAGTTTCTTCGGTGTTGCAACTTCTGTTTCATCACCAAGACCAAGTTGTCCGTGTGTATTATCACCCCAAGCATATACGTTACCCTTATTTGTAAGAGCCATACTGAATCCGTTGCCTGCGGCTATTGAAACAAATTTTTCTCCTACTCCAAGGTCAACATTTACTCTTGTGAAGATATGTGATTCACCGTCAGCAGTTGTTATACCAAGCTGACCGCGGTCATTATTACCAGCTGCCCATACAACGCCATTCTTATCAAGAAGAAGTGTATGATCATATCCTGCGTCAGCATCAACGTAAATCTTTGATGTTGTAAATGCCGCTACCGGTTTATCACTTGTATCTGTGTTGCCTGTACCAAGTTGTCCGTGTGTGTTAACACCGAATCCCCATACACTGCCGTCGTAACGTACAGTTATTGTATGGTTTGTTCCTGCCTGTACTTTTGGTTGGAAGTCATAATCAGCATCTTGCGGAAGAACTACAATCTTAGCAAATGATGTCTTATTCAAGCTTTCGCTTTCTGTTACTTTGACATATGCAATTCCTTCTTTAAGTGCCTCAATACTCTTTCCGTTTTCAGGAACTGACAGAACAGCGTCATCGACTACCATTCCGTTATTTTGAACATCATATTTGAAGTTATAATCAGTATTTGCACCTACTTTAGCGGTATAAACGTTGAATGCCTCAAATGATGCCTGTAAGTCTGCCATTTCACCCTTCTTGACATAGATTGTACCGTAGCCTGAAGAGATAATGTTACCGTCTTCGTCTACCTTATTAATTTCAATCTGACTGTCACCGCAGATAACAAACTTACTGCTGTTTTGTGTTTCGCCGTTTGCAAGCTGACCAAGATCATTTTCACCTTCGCCCCAAACTCTACCATCTGAATCAATCAAGTATACTTGATTATATCCGGCTGAAATTACATCAATGTTTGAAGGAGCTGAATCTATGATTGTTGCAACTGACATACGTTCATTTGTTGCCGGGTCTTTGCCAAGCTGTCCTGAACTGTTGTCGCCCCAACCGTATACTGTTGATTTGCTTGTCTTATCGGCTAATGTTTCCGTCTTAACTGCGTATGAAGAATATTGACCTGCCGCAATATCCGATACATCTACTAAGTATTCGTTTTCACTTATCTTAACTTGTACCGCATTGCTTGCCGCATTTTTACTGTTACCGATTTGACCGTATGTATTATCGCCATATGCCCAAACTCTGCTGTCTTCATCAAGAATAAGCAAATGATCTCTACCTGCCGCTATCTTAACAGCCGATATATCACTGTTATTCTTCTTTATTGAAACCTTCTGCGGACTTCCTGATTCATCAATCTTCCATACCATACCGCCAGCTGTACGAGCGTACATTCCGCTGATTTGTGCAACGCCTGTAAGGTTTGGAATTTGAGCAATCTTTCTTGAGTTGTATACGAACATCTCACCAAATCCATATACAAATCCGTCATTTGTAAGAACAAGAACACTGTTATCTGTTACTGATACACTCTTGACATTTGTCATAACTTTTCCATTAGGACCTGTTACGGCAACAGGAATTACTGACTTAGCCGCCGTTGTTCCGCCGCCAAGCTGACCGAATGTATTATCGCCCCATGCGTAAAGCTTGCTTTCTTCACTACCGTCTGCATTCTTCTTATATGTTACCGCATAAGCTGAATTCTTACCGGCTGCAATGTACATTACGTCTTCGACAATAGATACCATACCGATTGTATCTGCTGTACTTCTGCCAAGTTGATCTGATGAGTTGTCACCCCATGTCCATACACTGCCGTTCGCTTTTAAAACAACTGTGAATCCTTCACCGGCTGCAACCATCGGTGTATACTTATCATCTTCACTGCCACCTGAAACCGTTACAACAACGTAAGCTGAAACTCCACCGCTTGTAACCTTTAGGTTAGCCTTACCAGCTTTAACACCTGTCATTGTTTGAGGTGTTGATTCTGATACTGTAAGTATATCCTTATTCAATGATGTGTATGTTACATTTGTTGAGCCCGTACCTGTTAGACCTAACAAGTTAAATGCGTCTGTTGCACTGATTGTTAGCAATGGGTTGATTTCAACTGTATCACCCTTTCTGATAGTAAGTTCAGAAGGAGTTACATTAATTTCACCCTTACCTACAAGTACCGGTACTGATGTATTATCAACATCAAGGTTACCAAGTTGTCCATTATTGTTTAGACCGTATGTCCACATATATCCTGTTGACTGAAGTGTTGATGTAGCACCGTATCCGGCATCTATTGCAATTATTGAGAAATCGTCTGCATCATCTGTATAAACAGTCTTAACAGGTAGTGATACTTTACCGCCGACATCTGTTCTGCCGATCTGACCAAACTCATTGCTACCCCATGTATAAACAACGCCCTTATTATCGCTTGCATCGTTCTTTTCGATTGCAAGTGCAACGCTGTGTTTATCACCGGCTGATACGCTTATAACATTTTCAAGTAGTTGAGTCTTATCACTGTCAAGGTAAACAAATTCAGGATTATTCATATTACCGTTGTCAGATTGACCGTTACCAAGTTGTCCGTATGAACCGGCACCCCATGCAAGTACATAACCTTCTGCATTAAGTGCAAGTGTATGATCATCAGCTGACTTAGATGAAATATCAACAATGTTATTTACAGAATTGTTTTCACCCTTGAATATCTTAAATTCAGGACTTGTAGGGTCTGTAGGTAGTTCCCAAACAGTACCGCTTGTCTTTAATACATATCCGCCGCTTATCTTACTTACCTTTTTAACAATACTCATTTGTGTCGGTTTTGCACCATAGCCGTCACCGGTATATTCTCCGGTGTCAATATCTATTGCCGCATTACCGAATGCAAATGTATTTCTGTTAATTCCCAAAGGTACTGTAACTCTTGAACCATCATTCTTCTTAGCTATTGTAATATTTGATGTTCCTTCTGTTACGATAAAGCTACTGTATTCACCGGCAAATATATCTGCGATTTCGATATTCTTTAGATAATTTATGCCGTCAAATACACCTGCCTTAACAGGCTTTGTCGAATATGTTGTTGTCTTGTCTACACCAAGTTGTCCGTATGTATTGTCACCCCATGTCCATATGTTTCCGTCTGAATCAAGTGCGACTACATGAGCTTTTCCTACTGCAATCTTTGTTATATACGCATTTGATGCAAGACCGCTGAATGTTACTTGTGTAGGAATGATATTTCTATCAGAAGTACGTCCGCCTTGTCCAAGCTGACCTTCTGTATTCTTACCCCATGTCCATACTGTACCGTCAGCTTTCAATGCAACTGTGAATTCATCGCCGCTACCCATATGAGGTGCAGTTCTGTAGTCATCAGCGTGACCAAGCACAGTAACATTAGCTACTGCCGACTTATTATTTTCCGGATTATCTTCGTCAATGTATCTAACTATAATCTTTGTTTCACCGTAATGAGCCGGTGTAATCTTTGTATAGCTGATGTCATAATCAGAAAGATCTCCGTCAACCTTTTGAGCAGATGCTATATTATCATTGAATGACTCGAATACAAGTTTCTTTGTCTTTTCAAAGTCAATCTGTCTGCCCAAACTGAATGAACGCATATATGCCGCAGGAACTGTAATTGTATTTACAAAGTCGCCGTTTGCATCTTGTTCATCATCAAGAACTATATCGTAATTTCCAAGAGCGATGTATTCTTCATCAACAATGCCAGGGTATTCACTTGCATCTCTTGTGAAATTACCAAGCTGACCGCTGTCGTTCTGACCCCATGTATAAACCAATCCGTCATCAAGGAATGCGGCTGAGTGCATACCGCCAGAACCGACACCGATTATTGCTCTGTTTGCAGGAGTTGTTCCGTCTTCTTCATAATACAAGTTTGGAACAAGATATGCTGCATTTAGATTAGTTATACCGCCGACTCCAAGTTCACCGTATTCATTGCTACCCCATGCAAAAGCATTATGCTTTCTGTCAATAGCCATGATATGAGTCTTACTCTGACCGTCTTCTGTTTCATAATAGCCGATTGATACATTAGCTATATTATGTAGGTAAATACTTGGTTCACCTGTGTCTTCATCAGCTACGTTAAACTGACTGTCATCAGGATTCATTGTAACTTCTACCGGTACATTTGAATAATATGTCGACGTTTGACCCAAGATAACACCAGGATTAATGCTTGGATCTGCATATGGCATAAAGCTTCCTGTACCAAGTTGTGAAGATGATGCGTCACCCCATGTATAAACTCTTCTGTTTCTGTCATATACATATTCCGGAGTTCCGTCAGGATTTGTGTTACCTGTGTAATGGTACTTCGTTGAAATTGCAACGAAGTTATAACCCTTACCTACGATTCTTGTAACATTGTTTAATTCTTCCTGATTTTCAGATGCTTCATCTTCTTTTCTGATTGTCGTTACTTTTTCAAGCTGAGTATTGTATTCAACACTCTTGCTTATACCTGTACCAAGTTCACCGTGGCTGTTTCCGCCGACTGTGTAAACTGTACCGTTTGCAATAAGGACAGCTGTTGCTTCTTTACTTGCCGCTGACATTACAACACCGCTTAGATTACTTTCACCGACGCCCTTCATCTTTTCAGGAACAAAATTTGTAGGATCGTTATCTTCAGTCACTGTCTTTCTGCCAAGCTGACCCTTATTATTTCTACCCCATGTATAAACTTCACCTGTTGCCGTTACGGCTACAGTATGATATGCACCGGCAGAAACGTCTATAATCTGTGATGCAAAGTTTTCATCAAGTTCTACAAGGATAGGTCTGTTTGTATTCTTTATAAGTATAGGGTTAACACCTAACTGACCGTATGTATTGTCACCCCAAGCATATACTTTACCGCTTTGACCGATAATTATAGCATGGTTTTCACCAACCGCAACGCTTAGAATATTTTCCATAGGTGTTGCAATTTCTTGTGCCGCATCGTTAACACTTGCGTAATATGAATCGATCTGTACCGGAATTGTAAGCATACTTTGCTTACTTCCTGTACCTGTCATGCCGTTTTCATTATTACCCCATGCCCACAATGTACCATCTTTCTTAAGGGCAACTGTGAAGTCTTTACCAAGCTGAATCTGTGCATACGTTACATCTTCAGTTACGATAATACGGCTGAATACTGTTTGCTGAGTAATTGTGTTTGTAGCAACTACTCTTGTTTCACCTTCTGTAACACCGATTACATTTGCTGTCTTAGGTTGCTGACTGTCAACAGTAACCTTTGCAATCGAGTCATCCAATACCTTCCATTCAAATGTACCTACACTTGAAGCAAGATCTGTATAAACTGAGAACATATCTGCGCCTGTAATCGTAATTGTTGTTTTACCGTCAACTGCCAACGTTGCTGTAGGAGGCATAATAGACATCTTTGCATTACCTGCAACCACCGGAACAACAGAAGTTTCCTGACTCTTATCGCCAAGTTGGAATCTATTGTTATAACCCCATGTATATACAACACCGTCACGAGAGATTGACGCAATGTGTTCACCGTTTATGATTGATGAAACTTGAACGATTGTATCAAGTCTATCACTTGATGTATCATCCTTATAAACAAGTCTTGCCTTATATTGATTAGCATTCTTAGTCTTATTTCCAAGTACACCTGTTTCAATTCCACCGTATACATTTGTACCCCACATATAAACGTTACTGCTATTTGTAACAGCACCACTGAAGTGGTCACCGGCGAATACGCTGTATACGCCACTCATAGGCTCAGCTACATCTCTTGTTAGCAAGTTGCCTGATTCGTCAACATATGTTTCAGACTTCCAAGCCTGAACTCTTGCAATGCTCTTATCAGTTGGGAATACAACTGTTTTCTTAACTTCGTTTCCAAGAGCATCTTCTGTTACAGTCGTTCCGTTTTCATCAGAGAATGTACCGTTTGTATATGCTACACCGTTTCCAAGAACACCGTTCTTATTATTACCATAAGCATATACTTCGTTTGCAAAGTCTGATGTATCGTTGCCTTCTGCATCAGTAGATTTCTTGTATTGATACAAGTTCAATATTGCATGTTCAGGACCTAATGCACCGTTTACAACACCTGTAAGTGCCTTCATATCTGTATCAAGTACAGGAAGAGGTATTGTTCTGTTATAACCGTTATTTGCATTACCTTTGCTCCAAACTTCACCGTTTCCAAGAACACCTGTTTCGTTGCTACCTGTAATATAAACTGTACCGTCACGATTTATAATCGCAATATTCTTTTCACCGATTACTACATCAACAGCATCGTCAATACCATACATTCTATACGGTATATTCTTATTTGAGCTTGCTGAACTTTCTGTTATAGCATCATGTCCGATACCAAGTTGACCGTATCTGTTGCTACCCCATACATATACAGTGCCTTCTTCTGTGATTGCCGCCGCTGTTGAACCGGATGCAAAGACTTTAACTACCTTACCTGTATTTTCACCGCCAAGATATGTATTTCCCATTGCTCCGTTTGAAGGAGTCGGTGCAACGTCATATACCTTTCTCGGTGAATATACGCTTGTTCCCGATGATAGCTTTCTACCAAGCTGTCCTACACCGGCGTCATTTCTACCCCATGACCATACGTTTCCGTCTTTGTCAACTGCAAGTGAGAAGTTATCACCTGCCGCAACAGAAACTATATTTTCCATAGGTTTACCGTTTACAAGAACTTCTGTAGGTTCGTTAATTGTCTTTTTAGTTGTATTAAATCCTGCTTGTCCTCTTGAGTTATCGCCCCATGTATATACATGACCGTTACTTGCAAGAGCAAGAGTAAATTGATTTCCTGTCACAACCATTGGTTGAACTGATGTTGTTACATCAGTAACATTAGGAAGTACATTTACATCGAACAATGAGTATTTTCCTGAATTTTCTTCGTATACAACCATTCTTGCAGAACCGACTGACTTATAAGTAATGTTACCGTCATTATCTATCTCCGCAACGTCAGGATTTGTTGATGTTGCTTTGAAGTTTGTATTTGTAACACGCTTGTCGAATACATTAAACTTATTCATTGTAAGATATACTCGACCAGGAGCCGCTCCGGCATTTGCAAGTACAGCATTATTGCTGTCCACGCCGTCTACTTTGATAATTCCCGAATATACTTCAACAGGATACAATTCATTATCAAGAATTGCATCACCTAATTGTCCACGTTCATTATTACCTACTGTTCTGATTGAACCGTCCTGCATAATGAATGCTGACATACCGCCGTTGCTGCTTACCGCAGCCGCCAATACGCCGGTAAAGTCTGTGCCGTCTGTAATCTTAGCCGCAACAATTTCATTTACACTATTATTGTTTCCGACTGCAAGTTTACCGTTTGTATTGTCACCGATTACATTTACTGTACCTGTACCCTTCTGTACCATCATTGATGCGTTGCCGCTTGTTATATCAATAGTTTGGCTCATATCAGTATTCTTTACAGGAGTGCTTATAGGTAGAGTATTTGTAGTGATACCTGTCTGATAATTGTCATTATTACCCCATACATAATATTCGTATGAGTTATTTGTTGTATTTTCTGTAAGGGCAGCTGCGTTACCGTTACCGGCTGCAACTTCAAGCACACGGATATTTTCAAGTCCGCCACCGCTTACTATTGCCTGTCCTGTAACGCTGTCTATCACACCTTCGCCCATTTCTGAGTTTTCGTTACTACCCCATGCAAGAACTTTACCAAGTTCCTGAACACCATAGCTTGTTGTAAATTCATCTCCTTTACCTGCAGCTATTGATGTCATTCTTGATACAGGAACATAAACAGGTGTTGAAACGATTTCGTTATCAGAATTTTCTACTTGCTTAAACTTATTTGAACCCCATGCAAATACGTCACCGTTTGATGATAATGCCATTGCATAACTGTTGCCTACGCTTCCGCCGGCACTTATGTCTTGCATTACTACATTATAATCAGTGAAGTATGCAACCATTTGAGGTGATGGAACAAGTGTTTCCTTGTTTGATACCTCTGATGGATTCTTTTCGTCTATAAAGTCAGAAGTATCTGTACCGTTACCAATCTGACCGTTATTGTTTCTGCCCCATGTATACAAGTTACCGTCAACGTCTATAGCCATTGCGAAGTCAGGACCTGCGGCAATCTTTGTGAACTTAACAGGAACTTCTCTTGATGTAACAACGTCTTCGCCGTCTGCACCTGTTGTTATTTCAGTTACAGTCTTTGTTACATTAAGTTTCTGTGGTTTCATATCGATACTGCCGACACGACCTAATCCAAGACCAAGTTGACCATAAGTATTATCGCCCCACGCGTACAAATCACCGTTTGCACGAAGTGCAAGGATAAAGTTATCTCCGGCTGAAATCTGCGGATAAGCAATATATTCTTCATCTGCATTTTCTGCCTTAACTTCTGTATCGTCAGGAAGAGATATAATATGTACATACATTCTCTTTTCGGCATTATCATCGCCTCTTGCAGAGATTTCTACATATGTCTTTCCTGTGCTTTCTGCACTTACCTGACCATATCCATCTACTGATGCTATGTCACTGTCAAGGACTCTGTATGTTGTGCTGACATTTACAGGCTGTTCATCTTCATATAGATTAAAGCCTTGATGTGCTGTCATACCTATACGTTTTGATTCTTGATTCTTCTTAACAAGTATTTCGTTTGAATCAAGAGTTATAATCAAGTCAGAGCCAACCATTGATGCTGTTGTAAAGTCTGATGTTACATCTTGATTTGCAATCTGACCCTTGTCATTCTTACCGAATGCCCATACATAACCGTCACTGTCAGCATAAGCTGAATGTACGCCACCAACAGATGATGTCATACTAAGTACATTTGATGCGATTTGTCCGTCTGTTCTTACAACATTGGATTTACCCGATAGAGTATAAACATCACTTGACAATCCGCCTACACCAAGCTGACCGCTTGAAGCAAGTCCGCCCATAATAGGTGTTCCGTTTGAATCCACGATATACAAGCTTTTGCCACCGCCGATAAGCACTGCATTTGAAATTTCTGCAAGCTTTGTCGGTTTAGTAACGTCAAGTTTCATTTCGCCGAATTCACCATTCTTATTTGCACCCCATACCCAAACACTACCTGTTACGTCTGTATCAACAGTTATGTCTTGTGCAAGAGCATATGTAATTGCCATTACATTTTCGCTACCGGCTGCAATCGCCATTACACGATTTTCCATTTCAGCAGTTCCGGCTCTGAAATCAACGTTATCTGTGTTTTCACCTGTACCGTACTCATATCTTGTACCTTTACCTTGTGAATATACAGAACCGTCAAATTTAAGCATATGAGATGTTGCACTGTTTCCGATTGCAACTTGTGCAACTGAATCAGTTACTCTTATCGGTGCTTGATAGTTATTGACGCCGCTTTCCATACTTATTTGATTATAAGCATTATTACCACTGCCGTATACAACGCCGCCGTCCTCTACAAACAATGCAAACATTGCATCATTTGTAAGTCCGCCGATTGCTATATCGACAATGTTTGACATATAGCCGGCTTGGGACAATGCGTCATCACCATAAGACGGTTGTTCACCAATCTTAACACGTTCAGGTGTACTTACCTTAACTGACGTACTGTCTATACCCAGCTGACCGCTATCATTTCTGCCCCATGCCCATACATGACCTGTTGTATCTATAGCAAGAGCACTGTCGCCTGCAGCTGCAATCTTAACTATTCTTACGTTATCGCCGTTTTCATCTTTTATGCTTACCTGTTGAGGGTAAATTGCTGTACCGAAGATTTGTCCGCTACCAAGCTGACCATACTCGTTACCGCCCCATGCCCAAACAGTTCCGTTTGGTTTTAGTGCGTACGTTGTATTTGTACCGGATACAACCTGTGGATAAGCAACACTATCCATATAGCTGTCAGTATCCGATCCGCCGATTCTTGAATCTTTCGGACGAACTTCTACCTTAAATGTACCAACTGTCAATGAATCATCGGCAAGTGATACGATTACATATGTTGTTCCTTCCTTCTTACCTGTAAGCTTACCTGTTGAAGAATCTACCTCAACGATGTCACTGCTACCATCCCATGTCTGCCACTTCAATTCAACTTCTTCTGTTGAAGTACCTTCTGCACCGCTCAACAAGTTGAATGAAGATATTGTAGGACGTTTTGGTTCTTCTACGTCATCAACTCTTAGTGAATATGTATACTTATCAAACAAGAAGTATGCAGTTCCGACACGAGCCGGTTCATATCTGTCAACCGTTGTTCCGTCACCGATTATTCCGTTTTCATTAATACCATATGCCCATACGGCACCATTATCTGTTGTAATTACAGATATATCACTGTTTGTTCTGCCGTTTGATACAAGAATTACATTCTTAACGTATCCGCTAACGTCTGTCTTTCCTGCAAGAACTCTGCCTACCGGAAGAATTTCGTTATCATGTTCTGTGCCACGTCCAAGCATAGCTCCATACATACCTGCTGACCACAAGTTTTCACTGCTGTAAGAACCATCATCGTTCTGACCGCCGTTTGCATAGATTACCTGAACATACTCAGATATATCACCGCTAAGTGGGAATGCACCTCTTTGAGCCCATTCAAAGTTGTATGCTCTTACCGGTGTCTTTTCTACTGTCAAATACTCAGGACTGTCGCTACCATATCCAAGTTGACCTTGTCTTAGGTCACCCCACATAGCTACACCGCCGTCCATAAGTATAGCCATAATATTATTTGTACCGCCAAATGCAGCTATTGCTTTTTCAGGAAGTGATGCACGGCTTGGTGATGTCGAAATATTTTCGCCTATACCGTAAATGCCGTTTGAATTATCACCCCATGTAATAATCTGACCGTCAGCCTTTAAGACGTGCATTGTATCTCCGAGTTTATCAGGGATAAGCTTTCTTGCACTCTTAAGAATTGTATTTCTGGTTGTGATATTTCTCGGAAGAGTCATCTTCGCATTATATGTATCCTGCGGTGAAACAACTCCCTTATAGTTATAACCCCAACCAAAGATATTGCCGTCTGCATCGATTGCATATGAATACTGCTTTGTACCCTCTTTTGAATCAGAGCCTGTACCTGCAGCCGCAATATCAATAATTCTTGAGCCGTAAATCGATTCAGTAACTGTACCTTCGGCACTGTCACCAAGATAATAAGATCTTGTCGTTCCATAAACTCTTACTGCGTACTTCTGTACATTGAATTCAGTTTGTGAACCGTTGCCAAGAGCACCCTTAACACCTGTACCCCATGCATATACATGACCATCACTTGTAAGAGCCAAGCTGTGATTTCCGCCTGTTGCTATCTTGATTACATTTGTCAATGCACTCGGACTTGCTGTAGCATTTTCACGTTTCAGTACCTGTACAGGAATTGTAGTATATGAAGACTTGCTACCGTTACCTGATTGACCGTATGAGTTATTACCCCACGACCAAACTGTTCCGTCTGAACGAAGTGCAATAGTGTGGTTTTCACCTACTGCAATCATCGGCATAACGTTACTTCTGTCATTACCTGCCGGAATAACATTAAGTTTAATTGTACCTGTATTGCCTCTTGAATCCTTTGCAACAAGATATGTTACGCCAGTCTTTTGCTTAATATACAATTTACCTGTTGTGTTATTTCCGCCGTTTGGATTAGCCTCAAACTCTGCCACTTCAGTATTTAGTGACTCGAATGTCAATCCTGTCGGTTTATAAGCAGACTCACCGAATAGTGTAAAGCCTATAACGCCTACTACATTGTCAAGATCAATCTGGATTACATCGTTTTGTCTTACTGCTGTTTCAAGAGTACCATTATCACGCATAATAGTATCATAGAACATATGAATTGGTATGTCTGATATATCATTTCGTGTCAATGTTGCCTCTGCAAAATCAATATAAGCTCCGCCGCCGTCTATAAGTACAGCCGCCGGATATTCACGATTATCCTGTGTACCGTCACCAATCTGACCTCTTGTGTTATCACCCCAAGCATAGATTTTACCTATACTATCGAAGATAACGCCATTCGCACCGTTTGCTGCCGCCGCAATAGATTTTGCACCGTTGAACGGTTCATAATGGTGATCCGGATCACTGTCACCTGCGTGCAATAATACAACTGCATTATCTTTTACGTCAGGATAATATGCGTTTCCGTCTGCATCATTTACTGTATCTATACCAAGTTGACCACCGTTCTTGTCGTCAATTTGGTTATTACCACGAACTCTTGAATGTCCGTTTATATAAGTTACGAATGCACTTTCACCGGCTGTTACACCGTTCGGAGTCCAATCTTCACCTTCAACAGTTTCATTATATACATCTGAAAGAGTTGGATTTTCAACAACAGTTTCATATGTATTATCGTCTTTTAGATACATACCAAGTTGGTTATGGTTATTACTGCCCCATGCCCATACATGGCTTGTTTCTGACAATGCAAGTACACTGTTTGTTGACGCAGACATTGTAACTGCTTTTTCAGCTATATCTGCATATGCTATACCGTTACCGTAGTAATCGCCGTCACCAAACTTATACGATGTATTTTCGCCCCATGCGATTATGTCACCGTTTCTTGTAAGTGCATAACTTGTATTATTGTCAGCATATACTGCCGCAATTTCCAAAGAACTCTTAATATGTAGTTTTTGCGGTGTCAAAGCTGTTTCTGTTAATTCAGGAATTACCTGATGGTTGCTTCCGTCACCGAACGCATATATATCGCCTGTGTTTGTAAGCAATAATGTATGATTCAAGCCAACTGCAATGTCTACTACGTTATCAATTCCTTCTACTCTTACAGGAGAAATCGAGTTATCCTTTGTACTGTTTCCAAGTTGACCGTTATCATTTCTACCCCAAGCATATACTTCACCGTTTATTGTAACGGCTACCATAAATCCGTCACCTACAACGACCTTCTTAACGTTACCATTTATTGCAACTGTCGGTGTTGTTGAATATGGTGTTGCGTCGCTTGTAAGTCCTATACCAAGTTGACCGTATGTATTGTCACCCCATGTATATAGTACACCGCCGTCTGTAACGGCTGCCATTGTCTTACCGCCTACAGCTACATATGGGTAAACTTTACTGTCATCTCTTATAACTGTTTCGCCTTGTTCAAACTGAACATCCATTGGCATAACGTTAATCTTGATAATTCCTGTTGCGCCTGTTTCATTACCCTTTACAACAATATATGTTGTTCCAAGAGCTATTGCACTTGTTTGATCTGCCGGTGTAACTACACCATCATTTGAAACAATTGCTACACTTTCGTCAAGTGACTTGAATGTATAACCGTTATCTCTAACCTTAAACGAACCTGTTATCAAGTTAAAGCTTGGATCTCTTTCAACGAATATTTCATTCATATCTATTGAAAGGATTTCACTTCTAAGAATATTTACCTCGTAAGGCATTGGATCATCGTCTGTGTACTGCTTTGTAATATCAGTATAATCACCGTTTGCGTCACGTCTGATTATTGCTCCGCTATTCATCATAACAGTATCAGCACTTCTGCCTATACCAACAAGGACAGGAATATCCTTATCAACAGCTGTACCGTCGCCAAGTTGACCGTTTGCATTATTACCGATAGAGTAAACGTCACCGTTACTTCTTAGTATTGCAGATGTGTTATCACCCGACGCAATCATAATTGTATCTGTAACAACACTGTTATTATCAAGGTCATCAAGCAACTCTACTGCCATCTTATTTGTTTGAATACCACTTGCTGAAGTGATTGTATTCAAATTTTTACCCCATGTAACAACGTTCTTTTCTGAACGTGTCAATGCGTTCATATGTTCTTTTCCGACAGAGATTTGTCTGATGTCTGTTAGAAGTACACCGATATGATTTTCCTTGTCGTACTCATACATAACCTGAGCCGGAACAGCTACTACATCAGCTGTACTGTTATTACCTACCTGGCTGTAACTGTTATCGCCCCATGCCCATGGAGTACCGTCTGTCTTAATTGCCGCAGAATTATTATATCCTGCATAAATCTTTTCAACATCTTGAATATCAACTGCTACCGGAATAGTTCTTGTTGTTGCGCTTGTCTTAGTTCCGTCAGCCTCAAGAACATCTTCGTATGTTCCTTCACCCAACTGACCTCTGCTGTTATCGCCCCATGCCCATACACTGCCATTCTTATCAAGAGCAAGCATATGGTGTGCACCTGCCGCGATAGATACGATATTTTCAAGATACATTGTTGTACTCTTGCTCTTACCCGCAAGAACTCTTTGAGGATATTTCTGAATATCATCTGTCTTACTTATTCCAAGCAAGCCCGATGCATTATTACCGAACATCCATACACGACCCTTGTTATCAAGAGCTGCTGTAAAGTCGTCGCCGGCTGTTATATCAACAATGTCTGTCAAATATTGTGCATCTTCTGTTTCAGAAGTTGATGCGCCTGTTACTACTGCAACCGGAATTAGGCTATCTGATGTATTGCCTGTACCAAGCTGACCGTCTGCACCATGACCCCATGTGTAAACCTTACCGTCTGATGTAAGTGCTACACTGTGGTACTTACCTTGTGCAACCTTAACTATTCCGTCAAGGTATCCGTCACTTATAGGGTTACGAACTTGAACCGGCATTGAAGAAAAAGTTACTGAGTTATTACCAAGTTGTCCGTATGTATTATCTCCCCATGTCCAAACTGTTCCGTCTGACATCAATGCTATTGAATTAAAGCTGTTCGACGCAACCATCGGTGCGGCTAATATATCTTTACCGAATTCCTCATCGTCACGCTTTGTCGCTCTGAATTCCAATTCAAATGTTTGTGCGATATTTCTTGTTCTGTCTTGAACAATAAGTGTTGTAACGGCATACTTGCTGTCAATAGCTTTTTGTGTAGGTGTAACAATCCAGTTATCGTCTACACTGAACAAGCTTGTATCAGCAGGTATCATATAGATGTCTTCTACCTTAAACTCATCATTACCTGTTTCAGAATCAGTATTTAGATAGAATCTCATTTCATCATATACTGCATTCTTATCAAGAACAAATTGCTGAATGTTGCCTGACGCATCATTTGTCAATGTAATTGTTCTCGGTACATAGTTTTCAGTATCATAATCTACACTTTCAAAGCTTTGTAGGCTAATATCATCGCCGGCAGAATATACTTCGTTCATTTCAACAATATCGCTTTCTTCAAGCATGCTGAACATTGCAAATTCTGCTGATGTTACGATTGAACCTGCCTGTGTATTAGTAACAATACCTGCTTTTCTTATTGTTAACTTAGAGTTTGCACCGACTGCAACCGGAACAAGTTGTTCATCGAACGTACTGTTACCGATTTGTCCTGAGTCGTTTTTACCCCAAGCATACATATTTCCGCTTGTTGTTTGAACAACTGTATATCCGTCACCTGCTGAAACTGCCTTTGCATTGTTAATATCACTCTGCATTACAGGATATAGTCTTTCAAAGTGAGTTGCGTCACCTATCTGACCATTATCATTATTACCCCAGCTATAAACGTGACCGTCTTTGCTTATTGCTACAGCTGTCTTCGGTGATGCGGCTATTGCATAAATACCTTCAAGAGTACCGTCACCTGTTACTCCGGCTACGGCTACAGCTGATTTCTGTATACCGCCCTTTGTACCGTTGCCCATTACTCCGTATGTATTATCACCCCATGCGTAAACTATTCCGTCTGCCGTTAATGCAAGTGAATAGTTATCGGCTGCGGCAACTGCAACTGCATTTGTAATGCTTTCACCGTTTGATTTCTTAACAGCTTGTAATACTGCGCTTGATGAACCACTTGTGTTCTGACCAAGCTGACCGTATGTATTATCACCCCAAGCATAAACTGTACCTTGAGTAGCAGTTTCTGCCTCAGATGCAGGAATAACTATACCAACTGAATGATTCTTACCAGATGCTACTTCAAGGAAGTTCAAGTCACCCTTATCTCTTGTTACAAGGTGAGCCTCCTTAGCATAATTTTCAGTTGACGGTGAAGTCATAGGCTTACCGTTATTTAGTATACTCTGCTGATAACCAAGCTGATTATGATCGTTCTTACCCCATGTATACGCTCTCTTTGTCAAAGCGTCAATGATAATTGTATGGCTTTCGCTCAATTCAACTGCCGAAACAAGAATTGTTTCATCAGCGTTTGGTGTAGCCGGATTATCCTTTAGGGCTTCGACAAGTGTCGGATATGCAACTATCTTTCCGTCAACACCAAGTTGTCCGTTATCATTATTACCCCATACATAAAGTAGACCGTCTTGATCTATTGCAGCTGAACTGTTTGCACCTGCTGCAACATATTTTATGTTTGTAAGCAACTTTGTATTGCTTTCATTTTGACCTATACGAACTTGACGAGGAACAAACTTATCTACATTTGATGTTCCGTATGTACCGTCACCAAGTTGTCCGTATGTATTGTCACCCCATGCCCAAACTGTTCCGTCTGCACGAAGTGCCAATGTATGTCCGTATCCCGATACAATCATCGGAACTGTAATCTCTGTATCTGCGCTTTGAGCAACTCTTACAGTGAATGAGTATGAACTTCCAAGAATCTTATCTGTTACTGTTATTACAGAACTATCAATTCTGCCCATACCTGTAACAACACCGTTTGAGTCAACTGTAACTGCTGACGGATTACTTGATGTAAATGTCAATCTGTCAGTAGTCATTTCATAGCCTACTCTGTCATATACAGATGAAGATTCAATATTTGCACTACCCCAAACTGAGTCACCTGCAATTTGAAGAATTTGATTGCTTGTAAGTTCAAGTGATGTCGGTAATGGGTTAGACATTGTATATGCTCTTGTAACTTCATCGTTTTCTTTAACCTGAGCATAAACAACATTCAAGTTCAATACCTTCATTTCATCATACGAAACAGGTTCATCTGATGAAATTTCTTTATCGTGAACTGAGCCTTTGCCCCATGCGTATGTTGTACCGTTTGCGTCTGAAACTGTAAATACATTTCCTACTGACGCAAGTCTTACAATATTCTGTAGCTTATGATCTGTATCGCCGGCGCTTTCACCTTCTGCTTTAAGTTCAGCAGACAAGTTACCGTTGCCCCAAGCATATACATGACCGTCCTCAGTCAAAGCTGCACCGCCTTTGCCTGTTGCGGCAATCTGTACAACTTTTTCTGTTATAGGAAGTAATGTAGGTGTAAGTTCACGTTGTGTCTTTATACCTATACCAAGTTGTCCGTTATCGTTATTACCCCAAGCATATACATCTCCATCGCTTGAAAGTGCGATTACATGACTTTCACCAACTGCAATTTGTGTAATAACTTTTCCACGAGGAATTGCTGTTGCTACCGGTGTTCTGTTATATGACTTAGCATATCCGTAACCGTTTTGACCTGATGTATTAACACCCCATGAATATACTGTACCGTCAGAAGTAAGAACTACAATAAATGAATTACCTACTGCTGCTTGAACAACCTTGTTTGTATCAAGGTTATTGCCCTTAACTTGTGCAGGTTCGGTTGTATCACCTGTTCTACCAAGCTGACCAAGTTTATTGTCACTTCCCCATGTATAAATGGTTCCGTCATTCTTGACCATAATTCTTGTACCGTCATCAGTATAAGGTGACGCAAATACGCCTGTTTCAGCTTGAGGTTTTCCGTTATCTCTTACTGCAACCTTAATATATGATACAAGATTTTCTGTTGTTTCAACAACTTTAATTACAGTTGTTCCGTAACGTCTTTCCTTTGTTGCATCGCTTAATGTAACAACGCCTGTTGTTTCATTTACAGACATAATAGAAGGATCTAATGAATAGAATCTTATATTTGCACTGTCTGCGATACTGATTTGTGAATCATTTGATACAAACAAGTTAAAGTCATTATCGGCTGCTGCCATTGTTATTGAATTATTGCTTATTGTAAGTGTATCGTCCGGTGTGATTGTTACGTTATAAGGAAGTGGATTATTGCTATCATATGTAACATTTGTACTTCCTGTAACGTACGCATTTGTTATTGTCAAACCGTTCTTATCACTTAGCTTAACTGTATTAGCAAGATTTACGTCTGCTCTTGTGCCTATACCAAGTTGTCCGTTGTCATTTTGACCCCAGCCGTATACGATACCGTTTGAGGCAACTGCAAATGATGTATTATATCCTGCACCTACACCCCACATATTTATCATATATTGGTTAGTCTGTGAGCTTGCACCTGAGTAAACCTTATTAGGTGTCTTATATTCATTTGCATTTGTGCTTAAACCAAGCTGACCTAATGTATTGTTCCCCCAAGCATATACATTGCCTTTTTCTGTGACAGCAACGATATGACTGTAACCCAATGCCATAGCTTGAATATTTTCTTCAATATTCAATGCAGTATCAGGTACTGACAATACATTTGTATCAGAGTTATTACCTAATTGATAATTTCCGTTTGCACCCCATAGATAAGCTTTACCGTCTGAAATTATAGCCGAGTAATCACCTCGAGCAACAATCTGATCGACTGTAGTTATTGAAGTTGGAATATTTATCTCTTTCGGTACACCATCGGTTGACGCACTGAATGTATCTGTGCCCTTACCAAGCTGACCGGAGTCATTTGCACCCCATGTATAAACCTTACCTCCAGCATAAACCATTGCATGGTTTGCTCCGGCTGTAATCATTGTTGCACCCGTGATGCTTTCTATCTTGCTCGGCGAATAGAAGTCGCTGTGAGCCATTGTATTTCCAAGACCCATCTGGCTGTAATCATTATTACCCCAAACATAAACGTCACCTGCACTTGTTAGTGCCATTGCGAAGTTATCGCCTGCCGAAATTCTGATTATGTATTCACCTACCGCCAAATCGAATGATACCTTTTGTGGAGTTGACTTATCATCAACAGAGCCGATACCAAGTTGACCTGACTCGTTTGCACCCCATGTATATACATTACCGTCATCAGTAAGTGCCATTGCAAATTCTTTACCGGCTGCAACTGATGAGATATTTGAAAGTGCGATTTGTTGCGGATTAATAACTTGTGCGTTATTACCACCCTTGCCGTTTCCAAGTTGTCCGTGAGTATTATTACCCCATGTCCATACACTGCCGTCTGCTTTCAATGCTACTGTAAAGCCACTGCCGCCTACTATTGTCGCAGACTTATCTGCTGAATATTCAGGCTTAATAACTATATTGAATGACTTTGTATATTGTGTCGGGTTATGTTTAACTGTAACCTTTGCAATACCGTAGCTTGTAACAGTCTTAGGTGAAATAACACCTGTAGCATTGTCGATTGTTAATAAATCACTGTCTGTCGAGATTGTTATATCGCTCGGACTTACTGTTGATCCTCCTGAACCGCCTGTGCTCATTGATGTATAAACATTAAATCTGCTTATTGATGTTATAACCTTTATTGTATTCAAATCTACCGCAACATTCTGAGTTGGGAATATTGAAATACTTTCCGGTACTGTTGTGTATGTATCACCTACAGGTGTACCTGTTACATTAATCTTTGTTATAACAAGTCCCTTTGAACCTTCTGCGCTACTTCCTATACATTGAGGAACTGACGCACTTGTTTCACCGTCTGCAAGAGCCGTACCAAGTTGACCTTGATCATTATGACCCCATGTATAGATTTCACCCAAATTTGTGAACAATACAGAGTGTTCATTTCCGGCTGATATACCGTTTGCACCGCTAAAGTCACTGCCATCTTCGTTTACAACTTTGACAGCCGTTGACTTCTGTGCCTTTGTACCGTCGCCAAGTTCACCGTACATATTATCGCCCCATGCGTAGATTGAACCGTCTGCAGCGATTGCCAATGAGTGAGTAATTCCGGCGTCAATATCTACAATTCCTTCAAGATCGAAAGTTTCGTAGTTAAGAGCTGTTACAACCTTACCAGGCATAGCTCTTGTTTCACCGCTACCGTCACCAAGACGTCCATAGTAGTTATAACCCCATGTCCATACGTTTCCGTTTTGTGAAAGTGCGGCTGTATGTTCATCGCCTGCCGAAATCTTAGCTACGTTATACTTGAATTCTGAACCTGCATCTCCAAGAACTTCTCTTGGAACATCATAACGATCTGCCGGATTTGTATCGTTCATACCAAGCTGACTGTTTACATTTCTACCCCATGTATATACAACACCGCCTGTTGTAAGAGCAGAAGTATGGTTACCACCCGCTGAAATACCAACGATTGATTCAAGATGTTTTGTTTCGCCGAAGTCTGTTACGATAACAGGTACATTATAATGTTCAGAGGCATTTGTTCCGTATACAGAACTTGCCTTTTGCTGATGTCCGATTTGACCTGATTCGTTGCTACCCCATGCGTAAACTGTACCGTCTGCCATAAGTGCAACTGAATGGTTTTCACCGGCGGCAATATCAACGGCATTTGTAATTCCGTTTACAGGAACTGGATAATTGCTATCTTCATTATAACCATTGCCAAGCTGACCTTTTTCGCCGCCGCCCCATGCGTAAACCTTACCATCTGCAGTAAGTGCAAGAGCGTGACTTTCACCGGCAGCAATCTTCACAACGTTTGTAAGAGCAGTGTTTTCACTTAACTCTACTTGTGTTGCAACATCTACATATTCATCAGATTTCGCACTTACTTTATTATGTAAGTTTGAACCCCATGACCATACAGTTCCGTCATCCTTTAGAGTGATAACAAAATCTGTACCGGCTGCAACCATAGGCGCTGTGAATGCACCGTTAGGTATTACATTTACTTTTATAAATCCAACGTTTTCACCGTCAGTTCCGTCATCGTTAAGTTCAATAATCTTTATGTAAGTTGTTCCGTAACGACCTGATACTGTCGAAATTGTTTTTCCGTTTACTACTGCTACATTTGAATCAAGAGCCTCAAGTCTGTAATTCGTAACATTTTCCCATCTCTTTGCACCAAGTACATTGAAACGATACGGAACGAACTTCTTAACTCCATCAATACCAAGTTCATCACCACTTTCAAGATTAAACTCATATAAAAGTTTATCGTTGTCTGTGTATGAAACTGTACCTACTACCGCCTTAGTTACACGAATGCCTTCAGGCGCTTTATTTACCTTAATCGGTGATTCTGATGCATTATTTGTACCGTCACCAAGTTGATAATTACTGTTTTCACCCCATGTATATACATTACCGTCTGCAAGGACTGCCATTGCATGATTGCCGCCGGCAGCAGATGTAATAACATTGCTTAGTCCGTCAACCTTTGTAGGTGCTTCGTTCTTATTCCAAGCATATGCACTGCCGTCAACTGATACGGCTGTGAACTGTTCACCCTTAGCGTCTACTTGAGTTGCATTGTCAAGAACCTTTGAAGCGTTGCTATCGCCACCGCCCCATGTATATACACTGCCATCAGCCGTTAGAGCAATAGATGTGTCAGCACCGGCTGCGATTGCAACCACATTGCTTACACCCTCAGCCATTACAGGTAATGGAGTTGATGATGTATCAGATCCAAGCTGACCTGAATCATTTGAACCCCATGTCCAAACTGTACCGTCAGCCTTTAATGCTACTGTATGGTTTTCGCCGGCTGCGATAGCTTGTACATTAGTAATTCTCAATGGTTTTGCATAGTAATTTTGTCTTGATCTGTTTTGACCAAGCTTATCAGATACTTCACCCCATACATATACTTTACCGTCTTTGGCAAGTGCAACGGCATGAGTAGAATATGCCTTAACAGATATAATATCTGAAAGCGGTGTATCTGAACTGTTCATAACTCTCTGCGGATATGCGTAAGCACTTGTGCTTGTATCGCCTATACCTGCTTGAGCGTTTTCATTTGTACCCCAAGCATATACTTCACCGTCATTTGTTAGAATTACGCTGAAGTTTTCACCTGACGCAAATTCTTTTACGTTAGTAAATACAACCTGTCCGTCGTTATCTTTCATAACAACACCCGGAGCATATACATCGGACTGATTATCAAACATTGATACGTTTAACTTATCAAAACTGTTATCGCCCCATGCACTTACTGTTCCGTCTGCATTTACGATTGCAGAACTTGTTGTACTCAACGATGCCTCCGGAAGTGATGTTGTTCCGTTTGCAATCAGACCTATTCTTATAAATCCGGTAGCAGTATCACCGTTAAACGGCATTGACATTGTTACATAAGCACTGTCACCTGCCACTGCGTCTGCCGGTGATTCGGCATTAACTGTCGAATTAGCAGATGTTACTTCGATTGCTTCTTCATCAGTTGACTTAGCATCAATATTATCTGCATCAACTTCTGTTACACGTTTGTCGAAGTATAGGTTGAATGCAAGAACTTCTTCTACAACAAATCTGTCAATAACAACTGTTTCATCAACATCTATCATGATTTCGTTAGGGTATACAAGTTCCTTAACAGGAGTTGTCAAATCTGACTTCTTGTAAACAGTTGCATGTGCAACCTTAATCATCTTAGTTGCCGGTTCTGTAATTGCTTGAACAGGGTAATTCTTATCAACATTTGTGTGGTCACCAAGTTGACCTGAAGCATTTGAACCCCATGTCCAAACTGTACCGTCTGAAATATATACAGACATTGAATCTCCGCCGGCACCGCCGTTTAACGCACCCTTAACGCCATTTGATGATGACCATACTCCACCGCCGTTTGACGCAATTTGTACAGGAGCAGAGCTTACACCATTAGCACCCATTTGACCATTAGCATTATCGCCCCATGCCCAAACAGTATTATTAGCAGTTGTTGCAAGATTTGAATTCTTTTCAGCTGAAATATGATTAATTACTTCATCATTTGGAATATCAACTCTTACAGGTGCATAGCTGCTTGATTGAGCAGTTGTCTTACCAAATTGACCTTCTGAATTGTCGCCCCATGCGAATACATAACCATTCTTTGAAGTAAATGCCTTATCTTCAGGAACATCATACTGTGTATGGTTTTCATTTTGTTCCTTAATAAGTGCTACATTATGGTTTGCACCTGAACGTACTTCAACTACATTGTTTAGGTAAACGCTATTATAAGGGCTTTCACCTACAACTACAAGAGCCGGATAGTCAAGGTATTTACGCAATGTATTACCAAGTTGACCCTTTGCATTACCGTCTTCAGCTCCGTTTGAACTCCATGTCCATACATAACCGTCATCACGAAGGATTGTATTATGTGAAATTCCGCCTGTTATTTCAAGTGCATTTTCAAACAATTCGCCTGTTGATGCACTTTCGCCCTTACCCAATGAAGATGGGCTTGAGCCATATGACCAATACTTAACTGTTCTGTCGTTCATCACTGCATAAACCATACTGTTTGCAGCACCTACTGCAACAGCGTCTGTAAGTTTCAATACAGGATATGAATCAGAGTTATATCCCCATGTATAAACATTACCGTCTATATCCAATGCAACAGAGAAGTTTGTACCTACAGCTATATCTACTATCTTTTCAAGGAATCCGCCGCCGTTAACACCCAATACTTGAAGTGGATAGTTGTCATTTGAGTTAGAACCGTCACCAAGTTGGTTATTTGTTCCACGACCCCATGTCCATACAGTACCGTTTGTCTTTAATGCCACTACATGAGATTCACCGTTTACAACTTTCGGTGCACCGTACTTTGTATCTGTACCGTATTTATCCTCTTGTGTAGGCATTACACGAACTTTGAAGATAAATGATATATCTGAATTGTCATCACGAAGCATAAGTGTTGTTTCACCGTATGTTTCATTTTGATTTGGAACAATTCTTGCAACTGTTCCGTTCATTTCAACCGTTGCAATATTTTCATCAATAGATGTCAAATGTAAATCAGGAGTCCAATGGAATGGTTCTGATTCCTTTTCTGTGAATGCAAGGTTGAATCCCGGAGAAATTAATCTATAAACATCACTGCCAAGATTAAATTCTATATATTCATTACTGTTAATCGTAATCATATTAGGCATTGGGTTAGTTGTTGAATACTCAGTAACGGCTGTGTTACTGTCGCTTTCATAAATTCCGCCGCCTATAACATCAGGACGGATATAATCCGTAGCACCTGTCTGTACGGCAAATGTACGATTATTAAGTGTAAAGTCACCTATTTCTCCGTTTGTACCTGTACCCCATGACCATACAGTACCATAACGTGTGCTATACATAACTGTATGTGAACCTCTCGTTGAAATAATACCGTATTTCATCATCTGTTCTGAGAAGTTCTCAGGTTTAGCATTGATTGTATTACCCTTTACAACCATCTGAGGTGTATTAACACTTGTTGATGTTGTATCGGCTATACCAAGCTGATAAGATACATTTGTAGGATCTGTTTCTGTGTACTTTCTACCATTAATAATAGCTGTCTTATATGTGTTATTTGAATCGGTATCTGTCCATATTGTTTCAGAGAATGTCAAATACGGAGGAGGAGTCTTATCGCCCCATGCCCATACTGCACTGTCTTTCTGAATTGCAATAGATTGATTTGAACCGCTTGCTACTTGCACTGCATTTTCAAGTACCTTAACAGGCAAGTTGCTACTATCGTTAGCTCCGTTACCAAGCTGACCGTTTGCACCATTACCCCATGTGAACAAGTCACCGTTTTTTGTGATAACTGCGGCATGCTTGCTACCTGCTGAAATTGTTGTTATCTCTTGCAAGTAGTTATAAGCATATGTACCGGCATTATATGTTGAATTGTTTTCAACGTCAAGTGTCTGTACACCGGCTTTTACTTGTACCGGATAATACTTCTTATATGATTGTTCATATTTAATCTTCAAATCATAGCCATCATACCAACCAATGCTGGAAGCATATATATTAGCTCTTTGATATGACGATGTAGTATAGGTAATTGCCGTACCATTACCCATCTGTCCTTCATCATTCTTACCCCAAGTGTAAGCAGTACCGTCTTTCTTCAATGCGATTGTGAAATCGCCACCGGCTCTGATGTCGATTATATCTTCAAGATAACCGTAACCTTCTACACCACTTACTTTTACAGGTGTAAGCATTAACGGTACTCTTGTCGCTTCAGCAGAATTACTGTTACCTGAACACAAGTAATATCTGTAATGACCCATATATCCGCTCATCGCAGCAGTTTGCGGTGCAGCGATTTGATTATATCGGTTATCACCCCATGCGTAAACCTTACCGCTTTCTGTCATAACAACAGTATGGTTGTCACCCGCAGTAATAGTCGCTATCTTTTCACCAAAGTCATATGAAAGCTTAGCCGGAGTATATACATTATTATCCATCTTATTGTAGATATAATGTGTATGGTATCCTTGTGCATGGTAATGGTCATAGTGAGAGTCCGGACTCCAACAATAATCCCACCAATCTGTACTTACATGTGTTGTCAAGTTATAATTGTTAGATTTACCGTTACCGATTTGACCGTACTCATTATAACCCCACATATAAACGTTACCGTCTTTATCTATTGCACCTGCATGATATTGACCTGCAGTTATATATGTGATATTAGATAGAGTTTTAATCTGAACAGGGCGGTCTTGATTTGTTATACCATTGCCCAAACCAAGTTGACCCTTATCATTTTTACCCCATGACCATACAGTACCGTCTGCTCTCAAAGCGATTGAGAAGTCATCTCCGGCAGCAACCATAGGTACTGCAACAGTGTTTTCGTTACGTTTAATCTTTAGAATAAACATTCCGATTGCACCGTTCATATTTTGAACAGAAATTGTTGTTGAACTGTATCGTCTGTTGTCATTAGGTATAATCTTACCGTTTTCGATTGTAGCAACATTTTCGTCTGATGATGCCCACGTTACATTTGAATATGTATTAGAATCATTTAGAAGATACATAACAGGGTGTTCTTCAGTTTCTGCTACGTTAAATCCTGAATTATAATCATATGTAACCTTTGTGATATTCAATACGTCGTCTTCTGAAATTGTTACAACAGGAGGCATTGCGATATTGTCATCTGATGACGCAATTACTCTGCCCTTATCTGTTACGGCATCATTAATTGTCATATAACGAGTTTCTCTGTTACCTGAAATTGTAGGAACAGTATTAATGTTATATGTAGTCGAGCCTTTTTCGATACGAACATTGTATGTTATATCACCAAGTTGATAATTATTGTTTGCACCCCATGACCATACATAACCATATTTACTGATTATTGCAGTATGATTTTCACCAAGTGCAACATTTCTTACACCGTTAATATTTTCAATGTTATTATCTTTTTCGTACTTCAAGCCTGTTGAAACAGAAGTAAATTCTGATACAGATTCATCCTCTGTTCCTGTTCCAAGCTTACCTGTTACATAGTTTGTACCGTCTGAATCATCTGTATTTCTACCCGATACATACATATGACCCTCACGAGTAATAATAGCACTGATATGTTTACCGGCATAAACTGCGGTTATTTCATCTGCGTTTCCGTTTTCATCTGTTACGGCTGTAATTGCAGATGTGTCAACCTTAACTGCGTGATTTACTGAATCACCGTCAATACTTACACCAAGTTGACCATACTTATTTGAACCCCAAGTATAAACGTTTCTATCCTCTGTCATAGCTATCATGTGGTCTTCGCCGACACTTACGTCCTTAACATTCTGCAAGTATACATAATAGTTAGAGTTATCTTCACGATTATCGTATTCAGGATTGCTTTCGCCTCTGATTACTTGTATTGGAGTTGTCTTATTTGTAGATGTGCCGTCACCAAGTTGACTTGACGCATTTGCACCCCATGTCCATAGTGTTCCGTCACTTCTTACTGCTGCACTGCTATTTCCGTTTGCGGAAATCTTTACAATGTCATACAAGTAGTTTTCGGCACTTTGTCCTACTACTTGTGTCACACCGTTTAGTGTAGCAACATTTGATGTTGTGTTATTACCAAGTTGTCCGTATGAGTTTGCACCCCATGAATATACATATCCGTCTTTTGAAAGTGCGATAAAGTGAGAATAACCTGCTGATACTGCAATAATATTCTTACCTGTAAATCCTGTCATTTTCTGAGCATATGTATATGACAATCCGTTTACATTACCCCAAATATATACATCACCGTTTGCGTCTGCGGCTACATTGTAGTTTTGATTTGCCGATGCAGATACAATGTTTACAAGTGGAGTATCCTTAGCAGTCTTTACTTGTACAGGGAATGCCGTGTAATTCAAGTCGCCTGTACCTGTATATGTAAAGTTTCTGTGGATATAATCGTCTTTAACAGTTCCGCCTGTTAGACCTTCAGTTATAGGGCCGTCGCCAAGTTGTCCGTATGTATTGTCGCCCCATGTCCATAGTGTTCCGTTTTCTTTTAGAACAAGTGTGTGGTTTGTACCTGTAGATACGCTTGATGACGCAACGGCGTCATTTGTCTTTGTAACATTTACTACAAATACACCTTCACTGTTTGTCTTAGGGTTTGTTACTGTAATAACCGCACTGTTATATGCACCCTTTTCCGTAGGTCTTAATGTTCCTGAAGTTGCTTCTCCGTCTACATATACTACTTCTACATTTGATGACGCAAAACGTGTACCTGTTACTTGTACCATTTCTCCTGATGTTTCAAGTACAAATCCGCTTTCATATACTTCGTAAATCTTATTAATATCTACTTGTAGATAATCGCCTGTACCTATTGAAATCTGAGGAAGATTTGTTAGTGATACATCTACTGCATCTTCTGCTTTTTGCGGAAGTTGAATTGTATAAGGAATTGTCTGACCGTTAGCGGTATGCTTGTCAATATGGATAACAAGAACTCGTCTTGTTTCTCTTTCGCCTGACTGTACCGGCATATATGACTGGTTATCAATCATATTACCAAGTTGTCTTGTAGCATTATTACCCCATGACCATACAACGTCACTGCCTACGACTGTATCATGTCTGATTGCGGCACTGTTATTTCCGCCGACACCGATTGCCCAAATATTATTGATATATGCGTCGTCAGAATATGAGTCACCACGTTTAACTTGAGTCGGCTTATCTGTCATAGAAATACTGTTATCTATAACTGTATCTCCAAGACCAAGTTGACCCTTTGAGTTATCGCCCCATGCCCATAGTCTGTTATCATCAGTACGAGCAACAGTGTGGTTTGCACCTGATTTAATTTCTACAACCTTTACATCGCTGCCCCATACATTTTTAACAGCCTTGAACATTGTTGTGTTACCTTCTGTAGTTCCAAGACCTGTCTGACCTGTTGTATTATCTCCGGCTGTAAGAACATATGAACCGTCACCGACTATTACAGCTGATTGGTTTTTACCCATTGCAATAGAAGTTACGTTTGCAAGATAACTTGTGTCACTTGTTGTTGACATAGGTATTCCGTTGCTGTCCTTAACACCGTCAAAGTCACTTGCCTTAGCTCTTGTCGGAACATGCTTATCACTTAGTGAACCCGAGCCCGATTGACCGTGTGAATCAACGCCCCATGAAAGAACTGTTCCGTTTGACTTAATTGCCATTACAGAATCGCCTTCGGCACTGATTGCTACGATTTCTTCTAAGTATATATTATTACCATATATATTCTTTGTTACAGTGTTTCCGTCTGACTCAGTTGTTTCTGTGCCTGTGACAACTGTCTTACTTGCACTTGCACCTTGTTGTACTTTAACCGGTGCATAATATGTATAACCGGTTCCGAAATCACCGTGTCCAAGTTGTCCGTTGACATTTCTGCCCCATGACCATACACTGCCGTCTTCTGCAAGAGCAACAGAGAAGTAATCGCCGGCTGCAATCGAAACAAACTTAGGAAGTTCACTACCGTCATTTGCATAGATAAGTTCAACAGCTACTGCTGATTTGCTTGCACCTGTCGGCTTACCGCTTGTTGCATCAGTAATACCAAGTTGTCCGTATGAATTGCTGCCCCATGCGTAAATCTTACCGTCTTTTGTAAGTGCAAGTGAATGTGCAGTACCTGCGGCAACTTCTTTAACATTATCAAGAATTATATTGCCTTCCTTAACAACTTCAACGGCATATGCCTTTGTTTCAGAATCGTTATCACCAAGTTGTCCATATGTATCCTGACCCCATGTCCATACTGTTCCGTTAGGTTTTAGAACGACTGTATGTGTTGAACCTGATGCAATCATAGGTACAGACTTCTTCATATCGTCTGTTTCAACTCCTACAGAAATTACAGTTTCAGCAACATAGATATATGTCTTATCACCATCTGTCTTTTCTGCATAAGCAGTGATAGTTGTCTTACCGTATTGATTATTACCGTTAGGTGTTACTACACCTGTGTTTTCATCAACTTCGGCAATCTTCGGATTTGATGAATAGAACTTAATTGTTCCGACATTTGCAGTTACATCCTTTGTAGCATCCTTTGTATGAATTGTTCTCAAGTTGAATGCCATATGATGCAATGCTTCATAACTGCTTGGATCAAATGTTACTGTTTCTCTTGTTGTAATATCAATTTGCGCCGGAACATTATCATCAGTATATTCTGTAGTTGTTCCGTCGCTGTGAGATACAGTTACCTTTGTCAAGTTTAGAATATCTTCTGACTTGAAACCAACTCTGACAGGTTCATCAGAATCTGTTTCTGTCATATCACCAAGTTGTCCGTATGTATTATTACCCAATGCCCATAGATAACCGTTGTTTGTAAGGATTACAGAATAGTTCCATCCTGCCGTTACTCTTGAGAATGATGTAAATACATCATCATTTTCAGGATTTAGTGAATCCTTATCTGTTATCTTATTTGCAACATGAGTATTTGCAACTTCGTGGTACTGTGCTTTTGAGTTATCACCCCATGCATAGATGTCATTTGTATTTGACATTGCGATTACATGGTTAGCACCGCCTGATACCATAGATATACCTGTTAAGTATGTTCCATCGCTTGACTTAACATGAACAGGAGTTGAGATTGTTGCAGTTGTCTTGTCGTTACCTAACTGACCATATGTATTATCGCCCCATGCGTATACGTTACGATCTCTTGTTGTAACAACTGAGAAGTTTTCACCGGCTGACAATGCGTCAACATTCTTTATATATCTGTCATCTGCGTTACCTGTGTCATATTCACCCTTCAATACTCTGTCAGGTGTTTGCATATCTTTATATGTGTTATTAACGCCGTTTGTACTTTGACCAAGTTGACCCTTATTATTGCGTCCCCATGACCATACACTACCGTCTGTTCTTACGGCAAGTGAATGTTCCGCACCGGCACCGATAAGGATAACATCTGTCAAGTAACCGCCGCCGTTATAACCTTTTACCTGTACAGGGAAATATCTGTTATCTCTTGAGTTAACACCAAGTTGTCCGTAAGTATTTGCACCCCATGAGTACAAGTTACCTTGGTTAGATACTGCAAGAGTATGATCTCTACCTGCCGCAATATTAGAAATTGATTCATTCTTTTCTGCAAGCATTTCACTTAGAGATTTGCTTGAATTATTTTCACCTGCAACAGTTACAGGTCTTGTTGAATATGCAAGTGCTGATGCTGAGTTACCGCTACCAAGCTGACCCTTAGAGTTATCACCCCAAGTATACAATATACCATCACGAGTCAATGCTACGCTGTGTTTCTCACCTACAGCTACTATCATAACATTCTTTAGAGGTACTAATTGACCATCTTCATTTGTTATCATAACCTGAACAGGATATGAACGGTCAACTGTTGTACCGTCACCCAGCTGACCTTTATCATTACGTCCCCATGTCCATACTTCACCGTAGATATTGATTGCTATTGCATGGTCACCCTTTGAAACTACCATAGGAGGAATTTCTTCACCAGGGATAATACTGATATTAACAGCACCTGTATAACCTGCGTAAGCATGGTGATCATCTATATCTTCGTTTCCTGTATTTACATATGGGTCTTCGTTATGCGCGCTGATAACTGTTGAACCGAATTTTTCTGTTTCTTCGATTGGCTTAACTACAATATATCTGCGTGTAATTCCGTCTGCATTAAATACTTTTTCTTCAAGCATTGTTGAAACAGGATCTTCATCTTCATTGATAATTGCAACAGTTTCATCAGAAGTTGTAAACTTGATATGGTCTTCACCATCTCTTATCGGTTTCAAATCACCGTTTTGGTCATACGGATCAACCCATGATGTATTATCGTTTGGATCAAATCTGTCAACCGGATATTCTTCTGTATCTGATAGCAATGTAAATCCTTTGAAGTATCTGTTATACATTTGGTTTACATCAATATACAATAGTTGGTCTTTACGCATATTAATATGCTTAGGTAATGTCGCATAATACTCTTCGACAACACCTGTATTTCTGTTTACAACGTAAACGTCTTTAAAGATGATTGACTTATAAGGAAGTTCACCTACTTGATATGGGTAAAGTCTTGTTTCAGTTGTAAAGTCACCAATCTGTGAGTAATTATTAATACCCCACATATAAACGTAACCTTCAAGATCAATAGCTGTTGAGTTTGCACCCGCTGCTATAGCAAATATACTTTCAATGTATGGACTTACCGCATTTTCTTCATCTTCAAGGTACTGACTTCTTACATGTTGAGGTTTCGGATAGTTTGCAGTATTTGTATTCATACCGATTTGACCATTCGAGTTACTACCCCACGCCCATACGCTATACTTAAAGTTATCTTCCGCAGTGCTTTCACCTAATACAAGTGAATGAGCCTGTCCGGCAGCAATGCTGATTATATTATTAACAGTTCTGCTACTGTCTGCAAGATTACTCGGTCTTACCGACAATACCGGATAATCTCTTGTCGTAGTTGTTTCATCACCAAGTTGATAATTTCCGTTTAGTCCGATTGCAAATACATCTGTTTCACCATAGTATTTGTTTGTAAGCATCATCAAGTGATTTGAACCGGCAGAAATTTTTGCAACAGTCTGGATGTATGCCGCATCAAATCTTGAATCTGTCTTAATCTTTGAACTGTCATAATCACCGCTGATTATTTGATACGGTGCCATTCTTGTATCATTTGTACCCTTGCTTGAGCTTTGCTTACCGCCTACTGTATAGTTGTTAATACCCCATACATAAACTGTTCCATCAGCCTTTAGTGCAGCTGAATAGTTATCTCCGGCAGCAATTTGAATAATGTTACTCAAATGTTCATCTGTTGTTACAACGCCATTTTCATCAGTGTATGTTCCACTTGCCGATGTGCCTTGTGTAACGTGTACAGGATACTTGTCAAAATCACCGTCTACAGTTGATGATGTACCAAGTTGATCATATGTATTATCACCCCATGCGTATACATGACCGTCTGCTGTTAATGCAAGACTGTGCTTATTACCTGCGGCAACAGCTACGATATTTTCCATAGGCTGATTATCGCCTATCATAACCATTTGTGCCGCACCTGAATTTTCAGTTGTGCCGTATCCAAGCTGACCCTTATCGTTTAGACCCCATGACCATACGTGACCGTCTGAGTCAACTGCCAAGCTGTGGTATCCGCCGGCTGCAACGTCAATTATGTTTTCAAGTAGAGTATACTGTGCATTTCCTTCAGCATCATATTCAACACTGTAAATCTGTACAGGTGTATTCATAATGCTGTTTTCACCGTCTTTTGTTGAAACCTGTCCGTAGTCATTTCTACCCCAAGCATAGACTGTACCGTCATACTTCAATGCTACAGAATGATATAGGTTTGTTGAAACAAGCGGTGATGCAGTTTCTTTTGTATATCCGCTACCATCTCTCGATGTTGAGTTTGGCGTCAACTTACCGCCGTATACACCAAGTATAAATGCACCTGTTGCACCTGTTGCAGTATTGACAACAGTAATTGTTGTCTGTCCGCCTTTGTGATATTCTGTATCTATTATAGGTGTAACTACCCACTTACCGTTTTCCTCTGCTACTGTTGCAACAGTTTCGTCTGATGAGTAGAACTTATAATTACCCGAATAATCAGTATTATCAAGAGTATTCTCTGCGAAGAAGTTAAAGCCTTCGTAATATCTCTCGTTGATTTCTGACGGATTTATTGTTAGAATTTGTTCCTCTGTTACTCTTACAAGTGAAGGAATTACACCTGTGTATGTCTTGCCCGGTGTACCATAACCAACAGTATCTTCAGAAACTACCGCATTATTAATTTCAATAACACGTGCTTCTCTGTCACCTACTTGACGTGGTTCTGTTGCATTAACAAATGATGAATCGCCAAGTTGACCATAGTTGTTGCTACCCCAAGCATAGATATATGCCTTAGTTGCATCACTGTTTGCTCTGAATGCTGTTAAGTGACTCAAACCTGTTGATACGTACCAAACATTATCAATCACATCTTCATTACTGTCTGCCTCACCCTTGTTTACAAGTGCAGGTGTAGTATTAGATTTTGCGGCTGAACCCCATGTGTATACGTGACCGTCTGATGTCATTGCGGCACTTCCACTACCTAAAGCATAAACATGTGATACTTGATTTTCTGCAAATGCAGTTACCTTTTCAGGATGGCGTAAATCTGTTGTAGTACCGTCGCCAAGCTGACTGTTTCCATTATAACCCCATGTATATACATAATTATCGTTAATTGCAACTGAATGATATGTACCTGCCGCAATATCCATAGCACCGTTAAAGTATTTATTTGCATAATCTGCTGTTTGCAATGTGTCTGCTGTAAGTACCTTTGTCGGTCTTAGACGATTTTCATATGTATTAGTAGGATTAAAGCTATTTCTGCTTGTAAATCTGTGTCTTATAGAATAACCTGTACCAAGGTATCCGCCTAAATTAACTGTAGCATTTCCAACAGCAGTTGTTCCTGTTACATTTTGACCCCAAGCATAAACTTGTCCGTCTCTTGTAAGGATAAGGCTTGTATTTGAAATTGCAGAAACCTTAACCGTGTCTTCTATAGGTTCTATACCGTTAGACTTCTGTACAAGTGTAGCAACATATACATTATCTGTTGTATTTATACCGACTTGTCCGTATGAGTTTGCACCCCAAGCATAGACTTGTCCGTTGCCCATTAGAACCAACATATGGTTTGCGCCGCCTGCGGCTGCAACTGCTCCGACAAGTTCTGTCTTTGTTACAGTTGTTTCTTTTACTACGTTGCCTTCGCCGTCGTCTGTTTCAGTAACAGTTTCTTCATAGCTTGTAACAACAGGTGATGGAAGTAGAGATTCTTGCTTAGAACCAAGTCCGTTAGATGTTCCGCTACCCCAACCGTAAACTCTGCCGTCTTTATCAATAGCTACTGCTGACGAACCTCCGGCTGCTATATAAACAATGTTTTCAAGCAAACCTGTTCCGTCTGTATTCTTAACTCTTACAGGATATGAACGAGTTACCTTTGTACCATCACCAAGTTGACCTGAACTATTTAGACCCCATGCCCAAACGGTTCCGTCTTCACGCAATGCCATTGTGAAGTTATTTCCTGATGCAACCATAGGAACTGCAACAGCGTCTGCACTACGTTTAACTCTTACAACCAATGTTCCGACAAATCCGTCGTCTGTTGCAATTCTGATTGTTGTTTCACCAAGTTTAAATTCTGAAGGTACGCTTATTAAACCTGTACTGCTTACCACTGCGATTGATTCGTCAAGTGAAGTAAAGGTTAAGTTTTCTCCTGCTGTCAAAGCACCGCTTTGATCTTCATTATGATATTTTACGTTAAATCCACTTCTGTAATTTCTCTCGAAGTCTGATGTATTTAATTGGATTGTTTCATCTCTACCCATTGTTGTAACTACATCATAGTTATTTACAACAAGTGTCTTTGTTTCAAAGTCACCGACTTGAGTAGCTGTATTATCCATTGCATGATAATTCAAGCGAGTACCGTTATGAAGCGTTAAATAATTACCGTCTTTAGTATTTGTATCGTCACCTGTCTGACCCTTTGAGTTTGAACCCCAAGCATATACATATCCATCTTCATGAATTACATACATATTTATTCTGCCGGCTGAAATGTTCCAAATATTACTGATATAAGCAGTATCTGAACCTGTTACACCCTTTACGACTTGTGTAGGAACAGTCTTATTCATATATGTCGGATCATTCCAATGGTCATGACTATATGAATCATGATGATGTAAATAGAATGTATCATATCTATACGAGCCATCACCGATTTGACCATATTCATTCCAACCCCATGTATATACACTTCCGTCAGAAGTCATAGCCATACTGTTATAATAATTAGCTGAAATTGCCGCTACATTTGTGATATTAGAAACCTTTACAGGTTTTGTAGCAGTTGTTGTTGTATTATTACCAAGTTGTCCCCAGTTATTATAACCCCATGAATACATTGTTCCGTCTGTTGTAGCAACAAGGACGTGACCTTCACCTGCCGCAACAGCTGTTATATTCTTTATGTATTTTTCTGTTGTTGATGACGCGCCTGCCAATACCTGAGTCGGAACAGGTCTTGTCATTGTATCGCCAATACCAAGTTGATAGCTTGTATTTAGACCCCATGTCCAAACTGTTCCGTCTGCCTTTAGAGCAACGCTGAATGATTTACCTGCGGCAATATCAATAACATCTTGGATATACCAATCGTCATTTGTTGCGGCACTTTCACCTCTGTATACCTTTTGAGCCGCATAAATTCCATCAGTTGTATCATTGTCATGGAACTTTTCATTTGTTGATGATGTATCGCCGTTACCAAGTTGTCCGTTTGAGTTGTTACCCCATGCGTATACATAACCGTCAGTTGAAAGTGCCAATACATGATTTTCACCGACTGCTATTCTTGCGATATTTGAAAGGTCTACAAGTACACCTGTAGATGTTTTTTCTTGAACTCTTACAGGTGTGCGGTTTACTTCGTCTTTATCAGAAGTACCGTTACCAATCATTCCGTTTTCGTTATTACCCCATGCGTATACATAACCGTCAGTTGTTACAGCATATGCTGTATTAATACCTGCCGCTACATACTTAGCTTTCACTCCTTCAGGAAGTGAAACTTGTACAGGATATGTTGTATTTTCTGTAAGTCCGTTGCCAAGTTGTCCCTTTTCGTTTGAACCCCATGTCCAAACTTCACCGTTATCCAACAATGCAACCGCAAACTCACTGCCACCGGCAACCATAGGTGTGGCTGTTCTTCCGGCTTGTGTTACTGTTACACTGATTTCAGATATTATACCTGAATCATGTGTAATTGTAATTATAGCTGTACCTGTGTGTGTACCGGCTGTAATTACACCGTTTACAACAGTTGCAACATTTTCATTGTTTGAATGATATGTAAATGTTCCGTCAAGCGGTTCATGTGTATCATCATTTTCAAGATTGAAACCGTACATATGATGATGTTTATATGAATCAATCTCGATTGTTGCACCTGTTTCTATCGTTGTTAGGTAATTTATCTTATTTCCTTCAGCGTCAAAGAATTCAATCAAATCTTCTGCGCGTTCACCTGTATAAGCAGGTGTGCTTACATCATAAGTTGATGATGTACCGTCAAATTTACCTAACTGCCATTCTGTGTTTCTGCTCCATGTGTATACATAACCGTCATCAAGTTCTGCAACAGTATTATTTGTACCTGCCGCTACGTTACTTACGAACTTGATATAGCTTTCATCATTATTAGTCTGACCCTTTAGTACCTTTTGAGGCAATGTCTGATTTGATGAATTATTAATACCAAGTTGTCTTTGACCGTTATAACCCCAACCGTACAAATAACCTTCTTCATTAATTGCAAATGATTGATTATTCTTTGCAGAAATTGCAGTTATATTCTTTAATCTGCCTGTTGTATTACCTGTGCTTTGATCTGCCTTTGAAATATCTCTTACTTGTAGAGGAAGATAATGTCTTTCGTTATTATCTGTTGTCCAGTCACCGTTCTGACCGTATGTGTTATCACCCCATGCCCAGACATAGCCTGTCTTTGTAAGAGCTAAAGCATGATTTGCACCGGCTGAAATCATTACTATATTAATTAAGTAATCACTGCCTGCCGGAGCTACATTTGTTTCTTCTTCCGGACTTTCGCCACGAAGAACTTGAATTGGAGTCGGTTTATTTACACGAGTACCGTCACCAAGTTGTCCCTTGCTATTGTCACCCCATGTATAAACTGTTCCGTCATTCTTCAATGCCATTGCAAATGCTTGACCGGCTGAAATTGAAACTATGTCATTCAAGTAATAATCATTATTATCAGGATCATATGCGTTTGTACCACTTCTGCCGGCTAAAATCTTAACTGCATATGCACTGTCAGTTGTAGTACCGTCACCAAGTTGTCCTGATTTATTGCTACCCCAAGCATATATACTACCGTCTTCAAGTAGTGCCATTGAGAAATCATCACCTGCGGCAATGTTCTTTACGCCTGTAAGTGTAGTTGTTTCGTCAATCATTACAGGTACAACTATACTTTCAGTAGTTCCTGTCGCACCGTTACCAAGTTGACCCTTACTATTATCGCCGACTGCATATACGACGCCGTTAGCAAGTATTAGCAAGTGATTATTTCCTGCCGCAATAGCAGTAGCTGCATTATTGCCACCAAATGTACTTGCACTGTCATCTCTTCCGTTTTGGAATTTAACCTGAATTGGATAGCCTCTTGTTATCTTAGTACCGTCACCAAGTTGTCCGTATGTATTATCGCCCCATGTCCAAACTGTTCCATCTGCCTTTAGAGCCGCATGGAAGTTTGTACCTGCTGTAAGCGATGATGCAACGATGCTTTCCATCTTATCGCCCTTAACAGTAACATTAATTGTTCCGACATATCCGTTTCTGCTGTTTCTAAATGTAATTACTGTTGTACCGAACGTGTTACCTGTCGGCATTACAGTTGCAGTATTTCCGTTTGCAGAAACTGTAGCGATATTTGGAATTGACGAGCTGTATTGAATGTTTGCAATATCTTCTGACGCAATCTTTTGCTTATCAGCTTTATTGAACAAATTGAAACCAACCATATACTGTTCATATATTTCAGACATATCAATTTCAATTTTACCAGTCTTGTCTATTACAACGCTTGACGGTAATGGTGATATTGTATCACCTGTTGAATTTTCATCAGTATATACTATTGCCTTTTGGAATGACAATGTATTTGAATTTGTATTACCTACTTGTACCGGTGTCTTTGCCAAATCGACAGTTACTGTACCAAGTTGACCTGAAGTATTATCACCCCATGCCCATACATAACCGTCATCTCTGATTATTACGGTATGGTTTGCACCCATTGCCGCACCGATTACGTTCTTTAGATATGGATCTTCGTCTTGATTGAATGTATCTCCCTTCCATACCTTTACAGGAGCAAATCTGTCTATCTTTGAATCAACGCCAAGTTGACCCTTTTCATCTCCGCCCCATGTATATACTTCATAATTATTTGTTATAACCAGTGTTTGGTTTCCACCTGCTGTTACTCCAAGGATATTTGACAAATATTCAGTTCCGTCTGTATCGACAGTTGAATCCTTGCCTACCGCCTCACCGGCAACAACAAGCATAGGTGTTACTGATTCTGTTACAGTCTTATCATCTATACCAAGTTGACCCTTTGAGTTGTAACCCCAAGCATATACTTTTGTAACAGTTGTTCCGTCTGCAAGTGTTTCTTCTGCTACAGCTACACTGTGTGCACTGCCTGCAGCAACATATTTTACATTTGACAAACCTTCTACAACTGCCGGAGTTGCGTCATAATCTGCACTTGCAGTTGTTGCTTGTAGGGCAGTATCCGCGTCGTCGCCATCGGCATCGGCGTCGCTTGAATCATCGCCCGATGTTCCGCCGCTACTTCCCGAACCGCCACCGGAAGATACAGTTCTACCAAGCTGTTTATGCAAGTTCGCACCCCATGTCCATACTTTTCCGTTTGTATCTACTGCAATGTTATGGCTATCGCCTGCGGCTATTGATTTAATATCTTTAAGCGCACTAATCTTAGTAAATGATGCAGTAGAAGGAGCTATAACATCATTGCCAAGTTGACCTTGTGAGTTATCAACACCGTAAGAGAATACATCGCCGTGAGTTGTAAGTACAAGTACATAATTTGAACCTGATACTATATCTTCGATTTCATCGCCGATTGTATTTTCTACTTCTACCGGTGATGTCATATCCGATCCGCCGGAAATTGATACACCCCATGTATATATCTTACCGTTTTTATCTACGGCAAATACATAGTCGTCACCTGCTGCCAATCTTACTATGTCCTTAATCGGATTTCCATCTTCATCAAGAACTTGTACAGGATGCTTCTTACTCAATAATGTACCATCACCAAGTTGACCGTGAGAATTGTCACCCCATGTCCACAAAGTTCCGTTTTCCTTTAGAGCAATAGAGAAGTTCTTGCCTACTGCTACTTTTGAACCTGATGGCCATACTGTGTCACCCTTAACAGTTACAGTTACAAATGCTTTATATCCATTAGCCTTATTTTCAATAGTTACGATTGTAGGTCCTGCCTTTGTCGGTGATGTAGTATGAAGTTCATCACTTCCGCTTGCAAAGTTGCCGATTGAAGTATCTGAAGATGTAAATTCAATCTGACTCTTATCGTCAATCGGTGTAAGAATATCGTCTTCGTACAAGTTAAAGCCGACCATTCTCTTATTCATAATTTGATCTCTGTTGAAATCAACATATTGATCTTCTGTAATTTCAAGATAATCAGGTGTTACATATGATTCGTCAACACTGTTATCTGAATTTTCTTTGATTTCTACATTTTGAAGTTCAAGGGTATCTACTTCTTCCTTGCTTACATGAACAGGAATGTATGACTTAATTGTTGTGTTATCGCCAAGTTGACCGTAACCGTTTGCACCTGTTGTGTAAACGCTACCGTCTTGTTTCATAATTGTCAAGTGTTGTGAACCGTAATCTGCAACAAATGCGTCGTCAAATAATAGTAAATCACCAACATCTGATCTTACTGAATCATGAACTCTTGTAGGAGTAGATTTATTTATAACACTGTCTATACCCAACTGACCACTGCCGTTATTACCGGCTGTATAAATCAAATTGTCATTTACATCTGTTCCGCCAATAAACGCACTGCTGTTACCACCGGCTGAAATGTTATAAACGCTATTGCCATCTACGTCAACATACTTAGGTGATGTAACATCGCCGCTGTCTATACCAAGCTGACCGTTACTGTTATCACCTGTTGCATATGTGTTATAATCTTTTGAACGGATTAGAGTATGAGCCTTACCAGCTGATACTTGAACAGCGTCATACATAAATTCATCATCATATGCCGATACCATATCTCTGTCACCGCGTTGTACCTTTATAGGTGCATAAGCATATGCTTTACCGTCGTAATTGCTAAATCTCTTTGATGTATTCGGTTCAATACCAAGTTGACCTTCCGAATCATCACCCCAAGCATATACACTGCCGTTATCAGCTATTGCTACTACGTGATTATCACCGGCATCAATAGATACGATATTGCTCAAACGATTTGTAGATTGTGTATTTCTTGTAGAATTTGTTCTGTCTGCATTTAGAACAAACGGATCATCACTTGCCATAGCACCTGCTACAACATATGAAGGTACACCCATATTATCTGTAACTGATCTGTAGTTTAGACCAAGTTTGCTGTTTGTATTTGTACCCCATGCAAGAACATGACCATTCTTATCAAGTGCAAGAGCATAGTCTTTGCCCGCACTGATTTCTACGATACCTGACAAATATTCTTTTGAAGGTGTTTCTTCTGAGCTGTCTTCACCGTCGCCTGTTGTTGTATTTTCTGATGTGTAAATATCTGCTACACCTCTTACAACTTGCTGAGGATAATAAGCATTATGGCTTGATGTATTATTATCACCAAGTTTACCGTTGCTACCGTTACCCCATGTGTATACTGCACCGTCTGCTGACAATGCCATTGCAAAGTTATCGCCGGCTGCAATAGAAATAATATTACTTAATGTTCCTAAGCCGTTTGTATCTGCAACTTGTAGCGGTTCTGCCCAAGATGAAATTCTGCTCATAGAATTTGAAGCAGTTGAAAGTTTTTCAACTTTACCGTCTGCGTCAAGAGTTGTATAACCTATACCCAACTGTCCTGATGAGTTATTACCCCAAGTCCATACGCTACCGTCTGATTTAAGTGCAACTGTAAAATCTAATCCTGATGCAATCATAGGAACTGCAATCTTTGTATATCTGTCACTTACGTTATAAACATCTGCAATAATAAGACCTCTGTAACCTGTGTTATTATCTGTTACAGTAATTGTCACCTTGCCGTAATTGCCGTTACCGACAGGGGTTATTGTTCCGTTTGAATCAACAGTTGCAATTCTTGGATCTGATGATTCAAATGAATAATCTCCGCTTGCATCTCTGAAATCACTGTCATCATGCAAGTTAAAGCCTGCAACATACTTTAGATTAATGTCGTCTATTGTATATGTTGAATTTTCTGCTATTCTGATATGTCCGCCTTCAATGTTATCAAAGTTAAGTGCATAATAATCTACCGGTCCTACCATATGTGCACCTGTATAATCATAGTTTACAAAGTCACCCAATGAACCTGATACATTAGTACCGAATGTCCATACTGTACCGTCTGATTTAATAGCAGTTGTTACAGTGTTTCCAAGTGATACTGCTGTTATGTTACTTAGATAATCACCAGTTTCGTGTATATTATGACCTTTTACTACACGAGTAGCCGATGATTTAGTTGTAGCCGAGTCGTCACCAAGTTGCTTTGATGCGTTATTACCCCACATATATAGGTTTGAGCCTCTTGTTACTGTAGCTGACTGATTATATCCGGCTGAAACGTTCACGGCATTTTCCAAATAATTACCGTCTGAGTCTACTACTCTTACGTAACCATCTGATGAATCTGACGCACCGTTTCCAAGCTGACCGCTTGTTCCAAGACCTGTGCTGTATACAAGTCCGTTATTAACAAGCAATACAGAGTGTTCACTACCCATATCTGCTTCTGCTACATTTTGCATATATGTATTTGTAATTCCGCCATCAAGTGTAATATCATCATCACTTCTGTTTATAACTTGTGAAGGAACTGTCTTGTGATATGCGCTGTTTACCTTTGAATCTGATATATTATCTTTTTCACCCTTATTTGCAGTTAAATTCTCACCATATCCAAGTTGACCGTTATCTGCTTTACCGAATGTAAATACAGTACCGTCGCCACGAACAAGTATTGAACTGTCACCACCAGCTGAAATTGATACGATAGAATGAATTTGTGTTGCTCTACCGTTATTCAAATCCATAACAATTACAGGAGTTTCATATTTTGCTACATCTCCGGTATAGTTATAAACACTGTGAGTACCTGATGTTCCATGACCGATCTGACCATAGTTATTCAATCCCCAAGCGTATACTCTGCCGTCTGATGTCAATGCCAAAGAATGTTCTTTTCCGGCTGCGATTGCAATAATGTTAGTGCTGTCATCTGTATCACCTACTATTGATACTTCTGCCGCAACATTTGTTGAGCCACTTCTTCCAAGCTGACCACTACCGTTTGAACCCCATGTCCATACTCTTCCGTTTGCATCAAGTGCCAAAGCATGAGTGTTACCTGCTGCAATACTTACTATATTATCAAGATATGTTCTTTCGCCTGTTGAGCTGACGCTCGTTACTACTTGTACCGGATAGTATGACGCACTTGACGTACCGTCACCAAGATTACCTGAACCCCATGTCCATACTGTTCCGTTATCCATAAGTGCAACTGTAAAGCTGCCGCCTGATTTTGTCATAGGGATTGCAACTTTATCATCGCCCGACTTAATTACCTTAACAATAAGTTGACCTTTGTATAAAATAGGTTCGTCAAGAAGTCCTGTGTAAACTCCGTCGTTTACAGGACTGATTTCTTTTTCAAAACTAATTGTTGTCTGACCGTATATTCCGTTTGTATTTGCACTTATAACACCGTTTGAGTTAACAGTTGCCACATCGCTGTTAGATGTGTTGTATGTCACTCCGTCATTTGCATTTATAACATCACTGTATGCGTAATGCGCAAATTCAAATCCAGGAATATGTTCATATTTAATTCTTCCTAAATCAAGTGTTTCACCTTCAGTAATTGTTACAACCAAAGGAATACTGTCACCGTCATTGTCAGCTGCTGTTAATATATCAGCCGCTCTGTCACCTGACTGTACAGGTATCAAACTGTTAACTCTGTAGTTATTACCAAACTGACCATTTCTGTTTGAACCCCAAGCCCAGATTGTTCCGTTGTGCAACATAGCCGCACTGAAATAAGCACCATTCGTTATTTGAATCGCGTCTTCAATATAATCATTATCAGAGTATACATTTTCTCCCTTTAGCACCTCTGACGGTGTACTTGTACTATCTGTTGTATTGTTACCAAGTTGACCGAATGTGTTATTTCCCCAAGCATATGTACTATGCTTGTATGTATCAGGATCAAGTGAAAGTGTCATTACAGTATTTCCACCGGCTGATACAGCTGTTACGTTTTCAAGAGTTGTTTCTCTTGTTGGTGCAGATACACTGTTTACAGTTGCATTATCTGATACTACCTTACCCCAAACATATACATAACCTTGATTATTGTATTGTTTTGTATCCTTTGTTGTATCATCAACTGTGATATTTCTTGCAAGTGCTATAACTGTAGTTTCATCAAGATTTATTTGTGTTCCTATAGCTCTTTTGTTTCTTTCTTTATTATTCGCACCTACTTGTATATCTACGATATTCTTTAAATACTTGTCTGCAGAATATCCGTCACCCTTATAAACTTGAAGTGGGTAACCTCTGCGTGTATCGTTGTTTACATTTGTTTCATTGGCAAGAACACCGTACATATTGCTGCCCCATGCCCAGACTGTTCCGTCTGCTTTAATAACGTATACACTGTCACCGGCAGTTCTTACAGATACTGCATTATGTAAATATCCCCCTGCATAAGGACCTACTACTTGTACTGCGTTTTCTGTACCATACTCTGCCCATAGATACCATGGATAATCAAGAGATGTCCAGTTGTATGCCTGTTCTCTATGTGTAGTCGACGGCACATATTCATCATATTCCCAGTGTCCAGGAATAGTGAAATCTACATATCTATCTGTCGCTATTGTTTGAGTTACAGAATACATTGAGTCGTACTTATTAATACCAAGTTTACCCGATGTACCGTTGTGTCCCCATGCCCAAACTGTTCCGTCTGCCTTAACTGCATATGAAACATCATCGCCGGCAGCTATTGATATTACATCTGTAAGATTTTGAGTATTATCGCTGTCAAGCTTAACAAGTTTAGGAGTTACAATACCATATCTTCTTTCCTGGTTTGCAGTACCGACAACAGTTTCATAACTACTCTTATGATAACCTGTTCTTGTTACGATATTATTCTGGAAGTAATCTCCCCAAACGATATTATTAACTTCTGTATAACCCCAAATGTATACTTCACCGTTTTCTGTAAGTGCCAACGAGTGACGTTTACCTGCGGCTATTGATTTAATCTTAACATCGCTTGGAATGTTTACTTTTACAGGATATAAGAAATCATTTCTCTTTTCGTCACCGTTAGCCGGATAACTATTATGTGTATCATTACTTCTTATGCCATTTCCAAGTTGACCATATGTATTATTACCCCATGCCCATACTGTTCCGTCACTCATAAGTGCAAGAGTATGGTGATCGCCTGAAACAATCATCGGAGTTACTTCTGTATCAACTTCTTTTACTGACACTTCAAGCACACCTACAAAGTTTGTAGATATATTATATAATGTAATAAATGTATTTGTATATCTATGTTCGCTGTTCGGACGAATTGTTATTATATTATTATTGTCCTCAGCTGAAACTATAGATGTATCTATTGACGTTGCTGTTATTCTATCAAGAACTGTCTGTTCATCAACGTCAGTATTATATGCTTGCACAGCTGTACGGTGTCTGTCGTTGTTGTTATAAATCAAGTTAAAGCCTACCATATGATAGTCATATATATCAGACTTGTTGATTTCAAGATATTGATTCTTTGATAGAGTAATCTTTTGTGGTAATGGGTTATAATTAGCGGCATTGACATCATCATTATAAACTTCTGTTGCCACACCATCTGTATACAATGTTGCTAAACCGATGGCTTCACGTCTGTCTTCACGAAGACCTGTCTGTACAGGTTCAGTTCTTTCAACTGATGAAAAATCACCTACATTATATGTAGAGTTTTTACCCCATGAATATACACTACCGTCGTATCTGACTACAGATGTACCCATATCACCGATTGTTGCGGAAGTAATCCAACCGATTCTGTCGGTTGCATCATCACTATAGAAACTTTCGCCTCGTTTTGTATACTTAGCAGTAAGTGAATTTGCTGTTGAACCTACACCTGTTGTATTATTTGCACCACTGCCCCATGAATACAAGTAACCATCTCTGCCAACTGCCATTGATGAATTTACTCCGGCATTAACATTAACTATTCCGTCAAGATTTTGCATATTCTCGCCGTCATAGCTGATTAAAACTCTCTTCGGAGAATTTGCATTATAATTGTTGGCATTATCTATTGAATCATTTGTAGTTATTGTATTATTACCAAGTTGACCGTTTGCATTTCTACCCCAAGCATATACACTGCTGTCATCTGACAATGCAATATTGTGATATGCTCCTGCAGAAATCTTAACGATATTTCTCAAATATGCAGTGCTACTTGCACTTTCGCCATTTACAGCTTGTGTAGGTGCAAGAGCCTCTGTAAAGAATCCCTTACCGATTTGACCATAGCTACCGCTACCCCAACTGAATACATTACCATCTCTTCTCAATGCTGAAATGAATGTATCGCCGATTGTAATATCAATAAAGTCATTAAGCGCACCGTCTGCGTTATCTCCGGCACTTGCTCCCTTTACTGTGAATGAAGCATATTGACTGTATTTTGAATTTTTAGCCTCGATACCTCTCTGACCGTATGTGTTATCACCCCATACATATACAACACCGTCTTGTGCCAAAGCTGCTGAGTTTCTTGCACCGGCTGCAACTCTTTCTACACCTGAAAGTATTTCTGTTGAACTTGTTTTTACAAGTGTTGGTGTGTATGCAGTAGATGTACCGCCTATACCAAGCTTACCGTTTGCATTGTTACCCAAAGCCCAAACTTGACCGTCTGTATCAACTGCAAGCATATGAGTCGGACCTGCCGCAATGTGTTTAATATTTTCAAGATATGTTGTTGAGTCTTTGCCTACATTCTTAACTACTCTTACAGGTGATGTTCTGTTTACCGTTGATGATGTACTTCCATCATACGTATTACCCCATGTCCAAACAGTACCGTCTGCCTTTAGTGCATATACGCCACTGTTTGTTGCGGCAACAACCGGAACTGTTATTCCGTCATTTGGTTTTACCAATACAGTAAACATACCATAGTAACCTGTTACATCATTTCTTGCACTGATAACTGCCTCACCGTAACGTCTTGCATGATTTGCAGTTACTCTTACAACATTAGACGCAACATCTTTTTCAACCTTAGCTATATCTTCATTTGATGTGCTGAATGTAAGGTTGTCAAAATCTGTTGTAGGATGTGGATTAACGTCACTCAATAAGTTAAATCCAAGGTATTCTTTATCAATCATACCGTTATCACCTTGAAGAGTAACTTCAAGTGTGCCGTCATTATTGATATAAATGTAGTTTGGAATATTATCATATTCAACTACATCTGTACCTTCTGTTTTAACGCCATGTTGGAATGCAAATATTTTTGCTGGGCTTTCACCCATAAATATTGGGTGAACAATATTATTAGAGAATTGTCCTACTCCATAATATCCCCAACCGTATACACTACCATCATAACGCAATGCCATTGCATCTCTTTCACCGGCATATACTCTTGTAATATTTGTAAGTTCAGTTGTTCCGTCCAACGTAGCTGTTTCACCTGCAACTACACGAGTAGCAACTGAATAGTATCCGCCTGTAGTTTCATTACCAAGCTGACCGTTTGCATTTGTACCCCATGTGTATACATCACCGTTACCGTTGACAGCATAGCTGTGACTTCCTGCCGCTGATACGTAAACTACGTTATCTAAGTTTCCATTAGCAGATACAACTTGTACCGGAGAAAATTCCTTAACAGATGTTGCACCGTTACCAAGTTGACCGTTTCTGTTTGCTCCCCATGAATATACTTCGCCATCTCTTGTCGTAATTACAGCATGATCTGTTGCCATATCAACATAAAGTGCATCTCTGAAATATGTTACATAAGGATTCTTTGCACCACTTAATAATTGCATTGGCATTGACGCATTATCTGATAAACCGTCACCAAGTTGACCGTTATCATTATTACCCCAAGCATATGCGTATCCGTCGTTTCTTACAGCGATAGATGAGTTACCGCCGGCTGAAATCTCTGAAATTGAATTCAAGTAGCCTATACCTTCAAGACCTACTACCTTTGTAGGTTCTGTTATATAAAGATTTTCCTGTGAAGGAATGTATGTATAGTATGTTTCTGCATCATACTCTTTATGCCATTCAGAGTCGCCTTCTACAACTCCTTCATCATTTGTATATCCGTTTGTTGTAAAACCAAGTTGAATTTGTTCAAACTTAACATCTGTATTTGTACCGATTTGTCCCTTATTATTTAGACCCCATGCCCATACATTGCCGTTCTTGTCCAATGCAAGAGTATGTCCGCCACTTGTATTATCATTTAACAAATCAAGCTTTTCAGCATCTTTGTTAAGACCTGATTCTACACCTGTTGCAGCTGAAATTGCTACTATATCTTTAAGGTTAATCTTCTGCGGTGACAATACATTGTTATTGTCTTGAACTCTCTTATATTTTATATGTTTATGATCTCTGTAACGCTGTGAGTCAAGCGGTGTATCTGCCGGCCAACAACAATTACCCCATACATCTTCAGTTGAAATAATTTCTTCATGATATTCATTCCAATTACCGTCACCCAACTGACCGTATTCATTCCAACCCCATGTATATACTTCACCTGTTGTTGAAAGTGCAACTGAGAATTTATTTCCGGCTGCAACTGCCATAAACTTAACTTCACTGCCGTCACTATTATGAGGGAATGAAACTTTTGCCGGGTATTCTGTGTCGTTTGTATCGCCGTTACCAAGCTGACCTTTATCGTTTTTACCCCATGCCCAAACTGTACCGTCTGATTTTAGAGTAAGAATGTGGTCTGTACCGGCTGATACCATAGGTATAACTAATTTTTCTGTTTGCTTTACGCCAAGTTTGAATATACCTGAATATTCTGAGAATGACTTTTGTTCAACAAGCATCGAAACTTCACCGTAACGATTATTTTCGTTCGGTATAATACGCCATCCGTCAGTTTCTTCTACAACTGTTGCAATTCCCGAATCCATTGTTCTGAAATCGTAATTTGTTGCAGGCATAGGTGTAAGTACACCTTCATCGTCAAGGATAAGGTTAAATCCACCTTCAAATTTTTCATTTACTGATGTTATTTTTAATGTTTTGTCATAGTCAAGGAATGTATAAAGTGTATCTTCTGTAACTTGAGCATATTCGTTACCTTCACTGTCAAGGATAGTACCTTCAGTAACAGAAAGTGTCTTTACAAGTTTTTCACCTGTTTGTACTGCCGCATTATGCTGAGCATTTGTAAAGTCACCAAGTTGACCTTCTTCATTACGTCCCCATGACCATACACTACCGTCTTTCTTCAATAGTGTAACATGTGCATTACCTGCTGAAACAGTTAACGCGTCACGGAAATATAAATCATCTGTACTTGTTGAATCACCTGATGCAATTTGCTGTGGTACAAGATAGCTTGTTTGTTTGTCTGCGCCTGAAACCAACGCACCCAAACCAACTTGACCTTCTGCGTCAAGTCCCCATGCGTATACTGTACCTGATTTTGTTACAACAACAGTATGTTCGCCACCGGCTGAAATTTCAATAGCAAGTTGATCACTGCCGTCCATCCATTGATTTCTTACACGAACCGGTGTTGTTGAATTATTTGTTGTTCCGTTTCCAAGTTGACCGTTAGTATTTTTACCCCATGTATAAACTTCATTTCTGTTGTTTATAACAGCTGAGTGTTCACTACCGGCTGAAATCTTGATTACATTTTCCAAATACCATGTGTCAGTATCTGATTCACCTTTCCATACTTGTGCAGGAGTATAAACATCTGATGATATAACTGTGCCAAGTTTACCGTTTGATACTTCGCCCCATGCAAAGACTGTACCGTCATTTCTTAATGCAAGAGAATATGCGTTTCCTGCCTCGATTGCAATAATGTTGCTCAAATATTCACGATCAGATGCACTGTCACCCTTTAAAACTCTTGTCGGATAAATAACATCTTCACCGGCATAGCCGATACCAAGCTGACCGTGTTCGTTACCGCCCCATGCGTATACATAGCCGTCTTTTGTAAGTGCAAGAGAGTGTGTATCACCGGCAGCTACTGATATTACGTCTGAAAGAATTGATTCGTACTCATCCTCATATACATAATATGCTTTACTTCTGTTTTCTTTGTTCATACTGCCAAGCTGACCATGTTCGTTACCGCCCCATGACATAACTTCCATTGATTCAGTAACCATTAATACATGTGTGTCGCTTGCTGAAATGTCACGGATACCAAGCATTGTTGAATCTCCGCCAAATTGAACGGCTACAGGAGAAGCTTTGCTCTTATCAGTCCCGTCGCCAAGTTGGTTTTGAGTATTTTCGCCCCATGCGTATACTTTACCTGAAACTTGAAGTGCAACAGAAAAATTCTTGCCGGCATAAACCTTTGGTGCGGCAATTCTTCCGTCTACATATACATCAATTATACCTGTCCATACAGTTTTACCGGCTGTATTTACGGCACGAACTGTTGTAGAACCGTATTGTCCCGACGGAACCAACTCTGTTCCGTTAACTTGTATTATATTTTCATTATCAGAAACAAAAGTAACTTCACTTGATGCGTCATGTTCTCTCTGAACTTCCACATATTCTGTCAAGCTAAATCCCGGATGAACTGTTCTTATAGCTCTTGTCGGATTAACTACATATTTTTCTTTTTGTGAAATAGTAATTTTTGACGGAGCAAGGAAGAATTCACTTCTTCCGTCATAATCTTCCCTTACATCGCCTTGTTCTGTTATAATTTGACCTATTTCAAACTTATAATTTTTGGCAGCTTTTTCACCTGTGTATACCGGATAATTGAATGATGAAAAACCTGAATTACCGATTTCACCATAATCACCGATACCCCATGCAGCGATATTACCACTATTGCTCATAGCAACACTAAAGTTTTTACCTGTGGCTATCAAACTAATATCGCCAAGTGATGCTAAACCTGTTACTGTTCCGGTTTCGCCTGCTACTACGCCATTAGCTCTGTCGTATACTGTAAATGCACCGTTATCATCTATAACTTTACCCCATATTGCTACGTTACCGTCATAGTCGATACTTAGCATATGTTCAAAACCTACAGAAATTGCCATTACATTTGTAAGTTCATAGTTAGGGTCATATTGATATGTTGTATATACTTTGCGTGGTGTACTTGCATAATCTGCTGATAGTGTATAATCACCTAATTGTTGTGAAGTATTATCACCCCAAGCATATACTCTTGAATTTCTGTCAATTACGGCAGTGTTGTTAGCCTTGGCAGAAATTTGAGAAATGTTTTCAAGATAGTAACCGTTACCGTAACTGTCACCCTTGAATACTTGAATCGGATATTCTCTGTCTTCAGTTGTCATATCACCAAGTTGACCACGGTCATTTCTACCCCATGCCCAAACACTACCGTCACGTTTTAACGCAACTGTATGATATGAACCTGCTTTTACTGAAATAATATCTGTTAAATATCCACCGCCGTTAAAACCTTTTACTTGGTTAGGAATATATGAACCATTTTCACCTGTACCAAGTTGTCCATATGTATTATCGCCCCATGTGTAAACAGTGTCATTATTTAAAACAATTACAGTATGGTTCTTACCTGCAGCGATGTCTGTGATTTCTGTAAAATCAACGCCATCAGTCAAATCGACTTCTACAGGTAGAGATCTTGAATCCTCAATAGCTGTACCGTCTTCTGTTATTTCGTTATTTATTTCCACACCAAGCTGACCTGAAGTATTATCACCCCAAGCATACAATAAACCATCATTTCTTAGTGAAAGCACAAATCTTTCACCGGCTGCTATTCTCTTTATGTCTGAAATATAATCACGAACACCTGTTTCTTCGTCTATCGACAATGTTACTTGAACCGGATACGCTCTATTTATATATGTACCATCACCAAGTTGACCGTAATTATTTATACCCCAAGTCCATACACTACCGTCACCTTTTAGTGCAACTGTAAAGTCCTCACCTGTTGCAACCATCGGGGCGTAAAGTTGACCTTCCGGTCTTAGTGTTAGCATTACATTCTTTGTATAATCACCTACTTTAATTGTTAGTATTGTTGTTCCGAATTTATGGTTTTGGTTCGGAGTTATAACAACATATGTAGTTCCATCTGCTGCTGTTTCAACATCCAAAGTAAATAGTTTTGGATTTAGCAATGAGAAATTGCTCTTATCAACACCGGTAAGTTTAATAAGGTTTAGTCCTTGCGCGTCGAACAAGTTAAAGTTACCGTATATATTTGAATAGATTTCATTTACATTTATCTTTAAAACGTCATAACTGCTACTATTCCTATAAATCATACTTAATTCTGACGGAAGTACATTTTTATAAGTTGTAGTATCAACAGTACCGTCATATTTTTCAAGAATTGTTTCTTTAACAACAAGACTGTTAGATTCCTTTTCACCTACTTGTGTAGGATATACTTTATTTCCCTTTGAATAATCACCGATATGTCCATTGTTATTTGAACCCCAAGCGTACACTTTACCGCTTGACTTGACAGCCATTGAAAAATCTTTACCGGCACCAAGAAGGTACACTTCACCAAATTGTTCGTGTGCCAAAGTTTCTCCGTTTTTGACTTCAACAGGAATCGGAGATGATGTTGTTGTTATATTACCTACACCAAGTTGTCCGTTACTGTTTGAGCCCCAAGCATACACTTCATCATCTTTTGTAAGTGCAAGCATATGTTCATTACCTACAGCAACACTGCGTACATCGTCCAAATCAACCTTTACAGGTGAATTTACAAAATTGTCTTCTTTTGATGCACCAAGTTGTCCACTATTATTTGAACCCCAAGTATATACTACATTTGCAAGTTCATTTGAAACAGCTCCGCTTTCATCACTTGTTGTCTTATTTTCTTGTATAATTGCAGCCGCACTGTTACCGCCAATAGCAACGTCAACTGCATTATGAATAAATGTATCATTTTCGGATACATATTCACCGTTCCATACCTGTACGGGTACATTTTTCTGAGTTCCGTCTGACACATTACCAAGCTGACCAACAGTGTTGTCACCCCATACAAATATGTCGCCGTTTCTCTTCAATACTGCCGCAAAATTATCACTGGCAGTAACTTTGATAACATCTTCAAGTACAGCTGAACTACTTGCACTTGCACCCTTAACAACTGATTTTGGTACATTTGAATTTGAAGTAGCACCGTTACCTAATTGACCTCTGCTACTTGTACCCCAAGAATATACGCTACCCGAAGTTGTCAATGCAAATGCAAAATCTTTTCCGGCAGCCACATTTATAAATTTAACATCTTGTGAATTTGCCTGTACACTAAGCATTTGAGGGGTTGCCGAATAAGCCTCGCCGATGTCGCCTCTGCCAAGCTGTCCATTTTCGTTATTACCCCATGTCCATATATTTCCGTCTACATCAAGTGCAACTACAAAGTCATCACCTGCCGCAATAGTTGTCATTTGAGGAATACCAACTAAAGCTTGTGGAATTGGTCTGTATGTTGTTGCAGTATCTATACCAAGTTGACCGATTGAATTTTTACCCCAAGTATATACAAGTCCGCTTGCAGAAAGTGCAACGGCAAAGTCTACACCTGAGTCAACTTTAGGAAGTGCAATACTTTCTGTTACGTTTACAATTATTGAACCGATATAATTTGTATCAGTATTTCTTAATATAATTGTAGCTTTACCTATTTTATTAGTTGCTGATACAACTCCCAATTGATTAATTAATGCAACTGTATCATCAGAAGTTGCAAATTCAATCTTTGTAGAATCAGCTGTCTTTGATTCTGTAACGCTCTTTAGCATATTGAAACCGCTTAGGTATTTTTCAATCGTTTCTGCGGCGTCAATTTCCAAAGAACCATTGTTTTCTATTGTAATTTCTACCGGCACGTCATTTCCGGTGTACTCTTTAGCAACTGAACCGTCTGCTTTCTTCGCAGTAATTTTTTGCATCATAAGCACACGTGCTTCTCTGTCACCGGTTAAAACAGGAGTACGTCTTGTTTCATTTGAAATATCACCGATTTGTCCGCTTTCATTCAAACCCCACGAATATACATATCCATCGTCCTTGATTACAACAGTATGTGAACCGCCTGTACTTAAACCGATTACGTTAATCAAATAATCGTCTGTACTATCAACAGTTATACCTTTATTTACACGAGTCGGTGTCGCATTTCTTGATATATCGTTATTAGCATCTTTGATACCAAGTTGACCGTATTCATTATCACCCCATGTCAAAACGGCAGTGTCTTCACTTCCGTCAAGAGTTGTCATAATTGCAGAATGTTGTCCGCCGGCAGCTATAGTTTTGATTTTTCCCGAAATTGTTATTTTTTCAGGAACAGGAACTATATCCTTTGTGCTTGAAGCAAGTTGTCTGCGATCATTTGCACCCCACGCATATAATGAGTTGTCAAATGCAAGTGCAAGAACATGATTTGCACCCAATGAAATATCTGTTATATTTTCAAGAGGATTACTATTGTTTGTTATAACTTTGACCGGTTGATTTCTTAATCCATTTACGTTAATACCAAGTTGACCATTATCATTATTACCCCATGTAACAACCATACCGTTCGACTTTAATGCCGAGCTGAATTCTTTTCCGGCTGAAATTCTTATAATATTTGACAAATATATGTCACTGCTTGCACTACGACCGCCTAAAACTTTTGTAGCTTTTGTTTTATACTTAGCAAGAGATGTAGTTGAATCATATCCATTGCTACCCACGCCAAGTTGACCGTTACCGTTACTACCAAATGAGTAAACATAACCGTCTTCTGTCAAAACTAATGTATGATTGCCACCTGCCGCGATTGCAGAAATTTTTCCGATTTCTTTTCCGTCTTCTGACACGATTGTAACAGGTACACCACTATCCTTAGTTGTGTAATCTGTTTCTGCCGGTGCTGCCGGTGGACCTTGTTCAATTTGCAATATTGGCAATTTGTCATTTTCATCATACTTATTTGTAAATGACCATACACCACTGCCATCTTCAAAATTCCAACCTGTATATATTGAAGAATCTGTCAAATCAGCATTTGCTAAAGATGCGGCAGCCTCATTACCAACGCCTACTACTGTTCCATTATTTGTATATGTGTAAGCAATACCATATTCCACACCTGCCTGAGCATCTGCCGATGACTCTGCCATATTAGACGCAGAAATACCTGCAACACCTGATATGTCAGATGTTCCGATTACACTTCCTGAATTATAAGCACGGAAAATATTGCCAAGGTTTACGGCTGTAATACCACCGGCATATTTTATGCTTACACTTGTTTCACTGTTTACAACTCTAACATCAGCTCTGTTATATACATTTGAAATCGTGCCGTGTTCACCATTATAAGCAACTAAACCACCACTCAAGTTATATGAAGATATTTGACCTGAAACTATACCCGAATTTGAAACAGTTCCGTCATTAAATCCAACAAGACCTGCTGAAATTGAATACGCCGGCACTGACATGTCATTATCTTCCACCTCTAAAGTGGTATTGCTTACTGAAATACTATTAAGAATTACATTTTGAATTGTACCGTTATTTACAGCAAACATTGCTGATACTGATGTTTTATTATCACCAATATTTGTTCCTGTAGCTGATGAAGATACATTTAGATTGTTTATTCTATATCCGTTACCATCGAAAATACCTGTAAATGGTTTGTCAGCGTCACCTATAGGAGCGAAAGCGCTTGATAGTGTTATATCTTTACCAAGAATAAATTTTCCATCAAGAACTTCGCGTACTTTTTCTAACCCTTCTGCCGCATAAATTGTATAGTAACCTGTATTTTCATCAAATTCAACAGCATCATGAACTTCTTCTTCGTCACCTTCGATTGCTGATTCGATACCGCTTGTACCATTACCAAGTTGACCATACATATTGCCGCCCCATGTATACACTTCACCATTTACACTAAGTGCAACTGCGTGAGTATCTCCGGCAGCTACTGCAACAATATTTTTAAGTACACTGTCACTTGTTCCGCTTACACCTACTACCTGAACAGGTGAATATTGACTTGTTCCGTCGCCTTTTGTACCATTACCAAGTTGACCGTTCTTATTTTCACCCCATGTCCAAACAGTACCGTCTGATTTTAACGCAACTGAGAAGTTTTCTCCGGCAGAAACCATTGGTTCTGTATAGAAAGCATCTTCTGAAAGGTCATTTACATGTACAACAAACATTCCTACTACGCCTGTAGAAGAAACTGCTTTGATTACAGCAATTCCCTTGGAAACTGCTGTAATTGTGGTTCCGTTTACAGAAACTACACTGTCATCTGATGATGAATATGTTATTGATGTTGCTTTCTTAACTTCATCGTCATTGACAATAAGGTTAAAGCCTCTAAGTGAAATAATGTTTCCGCCATTAGCTTTAATTGTCTGGTTTTTATTTACAGTTACAGTGTTTGGATTTACTATATCTTTGGTGCCACCATCAGAAGTCGGAACTGTTACAGATAATTGAAGAACATCTTCTGCGCCCGATCCAACCAAAACAGGTACACTGCTATCTTCACGAGATAAGTCACCCAACTGACCGTCACTATTATATCCGAACGCCCAAACGTAACCATCTTTTTTCATTACAAATCCACTTTGTGAACCTGCGGCTATTGCCTGACCATTCTCTGAGAAATTGTTATTTGATACGGCAACATTTTTATTTCCGCCTACGCTACCCATGCCAAGTTGTCCGTGACGATTATCACCAAAATTATAAACATTACCTTCTGCATCTATAATTATTGTATTATTACCACCGGCAGCAATTCCTGTTACAGTTGTAATAATATCTTTTTTCTCATCAACAACGTTGTCTGTTACATCACTTGATGCTAAAGGAGTGACGTCCGACAAAAATTTACTTGTGCCGTTACGTCCAAGTTGACCGTATTCATTTGAACCAACTGTATAAACTTTGCCACCTGTACCGTCAACAGAATATTCCAATAGTACAGAATGGTTTTTACCGGCAGCTATTGCTCCGATATTTGTTATGATTGTACCATCAGCTGACAATTCAGTCGGAACAAGTTGATTCCAAGCCTCATCAGAAGGTTCGCTTGAAACTTCACCATCGCCAACTATAATGTCACTACCCATTTGACCATAATTGTTTGCACCCCATGTCAAAACAACACGATCCATATCAGGTACTTCTGTATTTGCTCCAAGTAAAGCCAATGAATGATTTTCACCGGCAGCTACTGCTACTGCACTGTCTATATATGCACTTGTGCCATCTTCTGCCGACGCACCCTGGATAACTCTTACAGGTGTTAATTCTTTAGACGTACTTGTAATATCATTTTCATCTCTTGTATTACCAAGCTGACCATGATTGTTAGCACCCCAAGCATAAACCGCACCGGTTGACAAAGCTACCAATGAGTGCTTACCGCCGGCAGCTATATCATTTGCAAGAGTTATAAAACCGTTAACACTACTATGTTCACCACCAAAAACCTTAACAGGTACATTTTGGTTTGTTGTACTGTTATTACCAAGTTGACCGTTATCGTTCAAGCCCCAAGCCAAAACTGCACCATCACTTGTCATAGCAAGTGCATGATATTTTCCGGCTGCAATCTTAAATACACCACTAAGTTTTTTAGTCGCGTCTACTGCCAAAACCGGAATAGGTCCTTGTGAACTTTCAAAGTTACCGTTACCAAGTTGACCATATGTATTATCACCCCAAGCCCAAACGCTACCATCTGATTTCAATGCGATCGTGAAATTTTCACCTGACGCAATCATAGGAGTTGTAAATTCATTAGGTGCTTTAACATGAACTTTTAATATTCCATAGAAACCTTCGTTTTCAGCTTTGATTTCTACTATTCCTCTTTCTCCACCATTTTCCAAAGATACCGGTGAAACAGTTTCCCAATTAATCTCAACTGTATCAGCAGATACTCCGGCAATTTTTTCATTTGAAGATGAGAAAATTATATCTGAAGTAATATCAAATTTTTGATCGTTTTCTATTAGGTTAAATCCTGACTTATAATATTTTTTAATTTCAGGAATTTCAATTTTTACTTTTTGAGCATCAGTGATTGTTATGATTTCAGGCATTGATTCACTGCTCTCATACTCACCGGCAATTTCATTTGTATCAGCAGATACTACTTTTACATGATCCATTATTAGTGAGTTACTTGCAGCTGTACCTGTAAGAACCGGCAAATCTACTTTTTCATATTCGTAACCGTTACGCCCGTCACCCAACTGACCGAACATATCAGCACCCCACGAATAAACTTTACCGTCTAATCTCAATGCAGTCATATGGTTTGCACCGATTGCAATAGCAACTATATTTTCAAGTGAGCTTTCTTCATCTTCAGAATTTGTTGCTCCAGCCATTACATTCATCGGCTCGTTAGTTCTCAATGCAACATTTACATTACCAATCTGACCTTCGTCATTTCTACCCCAAGCATAAACTTTACCATCTGATGTTATTGCAGATGAATTATATCTTGCGGCATTAATGCTGATAACATTTTTTAAAGATTCAAGTTTTTCTATTTCACCTGAATTGTTATTGTTATCTTTACCTAACGTATTTTCTTCATTATGACCCCAAACATATACACTTCCTGTATTTGTCAAAATCATTGAGTGGAATCTTAATTGTTGCTTACCTTCGTCACCTGATGAACCTGATGAGTTAGTACCACCGCCGGCTGCTACATCAAGAACTTGTCCGTCAACACTAAGTTCCATTTTAGAAGGTAATGGTAACACATCTTCTGTTGAAGTGCTTACAAGTAACGAGTCACTGTTTGTTCCCCATACATACAAACTACCATCATTTTTTAATGCAAGTACATGAGAAATGCCTGCCGCTATTTTTATGATGTTTGAAAAATCATTTCCGTCAGTGTCAACTGAAATTTCTGTTGCATATACAACATCACTGTCATATCCATTATTTTCTATTTCATTTCCGCCGTATTGACCGTTACCAAGTTGTCCGTAAATATTTGAACCCCATGAATAAATTTTACCGTCTGCGCTGATGGCATATGAACTAAAGTTTCCGGCTGCTACATATTTGATATTTTCAAGCGGAGTATTTGCAGCGGTCAAAACATAAGCCGGATTTAAACCTGTAATTTTATAACCGCTACCTAACTGACCGTTACGGTTAAGACCCCAAGCATAAACTCGTCCGTCACCATTTACTGCAAGTGCATGTGCATCACCGACAGCGATATGTTTGATATTTGTCAACGGTGACAATTTTCCGTTTTCCTTGATTTCAATTTTGTATGGAGTATTTTGAGCATCGCCTGTAACTTTCAAATTACCAAGTTGATGGTCACCTGCAAGACCCCAACCCCAAACTGTACCGTCACTCTTTAATGCCAAAGTGAAACTTCCGTTTGCCACAACCATCGGAACTGCAGTAGGAAGTACGACGTTATTTCTGTTTCCATAAACTTCAAGATTGAATATTCTGAACTTGCCACCGATTTGAGCAGTAATTCTTGTACGTCCCTCTTGTACGCCGGTGATTGTAACACCCGATGCGTATGAACCTTCTTGAAGAACTGTTGCCAATCTTGAATCAAGAATTGTCGTATTTGTTGCTGTAAGTGATGACTGCAATCCTTTGTCCGGTAAAATGTCACCCAAGGTTCTCTTTTCTCCGACACGAATTTCAATCGTATCTATTCCTTCAAGATCACTTACCGCTGAACCATTGATTATTTCATTTGGATCACTCACCGCCGAAGTTCCACCGCTGTCACTCAAAACTGAAATGTTATAATTTGCAACAAGTTTTTCATTTATTTCTGTTATATCAACTTTTGCTAACGACTCCGAAGTTTCAGATGTCTGTTTCGGTTCGATTGCATACATTGTTGTTGATGAATTACTTGTTGATGTAACTTCTGTTGTTGATTCAGCCGGTGTAATTGTTTCTGTTGTTTGTGAATTATCATTTGCATTATCGTCTGATGCAAATTCAATAATTTCATCAACATTAATCTTGTCATTTGAATTTACGTTTTCAGTGTTTTCTGAAATTGTTTCATTCTTATTGACTGATTCATTATTTGCTGAGTCAACTGCAACTTCTTTTTCGACAACATTTGTTACTGTTTTTTCAACTTCTTTTTCTGTAACATTTTCAACAGTATCTGATGATGAAGAAGTTGATGTTGATGTCTTTGTTTCTGTGCTCGGCATTTCTGTTGTTGTATAATCTCTTGAAGATGTTGATGTTGAATTATCAACTACCTTTGATGAAATTACATTGCCTTTTTCATCTGTAACAGTTTCTGTTGTTGTTGTTTCTGTTGTTGTTGTTTCTCTTACGGTATATTGAGTTTCGATTGGTGTTTCTTCTTCAACCGTTTCTTCTACTGTTTCATAAACAGTTTCAACAACAGGAGTTGTGATTGTATCTTCGATTGTTTCTGTAACAGTTTCTGTTTCTCCGTTTTCGTTAACTATTTCACGCTCGACCTCACGCTCAACAGTTTCCTCAACGTTCTTAGTTACTTGTTTAGGAACTTGTTTTTCAACAGTCTTTGTAACCGTACCGCCTGTTTGCTCTGTGCTAAGTATTTCTGTTGATACAGTTTGCTTAACAACAGTTTCGCGATTAACATTTTGTGTGCTCTTTTCTTGAACAGTTTCTGTTACTGTTTTTGTTTCAACTGATGTTTCTGTTTTAGTCTGTTTTTCTTCACTATCAGAAGTGCTATTATAATAGGAAGAAACTCTGTCATTTTCGCTTTGATTTTCTGATTTTTCATCATCAGAAGTTGTTGTATTTTCTACATTTTCTGTTGTTTTTTCTTCTGAATTTGATTCATCATTTTTTACTTCATTATTTTCTGTGTTGTTTTCTTCCGATAATTGATTTTCTTCTAACTTTTGTGAAATCTTTTCTGAATCAAATAATTCCAATGATGTACTATCTTTTTGTTCTGTTTCTTCACTGTTATTTTCTTTATTTACATCACTTAGTTTTGAAAGGTCGTAATCCGAATTTTCTTGTGAAAGACCTTCTTTTTGCATTTCTCTTAGGAATTCTTCTACTTCCGGCGATTCAAACTCTTTCTTTAATTCTTTGTTTTCATTTGTATCGCTTTGCTCACTGCTTGAATTATTATCAAACAGCATAGCTGTACCTTCTGTGTATTCGTCAGGATCCGATTTTAATCCTGCGAAGAATTTTGTTGTTTCTTTACCGCCAATCCATTCAATTTGAGCTGTACTGTTTTTTCCGTCAACAGATGTTGATTTTATAAGCAATATTGTAGGATCTGCAACTCTCCAAACTATCTCGTCATCCTTATCTTCTGCAAGTGACGCTGTTACAGATACAACATCACCCACTTTAGTAAATCCTATCGCTTGCTTATCCAATGTTATAAAATTACTAACTCTGTTTCCGGCAGTAAGTGGATTTTCAGTTATAGAAGTTTCTGAACTGTCATAATCGCTATTGTATGAAGAATAACCATTATTATATGAAGTTTTTCGGGAAGAATTTGAGTTGGCAGTATTATTTTGTGATGAACCACTTGTGTTATTTGATGTTTGTTCTTCAGAATTTTCCTGAACACCACTATTAGACGCAGCCCCTGTCTCTTCATTTTGAACAGGTTCTGCGCCTTCTGATTGTTCTGATTCATTCGGTACGGTATTTTCAGTCCCTTCTTTATTATTGTTGCCATCCTTATCTGTATATGATACGGATAAGAACATTCCGTTTTTCACCGCAGCAAGTACATCTACTTGTGGTAATGATGTCGATGCCATTGCTGCCAGCAATGCTATTGATATAGCTCTGCTTGTTTTTTTGCCAAGTCTCATTATTTTCTCCCCTAACTTCATGATGTGACTTTATGCAATTTTCATAATAGAATTTGCCTTTATGGTAAAATTACTCAGTTTTATTTTATGCCATTATGACAAAATAGTCAATAGTTTTTTTCAAAATTGTTTCAATCCGCTTATAATTATGTCAAAAATCATAGTTTTTCGTCTTTTTTGCTCAATATTTTGATTGTTTTACCCTTCTTTGTACCAAATATTGTATTGTGCAAGTTAACCAAAGATTACAAGTATATTACAAGCAAGTAACGGTTCTGAAACATTCTTTAAACATATGTAACATTTCTACTCAAAATTAATTTCGACAGGTTTACAATAATAATACTAAAATCTATTTGTTATCTTTTTTTAATATTATCAAAATAAAAACGACATTTTTACAGTTTTCTTGTCATATTTTGTAATAAAGTTACAAATGTTACAGACTCATTTAAAACACTTTGTAAAATCAACGATTTTCTTCAAAAAAACTATTGACAAATGTATTTTTTTTATATATAATCTGATAAGTTGAGTGT
>ERZ773252.79-NODE-79-length-115452-cov-4.552241_pt1 | contig 115452 bp, 98 predicted proteins | sample MGYA00580517_ERZ773252 | MGnify/ENA primary metagenome ERZ773252 (study PRJEB29015, sample SAMEA2737766) | human gut metagenome | biome: human gut; feature: human-associated habitat; material: faeces | place: China | collected 2012 ...
GCATGTCACTCTTTTTATGGCAATGGGGCGTTAATTGTGCGGTGTTGCCTTAAATATGTGGATAGGGGTAATAATCAGCTGCTACTATTACCTTGCCCATTCTGTGGGGGCGGTAAAGGGGGAAAAGATGTATATGCAAGCCCATGCTATGTCAGTGCAGATACAGGAAGATTTAAGTGTTTTAGGGGAAGCAAATGTGGCGCAGGAGGCACATTTAAGCGTTTGCAGGCAATGATATCTATAAGGGATGCAGGGTTATTGACACCCGAAATACAGCAAGGAGCAAACATAGATAAAAGTTTACTGGCAAAAGCAAAAATAATGAGCAATGGAGTAACGAACACAAATAATATTGAAAACATAAAAGGAGAAGATAGAAAAATGAGTGTAGAAAACAGACAGAATAAGCAAGAGGAAAAGAAATCTGAAACATATGATATCAGCCAAATCAATGGCTTAGAGCTAACAGGAGCATGCAAGGAATATATGCTAGATAGGGGTATATCGGAAGAAACTTGTAGACTATATAATATTGTCAACAGTCCAGAGCCAGATAAAGCAGATAGATATATACTTATGCCATTTGTGGACAGTGAGGGTACAACTGTTACATATGCAAAGTACAGAAACTTATACCCCGAAGCAGATAGTAATGGTAAAATGCAGCCAAAGGAAAAAGAAGTAAATGGTAAGCCTTGTTTTTTTGGATTGCAGAATTTACAGGAAGATTCACACACGCTTATAATTACGGAAGGACTGATTGACTGCCTTTCCTTGGTGGAAGCTGGAGTGCGGGAACAAGGGTATGATGTTGTAAGTGTACCAAATGGATTGGGTAACAAAGGATTAACATTTCTGGACGATAATGATATTGATTTACTGGCTACATATCCTAGTGTTATTATATTCGGAGATTCGGAAAACGGGAAAATCACATTAGTTGAGGAGTTTGAGGAAAAGCTAGAGCGGGAAGTTAGAGTAATAGCAGATTACAAAGGTAAAAAGGACGCAAATGAGATATTAACAGGGTGTGGAAAAGAAATACTGCTGCAATTAGTTAAAGAGAGCAAAATATATGAGGATAGCGAGATTAAGCATATATCAGATGTCGATTTATCAGAAGATACCCGTAGTGTATTATTTGTGACAGGATTCCCGGAAACAGATAACATGTTAAATGGGATTGAATCGGGAAACCTCATATTACTATTGGGAAAGGAGGGGAGCGGTAAAACAACAATTGCAACCCAAATGCTTTTGCAAGCGGCTAACAGTAAAATAAAGAGTATGGTATACAGTGGAGAAATGACGCTGCGTGAAACTGCTGAAACGCTATATTTACAGGCAGCGGGTCCACAATACACAGATAGGTTAGTTAATGACAGGACAAAAAAGAATTTTGGCGTTGTAAAGCCATTTGCACGGGATAAGATAGGCCAGTGGCTTAACCAATATATATTGCTGTACGAAGATAAAACCATCAGAAAAGATCAGTATGAAAAAGTATATAATCCCTCTGCATTAGTAGATCGTATGTTAACGGTAGTAGAGCGGCAGATTAAACATTCAGGGGTAAAATTTGTGGTGATAGACAACATGATGTCTGCTCTGGCACGCTATTCTGAGGGTGGGGAACTATATGGAGCACAGGCAGAATTAGCATTACACCTCAACTTTTTATGTAAGAAATATGACATTACAATATTGTTGTGTGTACACGCACGAAAGACTGATAAAGCTAGTCTGCACCTGTTTTCGGACGATATAAGTGGTTCGAGTATACCAAAGAACATGAGTGATATAATCCTGTCGTATGAAAAATATCATCCTCTTAAAAAGGGTAAAAAGGATGATAAAGATGATGATAACCCACCATCTGGATATCTAAGAGTGTTAAAAAACAGGCATTGGGGTGCGCTTACAAAGTATGACTCGGAGGGTGAGGAAATATACTATGCAGCACTGTGCAGACGATTATTTGCACATGATGATTTTGATAATCTGCGCAATGGTAAGCCATATCCACAGTATAATTGGTTATCTGATAATTCATAAGGAATAGGGTGAAGCAGCTGCTTCACCCTATATAAATTCAAATTGTATGTATAGTTATTCATCTTATTATATTAACAGTACCTTACTAAATGAATTTCTAATCTGACACTAATAGAAATTAAATAGTTATACACATTTTTCTATAAAACCACAACGAATTTTCTGACAAAATATAACCAAATATTAACACAAAAAATGCTTGTTTTTGGGCAAAAATACCATTGCCTTTACATTAAAGATGTGCTATAATATGAACATAGCCCTCATAAATGAGGGGCCGTTATAAAACAGAAAGGAGCCACTCTTATGAAAGAACACGCGAATATCCCGCCAACCGGTTTTAGAAACATCGCTGATTATTTAATCGTAGGTGATGAGATTTTCTTTGCCCCTTCAATTTTCCTGGAAAGCAAATCCCAGGAAGTAATTGACTTATTCCTTGACAAACTCATTGATTACCTTATAAAAGTGCGTGTAGGAGAATCCGCCGCCTGCCAGATTTTTAAAGCATTGGTTATCGGCTGGAATGACTCGTTTTTGTTTCAGGAGAAGCTAAACGGTTATGTCATTGAGCTCATAAGTTTTTCTGACAGCGGTTGTGTGTGTAATAGAGTCACATTGACAATCTCAACCCTTGATGAAAGTAAAAAGGCACTGAAACTCAATGTTGAAACTACCAATGGGGAATTACCCGACCGTCCTGTTATTTCGTAATCTAGTAGTACACACAAATAATCCTAGCCATATATCATTATGGCTAGGATTCATATCATGTAAAGAAAGGTGGATATTATGAAGCAAACAATTGAGAGCTTGCTTTTTTCACAGAACACAAGCATTTTAACTAATGAAGATAGGGGGAACATAAAACAGATTTTTTTAACAACGCTCTCAGATCATACAACTCAGGAATATTTCAATATATTATTAAGGTATATGAAAGCTAAACGGGAACTAAAAATGTCTACTGCAGATGTTTCCATTGCTTCTAATGTCCCTGAGATTACAATCGAACGTTTTGAAAATTTACAGTCAGTCCCGCAAACAATAACACTAATGAAAATTCTTGCTTCCGTTAATCTGAAAATTAAGCTAGAAGTTCTATTGGATTCTTAAACAATATGCATATTTAAGTAGCTTTGTTTAACAAAAAAGAGTCAATTCATGAAATTGACTCTTTTTTATTAGTTGAATAATTTTTAAGATGATTACATGGTACTGCTATATAATTTATATTATAAAATAAAGTTTAGATACCGCCAATAATGGAAATAGTGTGTATATTACTGACGATTCTGTTAATAACAATTTTTTCATTCTTTATTTTTCTCCTTTTCATTATTTAAGGGGTATCAAACTATACGTGTCCCAGCCTTTGACCTCATTATATACTGTTGTCTTTAGCATTGCTTCTTTCATTTTTGCTCACCTCTTTTACAAACAAAATGACGCTACCATAAAGGCAGCGTCAAATCATTCACATTTTCTTTCGGCAAATGCCTACGCCAAGTTGAGGTTTCACTGTGCAACCCCTCCCGCCAGCTCAACCAAGCAACGCTCTTGGCACGCCCCTTGATATCATCGCTTCACAGAACTGCCACGACTATTAAGTTTACGTCAGTCCTGACCGAAAACTCATGTTTTCTAACAACACCTCTGTTGTTACTATTATTATATATGATTTATTACTTTTTGTCAACACCCAATAGACGTTTTTTTTTTGATATTTTCATTTGTTACAATCCATATTTTTCTAAAAATGAGGGTACCCTTAAATTAGGATACCCCTATTGTGCTTATCTTGGCATATCTGCATTCCAATATGTGTCCCAGCCTTTGACCTCATTATATACTGTTGTCTTTAGCATTGCTTCTTTCATTTTTGGAGTTACATATGCCATCAGATTACCATTATCTATTGCTAACCATAAGTCTTTACCCGATTCGTTTATTTCTGCTGGTACCTTGACTTCTACCCATGCATGATTACCCCCTGTAATATAGCGGGTAGTATAGCCTGATACATTTAGCATACAAGACATGAACGCTGAATAGGTTTCACAGTCGCCGCCTTTTCTTGTCATTGCATCTAAGGCTCTGTAAGTACCGCTTACCCCTCTTGCATAGTATTCTGTATTTATTCCTGTGTAATGCCTCCACCAGTTTGCGGCTTGTTCTGTGTTCTTTAACCTTACTACTTCTCCTTCATATGTTGTACGCTTTATACTATTAAAATCTTCTACAAATTCTGTGTAATCATCTGTTGTCTTAAGTAATTCTTTATCTGTGCCTTTACCTCTTTTATTATTCGCTCTTATGCCTGTGCCACCTATGTATTGTCCGTATACCCCTTGGCTGTCGTTTTGGGCGAACTTTACGCAGACATCCATTTCTGCCTGAGTGCGACAGCCCCATAACATATTTTCATAGTGAATTGGTAGGTTTTCTATTACTATTGGTATTTGCTTACCATCTTTAAGGGTGATTGTACAGTGATAAATGCCTGGTTTTACGCCGGCATAGTATTGTGCTCCTGCTCCTAGGGTGTTTGGTTTGGTTACGCCTGCTATACTGTAGGTGTCACATCTGGATACCGGTTGTCTGTAATCTAATAACCCTTTATCTACTAAACATTGCGTTTCTCCCTCATTAAAACTTGAACCAAACTTTGTTGAGAAGTCATAATAATTCTTTAACTCATCACCTGTTATTAACTTGAAAGCTTCTGGGTCATCATCACAAGTTAATGTGTAGTCTACTCCTGCTAATGCTTTATTAAATTCTGTACCCTCTATACTATCATATGAAGAATAACTGTTTACATTTGGACCTCTTATACCTACCCTTATTACATCACCACAATAATTTCTAAAATTATAAGTTATTGACGTGTACTCTGGTTTAGCACATATCTCTTTTTCTACATCTTCTGTTTCATTCAATTTTAATAGCGCGTCCCAGTTTTTTGTTGATGATTCAAATGCTCCATCACCGTCTGCATCTATTACCATCGGCTTTTTTAATAACTCCAGTAACTTATCGCTGCAAGTCATATTTTCATAAGTTACTGATATTGTATTACCCACATAGCCATCATCATAACCCGATACAAACACATTATCCTTACCCATTTCATAACTTTCAAACCATGCTATTCTGGGGTTGTCTGTTCCACCTTTTCTTGACTGAATTCGAGCGTCTACTGTTCTTGCGCTGGTGTACCCTGATTTTACAAAATTGTATAGGTCTTGAATTTGGGTTCTGTCAAACTTAACGCCTATATTTGTTGCCCAACCTACTACTATGCCATTGTCTTTATACCTTGAATCTGCTGTTGTTGAAGCATAACCGCCTGCTGTGTAGTCGCCCTGCTCTATCTTACTTGTGTCTATTGTCTGATTGCTGTCTTCCTCTGTGGGAGTCATGGTTGTGGCGTTGGAAGAAGTGTTACCCTCATTACTGGTGCTGTCTACTATATCAGATTCTTCTACCCTATCACTTGAAGTGTTGGTATCTTCCTTGTTGCCACCACCTGTTCCTGTATTGGAAATGAGGCGGTCAGAAGCAGAAAAATCCCCCGAAGAGTAGACGGAGGATGAGTCAGTAGAGTTAGCAGCAGAAGAAGCAGCAGGAGCAGAGGAAGAACCGCCCGCACCGTTGCAGGCGGTAAGCAGTGTGATGGCAGCTAGTAGAATAGAAGCAAAGCCGGTGGATAGCTTTTTCATAGACTGGGTCCCTTTCGTCAGAGATGGTAGTGTGAGCATTAAAAGATTGCCCGTAAATAATAAATGGGGTAACGTGTGAGCCGTAAAAAGCTGGCTCAAAATAAAATAAATGAGGGTGACGTGAGCCAAAAAAGGCGGCTCAGAAAACAAAAAAATGGAACTTGTAGCTATAGCTGGAGTGAACCATAAAAGTCGGCTCAAAATAAAGGGTTAGCAGGAGCGAGCCAAAAAGGACGGCTCAAAATAAAATAATGGTGATGAGTTAAAGTTGAGCCAGTCGGCTCTAAATAATGAGGTAAGGTGAGCCAGAAAAGGGTAGGCTCAAAAAGAAAATGAAAAAAGCAGATGATTATAATGAAGCAAAGGATTGTGCACAGGGCTAATGCGTGCATTAACCACACAATGTTGATTATGTGGTTAATGCCTCCCAAGCCTTATATAATGCGGGTTTAAGCAACTTACAATAGTGTTTTTTAATATTTCTTTTAAAAATTTTATAAAAACCACTTGATTTTTGCAATAATTTATGTTATTATTATAACGCGCGGAACTACATGCTGTATTGTAATACCACATAATCAACATTATGTGGTATCTCTAACTAGTCCTAACCCCTCTATCTGCCTTGCATGGACTGCTCCCGACTCACGTGTATAGATACGCGTGGTATTAATGCTAGTATGTCCCATTATGTCGGCTAGGCGGGATATGTCCTTATTTTGCGTGTAATAAGTCCTTGCGAATAAGTGACGTAAATTATGTGGGTAAACTTTTTTAGGGTTAATACCTGCAATACTACATAGGCGTTTCATTGATTTCCACAAATTGGAGCGGTCAAGCGGTCTGCCGTTGCAAGTGACAAAGATAGGGCCAGCCGTAATATTTTGGTTTACTACATATTTTTTTAACACTTGTACCAGTGACTTTGGGATAAATACTACTCTATTTTTTCCTTTATTGGTAACCAGTGCCTGACCGCTTTTTATTGCGTCTACAGTTATATATTGTAATTCCGACACCCTTATTCCGGTTGCACAAATAGTTTGTATTGCTAGGGCGGTGCGCTCATCGCCATTGATTGTGGCTGCTCTGATTAGCTTATCATATTCTTTTTTTGTTAGTTCTTTATCAGTTGATTCAAAAATTACCCTTTGAACCTTTAGGGGTCTTATAGTCAAATCGTTCCTACCTATGTACTTCAAGAAGCTGTTAATAGCCGAAATAGAAACATTACAAGTGGTCGGTTTATATTGCTGTGTAATTAACGATTTATATTCTAATAATCTTTCTTTTGTTAAAGCAGTATCGTCACTAAACATTTGCAATGAAAACAATTCCCTTTGATAAGCTGCTATGGTACTTTTGCTTTTTTCATTCTCCTGCAGGTACTCGATATAACCTCTAATAAGTCTATCGGTTATCTTTATTTCCTTTTTCATTTCATGTGCTCCTTCCTGATATATACTACTCAATTATAGCATAAGGGCAGGATAAAACAACCTGCCCTTAAACAATATTACTCCATATAATCCAACTGCTCTATTTTTCGCTCATCTTCTCTTTCACGCAAGGCTTTGTAGAGGGTCGGTCTACTTATCCCGCACGCCCTGCATATCTCTGTTACTGTGAGGTTATGCATATCATACATTTGCAATGCTTTGTCCAACGTTTTTTGTGGCGTTGCAGGTCTGCCGCCTATGCGCCCCCTGGCACGGGCTGCGGCTACTCCCTCTTTAACACGTTCTACAATGCAATTGCGTTCGAATTCCGCGAGGATTGCAAGGAATTGTGCTATCATCTTGCCGGCAGCACTTGAAAAGTCTAATTGCTCTTTTAATGATATGAGCGTTACACCTTCATCAGCAAGGGTTTGCATTATAGATATTAGGTCAGCGCTGCTTCTTCCTAGTCTATTTAAGGATTCTATATATACTATATCACCACTTTCAACAACCTCTAATAACGCCTTAAGTTTTGGGCGATTTGACTTTGTTCCTGACATCTTTTCTGTGTAGATATTTTCCTTGTCAACTCCAGCTGCTGTTAATTGATCTATCTGTCTATCCAGACATTGACCCTCAGTGGACACTCTCGCATATCCATATATCATTTTAATTTCTCCTTTCAAATAATCATATCATTATATTATTTTCTAATGCTAACAAAATTGATTTACACATTATTATGGTTACAAGTGTAAATAACCCTGTTAGCATATTTATATCTATAAACAATTGTTTTATTTACTCTGAATTGACACCAAATGTGTAATCGGAAACACCGCTATACCGTTACTATCCGCATTGACACACCTAACATATCCGTACCTACCTGTGCTATTATCCACATACCGTTCTGCCACAGTGTACTTAACATTTTCTCTATTTTTGCGCAGAGAAGCAGATATAGTTATATCCTCACCACTGGGATTAGCTATTGTTATCTTGCATGGATTGGTTGTCAATTTATCGTACACATAATCTAAAAATGTATCTACCCAAATCTTGGGGAGAACCATTATATTATCTCTGTCTGCGTGTATTGTGGTAGGGCGTACATCATACCCTGTTATTGTTGGGATTAACTCAACGCATACCAACACACCACTGCGCAAATCATCATTGCGCATATCTATCCTAGCATTAACAGCGTCAGTATTGTATCTGCGTAATGGCAGCTGCGATAATATAGCAGGGCTAGCAGTAATAATGCGTATGTCACCACTAGCAGACAGGGCAACACATAATGATGTGTGTAATATATATGACTGCGCCAAAACTCTGCTGCTAACCTTGTTGGGGTGCTGCACATTAACTCTGTTGTACATCTGCATTGCTGTCATACACATACCGTCAATAACGGTATAGGGTGATGATTGCAGCACTTGCCCTGATATATCACGGGTGTAGTGTTTTTTGAGGTGCATCACTTGATTATTAACCACATACGGTAACTGTACTGTAGTACCCTTAGTTATTGTGCGTTGGATAGCATAATACATAGCATTATCCGGCGTTAATAGCGGCGTTATTGCTGCGTATGGACTGCATTCGCACAATAAATCTTGCATGGCAATTTGCGAAAAATTGTCAGGTTGCAAGTTCGGTTGTGTGGTGGGTGGTTTTTTGACGTCTTTGGTTGGATTGTCTAACATAATAAAACCTCCTCATTCTTACCATCTTAAAGATGGTGTTTAATAAGAATAAATCAGAATCCAAAGTAATTAGTAAAAATCCAAAAAATATAGAAAATATCCTATAAAACTAACAAAGTCCCGACTTAATTTCTGGGTAATCCGTGCGTGGATTTTTTCAGTCGGAAACGCTATAATAGACTTACCAAAACCATTGGATTGTAACGGAGGACAGTATTATGGCTACAGTACACGCACGAAAAAGGGGAAACAAGTGGGAATACAGATTTGAAGCCGCATCGGTAGGCGGACAGCGGAAACAGATTTGTAAAAGTGGATATCTGACAAAGAAAGAAGCAATGGAAGCCGGTGCCAAAGCATATAGTGAATACACTCAGGCAGGAGCAGTATTTACCACGAACAATAGCAGCTTTGCAGATTACCTTGATTACTGGCTATCTACCTACTGCAAAAATAATCTTAAACCAGTTACCCATGACAACTACATTAAAAAGATAAGATTATATATCAAACCACATCTCGGCAGATATATGTTATCCTCTCTTACTCCTGCTGTATTACAGGACTTTATTAACAAAATTTTTAATGAAGGGTATAGTCGCAATACTCTGACTGTAATTAAGGGTATTTTATCCAATTCACTTTCCTATGCTGTGGAACCTTTACACTATCTTCAATCTTCTCCAATGCTATACGTCAAATTACCCTCGACCAGGGCTAAACCTGCTATACCCTCACGTTCAGAACCTCATATTTATATTGATAAAGTAATGATAGAAAAGATATTTGAACGGTTTCCGGAGGGAAGTTCAGCACATATACCCTTAATGCTAGGTTATAAATGTGGATTAAGACTTGGAGAAGCATTCGGGGTGATGTGGTCTGATATAGATTTTGAAAAGGGAACATTAGCAGTAAATAGGCAGGTACAGTGGCAGGGTGGAAGTAAGGAGCATGGAAAAGGGTACTGGTATTTTAGTGAACCTAAATATAATTCTTTTCGTACTATTGCTTTAGATAGTTCATTGATTGAATTATTGAAGCGAGAAAAGCAAAGGCAGAATAGAGCAGCCGAATATTATGCAGATAATTATACCCACTTATATGAAGCAGATAACAGCAGGGCATTAAATACTGATAATAGGGGTAAAGAAATATACCCAATCTGCCGCAGGGAAAATGGCGAGTATATTCAGCCCAGAACAATGCAGCATACATCAATGATTATTCATACCCAGTTAGGGTGCGAAGATTTTGACTTTCACAGTTTAAGACATACCCATGCTACAAATTTAGCTGAAGCAGGTGCAAACCCTAAATATGTGCAAGCAAGGCTGGGTCACAAAAACATACAAGTAACTATGCAAATATATCAGCATACATCTGACACAATTATAGAACAGGGTAATTCAATTCTTAATAATATGTATGCATAATTATATTGTCCTCCTTGTCCTCCTAATGTCCTCTTCACTCATTATTTACTCTCTATCCACTCACATTCGCTAACTCTCCTTCCGCTTTATAAAGCCATCCACGAGCATTGATGCTCTTTATCGAAATTCGGGCAACAACCCCATGGTTGGCGCTACCGTTGCTTGCGCAGTTCTTGTTGAAGAGGCTCTCAAGGCTTAATCTACTGCGGTTCCGCAAGATAAAAAATTTTCCGGCGTTGGTTATCCAGCGCCGGATTTTTGCATGAGATGGGAGTGTCCTCTGAAATTAATAGTGGCTGAGTGCGGAGAACAAAAGCACTCATCAAGATATTTATAAATGAAAGAAGCTTTATACGTTACGGTTTCCTAATACTGCTTATGTAGATAATTTAATCGTAGCTACTACTTGACAATCGGGCAGAAAAGCGGTATAATAAATACATATGTCCGGTAAATAAATGTGGATTTTTTGCCGGATCTGATGTCCTTCAAGGTATTAAACCGGTCGGCGTATGTGTATATTTGCGCCCTGCCGGTCAAATATAGATATAGGTAATTTTTTGCAGTTAACATATATCATCTGAACAGCATGAAACGATGACCTCCGGCGCGATTTGCTCCGGAAAAGATGGCTGACCTTCTGCCAAACGGCACCATTCGCCGGGGCGCAGGGGTTTGTTCCGTATTGCCGTTTTACTCACATGGCGCTGTCTGCCGGCTCCGTTCTGCCGGAAGGCTTCGCCGCATGCATTCCGCCCCCGGCAGTCATTTGCCCGGAGCGGGACGCTCCTCTTTATCAATGTGCGGACGCTTACTTATTCATGCCGTGTTCGGCTCCTGATCTGATACAACAGGCGGTGTACTGCGCCTTTTTGCAGCCCGGATATAGTTCCTGCAACGGAGAAAGGATCGTAATTAATGGGATTATTGACTAACAACAAGCTGCTCACAGAAACCGAGAACATAGCCCCCAAGAAGAAGCCGGAACAGCCCGCGAAGCAGGAGCGTTCCGCAGCTGAGAAGAGCAGGAACGACAAGCGCTACCGCGCGAGATTCACACCGGTGAAGAAAAAGGAGAACGCGCAGAAGGCAGTCCTGAAGCCGGTTCAGGAGCGTTCCGACAGAGCCGAGCGCGCTGAGCGCCAGGAACGTTCCGAGCGCCCGGAGCGCTCCAGGCGCGACAACGGCCAGCGCACCTCGCAGAAGAAGCAGCCCAGGGAGGTTCGCTATGCTCCCGTGAAGTTCACGGCGCTCGGCGGACTTAACGAGATCGGCAAGAACCTCTACGTTTACGAGTGCTGCAACGATATGTTCATCGTTGACTGTGGACTTGCATTCCCGGACGAGGACATGCCGGGCGTTGATCTGGTAGTACCGGACTTCACCTATCTTGAGAAGAACAAGGACCGATTCCGCGGTATCGTTATCACCCACGGCCACGAGGACCACATAGGCGCCCTGCCGTATCTTTTAAAGAAGGTCAACGTTCCTATCTACGGGACCCGCCTTACGCTGGGTCTGGTAGAGGGCAAGCTCAAGGAGCACAACCTGCTCTCACAGGCTTCGCTCAATGTTGTGGAGCCCCGCCAGAATGTCCGCATGGGCTGTATGTCCGTGGAGTTCATTCGCGTTAACCACTCCATTCCGGACGCGTGCGCGCTTGCTATCCACACCCCCGCGGGAGTTATCGTGCACACCGGCGACTTCAAGGTAGACTACACCCCGATAGAGGGCGGCATAATTGATCTTGCGCGCTTCGGAGAACTTGGCAACCGCGGCGTACTGGCGCTGATGTCCGAGAGCACCAACGCGGAGCGTCCCGGCTACACCAAATCCGAGCGCTCGGTGGGCGAGAGCTTTAAGAACCTGTTCAATTCCGCAGAGGGAAAGCGCATCATAATCGCGACTTTCTCGAGTAATATCCACCGCATTCAGCAGATAATCGACCAGGCGATAATCCACGACAGGAAGGTCGCTATTTCCGGCAGAAGCATGCAGAATGTCATCGCAAAGGCGGTCGAGCTGAATTACGTCCGCATTCCGGAGGGAATGCTCATCGACATTGAGGACGTGAACAAGTACCCGCCGGAGAAGCTTGTTATCTGCACCACCGGCAGCCAGGGCGAGCCGCTCTCAGCGCTCTCCAGAATGTCCAGCGGCGACCACAGGCAGGTCACCATAACACCGATGGATTTTATAATCATCTCCGCGACCCCGATACCCGGCAACGAAAAGCTGGTGACAAAGGTTGTGAACGAGCTGATGAAGCAGGGCGCCGAGGTAATTTACGAGTCGATGTACGAGGTTCACGTATCCGGCCACGCCTGCCAGGACGAGCTGAAAATGATGATCTCGCTGACGAAGCCGAAGTTCTTTATCCCGATACACGGCGAATACAAGCACTTGAAGAAGCACAGCAAGCTCGCGATAGGCATGGGTATACCTGAGGATCATATCTTCATTGCGGATCTCGGTCAGGTGCTTGAAACCGACGGCGTTGAGATGAAGTTTACGGGTACGGTTCCTTCGGGCAGGGTAATGGTGGACGGCTACGGCGTCGGCGACGTCGGAAGCGTAGTGCTCCGCGACAGAAAACACCTTGCCGAGGACGGCGTAATGATAATCGTAGCGACCATCGACCGCGAGACCGGAAACGTGCTTGCAGGGCCTGACATCGTTTCCCGCGGTTTCGTTTACGTACGCGAGAGCGAAGCGCTGTTAGACGAGGCGAAGCAGCTCATGAAGCAGGTAATGGACAACTGCCGCGACAGAAATATCCGCGAGTGGGGCAACATCAAGTCCGCTATGCGCGACGCGCTCAGCGATTACATCTATTCAAAGACCAAGCGCAGCCCGATGATACTTCCAATTATAATGGAAGTCCAGGGAAAGGCTGATTGAGTTCAGCGTCCGCTTTGGACTGCATTTTGACTAAGTAACTCGTTTTTGGAGGGTCTTTTAGTGAAGAATCTTTACAGGAGCAAGCTGCTGCTCGTCTCAGTCATTGCGCTTACGGTGCTTCTTGTGGCAATTGACTCTTTCATGCTCAGATACTCGCCGAAGCTATTCTGGATAACACTGCCGCTTCTTCTGCTGTCTGGCGGTATCGCAGTTGGCAAGCTGCTCCAGATCAGGGTCAACGAATACGCATACTATGACCGCGTTGACAAGATAATCGACAACACGAACCATAAGGCGCTGATGAGCTTCCCGCTCCCTGTTGCGCTTGTCAACAACGACAGGCGTATACTCTGGTGCAACGACGCGTTCGGCTCCTGCTTTTTCCGTCCGAATGACGATGAAAGCAGCATCGACAGCATCACCACAGAGCATTTTTCAATGCTTTCCGGCGAGGGCATGGAGGTCTATAAGAATGGAAGATGGTACCGCGTTTGCTCCCGTGAGATAAAGTACAATTCCGACGACGGCGACTCAAGCAGCCGCCTGATCAAGGAAAACGTAGCGAATGCGACCGACCCGGTACACATCATGTTTTTCCGCGACATCACGGGCTTCAAGTCACTCCAGGAGGAGCACCGCAGGTCTAAGCCGGTGGTTATCATCGTTGCAGTCGATAACTACGACGACATCGCAGGCTCCAACCGCGAGAGCGACAAGACTTTCGTAACGGTTCAGATAGACAGGCTGCTTGAGGAGTATTTCAAGGATAAAAACGCCGTGCTCCGCAAGATGTCGGGCGATAAGTTCATCATCGTCACCGAGGAGCGTTTCGCGCAGAAGATGGTGGACGAGCGTATAAAGCTGCTCGAACTGGCGCACCAGATAAAGGTCAACGACCGTTCCTGCGTTACGCTGTCAATAGGCATGGGCAGGAATTCCGACAGCCATTCCGAGAGCGAGAGCCTCGCATGGCAGGCGCTTGAAAAGGCCATCGGCAGAGGCGGCGACCAGGCGGCGGTAAGCAAGGGCAGGGAAGCCGGGTACGACTACTACGGCGCAGAGACCCAGCGCACCGAGCGCACCGGCGGCAGCGTAAGAACCAGAATAACCGCCGACCGCATTAAGGTGCTGATAAACTCCGCAGACGCAGTCTACATAATGGGACACGCCTACGGAGACTACGACAGCGTGGGCGCCGCGATCGGACTTGCAGCTTCGATACGCCGGATGGGCAAGCAGGCGTATGCCTGCGTGAGCCGCGAGCTTGACCGCAGCGGCAACGTGAAGAACCTTTCGGAGCAGCTCCTGGGCAGGTTCTCGGAGTACGACCCGCCGCTCGTTATCGAGCCTAAGGTCGCCGCGATACGGTTCAGTGAAAATTCGCTGTTGTGTATAGTTGATACGCACATTGAGAAAAAGGTCGACAGCGTGGAGCTGTACGAAAAGGCGGATCAGACCCGCGTTATAGTCATCGACCACCACCGCAAGGCGGATAACGAGATCCCCGCAGTAATAAGCTGGGTCGACCCGAACGCGTCCTCGGCTTCGGAGATGGTGACCGACCTCCTGCAATACTTCGGCGACGCTGGGAACCTCACTCCGCTGGAGGCTGAGGCTCTGCTCGCGGGCATAACCCTCGACACGAAGGATTTCGTTATGCGTACCGGAGAAGCTACGTTCGAGGCGGCGGCAAGGCTCAGGAAGTACGGCGCGGACACGATACTCGTCAAGAAGCTGTTTGCGACTTCCATGAAGTCCCGCATGCGCAGGTCGAAGGTGGTCGCTTCTGCGGAGATGTACCGCGGCTTCGCGATATCCGTGGTAGGCGAGTCCTTCGAGGATATCCGTGTGGTATGCTCCCAGGCGGCGGACGAAATGCTCAATATAACCGGCGTTGACGCCTCCGTGACCGTCTATCCGATAGATAACGGCTGGAGTTTCAGCGCGCGTTCGCTGGGCAAGGTCAACGTGCAGGTTCTCATGGAGAATATAGGAAACAAAAAGGATGACGGCGGCGGACATCTCACAATGGCCGGCGCACAGCTCTACAATATTGACAAGGAAGAGGCAGTACAGAAGCTCTACGACGCTATCGACAAGTACTACAACAATCTTCCGCAGGACTGATACAGGAGGTATTCAAGATGAAGGTAATCTTACTTCAGGACGTTAAGGGCACAGGCAAGAAGGGCGAGGTTCACGAGGTCAAGGACGGCTACGGCGTGAACTTCCTTATTAAAAAGGGACTCGCGCAGGAGGCTTCCGCAAAGAACCTCAACCTGCTTCAGGGGCAGAAGGACTCCGCTCAGCACAAGATCGACGTTGACATCGCAAACGCGAAGGAGATCGCCGCGAAGCTCCAGGATAAGAAAATCACCGTGCTTGCAAAGGCGGGTCAGAACGGCAGACTTTTCGGAACAGTTACCGCAAAGGAGATTTCCGCGGCGATCAAGCAGGAGCTTGGCTGCGACGTAGACAAGAAGAAGATCTCCGTTAACCTCAAAATCGAGGGATTCGGCGATTTCTCCGCAGAGGCGCGCCTCTATGCGGGAGTTACCGCGAAGTTCACAGTCAGCGTAGCAGAGGGCTGATATGGCAGAGTATGATCTCTCGGGGATCAACGTCCCGTGCAATATCGACGCGGAGCAGTCGGTGCTTGGCGCCGTCCTCATGGACAGCAGCGCAATGTCCGAACTTGCGACCGTTCTCCAGCCGGATCATTTCTATGTTGCGCTGAACCGCTCGGTTTACGGCGTAATGCTGAATATGTATCTCGCCGGCGACAAAATAGATATCGTCACGGTGCTCGACGCTGTAATGCGCCAGAACATCTTCGAGACCCCGGAGCAGGCGAAGGAGTACCTCGCGCGGATAATGACCGCAGTTCCGAGTATCTCCACAGTCGGAAAATACGCGGCGATAGTCGTTGATAAGTACATGGCGCGGAGCCTGATATTTGCTTCCAAGGACATCATCGACGCTGTAAACGAGGGCACCGAGGACGCAAATACCCTCATCGACCTCGCAGAGCAGAAGATCTTCGATATCAGAAGCGGCGCTGAGATAAAGGGACTCACCCACATCGGCGGAATCGTCCTTGACCGGATCAAGGCTCTTGACGAGCTTTACAAGGCGGCGAAGGAGGGCAAGGGGCAGACCATCACGGGACTGTCCACGCTGTACATGGATCTCGACCGCAGGATCTACGGTCTGAACCGCTCCGACCTGATAATCCTTGCGGCTCGTCCCGGTATGGGCAAGACCTCGTTTGCAATGAACATCGTAACGAATGTCGGAAAGAAATACCAGGATACTTCAATTGCCGTGTTCAGCCTTGAGATGTCAAAAGAGCAGATAGTCAGCCGTATGATAAGCAGCGAGGCCTCCCTGACATCGGACGCAATGAAAACCGGCACGATCCCTCCCGAAAAGTGGAAGGATATCGGCAGGGCTTCGGACGTGCTTTCAAGGCTCAACATCTACATCGACGACACGCCGGGAATCACGGTGGCGGCGATGAAGGCGAAGCTCCGCAGAATGAAGAATCTCGGACTGGTGGTCATCGACTACCTGCAGCTCATGTCGTCGACCAAGAACTACAACGGCAACCGAGTAGTCGAGATCTCCGACATTACGCGTAACCTGAAAATCATGGCGAAGGAGCTGAACGTTCCGGTCATCACGCTGTCGCAGCTCGCAAGAGGTCCGGAGCAGCGCCCTGACAAGCGCCCCATGCTATCAGACCTGCGTGAATCCGGTTCTATCGAGCAGGACGCGGACATCGTTATGTTCCTCTACCGCAATTCCTACTATGACAAAACAGACCCCAACGTGCACTCCTGCGAATGCATCGTGGCAAAGAACCGTCACGGCGAACCGGGTACGGTCCCGCTCGGCTGGGACGGCGAGTTCACGCGCTTCACAAATGCGGAGCTGGTGCGCCAGGAGGGGCAGTAAGAGGTCGGAATGGACTTTCTGGATAATATCAGGTCGACGCTTGCCGAGTACAAAATGATAGAAAAGGGGGACGCTGTTGTTGCCGCGCTTTCGGGCGGGGCGGACAGCGTTTCGCTTCTCCATGCCCTGACGGAGCTTTCCGGGGAGCTTGGGATAACCGTTTCAGCGTGTCATGTTAATCACCATCTGCGCGGCGCGGAATCCGACGATGACATGCATTTCTGCGAGGAGTTCTGTAAGCGGCTCGGCGTGGAGCTCCGGGTTCTGGAGGCCGACGTTGCTTCTATGCAGCAGAAGCACGAAAGCCTGGAGGAGTGCGCGCGCCGGGTGCGGTACGATTTTTTCGCGGAGGTCTCTGATGGAAAGAAGCTGGCTACGGCGCACAATTCCAACGACTGCGCCGAAACGGTGCTCCTGAACCTCATGCGCGGCACAGGTCTGAAGGGTCTGTGCGGAGTTCCGCCGGTGCGCGGGAATATAATCCGCCCGCTGATATTCTGCACCCGTGAGGAAGTCGAGGAGTATTGCCGGAGCCGCGGGTTGTCGTGGGTCACGGATAAAACGAACCTTTCCACGGACTACACCCGCAACAAGATACGGCATATAATACTCCCGGAAATGCTGAAAATTAACGGCTCGCTGTTTTCCACGATGAACCGCATGGAGCAGTCGCTCCGTGAGGACAGCGACTTCCTGGACGACATGGCGCGTCAGGCGCTTTCCGAGGCTGAAACTACGGTCAGGCTGAGAACTCCCGGCGAGGAGGATATCTGGAAATTACAGCCAGCCTGGAGCGCAGAGAAGCTTGCCAAGCTCCCGAAGCCGGTGCAGAGCCGCGCAATAAAGCTGATACTCCAGAGCGGAGGAATAGAGCCGAGCGCGCTGAGAATCAACACTGCAAGGGAAATCATCGCTTCCGGAAAGGGAAAATTCAATCCCTGCCGCGGAAAATTCTTCGTGGTAAGACGCGGCGCTGCCTACATTGAATATGCGGAGCAGCACTACCGCAAGCACGAAAAGTAATTAATAATCACAGTTTTTCACCTAAATTTTCAGCTAATATTCACCGAAATAGTTTGCAATTTGATTAAAAGTGTGATATAATATTCATTGTCCAAATAAAATAAGGGACAACTACCCACATTTGTGGCACAAATTAATTATGAAAATAAAATGCTTCAAATTGGGTATACTATATATTGCGTATCAAGGAAATATCTTCCGGAAAGGCGGTATTAATGAATTCTAACAAATTAAAAGGTGTAATTATTTATCTGGTAATTATCTTCCTTCTGATTTTCGGACTGGTGTCTGTACTTAACATGGCGAGCAATTCCTCGCGCACTACGGTCACATATTCCGGTGTTATCTCTGAGTTCGACGACCTGAACGTTGCACAGTATCAGCTCGACCTCGGAAGCGGCGCGCTGACCTACAAGCTCAAAGGTGAGGCTGCGAGCGCTCCGGCTCATCAGTACACAGTGCCGAATGTCAGCATTTTCATCAACGATATCAATTCCGGATATACCTCCGACGGAAAAGCGGCGAACTACCGCCTGAGATACAACGAGGCGAACCCGGACAGCCCGCTTGTCGAGGATTATATCCCGATATCCGATAATACATTCCTGACAAGCGTACTCCCTTACCTGCTGCTGGTCGGCGTGATGATCATTTTTACGGTCATCGTAATGCGCCAGAGCACCGGTGGAGGAAAGATGTCCAGCTTCTCCAAGGCGAACGTGCGCCAGAACACCGGAAAGAAGGTCACATTTGACGACGTTGCAGGCGCAGACGAGGAAAAGCAGGAGCTTGAGGAGATCGTCGACTTCCTGAAGAACCCCGGCAAGTACCGCGAGATAGGCGCGAGAGTTCCTAAGGGCGTTCTGCTCGTTGGCCCTCCCGGAACAGGTAAGACTCTGCTTGCAAAGGCGGTTGCCGGCGAAGTTGGCGCTCCGTTTTTCTCAATAAGCGGTTCGGACTTCGTCGAGATGTTCGTCGGCGTTGGTGCGTCGAGAGTCCGCGACCTGTTCGAGCAGGCTAAGAAAAAGACCCCTTCCATCATCTTCATTGATGAGATAGACGCGGTCGGACGTCAGAGAGGCGCAGGTCTCGGCGGCGGTCACGACGAGCGCGAGCAGACCCTGAACCAGCTCCTCGTTGAGATGGACGGCTTCACCGAGAACGACTCCATCATCGTAATGGCGGCGACCAACCGCCGTGATATTCTCGACCCGGCGCTGCTCAGACCCGGACGTTTCGACAGACAGATCGTCGTAAACTACCCTGACATCAAGGGCCGCGAGGAGATACTCAAGGTCCACACAAGAAACAAGAACATCGGCCCCGACGTCGACCTCAAGACCATCGCGGCAACAACCGCAGGCTTTACCGGCGCAGACCTCGAGAACCTTGTAAATGAGGCGGCTCTGCTTGCTGCGCGTGCTAACCGCCGCGCGATAACCAAGGCAGACATCGAGGAAGCTACTATCAAGGTAGTTGCAGGTCCTGAGAAGAAGTCCAAGGTCGTAACTCCGGAGGAGAAGAAGCTCACAGCATATCACGAATCCGGTCACGCTATCACGACCTACTTCTGCAAGTCGCAGGATAAGGTACATCAGGTGTCCATCATTCCGCGCGGAATGGCGGGCGGCTTCACAATGCACGTTCCTGAGAAGGACAGATCCTTCGTAAGCAAGACCTACATGGAGGAGGAGATCATAGTTCTCCTTGGCGGTCGTGTTGCTGAGAAACTGATACTTGACGATATTTCCACAGGCGCTTCCAACGATATTGAGCGTGCGACGTCTGTTGCAAGGAACATGGTAACGCGCTACGGTTTCTCCGAAAAACTCGGCCCGATACTCTACGGACATGAGAACCAGGAAGTCTTCCTCGGCAGAGATTATTCTCAGGGGCGCAACTACTCCGAGAATGTTGCAGCTGAGATAGACGGCGAGATACGCGAGCTCATCGAGACCGGCTACGAGAAGGCGAAGGAGATACTCACCGAACACGGCGACCTGCTCGAACGCTGCGCACAGTACCTCATGAAGCACGAGAAGATCGACGGTCCGGACTTCTACAAGCTGATGGCTGACGAAATCGACATCGACGGCAATCCCAAGAAGAAGCCGGAGGATATCGCCGAGACAGCCCCGTCAGAGGAAACCAAGACGGAGATATCGCCGATAGATGGCAGCGCTCCCGCTGAGAACCACGAAGCGGATAGTACGGCAGAACCTGGCGAAGATAAGGCATAACGCGCTTTAAGGAGCCGTCCGGAGACCGGGCGGCTTTTAGCTTGAAATAAAGAAAGGAAGAGTCAACATGGCACTTGAATTTATAGATAAAGCGCCAACGCTGGAGGAATATAAGGAAATGCGCCGCCTGGTGAATTTCATGCCGCTTTCCGACCGCATTTGCCGGAACGTACTCAATAACGCGTTCCATATTACAACGGTCAGGGACAACGGAAAGTGCGTCGGAATGATACGCGTGCTTTCCGAGGGCGGCTACGCGAATTTCATCACGGACGTGATAGTGATTCCCGAGTACCAGCACCAGGGGATCGGCAAGCAGATGATGCACCGCACTATGGATTACCTTTATTCCACGCTGGAGCCCGGCGAGAAGATCGTGGTGTATCTCATGTCGGCAAAGGAGCGCGAGCCGTTTTACAGGCAGTTCGGCTTCCGCGACCGTCCCAACGAGATGCTTGGCGCCGGAATGAGCCAGTGGCTGGAAAAGTAAATAATGCTCACATGTCGCGGTATTTGTTGCCGAAAAGTGTTCGCTTAATGAAATTTCTGTGACATCGTTGTTTGTTATTGACAACCGAAGATTATTATGATAAAATACAATTGTACATATTAACGAACCTGTTCGTATATGTTATATAGGGAGCTTCTGGTTAGCTCCGAACTTAACGAAAAGAGGTAATTTACATGCAGAGAGTATGCACCAAATGCAACACATTAGTGACAGGCGACGGAGCGTTCTGCCCTTCCTGCGGCGAACCGCTGCCCGCTGCTGTTCAGCTTGAAAAGACTCCGCAGACCACCCCGATGGGCGCTTCCCAGCAGAATGACGCAATGCCTTCAGCAAACAGCATTCCCAGCTATAGCCAGCAGAACAGCTACACCGCACCTCAGCCGGCGCAGATCAATAATTACGGCAGTTCGAACGCTCAGCAGTTCAACAATAACGTTCAGCCCGTGAACGATCCCCCCATGACGCTCGGTCAGTGGGTCGGCACTATTATCCTTACCACATGGTTCGGTATCATCAGCCTTATCCTCTGTATCGTATGGGGCGTAAGCTCGGATACTCCCATTAATAAGAAGCGCTATTGCCAGGCTATGATCATCATTCAGGCTATAAGTCTGGCAGTGGGGATCATTTTTGCTATCGTGTTCGCGGTAAGCATGGTGGGTATCGGCAGCAGCATCGCTGACTCCGTTGGCTCCGGATATTACTACTATTGATGGCTGATATCAATAATCTTGGAAATATCATTGCTGTAACGGGGCATTACGGCTCCGGCAAGACCAATCTCGCGGTGAACCTGGCGGTTGATTTCGCTAAGGAAGGGGAGCGGGTCACGATAATCGACCTTGATATCGTGAATCCCTATTTCCGCACTGCGGATTTCTCGGAGCTGTTCGGCTCTCTCGGGATAAAGCTGGTCGCGCCGCAGTTTGCGAATACCAACCTCGATATCCCCTCGCTCGGTTTTGACATGGCGGCGGTCATCAACGGCTGCGACCGCCTTATCATCGACGTCGGAGGAGACGACACCGGCGCGGTCGCGCTGGGGCAGTACGCAACAGTGCTTGGCAACTTCGGCTGCGAGCTGTATTACGTTGTGAACCGCTACCGCTATCTTACAAGAACTCCCGGTGAAGCAGTGGAGCTTCTGCGCGACATAGAGCAGGTGTCGCGTATCAGGGCAAAGGGCATTGTAAACTGCTCAAACCTAGGCTCACAGACTACCGCCGATGATGTAAAAGTCACGGCGGATTATGCTTTAAAATGCGCGTCAGAGGCAGGCGTACCGCTTGCGCTGACTGCCGCGGAGCGCAGTCTGGGCGTAGAAGGAGCCTACCCGGTGGACGTTTACGTGCGCCCATTCTGGGAAGAATAGAAACTGCCGGAGTGCAGAAATCCGCAGGAATGCGGGTCGTCCGGGCTTACCGGATCTGGAAAGGGATTTAAAAATGGCTAAGATGAATGTGGACTTTGAAGCCTGCAAAGGCTGTGCGCTGTGTACCACCGCATGTCCTAAGAAGATCGTTGAGATCTCGCATGAAAAGCTGAATGCAAAGGGATATTACACCGCCGTCTGTATCGACGATGACGCATGCATTGCGTGTGCAATGTGCGCGATGATGTGTCCCGACTGTGCGATCACGATAATTCCGGACGGAGGTGAAAAGTGATGGAAAGAAACCTTATGAAGGGCAACGAAGCTCTCGCCGAGGCTGCGATACGCGCCGGCTGCAAGTGCTTTTTCGGCTACCCCATCACACCTCAGACGGAGATCTCCGCTTATATGGCGAAACGCATGCCGAAGGTCGGCGGCGTTTTCCTCCAGGCGGAGAGCGAGATAGCGGCTATCAACATGGTATACGGCTGCGCAAGCTCCGGCGTACGGTGCATGACATCCAGTTCATCGCCGGGAATCTCCCTTAAGAGCGAGGGCGTTTCCTACATGGCGGGTTCCGACCTGCCATGCGTTATCGTAAACGTAATGCGCGGAGGCCCCGGACTCGGCGGCATTCAGCCATCCCAGAGCGACTACTGGCAGGCTACCAGGGCGCTGGGTCACGGCGACTTCCAGATACTTGTATTCGCGCCTTCAACCGTTCAGGAGATGGCAGATCTCATGGGCAGAGCCTTCGACGAAGCCGATAAGTACCGTATGCCCGCTATGATACTTGCGGACGGACTGCTCGGTCAGATGATGGAGCCGGTCACATTCAAGGTCAGCGAGATACAGCACCACGACGCTTCCGAAAAGCCATGGGCAACAAACGGGCACGGCAACAAGCGCAAGCACAACATAGTCAACTCGCTCTACTTACAGGCCGAGGAGCTTGAGCGCCTTAATATCGAGCGTTTCGAGCGTTACGAGACCGTAAAGAAGGAGCTACACGAAGCCGAGCTTTACAAGACCGAAGACGCAGATATCGTGGTTGCAGCGTACGGTTCGGTCGCAAGACTTGCAAAGGCGGCGGTTGACCGCGCCCGCGAAGCAGGGATCAAGGCGGGACTTGTCCGCCCGGTAACCCTGTGGCCGTTCCCGGTTCAGGAAGTCCGCGAAGCGTGCCGGAATGCAAAGCGCGTTCTGTGCGTGGAGATGTCGATGGGTCAGATGATCGACGACGTAAAACTCGCGCTGGACTGCCGAATTCCCGTGGAGTTTTACGGACGCACCGGCGGCGTCGTTCCGAAGCCGACTGCAATATTCGAGCAGATTAAGCTCCTGAGCGGAAAGGAGGCTGAGTGATATGCCGGAATTCAAGAAACCACACGCGCTGACGGACGTTCCGTTCCATTACTGCCCCGGCTGCACGCACGGAATCGTGCACAGACTGGTGGCCGAGGTCATCGACGAAATGGGTATCGAGGGCGAGACCATCGGAGTTTGTCCGGTAGGCTGCTCCGTAATGGCGTACGATTATTTCAGCTGCGATATGATAGAGGCCGCTCACGGACGCGCTCCGGCGGTGGCTACAGGCGTAAAACGCGGAAATCCCGACAAGTTCGTGTTTACCTACCAGGGCGACGGCGATCTTGCGGCGATAGGCACTGCTGAAACGGTTCACGCGGCGACCCGCGGCGAGAATATCACCGTAATATTCATAAACAACACGACATACGGAATGACCGGCGGTCAGATGGCTCCGACGACCCTTCCGGGTCAGGTGACCCAGACAACACCCTACGGAAGAAATCCCGATGTGGAGGGCTTCCCGGTCAGGGTGTGCGAGATGGTATCCACGCTCTCCGGCGTAGCGCTTGCCGAGAGAGTAACCGTTACCGACCCGGCGAATATCCGCAAGGCTAAGGCGGCGATACGCAAGGGATTTGAGTTCCAGAAGAACAAGCAGGGCTTCTCGCTCATCGAGGTGCTCTCGACCTGCCCGACCAACTGGGGACTTTCTCCGGTGGAGGCAATAAAGTGGCTCAAGGACAATATGGTGCCGTATTATCCTTTGGGCGTATTCAAGGAGGGCGCGATAAGATGACGACTGAAACGATATTTGCAGGCTTCGGCGGTCAGGGGATACTGTTCGCAGGGAAGCTGCTGGCTTACCTCGGCTTATATCAGGACAAGCAGGTGTCGTGGCTGCCTTCCTACGGCCCTGAAATGCGCGGCGGCACCGCTAACTGCACCGTCTGCGTGAGCGACCAGCCGATAGGCTCTCCGTATGTCACCGACCCGGATATCCTCGTTGCGATGAATGCTCCGAGCTACGATAAGTTTATTGAGGCTGTGAAGCCCGGCGGGATCGCGATAATCGACAGCACCCTCGTCACCGAGGAATGCAGCCGCACCGATATCCGCAGCTTCCGCATACCTTCGACCGCTCTTGCGGCTGAGAACGGTCTGCCCGGAATGGCGAACATAATCCTCGTCGGCAAGCTCCTTAAGGAGACCGGCTTTGCGGTTCTGGAGGCAGTGCGTCCCGTGCTTGAGAAGATGATCCCCCCGAAAAAGGCGAACCTCATTGACGCGAATATGAAGGCTCTCGCCATCGGAATGGCTCTTTAAAAATCAGCGCGCCCGTTTGAAGCGGGCGCGTTCTTTATCGGAGGTAACATGAGAAAACTGCGTTTTCACCCGGCTCAGATAGTAACCGCGGCGCTTGCTGCCGTACTTCTCGTGTGGTTCTGCCTGCCGGGATTCTTCAATGCCGGGACTTTCCTAGGAGTTCTGCTGAGCCTGCTTATCGCTGCGGCGGCATTGCTTTTCCCGCACATTGCAAGGGGCGTAAAGTGGCTCTGGAAGCGCATTCCCGGGAGGGCGGCGCTGTGTGCGTTCTGCGCGGCAGCGGCGGTGTTCGCGGGGTATCTCGGTTTTTGCGGAGTTCAGATGGCGAGGTATTCCTCAAGACCGCTGGAACAGGTCAACGCGGTGATGATACTGGGCTGCCAGGTTCACGGGAACACTCCCGGCAACGAGCTTGTCTCGCGCATGGAGAGCGCTCTCCCGCTCATTGAGCAGAACCCGTCCGCGCCCGTGATAGTCACAGGCGGGCAGGGCAGAGGGGAGTTCATTCCCGAAGCGGACGCCATGAAAGCCTGGCTTGTCGAAAAGGGCGTGAGCGAATCAAGAATCTACACGGAAACTCAGTCGCACTCCACCCGCACGAATTTCGAGTATTCCGCGCCGATACTCCGTGAGCTGGGCGTGACCGACGGCATTGCAGTAGTCACCAACGATTTCCACCAGTACCGCGCGGATATCTACGCCGCCCGGGAGGGACTTTCAGCCGGTCATTACTCCTCGGCGACCCGGGCGCTGGTGTTCCCGAATTACATTATAAGGGAACTCGCGGCACTGTGCTTTGTGTGGAGCTGACGACGTTAAATTTCGATAAATTGTATTGAAAATATGCCGCTTTTGTGTTATAATATATCATAACTTGAATAGTAACACAGCAATAATGAAAAAGGTGAGCAGATGAATTATTCACTAGACGCCGGAGCATGGAACAGCGTGTTCGCCGTACCATCCAGCGTTGTTGACAAATATATAAAACTGGCGGACGGCGCAAGCCTGAAGCTGCTGCTGTATCTTCTGCGCCACGGCGGGGAGCAGTTCACGGAGGAACAGCTCCGGGACGCGCTCAATATAAAGCGCGGCGGCGAGCTTGAGGACGCGGCGATGTTCTGGTTCCAGCGCGGCATTATCCGCATGGACGACGGCGAACTGACGCCTACGGACGACTCCGTGCAGGAGCGGCTCCCGGAGGCAGGCGAACCGGAGCCGGAAAAAATGCAGACCTCCAGTCTGAGAAAGGTCGCGGTAAACAACGGTTCTGCGATCTACACCGCCGGAGACATCGCGCAGCGCATAAAGACTGACGGAGCGATCGAATTCCTGTTCAAGGAGGTCCAGCAGCTTTACGGCAGACCGCTGAAGAACCCGGAAAGCCGCGTCGTGCTTCAGCTCACGGATTTCTACGGGCTGCCGGCAGAGGTCGCGATAATGCTGATGAAGTACTGCTTCCGCATTGGAAAGACCTCGCAGAACTACATACTCACTGCCGCGCAGGACTGGGTAAACGAGAATATCCGTACTGTGGACGAGGCAGACCAGCACCTGCAGAAGCTCGAAAAGCGCTACAGCGTTGAGGAGCACCTCCGCCAGGCTATGGACATGAAAACCACGTTCTCGCCGAACCAGCTCAATTTTATCAAGACCTGGACAGAGGAATGGGGATTCGGCGAGGACATGATAATTCTCGCATATCAGATAACCCTTGATAATAAGGGTTCGCTTAACTTCAACTACACGAATAAGATACTGGAAAACTGGAAGAACGCGGGAGTTTACACCACCGACGACGCGAAGCGCAGCAGCGAGGAGTTCCGGGGGAAGCGCCGCAGAAAGCCGGAGGAGAGCGGCAATTCTTCCATCGACATGGACGACGTAATGGACGAACTCCGCCGGCAGTATCAGTAAGAAGGTGACGCATGGGCATAAACGAACAGTATTTCAGCGCCGCAATGGAGCGCCTTGAGGAGCGCCGCAGGGCGAACCGCCTTGAGAGCGACATGCGCCGCTCCGAGGTGGAATCGAAGATCCCGGAGTACCGCGATCTTTCGCTGAAGCTTGGCGAGACCGGAAGCGAGATAGTAAGGCTTGTAATGCGCGGCGGCGACACCTCAAAAGAGCTCGCCGAAGTCGAGCGCCGGAACCTTGAAATACAGAAGCGCCTTGCGGAGCTGCTTTACGAAAATGGCTACCCGGAGGGCTACCTGAAGCCGATATACACCTGTCCCATCTGCCAGGATAAGGGAATAGTGAAAGACAAGTGGTGCCAGTGTTTCCAGAAGCTGCTTATGGAGGAGACCGCGCGGGAGCTTAACCGGAACTCGCCGCTGAGCCTCAGCTCGTTCGAGAGCTTCCGGCTGGATCTTTACCCGGACGTGATAAATCCCGCGCTGCGGGTGTCCGAGCGGGCGATAATGCAGCGGAACCTCGAGTTCTGCAAGTCCTACGCCGAGAACTTCACCGAACAGAGCGAAGGTATACTGATGAGCGGCGCCACCGGTCTGGGAAAAACTCACCTCTCGCTTGCGATAGCTTCAAAGGTGCTCCAGAAGGGCTATACGGTCATCTACGGCTCCTCGCCGGAGCTGCTCCACACGCTGGAGCGGGAGTATTTCGGTAAGTCGGACAAGGATACGATGTCGGCGCTGACCGGCTGCGACCTCCTGATTTTCGACGATCTCGGCGCGGAAATGGACAAACCACTGTACGAGTCGCTGCTGTACGAGATAATCAATGCGAGGGTCTGCCGGAGGCTTCCGATGATAGTCAGCACGAATTACAACACGACTGACTTACAGAAGCATTACCCGGACAAGATATGCTCACGTCTGCTGAGCTTCCGGCTGATGGCGTTCTTCGGAAACGATATCCGCCGGGTGCTGAAAAAAGAAGCAAAGTTCTGAAAAGGCGGTTTCGCGCAGGAGTTCAGACGCTGCCTGCACGATGTACCCTAAGTTGTGAAATACTGCAATGCAGAGATAATAAACTGGAGGTAACAATATGGGAAAACTCAGAGTTGGCATGCTTACAAGCGGCGGCGACTGCCCCGGACTCAACGCGACCATCAGAGGCGCCGCAAAGGCGATCTATGAGGCGTTCGGCGAAGATAAGGTCGAGATCGTTGGCATTCACGACGGTTATCACGGACTTATCCACGGCGTGTACAAGGTCATGCAGCCGTCCGATTTCTCCGGCATACTCACACAGGGCGGCACTATCCTTGGCACCAAGCGCACGCCGTTCAAGATGATGCAGATCATCGAGGACGACAAGGTTGACAAGGTAAAGGAGATGAAGGATACCTACAAGGATCTCAAGCTAGACTGCCTGTTCACCCTCGGCGGCAACGGAACTCACAAAACCGCCAACATGCTTTCCGAGGAAGGCCTGAACGTTATCGGTCTGCCCAAGACCATCGACAACGATATCTACGGAACTGACGTTACCTTCGGATTCCACTCCGCCGTGGATATCGGCACCGAGGTCATCGACCGTATCCACACCACCGCGAATTCCCACAGCCGCGTAATGGTCATCGAGATAATGGGAAACAAGGCTGGCTGGCTGACTCTCTACAGCGGTCTTGCAGGCGGCGCTGACATCATTCTGCTCCCGGAGATCCCCTACGATATCGACAAGGTTGCTCAGGCATGCCAGAAGCGCGCCGACGCAGGCAGGAATTTCTCGATTCTCGCAGTAGCAGAGGGCTGCTTCGACGTTAACGAGGCTAAGATGAAGAAGAAGGAGCGCGCACGTCTCCGCACCGAGGCGGGCTACACCACCGCGACCTCGCGTATCGCAAAGCAGATACAGGAAATGACCGGGCTTGAGACCCGCACGGTGGTTCCGGGACACATGCTCCGCGGCGGCAGCCCGTCGGCATACGACCGTATCCTTGCGACCCAGTTCGGGGCACACGCCGCACAGCTCCTCAAGGATAAGAAGTTCGGCTATACTGTCGCAATGGTCGATGGAAAGATCACCGAGAACCCCCTCGGCGACGTTGCAATGAAAACCAAGTTCGTTCCGGTCGACTGCAAGATGGTTAAGACCGCCAAGGACATCGGTATCTCCTTCGGAGACTGACCTTTAAGGAATAATCTGGCATCTATACCGCGAAGATTCGCACATATACTAAAAGGACAGAGTTTTTCTGTCCTTTTTTGTTAATTACGGCTATTGAATATTATTGTATAATATGCTAAAATTATATCAGGATTTACCCAAAGATTATTTCAGGAGGACACAAGATGTTCAATATAGCAGTCGCACAGTCCGGCGGACCTACTGCGGCGATAAACGCAAGCCTTACGGGAGTTTTCAACGGCGCAGAGCAGGAGAAGGAAGTTGACGAGATCTACGGCGCGGAAAACGGTATCGAAGGTATTCTGGGTGACAGGCTGCTGAATCTCCGCAGCATACTCATGGACGATCATGACAAGCAGCTCCTTATGACAACGCCGTCAACGATACTCGGCTCCTGCCGCTTTAAGCTGAAGGACTGGCACGAGGACGAAAGCGACTACCTCCGCATAACAGAGGTGTTTAACCGCCACAATATCAGGGCGTTTTTCTACATCGGCGGCAACGACTCGATGGATACAGTCATGAAGCTGAACAGCTATTTTGTTGCGAAGGATATCCGTATCAAGGTGGTGGGAGTTCCCAAAACCATCGACAACGACGTGACCGAAACTGATCACACTCCGGGATTCGGCTCTGCGGCCAAGTACGTGGCATGTTCATTGCAGGAGATAATCCGTGACAGCCGCGTGTACTCTATCCCATCCGTCACCATCGTTGAGATTATGGGCAGAGACGCCGGCTGGCTGGCGGCGAGCTCCTGCGTACTACGCGCGAACGGCGAACCCGCTCCGCACCTGATTTATCTCCCAGAGGGCGAGTTCTCCCCGGAGAAGTACCTCGAGGACGTACGTAAGGCGCAGCTCCGCTACAAGGCGGTTATCGTGGCGGTCTCCGAGGGAATCACCACAGGCGGCGTGACTTCCGAGGTGGTGGACGCGTTCGGGCACAAGTACCTTTCCGGCGTTGGGAAGTGGCTGGAGGGCTACACCAAGGAGCACATCGGCTGCAAGGTGCGCTCAATTGAGCTGAACGTAATGCAGCGCTGCAGCTCCCACATTGCGTCGCTGACCGACCTCAATGAAGCTGAGCGTATCGGCAGGGAAGCGGTAAAAGCGGCGCTGACCTACGGCGAGAGCGGCGTAATGATGGCGTTCCGCAGAATAAGCAACAATCCCTACCGCGTGGAGATAGTCACCGCGGACATCTCAAAGATAGCGAACCAGGAAAAGAAATTCCCCCGGGAGTGGATAAATCCCGAGGGAAACAACGTGACCGTAGACGCGCTGAATTATTTCCTGCCTCTGATCCAGGGCGAACCGCAGCTTGAATTCCGCAACGGAATACCGGTGCACTTCCGCCTTGATCAGTAATTTATTGCCATAGGCTGCCGCGAGCGCTGAATGAGATGCTTCTCATAATCGTCGTGGCGGGATCTTGATAGAATATAACTCCCGATGAACGGCGCGAATTTTGAGAAGAGTTCGCGCTGTTCTTCTGTTTTCAGGAAAATGCAGTCCGGTGAGAACTGCTCGTTCCTGACTCCGAGCCGGTATATCTCGTCCTGCGCGCGCCGTAGCCGCGAAAGCTCCTGAAAGCGGAATTCCGCCGACTGCCTGGATATCCCGCACAGCTTTTCGATTTCCGTTGCGGAGGACACCCCGCAGAAATGCAGCACGGTCAGCGGCGCCAGGAGTTCTGCGGCGAAATCATCGGCTTCGCGCTCCTGCTGCTGAGTGAGCAGCGTGGGCGGATCGGTGATGTGTCCGGACAGCAGGTGTCCGACTTCGTGTGCGGCGGTCCACTTGCGGCGCGGAGCGTAGCATAGCTGACTGTTCAGAACTGCGACCATTCTGCCATCGGCAAGCATGCTGAATCCCGCGTAGCTGACCATGCGGCAGATGTCGTCCAGGCTGTTTTCAAACTGCGCCCTGAACGCTGCGTAGTCGATCACTTTTATCCCTGCGGCGGCGGCGACGGCGCTGACGCTCACAGGAAGCGATATCTGTCCGCTGATCAGAAGTGCCTGAGTACCAGTCATTTTCAATCCCCCTTATAGTCCGGAAGATTCAGGATACTCCCCGCGCCGGGACGCTTTCTGAGCCGTATCGGCTGAGGGGGAGCTTCCTTATTAAAGCTGCGCGCAGCCACCATTGTAAGTCCTTCGGTGCAGCGCTGGTGTTCTATTTCTGTGCAGGCGTCGACCAGTTCACGACCGTGGCTGTCGAGCTCCAGATACTTTTTTAAATGTACCTGTCCGGGTGCCGACGAGGCGTCAAACTGGTCCGCGAAAAGCTCGTTAGGCTCGCAGGAGAGCGCTTCGAACAGTCTGTACAGCACGTTTTCCTTCGGGTGGCTGACCTCCCGCTCGTAGTTGCCAACAGCCGATGGAGTTACTCCCAGCCGCTGGGCGAGTTCCTCCTGAGTAAGCCCCGCACGCTCACGAAGCTCCTTGATACGTTTACCTATTCCCATTGTTATCTCCTTTATATTGCTTCCTTGTCGCCGTATCGGCGTATCAGCTTGTCCAGACCGCTTTTCCTCAGCATAAAGATCCTTCGCTCGCTCATGTAAAGGTCGTTGGCAAGCCTTTGCCAGCTCTTGGCTAGGATAAAATACCCTTCGATGACCGCGCGTTCCTCCCCAGTCAGGAAGCTTATGTACGTAAGTGCCTCCGCCTTGGCGTCGCACATCAGGTCGATGGAGGTATTGACTTCCCGCTCCAGCCTGGCGAGCTTTGCTACGGTCTCCCGCGCGTATGCGGAGGACTCCACAGCGCGCTTCGAGATCCGGTGGAGCTGCTCTATATGTTCGATCTGCGTTTTGATCTCCAGTTCAAGGGAGCGGGCGCGTTCCAGCACCGCTATCACATCTGCCATTTTCATCACTCCGGTTTCATATAAATTTGCATTCATGCACTAGCTTATCTGTGAACAGTATATCACAAGATACTTGTTTTTGTCAAGAGGTTTTCTGCAAATTTACAAAGAAAATTTCATTTTCTGATTTAATAGTGAACAAAGCCTCTGCTAAAATGAATTTTGGGAAAATAAAAATTTCATCAAGTGAGAAGCTGCATTGCATGGGGAAGCAGACATAGTTACCGCTTAAATGATATGAACTCATAAAAATGGCTTGGCAGTAGGGTTTGGAGTGTGCTGAAGCACATCTGAGCTTCACGGAGAAAAAGCGGCTCTGAATGGCTGGTTTTGCAGGAATGTCCCGAAAGCACTGGAGTTTTTCGTAAAATAAACTGTGCAATATATACAACTTGGGCACAATTATGTTGTTGCAAATGAATAAAAAGCATTTTTGAGATGAAAAAATCTCAAAACTATCTTGCAAAAACGAAATTATTGTTGTATAATATATTCAGCCGCTGGAGAGCGGAACATATTTCCGTCAGGCATAAGACGTTACTGTGTAGAACGGTGCATTGAAACGCCCGCGGAGGACTATTTTTAGGAGGTTACTTAACAATGGCGTTAACTAACAAATATCTTGCAGATCTTCTTGAGACCGTTAAGAAAAGAAATCCCGGCGAGCCTGAGTTCATTCAGGCGGTAACTGAGGTTTTCGAGACCCTTCAGCCTGTTGCTGAAAAGAGACAGGACCTCATCGACGCAGGCGTTTTCGACAGAATCGTTGAGCCTGAGAGACAGATCATCTTCCGCGTTCCGTGGGTTGACGACAACGGCAAGGTACAGGTAAACAGAGGTTTCCGTATCCAGTTCAACTCCGCTATCGGTCCGTACAAGGGCGGTATCAGACTGCACCCCTCCGTATATATTGGCATCATCAAGTTCCTCGGCTTCGAGCAGATCTTCAAGAACTCCCTGACCACCCTTCCTATGGGCGGCGGCAAGGGCGGTTCCGACTTCGACCCGAAGGGCAAGTCCGACGGCGAGGTTATGCGTTTCTGCCAGAGCTTCATGACTGAGCTTTGCAGACACATCGGTCCTGACTGCGACGTTCCTGCTGGCGATATCGGTACCGGCGGACGTGAGATCGGCTACATGTTCGGTCAGTACAAGAGAATTCGTGACGAGTTCTCCGGCGTTCTCACCGGTAAGGGACTTACCTACGGCGGTTCTCTCGCAAGAACTGAGGCTACCGGCTTCGGTCTGTGCTACTTCACCGATGAGATGCTCAAGGCTAACGGCAAGAGCTTCAAGGGTCAGACCGTTATCATCTCCGGTTCCGGCAACGTTGCTATCTACGCAACCAAGAAGGCTACCGAGCTGGGCGGCAAGGTAGTTACCGTATCCGACTCCAACGGTTACATCTACGATCCGGACGGCATCGACCTCGATGTTGTTAAGCAGATCAAGGAAGTTGAGCGCGGCAGAATCAAGGAGTATGTAAACAGAACCTCCCACAAGAACGCTGAGTACCACGAAGGCAGCGTTTGGGGCGCTAAGATCAAGGCTGACATCGCTCTGCCCTGCGCAACCCAGAACGAGATCAACGGCGACTTCGCTAAGAACCTCGCTGCAAACGGCGTATATGCAGTAGCAGAGGGCGCTAACATGCCTTCTACTCCTGATGCTATTGAAGTTTACTTCGATAACAAGATGCTCTACGGTCCCGCAAAGGCTGCAAACGCAGGCGGCGTTGCTACTTCCGGTCTTGAGATGAGCCAGAACTCCATCAGATACAGCTGGACATTCGAGGAAGTTGACGAGAAGCTCCACAATATCATGGTTTCCATCTTCAAGAGCTGCGATGAGGCTGCTAAGGAATATGGCATGCCCGGCAACTACATGGCAGGCGCGAACATCGCGGGCTTCCTGAAGGTTGCAGAGGCTATGAAGGCTCAGGGCTGCGTTTGATTCTGTCGGTCTGAAACATGAGTGACAACAAGAATCATATGTTGAAGAAAGATGCAGATCTTGTCCGCGGCGGAAAAACCGAAAAGGATATCCATCTGCATAACGAGCTTCACCCTGCCGACCGCAAGAACGGAAAGGGTGTCAAAGAGAGCAAGCAGTTCCATGAGAATTGCAACTTCAACCTGAATCATACTAAATAAAAATTTCCCCCTGCCGCACGGCGGGGGGGAATCTTTATTTAGAGGTGACCTTTAGTAAGTAAAAAACGGTCACAAGTCGTGACCGCTTTTTTATTTGTTTGAAAATAATTCAGTGAGCCGCTGTTTTATCTCGTTGTATCGCTATACTGGAACAGGGAGCTCGCTGCCGTTTGACATTACGACGCAGTACGGCTTCAAAAGTGTGATATGATCAAGATTTATCGCATAACATCTGTGTATGAGGACAAATCTCCCGCCGGCTTTTTCAACGAATGATGAAATGTTTATCCTGGCGTTGATTATTCCGGAGAAGCAGCAAATCTGGCAGTTGCGACCGTCTGACGTAGCGTAAAGTATGTCATTTCTTGGAATGAATCGGGTGCAGTCGTCGGTGTCCGTGATGATCATTCTGTCTGAAGAACAGTTCTGCTGGTTCAGCGCCGAACCAGCCGGGATCATCGCTGAATTAAACGCATTCCCGTAGACAGACTCGGACATGCTGTCAGGCTTGGTTACGCCGATGTGCTTGAGCTTAAGTTCACCCAGCCCGGAAAGCTCCCATATGAACACGCAATACTGCTTCATGTACACCATGTCGTCAGAATCGGAGATGGGAGAGAGCGTGTACTTTCCGATGATAGTGCACGCGCTGCCGCAGTTCTGCGCAATAATGAACATTTTATCAGTCAGCGTGCTTTTGATAATGCCGCTGATCGCAGTTGGTATGAAATTGCATACTTGCTGCTGTCCCTGAATAATAGAATGGTTAAGGGCGTCAGTCAGACTGAAGTCCTCGTCTATGTATTTCAGCAGCAGACTCGTATCCTGCTGCCAGAATTGCTCCAGTATCGCTTGAGTAAGGTCGATAGCAAGAGCTGTGTTTTCGCTGGTCAAATTTAGATCTGCCTTTCTTTGGATTATTACTGTCTGGTACGGATAACAGAAATCAAAAGAAAGAAAAGTAAAAATGATATGAAGCAGACAGCCAATCCGCTTCCCTTACATTGATTATATCACATTGTCTATAGTTTTGTCAAGTACTTTCGGTATTTTCATATAGATTAGCACATATAAACATTGGTTCAAAGTGCCAAGTAGTCTGACGATTTTTGGTTACGCATGGGAGGTCATTCGTGCGAAATATATTGAAAACCCGGTTTTTTTCTGGTATAATATGCACAAGTTTCATGAGCGTTGTGAATTTGCGTTTGATTAAAATGGCAGACCGGGGTGGAAAATGGCAGGGTATACATACTCTAAAAGGAAAAAACAAGTCAAAACGGCAAAGAAACAAAGCATACAGGCGCGAAAAAACATCGAAACGGAATATGAGTTGCCTGCCGCAGCCTATGGATTAAAACACGTTGACCCGGTTTACATGCTGACAGACGGTTTCGCAAAGCGGTTTGACGCCGTGGGAACAGAACGCGCCAGACAAATGGCGGGAAACAGCGAACAATTCCAGCGTACCGACAGAGAGAATTCCAGTACAGGCGGCGGTTTAGGTTCCAGAAAAGTTAATGATCGGGAGCCGACCGTGGCTGCTGATTCGCGCCGCGAATCAGATGAATGCCATTTTGCAGACAAGTTTTCGTCGTATGCATTCCGGGGTGGGAAGCTTGCCAACGCAGTTATGGCAGGGCAGGGACGTCAGGTGTTTACTGTCTGCCTTTCAAGGGCGCTTGGCAGGAGTTTTCACGGTTCTGAACGGCAGAAAAAACTACTCGGGAGCGCTAACGATTTTCACGTTGGAAACACTTCCGCGAGGGTCATGTTCAACCGCGACGCGCAGTCTGCTGTGAGCCTCGTGACGGACGCGCTCCGTGGAAGCACAAGGATACTTGAGCTGTTTAGGAATCTTGCGAATGGCAGTGGTCAGAGGTCAGGCGCACCGTTGGAAATGCACAATATCGACACGCTGAAAATGGCGTTTCCGTTTTTGCAGACCAACGATGATAAGCGGCTTCTACTGTCCTGCAAGAGCCGTCTGAAGGAGCTTGAGAACTCAAAAAATCCGAAATCTGAGAACGCAGCACGGCTTCTCAGGTCGGCAGTGATAAAGCATACCGCCGTGCTTCGCAGAAAAGAGGAGCAGCAGCGGAACTTCCTCACAAAGCTGAACGAGATCAACAGCAACGTGCGTGAAGCCGAAAAACTGTTCAGCTCCGACGGATTTGCCGAGCAGGCGCTCCGCGAGGCGGAGGAGCTTATGGAGGGAACTCCGCCCGATGACGATAAGCGCCGCAAAGCCTCATTCGAAGCCGCTTCGGCGGTCGCGGACTTCTTTTCAGGTCTGAGAGGAGACGAAAATGGAACAGCTCGGCAAAACGAAGCAAACCAGCCGGAAACCGGCGCACCAGAAAAAACCACAAAATCATAGCCGACAGGCTGTGTTTTGCCCGGAGATTCTGTCTGCGGCGGCCTCCGCGGCAGAGCATTCGCTGAGCGAATCGCTGCTGGGAGTGCCTCCCGAACAGCTTCTGAGCGCTGGAAATCAGTTCCTGCTCAGACTTACGGGCCGCGAGTTCCAGGTTATCTCTAACCAGGAAATGCGTTTTTCTGAACAATCTCCGGAAAACGCATTCGAGCAGGTTCCGGCGGGTCTGGAGTTCCGACAGCCGGTATTTTCGGGTCAGCTTATAACGCCGACCAACATAAATGACATCTCAGCAGGGAGCCAGTAATGGACTATTCCGAAATTGTAAGAAGCGAGCTTTTGCAGCGAGGTATGAATTTCATTGAGGAATACGGCGCGTTTCAGTTTACCATGAGCAGCGGACGGCGCCGGTGGCGCACTCTGCTGAGCGCTGAAAATAACGCGCTGATTTGCTGTGCGCAGTTCCCGTGGATATCCGGAGGCTGCCTGAAAACGCTGAACCAGCTAAACGCTGGGGCTGCGCTCGGGTGCTTTCTGCTGACGGAAGGACGCGTTGTGTTTCGCTGCGGTTCAGAGGTCTTTGACCCGCTGACCGCCGGAGAAACCGCGATATCGCTTCTGCGGCTGAGCGGAAATACAGTCTGCCGATACTGGGAACGCGTAAGGTCCTGCGGAGGTACTGATGAGCTTTGATTATTCTAGCGCGGGGAAACGCTTTGCAAGCCAGAACGAGCTTCTGGACTGCTTTGCGGACGTCCTCGATCTTCACATATATTACATCTACAAATATCACTACTGGGTCAGCCCGGAAAACAGCATGCAGGGCATGCTCGGGGTTGTCGTTACCCGGGAGGAGTTCGAAAAGGGACTGCTCCGGGCTTCCGGCGGAACTGCATGGGAGAGCCTGAGCGACGATGAGACCTCCGAAATCGAAATGACCATGGAGTACTTTTTCGGAAGGGTTCTTGCGACTCCGGACGACTGCGGATTCCCGGTTTTCGGAGTTGAAAACGCGTTCAGAACGGACAGATTCCGCTTCCTGACGGTGCTTACGCTACTTTGCTGCGATGTGGAGCGTCGTTACGAGAAGCTGTTTGCATTCCTACAGGACGATATCTCGAAAAAGCTCCCGACAGCCGACACGATGATACGTCTGTGGGCGGAGCCGGGCAGGCGCATAGCGGATTACTACCGCTATTTTTCAGAGCAGGACGCGCTGATGAAGTACATCTGCGCCCCCGTAGAGGGTACCCTCTGCACCCGGCAGCTCCAGCTTTCTGAGCCAATTATCCGGTACCTTACAGGCGGGGAGTGCGTGTATCCCGTGTATTTTCCGCAGGAGGATCCCGGGCAGGCTTACATAATGGCGGAAATCGCGGAGCAGGCGGCGGCAGCGGCGGAGCGTTCGCTGAATGGCGCACCCGCAGTGATATGCCTGTGCGGTAAGCGCGGCAGCGGCAGGAAGTTCCTGATAAAGCACTGCGCACGGAGGTGCGGTGAGAGCGTTGCGTTCGTTCCGGCTGCAGAGCTTATCTCAGCGGAGGATACGGCGGAGGCGTTCCGGCGGGCGGTCTGCGAGGCTGCTCCGAGGGGGGCGGCGCTCTGCATTACCGATTTTGAGCAGTTTCTTGAGGAAGAAAACCGCGCGAAGCTGGCTGAACTTTCAGCGGAGCTTTCAGACAGCGGGCGCTTCTTCGGTACTCATATATTCATAACCACGCAGCGGCGCTGGCAGACTGAAATTCCCGGCGCGGGCACGCTTCTGCTAACGCTGGAGATTCCTGATACCGACGAGGATCAGCGGCTCACACTGTGGCGGCACGCGCTGTCCGGTCTGGAGCTTTCCGAAAGCGTCGACCCGGCGGAGATGGCGGCGAAGTTCCGGTTTACCCCGGGACAGATAGCCGCGGCGGCGAACCGTGCCAGGGAGCTTTCCCGAGGAGGAGTAACTCCGGAGCTGCTGCACGAATGCTGCTACGCTCAGGTGGTGGTAGGGCTGAATACGCTCGCCACGCCTATAAAGCCCGCTTATTCCTGGGAGGATCTTGTGCTCCCGGAGTCCGAGATAAAGCTGCTGAAAAGCGCGCTGACCCACGTGAAGTACCGCCATAAGGTCTACACGGAGTGGGGATTCTCGAAAAAGGCGGCTTACGGCAGGGGACTGTCGGTGCTGTTTTCCGGGCCTCCCGGCACGGGAAAGACGATGGCGGCGCAGGTCATAACGAATCAGCTTCATATGCAGCTTTTCAAGGTGCAGCTTTCTCAGATAGTCAGCAAGTACATCGGCGAGACCGAGAAGAATCTACGGCGGGTTTTTACCGAAGCAAAAAACGCAAACTGCGTGCTGTTCTTTGACGAGACCGACGCACTTTTCGGCAAGCGCTCCGAGGTCAAGGACTCCCACGACCGACATGCGAACATAGAGACCGCGTATCTGCTCCAGCAGATGGAGGAATACGACGGCGTTGTGCTGATGGCGACGAATCTCCTTCAGAATATCGACGAGGCGTTCATGCGAAGGATAAGCTTTGTGGTCGCGTTTCCGTTTCCGGACGCCCCCACGCGTAAGCTGCTGTGGCGCAAAATGCTGGACGCGAAGGCTCCGACGGAGAACATCGACTTCGATTTTCTCTCTGAGAACTTCAAGATGGCAGGAGGAAATATCAAGAACTGCGTGATACATGCGGCGTTTCTTGCGGCTTCAGAGGGCTCTCCGATAGGAATGCGCCATCTGCTGACCGGAATAGTCAACGAGCAGCGCAAGAACAACACAGTGGTGCTGCGCGAGGATCTTAAACAGTACGCCGACCTTGTTTTCGGCGAATGACACAGGTTAGTTTATCCGACAGGATCTACTATAAACGAAGATCTGCTGTCCGGCGGACTTCACAAAATTTATTTGAGAGGAGGCACTGATCTTCTTGCAGCCCGCGAAAGCCGGAAAGCTGGAATGGAGATCAGAAACAAGTTATGCCAGAGTATTTATCCCCAGGTGTGTATGTTGAGGAATACGAGTCCGGCGCAGTTCCCATGGAAGGCGTTGGAACAAGCACGGCAGGCTTTGTAGGTCTTGCAGAGAAGGGCGATGTTATCGGAAAGCCGCAGCTTGTAACTAGCTTCAGCGACTATGTTCGCATTTTCGGCGGTTATCTTTCCGAGACGAAGTACGGCGACAAGAGATTCCTGCCGTATGCGGTCGAGCACTTTTTCATCAACGGAGGCTCCAGGGCTTTTGTTATGAGAGTCTGCCCGGATGACGCAAAGTGCGCTTCCACAAAGAGCGATTCCATACTGAGCTTCACCGCAAGGAATCCCGGCGAGTGGGGCAATCGTATCAAAGTGACCGTATCCCCCGTATCCCGCGTAAAGACGCAGGTCTACGAGGTCGAGGGAAACAGCGCGACTGTAAGAAGCGTTGACGGCTTCAACATCGGCGACGTAGTCGAGTTTGCGGACGGCAAGACCTCCGTTTATAACCGCATCACCGCCATCGAGGAAAAGACGATCTCCTTTGAGAATCCCGTCAGCCCCTCCATCATCGACAAGAACCTTGTACCCACAAAGTTCATCAAATCCAGCGAGATAGACGTTTCCGTAAAGTACGGCGACGTCAAGGAGGATTACCTGTTCGTATCCCTCAACACTGAATCTGCGGACTACATATGTTCCAGAATGTCCAGAAGCGAGCTTGTGACCGTTGAGGTCTCCGCTAAGCCGGCGAAGCCCATGGTTCCCGAGGTAAAGGACAAGGAAAAGAAGGACGCGGCTCCCGCAGCGGTTTCCGGTATCGTAGCTCCGTTTGACGCGGTAGGCGGCAAGGGCGATGCTATGATACTCCAGCTCACAGGCGGAACCGATGGCAATGCAGGTTCCGTAGCGGCTTCCGACTACATCGGCAAGGACGGCGGCCCCGGCAGAAGAACAGGCATACAGGCGTTCATCGAGAACTCCGACGTAAGCATAATGTCCGTTCCGGGTATCACGATACCTGAGGTTCAGATGTCCCTTATCGCGCACTGCGAGAACATGAAGAGCCGCTTTGCAGTTCTCGACATGCCGAAGGACAGAAAGAAAACAGACGAGCTGCTCGAATATCGCGACATGTTCGATTCAAGCTACGCTGCGTTCTATCACCCGTGGATTCAGATTTTCGACCCGCTCTCAAAGAAGAACGTGTTCGCGCCGCCTTCCGGCTCAGTGCTTGGCGTTTACGCGCGCACTGACAACACCGTCGGAGTCCACAAGGCTCCCGCAAACGAGGTCGTACGTTCCTGCACCGGACTTGCAAGCAGCTACAACACCGCCGAGCAGGATCTGCTCAACCCGAAGGGCGTGAACCTTATCCGCTCCTTCACGGGCAGGGGTATCAGGATCTGGGGCGCGAGAACCGCTTCCTCCAACGCGACATGGAAGTACGTCAACGTACGCCGCCTGTTCATTTACCTTGAGGAATCCATTCGTGCAAACACCAACTGGGTAGTGTTCGAGCCGAACACCGAGGCTCTGTGGGGCAGAGTAAAGAGGACGGTGGAGATGTTCCTCGCAAGCACATGGAGAAGCGGAGCGCTGGCAGGCACTTCCCCCTCCGAGGCGTTCTTTGTTGATATCGGCAGGAACACCATGACCCAGGACGACATCGACAACGGCAGACTGATCTGCGTTATCGGCGTAGCTCCCGTAAAGCCCGCTGAGTTCGTCGTATTCAGAATCGGTCAGTACACCAGCGAGAGCAACGGTTGATTTTTGTAGGAAAGGAATGAGAGTAAATGCCGGAAATTAGATATCCGTTCAAGAATTTCAGATACAAGGTGGAGTTCAACGGCACCGAGGCTGCCGGCTTCAGCGAAGTATCTGGCGCAGACATCTCTGTTGACGTTATCGAGTACAGAGAGGGCAACGAAGTACGCACCACACCCAGAAAGCTCGCAGGTCTGACGAAATACGGCAACATTACGCTGAAATGGGGCGTAGTAGGTTCGCTGGAGATGATGGAGTGGCTGCACACCGTGGCTTCCGACAACACCTCCGGTCCGACCGGTATCGAGCGCAAGACCATCACAATAAAGCTCCTGGACGACACCGGAGCAGAGGGGCCGAGCTGGGAGATAATCAATGCATGGCCCACGCATTACACCGCGCCTGACCTCAACGGTCTCGGCGGCGAGGTAGCTATCGAGACTCTGGAGATATGCCACGAGGGCGTAAACAGAATAGACGGCGGATCAATGGACTCCGCAACACCGTCTGAGAACTGATAAACAGTAACTGAAAACAGAACCGCCGTCGGTTCTTCGGTGCGACCGTTGAGCCGATGGCGATATCTGGTTTTTTCAGGTCGGAGGAAAAAATGAGCTTTCAGACAGAATTTGAATTTGAACTCCCCAGAGGGTATGTCGACCAGAACGGCGAGGTGCACAAGCGCGGCGTCATGAGGCTGGCGACTGCCGCTGATGAAATAATGCCGCTGAGGGATCCCAGAGTTCAGCAGAACCCGGGGTACCTGACTGTGATACTGCTTTCCCGCGTGGTAACGAAGCTGGGAACGTTGCAGGCGATAAACAACCGCGTAATCGAGAACCTGTTCACCATCGACATGGCGTATCTGCAGGATCTCTACCAGCGCATAAACATGCAGGAGGTACCGGCGTACAAGGTCGTCTGCCCGCACTGCAATAAGGAATTCGACCTTCCGCTGGATTTTTTAGAAAAGTAGAGCTGTCGCTGTATCCCCAAGACAAGCTCTATGAGGAAATGACGTTTCTGGGGTATTACCTTCACTGGAGCCACGACGAGCTGATGACCCTGGAACACCGCGAGCGCCGCAGATGGTGCACGGAGGTGTCCCAGATAAACAAGAAGCTCAGCGGGCAGAAGGAAAAGAAGAACCTGTTTGAGAAGTAAGGGGGCGGCGAATGGAGAGCAGACACACCGGCGGGAATTTCAAAGTGATAATCGCTCCCATTGAGCTGACCGGGAATTTCTCAGCGGTTTCCGGGCTGAATGCCGAGCTTGAGTGCGAGGAGTACATCGAGGGCGGAACGTTCCGGCCGGTGTACCTCCCGAAAGGGCTGAGGTACGGCAGGATAGTTCTTCAGCGTGGAACTGCAACGCTGGAACCGCTGGCGCTGTGGTTTGATACGGTGAGAGCCGGGTCGCACGTCAGGTACCCTATGGTGATAACGATGATGGACAACGCCGGAAAGCCAGTCAAGATATGGACGGTGCTTGACGCAATGCCGGTGAAGATAGACTACGGCACGCTGGACGCTATGAGCGGCAGCGTGGTTCTTACCACGGTCGAGCTGGTGCACGGAGATATCGTCACGATAATGTAAGGAAAGGAGCATGCTTAGTGGAAAGTATCACTGCTGCAAGGAATATCAGCGGTCTGGAGCCGATGAGCGTGCTTCATGGAATTGCTCCGCTCTGCGTTCCGATGAGCGTTTCCGGGGACTTCGCCGACGAAGTGGGAAATCGCGCGGTCCCGCGTATCGTTTCGCTGTGGGAGCGGCTAGGACTGTTCTATATGCTCGAACAGCCGCAGACTGCTCCGGTGAGCAATACGCGCGTTACGGTTAACAATTTCACGGCGCAGATGATATTTCGTCTCTGTTCATTTTCACATACCGACAGGCTGATTGAAAGATATCAGCCCGGCTCTGTATTTCCGGAAAATATCCGCAGGGCGTCTCAGGAGAACGTCCGCATGATACATTCTGCGGAAATGCGGAGGATATTCCGCGCGCTCACGGAAAACAGCAGGTACACCGAGGAGGTCGGCAGGGTATTCCGGCTGATTTTCGAAAAGGAGACCGGCGGCATTCCGCTTCAGACGGTCTGCCGGGCGCTCGCGGCGCTGCTTGGCTCGAGCGGAGGCGGTGCGGTTTTCACGGCTCAGCAGCGCAGAATATTCGAGCGTATCGCCGCCGTGCTTGGAAGCGAGTACCCGGAAAGCCCCGCCGCCGTCGAGATAAGCCGTCTTGGAGCTGCCTCCGGCTTCACCGAGGAACAGCGTGCGCATATTCTCTCAGCGGTTGGCAGAACCGGGAACCGTCCGCAGACTGACGCGGCGCAGATGGTGGTTCAACTGGCTGAGCGCGGGAAATCCGCCGTGGAAGCGGCAGAACTTATCCGCAGCGAGGTCAGAAGCTACGGCTTTACCGAGCGGCATTACGACCGCGAATCCATTCGGGAGATGATCGGTGCAGTTCCGGGCAGAATAGCTCCGGCCGGCAGGTCGGCAGCGTTCATCGCGGCTGATCCTGAGAGCACCGCGGCACGCAATGGAGCCGCCAGACCCGCAGGAGGTATTTACGAAGCGGCGGCGCTGCTGTATCAGGAGCTGTCCGGCACTGGAAGCGATGAATCGGCAGGGAAAACGGATAGTTCCACGACTCAGCGTAACGTTGAATTCCGGCGGCTCTCCGGGAAAATGACCGCCGGGATATCGGCTGTTTTTTCTGATATTCTCAATAGCGCGCAGTATAGTTTAAACAATCCCCGCTATCAGGCGGAGCGCAGAATTCCAGATCGGATTTTCCGCGAGAACGTTCTCGGCAAAGCGGTTTCCGCGAAAGCAGAAACAGGCAAGCCGGGAGGAATCGGAATTCCCGGAACTGCAGAGCATTCGGAAAAAGCCAAATATGCAGGCGCTTTGAATCCAGCCAGCGAGATAACGATGAGGTTCTATGCCGATTCCACGGCGGGAAGGCTGCTTGAGCAAATTTCAGACGGCATGGTCAATTCTGAGTCCCGCCGCGGGATAAGCGAGTATTCTCGTCAATTTGAAATCCCGGTATCGGAGCTTTTGGCGGGCGCTCGGCTGAATGCAGGCGCGGGAATTGATTTCGGAGAAAAACAGGGGTTATCAGAATCCGGAGAAGCACGTGTTGTTCCAATGAACAACATGGACGCTCCGCAGGACGTAACTCAGACCATGGCGCTTCCGGAACCGATTTTGAATAATTTCCAACAAGCTGAAGAGACCGGAGCAAATTCTGTTTCGCTCTGGAGCAGCTTTGAAAAATCTGTTGAAGGTCGATTGACAAGTCTTTTTTCCGAGATTTCCAGGAACGTAAATTTCGGCGGCAGAACCGTCGTGCTGTCAGGAAGTGACACGCATTCGGAATCAATGCGAACTGTGCAGAATCAGGTGTGTATTACCGCCCCGGCTTTGCGGCGTATTCTGAGTAGATTCAGCTTTGAAACTGACATTTACTCCACGGCGCAGCATAGTAATTCGGATACGGCGCTGACTTCTGTGGTAAATGAAACAGCAGAGCTTCTCAGAAGGTACTCGTTTGAAGAAGATCGTCACCAGAATAGTCCGGAAACGCATATTTATCAGGATTATTCATTTCGGGAAACAAGCGGTTTTTCAGAGAAAAACACAGTCCATAATAGCTCTACCGCATTGACATTCAACAATGCAGTGCAGAAAGAAAATGAGGCGGCTCCGGCTCACTCCACATCGAAAAATACGAATCATCCCACAGGCGCAGTGCTCCCGCCAGAACCGCAGAGCAATGCGGCTCAAAGAGAGCAGCTGATACTTCCGGAGCGCTCCACATCGGAAACCGCAAATCAGCTCACAGGCACAGTGCTCCCGCCAGAACCGCAGAGCAATGCGGCTCAAACGGAGCAGCTGATACTTCCTGAGCGCTCCATATCGGAAACCGCAAATCAGCTTACAGGCACAGTGCTCTCACCAGAACCGCAGAGCAATGCGGCTCAAACGGAGCAGCTGATACTTCCGGAGCGCTCCATATCGGAAACCGCAAATCAACTCACAGGCGCAGTGCTCCCACCAGAAACGCAGAGCAACGCGGCTCAAAGGGATCAGCTGACACTCCCGGAGCGCTCCACATCGGAAACCGCAAATCATCTTACAGGCGCAGTGCTCTCACCAGAACCGCAGAGCAATGCGGCTCAAACGGAGCAGCTGATACTTACTGAGCGCTCCATATCGGAAACCGCAAATCAGCTTACAGGCGCAGTGCTCCCACCAGAACCGCAGAGCAATGCGGCTCAAAGGGAGCAGCTGATACTTCCTGAGCGCTCCACATCGGAAACCGCAAATCACCCCACAGGCGCAGTGCTCCCACCAGAACCGCAGAGCAATGCGGCTCAAAGAGAGCAGCTGACAATCCCGGAGCGCTCCACATCGGAAACCGCAAATCACCCCACAGGCGCAGTGCTCCCACCAGAATCGCAGAGCAATACGGCTCAAAGGGAGCAGCTGACAATCCCGGAGCACTCCACATCGGAAACCGCAAATCACCTCACAGGCACAGTGCTCCCGCCAGAACCGCAGAGCAATGCGGCTCAAACGGAGCAGCTGATACTTCCTGAGCGCTCCATATCGGAAACCGCAAATCAGCTTACAGGCACAGTGCTCTCACCAGAACCGCAGAGCAATGCGGCTCAAACGGAGCAGCTGATACTTACTGAGCGCTCCATATCGGAAACCGCAAATCAGCTTACAGGCGCAGTGCTCCCACCAGAACCGCAGAGCAATGCGGCTCAAAGGGAGCAGCTGATACTTCCTGAGCGCTCCACATCGGAAACCGCAAATCACCCCACAGGCGCAGTGCTCCCACCAGAACCGCAGAGCAATGCGGCTCAAAGAGAGCAGCTGACAATCCCGGAGCGCTCCACATCGGAAACCGCAAATCATCTTACAGGCGCAGTGCTCCCACCAGAACCGCAGAGCAACGCGGCTCAAACGGGGCTGTTGACGCCCCTGGCGCAATCCGAAACTAAAAATAATGAGCGCCGCACGGCAGGCTCCTACCGCGACAGGTTGGATAACAAAACGCTATCGGTAATCGACCAGTTGATTGCAGAAACCAGACAGCCTGTTCCAGTCCCGGAAATAAAAGAAGCAATTCCAGAACCAGAGCCGGAATTAAATTACATATCTTCTGAAAAGAGCGTGGAACCCAGAGATGTTATCCGCAGCGTGAACATAGTCCGCGAAAGCATTGTAAGGCACACAGAAAGCCACATGAGCCGCCTGATCGAACGCGCTTACAGAAACACGCTGCCAGAACAGCCGGAAAAGAAGCCGTTCACATTCCGGACGGCGGAGAATACGGAGAACATGGTAATGCTGGTTCCGCCGACTGAAATGGACAGATACAGGGCGCAGCAGCCCTACATGAACTCACTGCCGCCCATTGAATTGAAGGAGCCTCAGCCCGCTCAGGCTCCCGCCGAGAACAGCAGGACGGTCACAACTAACCGTCAGGTCACGGTGAACACGAGCGTTGATGGCGGTATCAGCAGCCTGACCCGCGATGAAATTTCCAGGCTGACTGATAAGGTCTACGAGCGCATTGAGAACAGACTTGCGCGCGAGCGGCGCAGAATGGGATTATAGAAAGGGGCGAGGTAGTTGGTAGGTCCGGTCAAGGCAAAATTCAAGGTGCTCGACGGAGCAAACAAGCTGCTGAATGTCAGCGCCGTGGTTGGCGGAGCGGGTATTCCGTGCATTTTCAATCCGACTGATTTCACGATACAGCGCAGCGTGAACTACGCGCAGCACAAGATTCCGGGCAGGGACAGACCGGTACTCCAGTTTGTAAGCGGCGAGGCAGAAGTAATGAGCTTCAGCCTGCTGTTCGATACCTACAGCGCCGGGGACGCATCCAACCAGCCGCTGACGGCGCTCTCGGCAGCCGCGCCCGACCTCCTCAAGCAGGACGTCCGCGTATACACTGCGCCGCTGATGAAGCTTACCACGGTCAATTCCGACACCCACGCACCCAGCCTGGTGGAATTCGTGTGGGGCTCTATCAGTTTCAAGGGATTTATCATGTCGATATCGCAGAGGTTCACGATGTTCGCATTTGACGGCAAGCCGGTGCGCGCGGTAGTCGACATTCAACTGATATCAGACAAGAAAGACAACAACGTCCGCAATTCTCCTGACAGGACGAAGGCGCGGACTATCTCCGAAGGCGACAGGCTCTGCGCCTTTGCCTATGCGGAATACGGCGACTGTTCCGAGTGGCGCAGAATAGCCGAAGCGAACGATATCGACGACCCGCGCAGGCTGGAGCCAGGAACGGACATCGTGATACCGCCGATACTCTGAGCATGAGAAAGGAGGCTGCGCCATGGAACTGAATAACGAGGAACTTCTTCTGCCACAGTGCCGTGTTTTTGTTGACGGCAGGCAGATAAAGGCTTCGGAGGAAATGATAGAATCCGTGAGCGTGCAGCTTTCCGCTTCCCAGATGTCGAATAGCTGCGAGGTTGTGATATTCTGCGACCATGACCACGGAAGGAGCACCATCGGAAATATCATCAGCAGGGCTTCCGCGGGGAAAAAGATACGGGTCGAGATGGGGTACAGGCTGACGAAGCCGGTTTTCCTGGGGTACATCAACGCCGCCGGGGTCAGCTTCTCAGAGGACGGCGTGACTCTCACGCTATCCTGCCTGGACGCCCGGGGGCTCCTGATGGGGAACACCTCCCGTGAAAGCTTTGAAAATAAGAGCGTGAGCCAGATAGTAAAGGAACTCCTGGAGCCGGTCAGAGGCTACACTGACGGCATCACCGTTTCTGTCCCCGGAGCCGCCGACAAGGAGTACCCCATAGTGAGCCACGACATGGACGATTACCAGTTCGTGTGCATGCTTGCGAAGCTGAGCGGCTGTACCTTCTACATGTCCGGCACAAAGCTGAAATTCGTGAAGGATATCTACTCCACCGCGACGGTTCAGCAGCGGTACTCCTGGGGTAAGAACATGCTGAGCTTTGAACGCACCGTGGAGCTGTCCGGACAGCTCGGGAAGGTGCGCGTGTACGGCACTGTCCCAGAGACCCTCGAGGATTTCTGCGCGGAAGCTTCTCCGCTGGGCGGCTCGGGAAAAAGCGGCGCGGGACTGTGTCCGCCGATACGCTCAAAGGTGCTGGAGAAGGTCAGCAAAACGGTGAAGAGCCAGAGCGAAGCCCGAACATATGCTGAATCCCTCATGCGGGAAGCCTGCCTGAAGCTGTGTACCGGAACCGCTTCAGTCCCCGGAAACGAAGCTCTGCTTCCCGGCACGAAAATAAAGTTCGGCGGGCTTGACCCCAAGCTGAACGACACGTATTACATCACGGGAATAACCCACACGTTCAGCGCGGGTGGATTCCTGACGAGGATAGATTTCTGTTCCCCTACAGATTAACGGAGGTGAGCGTATGCAGAGCATGGCGGATATGCTGTCCGCGCCCGGCGGGAGCCAGCAGAAATGCACAGGGATAGCACTGGCGGAGGTCACAGCTATAAAGGACCCTAAGAACCACGGCAGGGTAAAGTGCAGGTACCTCACTGCTGACAAGGACCTCGGCGAGACCGGCTGGATATATTGCCTCACGCCGTTTGGCGGGAAGGAGTACGGCTGCTTTTTTCACCCGGGTATAGGCGATATAGTGGCGCTCGCATACGAGGACGGCGACGTACACCGCCCGTTCGTTATAGGCAGCCTGTGGGCAAAGAAAAACACTCCTCCGGCGTCGGTAAGCGACGGCAAAAACGAGATCTTCAAGCTGATAACGCCGAACAAGAGTTACGTTGAGTTCAGCGACGCTCCGAAAAAGGAGCACATCACAGTATCTACTCCGAAGGGTCACAGAATAGACCTCGACGACGAGAATGACGTTATTTCCGTGACCGACGGCAAAAACAAGCTGGATATCAGCGGAAAGAGCGGCTCCGTGGAGCTGACCTGCGAAAAGAAGCTCACGATAAAGGTGGGCAGCGGAGTCACGATTACCTGCGATGGAAATTCCGGGGCGGTGGAGATCAAGACCAACTCAAAAATAGAGCTGAACTCCGCGAAAATCGGCGTGAAGGCAAGCGGCGAGGCGAGCGTGGAGGGCAGCGGCTCAGTGACTGTGAAGAGCAGCGGCGTGATGACGATAAAGGGTTCAATGACCAAGATAAACTGACGGGAGGGTACACGGCATGGCAGACAACAAGGGGTTCATGGGCAGGGGGTTCAGCTTTCCGTTCAGGGTAGACCCGTCGACGAACCGCATAGCCATGAGCAGCGCCGGGCAGGACGTCGAGGAGGCGATACGCATAATACTCCGCACGAATCTCGGCGAGCGGGTGATGCTTCCGGAATTCGGCACAGCCGCCGGGGAGTTCCTGTTTTCCGACAGCCGTGCGGAGCGTATCGCAGCGCTTGAAGAAAGCGTCCGCGAAGCGCTTGAGCAATGGGAGCCGCGTATCATGGATATCGACGTGCAGGCAGCGCGCGAAAGCTCCGGGGGAGTGCTGAATATTAACATCAGTTACACGCTGCGCGCTACAAACAACCAGTTTAACATGGTCTATCCGTTTTACATGATGGAAGGTGAGGGCAGATGAATATGCCAAAACTTGACGGCAGAACCGCTGCGGATATTCTTGCCCTTATCGGCAGGAAAAGCGGCTCGTACACTCCGGAGTGGCGCTTTGACCCGCAGTCCCCGGACGGCGGAACGGCGCTTGCAATGCTGTTCTCTGAGATGTTCTGCGGTACTATAGACCGCCTGGACAGATTCCCGGACAAATGCAGTCTTGAATTCCTGAATATGCTCGGCGTCAGCGCGAAGCCGGTGTCCCCCGCAGTGGGTACTGCCGCAGCGCGCATAGCCGAGGGCGCGGAGGAGCGCGTATACATAAAAAAGGGAACTCAGCTTTTCACGGACAGGGGCGAGGAGCGCATAGTGTTCGAGACCTCGGAAGGGTTCTTTGCAGTTCCGGCAAAGCTGACCGATATTTTCATGACCGCCCCCGCCGAGGACGTCATAACGCGCACCGAAATTCCCGGGGAGCTTCCTGTTAAGCTGTTCCGTCCGCAGGCTGAGAGAAACCTTGAGCGTCATTGCTTCACCTTGTCGAACGGCGCAGTGCTGCGGCTGGACGGCGCTGCAGAAATTATGGTTAAGCTTGGCGGGACCTCCGGGCTGCGCGATATTTCCTATCAGGAAGCGCTCAGCTCTGAAAATGTAAGATGGAGCATTCCCGGCGAGAACGGTGTAATTCCGCTTGAGGCGCGCCCCGGCGCGGACTGCGTGATACTTTCGAAACCGGAGGGAAAGGCAGTTCCGGCTGATGAAAACGGCGTGCGTGACGATGAAAACGGCAGATTACGCATTATGTGCGAAATGACACGCAGTGAAAAGTCGGAGTTCCTGGCAGCGGATATAGCGTACCTTAGCTGCCGAGGGAACGACGACCCGGAGACCCTCCGTGGCAGACTTCCCGACAGGCTTTATTCCAACGATACGGAGCTTTCGCAGATCGAATGCGGATACGTTTTCGGAAGGGAGCCGAGCGCCTACGATTCGCTTTATATAGCCTGTGACGAGGCGTTCAGCAAGGCGGGGGCGCAGATAACCGTGGATATCTCGGTCGGAACAGTGGTGGTTCAGAACGGCGACGTTCAGTCGGAGCCGCAGTTTGATCAGAAACTTGTCGTGGACAAGGGAGACCTCCGCGTAAACACCCCGGACGACGTGTATATTTCCGGCATAGTGTGGGAGTACTGGAACGGCACCGGCTGGGCGCGACTTGAAGTCAGCGGCGACGTGAATCCGTTTTCCTGTGCTGGTTCCGACGGCAGGCGGAGGCTGAGCTTCACCTGCCCGGAGGATTTTCAGCCGTCCGTGCAGAACGCCTACAGCGGGCTGTGGCTGCGCGCGAGGATCCGGGAGGTACACAACCGGTTCAGCATGAACGCACGCTGGCTGCTTCCGCTGGTGAAGTCGATCGAGCTGCGGTTTGACTACGGTGCTGGGTACGTTCCGGCGGAGACGGTAACAACGCTGAATTCCTGCCGCAGGAACTCCTATGAGATGAGCGGCACCCGCACCCGAATGGAGCTTTTCTCCACAATGCCGGACAGCGGAAACACAGTGTACATGCGGTTCGACAAGGCTCCTGCGGGGCTTCCGGTGAACCTGTACCTGGATTTCGAAGGCGAAACGGACTTTCCTCAGTCACTTAAGTTCTCCTATTATTCCGGCGGTCAGAACGGAGGCTGGCGCGAGCTGCGCGCAGTAGACCGCACAGGAGGATTCTGCGCAGGCGGGATAATATCGCTGTACGCTCCCGACGACTTCGCCAGGGCAGAGTTTTTCGGAGTTGAAGGTTACTGGATAAGGGCTGAGGAGCCTTTCGGCGCAGAGCGGTCGAGACCTGTTCCTCCGCTGACTCTGGCTGAAATGAACACGGTGCGGATAATGCAGAAAACGACCGTTACAGGCGAGCGCCGCACTGCACGCGCGGGCGCGAAATACCAGAGTATTATTCTGTCGCATTCTCCGGTGATAGAGTGCGCAGTGTGGGTCAACGAGCTTGGAGAAACTCCGGTGAGCGAGCTTCAGGAGCTGCTGAGGGATTCCCCAGCAGACGTGAGGGTAGTAAATGGAGACGACGGGCTGCCCGCCGAGTGGTGGGTAAGGTGGCGGCTCACGGAAAACCTCGGGGAATGCGCCGGAGATGTCCGGTGTTTCGAGCTTGACAGCTCCGCCGGAAAGCTGACCTTCGGAGACGGCGCATGCGGGCGTATCCCGGCGTACACCAGCGACGCGGAGATGATCGTCGACTATTCCTGGGGCGGCGGCACGGCGGGTAATCTTCCGGCGGGCGCGCTTGACGGACTTATCACCGGGATTCCGTTCATCGAAAGCATGACGAATATCCTCCCGACCTGCGGCGGGAGCGCGGCTCAGAGTCTCGAAACGATACGCAGGATCGGCGCGCAGCGGATACGCCACGGCGGAAGAGCAGTGACCGTCCGGGATCACGAGAGCCTTGTAATGGAGGAATTCTCCGAGGTCGGCGAGGTGAAGTGCTTCCCGGGAAGAAACCGCCGTGGAGAACAGCAGGGCGGCTGCGTGACTCTTGTGGTAAAGCCCGCCGAGATGGGAACTCCCGCCTACGCGGCGGAGCTTTGCCGTCGGGTGGAAGCATTCCTGAGGGAGCGCGCCTGCGGTATCCCCGCCGCCGGGGGCGGTCTGGCGGTTGTTCCGGCGAAACCGCTGAAAATCAGCGCGGAGGTATCCGTGGTTATCAAAGATATCGCATTCGCCGCGCAGACGGAGCGCGAAGCCGCGGAAGCGCTGTCCAGGCTCACTGAAAGCCGGAGCGCCCGCATCGGCAGCGTGCCGTGCGAATCCGACGTTTACGCCGCGCTGAGGAACATCGGCAACATTGCGTATACGTCGAAGGTGCTGCTCACCGGGGAGTATTCGCAGGACGGCGAGGTGCGGGCGATACCGCTCGACCGCGCACCGGAATACAAGTATTTCCTGCCTGAAACGGGCGTACATACCGTCAGGATCGACGGCGCGGCGGGGATTTAGCCGCAATACCAAATGAGAGAGGAGCTGTCTGCAATGATAAGCCTGCCGAAGCTGGACGACCAGAATTACGCTGAAATAGTCGAGGCCGCGAAGCGGCGTATCCCGGTGATATTTCCGGAATGGACCGATTTCAACGAGCACGACCCCGGCATTACAGTTATAGAGCTGTTCGCGTGGCTCAAGGAAATGCAGCAGTACACTCTCGACCGCATTCCGGACAGCACCCGCGAGGCGATGCTCCGGCTGGCGGGAGTTCAGCCGCTTGAAGCGGCTCCCGCAGCTGTGGAGCTGATCCCAGCAGCGCCGCCGGAATTTCTGCCTGCGGGGAGCACGGCACATTCAGCAGACGGCACAGAGTTCACACTGACCGAGCCATTCCGCCGCCAGGACGCGCAGATATCGAAAATCTACATGAAATCTCCGGGCGGTTACGTTGATGTGACCGGGCTTTCCGGGGAGCGGGGCGCGGTATTCTATCCCTTCGGCGCGGAACTTGACTGCGCCGGACGTTACCTCCTGATAAAGCTGACCGCCGCGCAGGAAGAGATATCGCTTGACTTCATAACGTCGGAGCGCTGCGCTGTTGCAAGGAATCCATACGCGGACGAATCCGGCGCGCCCCGGGATATCAGGTGGGAGTATTCCACTTCGGCGGGGTTCGCTCCCTGCGAGGTCAGGCGCGACCTTACGCATGGAATGTCGTTTTCAGGCAGGCTGACCCTCGGCTGCGGCGATATCGGAGAGTATTCGGAAGGACTTCCGGAAAAGGGCGTGTGGCTTCGCGCCTGCATTGAATACGCAGGCTGCGAGGATATGCCTCTTCTGTCGGGAATATACACGAATGTTCTTACGCTGACCCAGAAAACCCGCGGGTGCGTCTGTACGGAAACCAGGCTTGACGGCGGCTTTGCCGAGGCGGACGACGTCCTTGCGGCGCGGGGAGAGCACGTAGTAATGCTCCGCGACGAACACGGCTGGTACGATGTCCCTGAGCCGGAATTCACCGTCGAGGGAAGCCGTGTGAGGTTCGGGCTTTCGCAGTACGCCGCTGTTGACGACGGCGCGGTTAACGTCAGGATCATCAGCTATTCAAAGGAGTTTTCCGGCAAAATGTGCTTTTCATCCGACGGGCTTCCGTGCCAGGAGTTCCCGTTTGACCCGGACGGCACCGTGCTTACCGGGGAGCTGCGCATAATGGTGTGGGACAGAGCCGACAGCGAGTTCCCGCGCTGGAATGAATACACGTTCACGGAGGATCTGGCGCTTGCCGGGGAGTTCGACAGGGCGTTCAGCTTTGACGAGAAGCGCCGCCGGATAGTTTTCGGCGACAACGAGAACGGCGAAGCCCCTCCGGTCGGAACGGACAATATTCTTGTGATATCCTGTTCGCTCACGAAGGGAGCCGCAGGAAACCTCGCCGCCGGGAATCTCCATGAAATAACCGGTGCGGAAGTTTCCTGCGTGGTGGAGCAGCCTCTGAGCTGCTGCGGCGGGCGCTTCCGGGAGACCACCTTGGCGGCTCTGCGGCGCTTCAGGGCGGAGCTTTCCGACTGCCAGAGGGCGGTTTCCGCGGAGGACTTCCGAAAAGCGGCGCTGCGAACGCCGGGGCTGCGTGTGGCGGACGTCAGGGCGATTCCGTTCTTTGACCCCGGCGACCCCTACGCCCCCGCAGAGCGGCTGTGCAATACCGTGACGCTCGCGGTGCTGCCCTATAGCCGCGGCGAATTCCCGGAGCCTGACGAAAGGTTCCTTGCCGCCGTGAGGGCGCATATGGAGCGCTGCCGCTTGGTGACAGTGGAATTAAAAACCGCAGCTCCGGCGTATGTCCGCGTGAACATAAGCGCCGAGCTTGCGTGCGGCTCCGGCGAAGTCGGCAGAGTGATAGAAAACGCGGAAAAGAAGCTGCATGAGATGTTCAGCGTTTACGGCGCGGACGGGCGAAGCCGATTCGGGGAGCCGATACGTGAATCCGCCGTTATAGCGGGGCTGTGCAGCGTGGACGGCGTACTTGCGGTGAAGCGCCTGCGCATGAATATTGACCGCCCCGACTGTAAAAAAACATCTGCCGGGATATCCATACCGCCCCATGCGATAGCGTGCTGCGGCAAAGTGGAGCTGATTTCCTCCGGGAACTGACCGGGCTGAAAGAGAGGGATACCGACCTTGAACAGATCAAGACTGTACATAACGCTGAACCGACCCTCTGAGTGGCAGCGGTGTCTGCTGAGCGGCATGACCATAAGCGGCGGCAGCGTGACGTCTGACAGCGGGATTTCCGGCTGCACGATGGTGACAGGCTCGCAGGATTCCACCGAGCACGGGTTCCTTTGGCGGAGCCTTGAGATATCCGCTGATTACGGCGAGAACACGGTGACGCGCGTGAGCGCCTACGCAGCTGATTCCACGATAGTGAGCGCCGGCGGCAGGACATTCGAGCTTGACAGCTTCCTGCGCGACGATACGGTTCCCGCCGGGGAACGCCTGAATCTGCTGGACGGTTTGTTTACGCCGCTGTTCACAAACTGCACGGACGGCCTCGCCGACCTGCGCGGGCGGTATATCTGGGTAAGGATAGATATCGTCATACTCGACGAGCACCCGGTCAGCATTGATAAAATCAAGCTGCTTCTGAAAAGCGAGAGCATGATGGATCACCTTCCGGAGGCCTACCGAGCAGAGGATGGAGAAAACGGCTTCATGACGCGGTTCATGTCGATATTCGACAGTATTTTCTTCGACATGGATCAGCGCATTGCAAAGGCTAGAAGCTCGCTGGATTACCGCACGGCGCGGGGCGAAATGCTCCGGTACCTTGCGGGCTGGGTCACGGACGAAACGTCGGCGTATCTCAGCGATGAGCAGCTTCGTGAGAAGATACGTCATGCAGTATCGGAATACCGCATGACTGGCACGCGGCGGGGGCTTTCCGAGTGGATAAGCCGGGAGTACGGCGTGACCCCGAATATAATCGAGTATTTCAGCGTGCGGAAGCTGGCTGCGGAGGGCGGCGACCGCGAGGTATACCAGCGGCTGTTCGGCAGCGACCCGTATAAATTCTACATTCTGCTGCCGGAAAAGACCTTTGCCGACACCCGCGAAGCGAATCTTTTCACAGAGCGGCTGAAAAACAGGATCCCAGCCTACACGGAAGCCGAAGTCGTGGTGCTGAAGCGCAACGTAGTGCTTGAGCAGCACACCTACCTTGGCGTAAATTCAGTGCTGAGCGGTTATGTGTGCGCCGAAGCGGACGCAGGCAGTATCACCGGGGACATTATTTTAGGAGGAAACAACGATGAACAACAGTAATTTCTTTCCGCTTGAGAGAAACAGGTATTTTTACGGAAAAATGCTCACCGCCAGGGATTTCGAGACCGAGCAGCGGTATTTCAACAACAAGCGGAGACTGCTGAACCGGACGCTGTACGGCGCGGGCGTGGTCTGCGGGCTGGGCGTTTACCGGAACGACGACGTTTCCTTCTCGGTGGAGACCGGAATGGCGCTTGACTACATGGGTCGCGAGATATGCGTGAGCGCCCCGGTGATACGCAAGCTGCGCATGGTCGAGGGCTGCGAGAGCCTTGAGAAATCTGACCGCGCGTACCTCTGCCTGCAATACGCACAGGAGAACCGCGAACCGGTCAACAACATCGGCGCGGCTGACAGCACCAGCGAGCAGTTCAACAAAATAGGCGAGGGCTACCGGCTGTATCTCTCCACAGATGAGCCCGACCTGACCGAGATATACGGCGGAGCCGGCGTGAACAGCGTTTCGGTGGTTTACAGCTCCCACGGACTGCGCATAGTCCGGGTGGTTCCGAAGCTGGCGGCGTCCGGCGATGAGATCACGGTGCGCTTCATCGTGACGAAGGGCGCGGATTCTCCCCAGGTGTCGTTTGCGTATTCGTTCAGCGCGGATTATTTCCATTCCGGCGGTGACGAGGCTTCGCGGCTCAGCTTCACGGAGGACACCTCCCTTGGCGAGGACGTTTTCCATGTTGATTTCACGCTGAACTGCGCGGAGGCTTCCGATATTTCGGTGCCGCTTCATAAGGAAAGCGCGACCCTTTCGGTTCAGATGGGCGATTTCACCGACAAGGTGCGCACGGAAGCCCCAGAGGTCTACCTCTGCCGCGACGAGGAGAGCTGCGCCCTTATGCGCGATACGAGAATAAGCACGCTGGAGCGCCACCTCGGCGGAGAAAATACCCCCATCTACCTTGCAAAGGTGGACTGCATGAACATCGGCACCGGGTTTATTATCCGGCACATCACGCCGCTTCCGTTCGGGCAGCGGGTTGTGACTGCGTTTTCCGGCGAACAGGCGGCGCGTACGGCTCAGCCGGCGGCGGTTCCCGTAAGACCAGAGAGCATTCTGAAAGGCGGCGTGTCCACGAATGTAGAGACCCTCGAATACTGGCAGAAGCCGCAGGTCAGCGCAAGCTACAGCCGGCGCGACGACCGACTCGACCTGCATTTCGGCATACCGTCCGCCGAGGCGTACGACTACGCGACCTCATCCGGCGCTGTGGATATCCCGATATCCGGGGCGATACGCGTCAACGCAAAGTTCTTTTCGGAGGATATCCCGCATAATCTCGGCATAGGCGACGTAAGTATAAACGTTTCTGTGGAGTATGACGATGACGGCGGGCGCAGGCTCCTTTTCGGTGACGGCGAGATATTCTCGGCAAAGGGCGAAAAGGGAGTTCCGAAAATACAGGCGGCTGCGCTCCTCAGCCCGGATAAGGGTACTTTCAGAATAGGCATACGGCTGTCTGATTACGTCGAGGGTCACAGCGTAAGGGTGCGCTGGTTCGCGTACAAACCGACCCGTGACACCGCGCAGTTCCGCAGCAGGGACAACGTGGTGATAAAGATAACGCCGGATATCCAGAAGCTGAGACCGCTTGAAAGAGTTCGTTTCACTGCGGAGGTAGACGGCACGGAGGATAAGTCGGTAACGTGGTCGGTAAGCGACCCGGAGGGCGGCAGCATAGACGACAACGGACTTTATCAGGCACCATCGGAGGAGGGAACATACGAGGTCATCGCGCGCAGCAACGCTGACGGCGAGACCCGCACCTCGGCATTTGTGCTTGTAGGGGAGTAAAACCACATCAGGGAGGGCTTCGGCATGCAGGGACTTATCGACTGCGGAAAATACAAAGTCACGGAAGTGCTGAGTTCCCACAGCGGATTTGAAGCGGCGCTCTGCTCTGATGTCACGGTGAACGACGGCACGGTTTACATCGTGAACGAATACAGCAGTATGGTTTATATACGGGAGCTTCTGCAGCTTTTCTGCGCAATGGAAAACCAGCGGTTCAGGGGCTTCCGCGGACTTATCACTTCAAGCGGGAGTTTTTCGGCGGTGTTCGTTTACCGCAGCGGAGTTCCGTTCGCGGAGTACTTCGCAGAGCGCTCCGGGGATTACGATACAAACCTCGGGCTGGCTGACAGCCTGCTGCGTGGAGCGCTCGAGTTCGACCTTATCGACGACCGGACGGCGGCGTGCGGGCTTACCTGTGAAAATGCAGTAGTGAACGCGGCGGAGGGGCAGGTATATTTCAACATGCTGCTCGACCCTGACCGCACTGCGGGCGCGAATTTCCGGACGAAGCGGCTGGGCGGCATGCTGCGCATGATGTTCCGAACCGACAGATATTTCCCGGACGAAATAGCGGAATACATAGAAAAGATGTGCTCCGGGGGCTTCCGGAGCTGCACCGCGGCGTACGCGGCATGGCGGGAGATACAGCCGTCAGCGCAGAAAACCCGGGAAGCGTACCTGAAAGAGAGCCTTATGAAGTACCTCGGCAGACGGCTGAGGGGAAGTATAAAAAAGCGCCGCAGGAGGCGCGGTGCGTAGACCCATTCAGAAAACGGAGGAATGTTACATGGCAAAGAAAGTGATCAGCTTTATCGTGATATTGCTGGTGTTCTGCACAGCCGGAGCTGCGGTGCTGATCGGTACCTCCAATTTCGGGCTGGGCTTCGGCGGCATGACGGAGAATCCGGTCAGCTCGGCGTACGCGCTGGACCGCGCGGGAGATATCTATTACGTGAACCGTACAAGCACCGGAATGGAGCTTGTGTGCGTGGATTCCACAGGAAAGCGGCTGTTTGAAAAGAAGCTTGACCCGGCGGTTTTCGGCGGTGATTTCACCGTTTCCGGGATTTACGTCGAGCACGATAAGGGAATATACCTCACGGTATACGAGTACGACCCGGAAACGCTGTTCATCAGCAGGGTATCCATTCAGAATTTCTACGAGGACGGAACCTATGCCGGGGAGGTGTTCTCGCAGAAGGTCTCCTGCCTGATGAATGCCCGGACGCTGCTTGTGTCGTCGTTCAGCGAGGACGACAACGCAGTGTACTTCGCGCTGCTTGATAACGGAACCGCCGAGGTGTTCTCCGCATTGAAGAACAACTCCGAGCCAGCCGCGAAAATAGCGGATCACAGGCTTCCGGACGCGGAGATATACGGCGCGTACGCGTTCACGGACGGCAGCGTTGTGCTTGGCAGAAACGGCGGACTTACCGTGCTGAGCAGCTCCGGAACGCGCGAGTTTGACATGCCTGACGGCTCTCCGGTGTTCGACCGCTTCTGGAACGGAATCGACCTTGTATACATGATGAACTCCGCAGACGGTGATATCTACACACTGTCAAAGGATCTTTCGATGTCGGCGGCGGTTTCGGGCAGCCGTATCATCAACGCTGAGGAAGCGCTGTCCACCGCGGATTTCACGGATATTTCCGTGGGAATAACCGGCAACATTTTCGGAACTATCCGCGGTGAAACCGAGAGGCTGTATTACGGAAGTTTCTCGGTGATGTCCAGAATATTCACCGACGAGGTCGACCGGGGAGCGCAGATAAATTCGATACTGGCGCTTGCAGGAACGGCTGCGGCGGTGATACTGCTTACTATCCTGACCTGGGATTTTTACGTCAGCATACTGAAAATGCACCTTTCGATACTGCTGCGGCAGTCGCTGCTGATGATAATGATGATATTCATGGTGCTGTACTCACTGTCGTACCTGATAATAATTCCGCAGGTGGAGAATATCGTTACTGCAAACTACAGCCATGAAGCGCAGCTCATCGCAAACAGCTATCAGGATCTTATGAGCGGCGTTATCGGCGGGAAGCCGCAGTACAGCGAGTACGAACACCTGTTTGCCGCGGAAGGCGAGGCAGCGGCCGCCGCAGACCCGTTGGACGGATTCAGCGGCGACGATGAAAAGCCGCAGGTGCACCTTGTCAGACTGAATGGCTCCCGCGCCGAGCTGATAGCCTCCACGGAGCTGTATCCCTCCGGAACCCCCGCAGACCGCCTGATGTACGGCGTGAACCTCTCCGCGCTGGCTCAGGGCATGACCGGCCGCGAGGAATTCGTCACCGCCAGCGGCACGGAGGGCGGAAAGCTGTTCCTTGTCCGGAAAATCACACTGCCGGTGACTTCCGACGATGTTTTCATGGTAGTTGGGATCCGCATAAGCGCGCTGTCGGGCGCAGTCCAGAAGATACAGGCGCTTATTAATATGTTCCTTGTCGGCGGCGGAGTTGTGCTTGTCGTGATTTTCATGATTATCGAAAATATCACCGCCGGGGCGGTCCGCAGGCTGAAAAAATCGGTCGACAGGATAGCCTGCGGCGAGTATAACGCGCCTATCGACATTCGCACAGGCGACGAGATAGAGGAGCTGTCGAAGTCCGTCAGGGCGCTTTCCGATCACATCGTTGACAAAACCACCAGCCTTGAGCGGCTGAACAATTCCTATTACAGATTCGTTCCGCTGAGCTTTCTGAAAAACCTCGGAGAGACCCAGATAGAGCGCGTTGACAAGTCTCTGCACTCAAAACGCAGAATGGCGGTGCTGCTGCTGAGATTCACGATGTCGGATACCGGCAGCATGATGGAGTCGCAGGATATTTTCGAGAGTGTAAACGGCGTGTTCGAGCAGATGATACCGATAATCGGAGAATTCAGCGGAACGGCGTATAACTTCCTGTACAACGGACTGAGCGCGATATTTAACAGCGCTGACGACGCGGTACGCGCAGCGATACGGATACGCGAAGCAATGGCTGCGTACAACGAAGTCGGCAGGAAAAAGGGAAGGCGCACCGCCGACGTCAGGGTAGTGATAAGCGAAGGCGACGTGCTGCTTGGATTTATCGGCGACGAAAAGCGAATGGAGCCGGCGGCGGTGTCAGGAGTTATCACCGAGGCCGAGGAAATAGAGAAGCTGTGCAGCGGGAGCAGTCTGTACATCGTGTGCACCGGTGATGCGTTCCGCACCCTGCCGCAGGGAAGGTATCGCAGCCGCCGCATAGGGGAGTTCTCCGCCCCGGGTATCGCGGGTGAGTGCCTGTACGACATATTCGACAGCGACCCATACGCGCTGATAAAGCTGAAGGAGCAGTTCAGCGCGGAGTTCGCGAAGGCGGTATCGCTGTTTGAAAGCGGCGATTACACCGCAGCCCGGACGCGCTTCATGGATATCGTGAAATACGCTCCGGACGACGGCGCGGCGCGAAACTACCTCTACCTGGCGGAACACAACATTAATTCCGGGCGGCGCCGGCTGACCTACCGTATATACGACGGCAGCGAGGCGTAAGCAATACCCCTCATGGAAGGAAATGACGCATGATCAAGAAGATCTCGAGCGGGATCGCGCTGACGATCCGTGTGCTGAAAAATGCATTACTTCGCCCGTTCCGGGTGATTTACAGCAAGGTGAATTACATGTTCAGCGCCGGAAGGGTCGCGACGGCGATACCGGGCGCTGTGAAAAAGCTCCCGAAGATCGCGAAGCGCAAGCCTGAAAAGCGCGAGGATTACTTCGACTGGGGCAGCATATACGTTGCAAAGTCGCTGGTGCTTCTTGTTGCGGTGCTGCTCGTGGCGATCCCGCTGGTGTACGTATTCCTGCTTCATCCGCTGTTTACCAGCTGGTGGTGGGTCCGGGACTTCCGCGGGAATGACGCCGCGCTGAGCAGTTATTCCGGCAGAGTCAGGATATACTACGGAGAAGAGCTTGATGAACTCCGGTTCGAAGGCAGGCTGAAAGACGGTAAATATGAGGAATTCGGCGAGGAATACTGGGAAAACGGCAGGAACAAATATTCCGGGAATTATTCCGAAGGGCAGTACAGCGGAAGCGGGATACTGTACCTTGAGGACGGCACGGTGCTGTACCGCGGCGAATTCGCGGACGGAAAATATAACGGCTCCGGCGAACTGACGGAGAACGGCAGGACGTTTTCCGGGGAGTTCAGAAACGGAGTGCTCCAGGGCAGCGGAACGATCTCGCAGGACGGCGTGGTGCTGTTCACCGGGAACTTCACGGACGGAATTCCCGAGGGAGCGGGCAAGGAGAACTACGCCGACGGCTCGCTGCACTACAGCGGAGGATTCAGCGGCGGAGTCCCGCACGGGGAAGCGCTTGAGTACTACCCCGATGGAACGCTGAAATATAACGGAAGGTTCACCGCCGGGAAGTACAGCGGCGAGGGAACTCTCTATGACGAGCGCGGCGTGAAAATCTACAGCGGCGGCTTTGAAATGGGCGAGTATTCCGGCACGGGAACGCTGTATGAAAACGGCGTGCGCGTGTACAGCGGCGAGTTCGAAAAGAGCCTCTGCAGCGGCAGCGGGACCCTCTACGGAAGCGACGGAACCGTTACCACTGGAACATTCAAGGACGGAAGCGTTTCCGGAGCCGCGGTGCGCACCTACCCCAATGGAATGAAATACGACGGCTGCTTTGCCGGGAACATTCCGGATGGCACAGGAACGCTCACCGACGCGGCGGGGAACACAGTGTATTCCGGACAGTTCAGCGGAGGCGATATCGCGTACGGCGCAATAGCCGGAATGGATGCTTCCGAGGCTGCGGAGCTTTTCCCAGGGGCAGTCCGGACAGTGCAGGAGGACGGTTTCTTACTGACGGTGGACTGCGGAATAGTGCTGGAATGCAGCTTCGCGGAGGGAGATGTTCCGGCGAAAGTGCGCGCGGTGTACGCTGTTCCGGTAGGCGGGATTTCCGTGGAAATAAGATCCGCAGAGGATATCCCGGCGGAGGGCGCATATCAGGTTGACTCCGCGCTGCCGGGCATTGCGGAAGCGCTGGGGGTTTCCGGGTCGGACGTAAAGTGCTGGGCAGCCGCAGAAAACGGCGCAGTGCGTTACTGGTGGACGTCTCCGGACGGCGTGCTGCTGATGAACTCAGCCGCCGCGGGAACCGCCCCGGAATCTCCTGCGGACAGCGCGGGCGGCTCAGACGATGAGTACGGCGGCGACATTGAACGGCTGTTCGAGGAGATAGGGCTTGACATCAGGGATTTCGAGAGCCTGGGGTTCAAAGGGGGAGACGATGAAGCGTAGAATATCAGCCGCTGCGGCGGTAACTGCGGCTCTGCTGCTGACCGCGCATTCGGCGGCGTACGGCTTATTTTGCAGCGACGTCACGGCTCCCGCAATGCAGGAATCTTCCGCAGACCTGGCGGAGATCTCAGCAAAATTTGAGAACGCCCTGAACGCCCCCGAAACCGAACCGGGAACATCGGAAGCCGAAACCGCCGAATCCCGCTCAGAAACCGCGGCTGAGCTGTACGCCGCACGCATGGAGCTTTATAACAGCTTTTGCAGCGAGCATTCCGCGATGGAGTATTCCCTTGCGGAGAAGCTGATAAATTACGACCTGCTGCTTGAGCGGCTGAAAGCTGGTTCGGAGCTTTATTCAGAGCTTAAAGAAACCGCTGCGGAAATGTCCGGGAAATACCTCGTCGGCGAATGCACCAAGGCTGAGCGCGACGAAGCGGAGAAGCTCCGGGACGACAAGTATTACGAGCTGCAAAGCCTGCTTTTCGATATAAGCGCGCTTAAATCTGAAATCGAGGCGCAGACCGGAGAAACGCTGAGTTCCGACTTTGATTTCAGCAGCGCGTATCTCATAACTGACGCTCTGAAGCTGTCAGCAGATGAACTTTCAGACTGGGGCAGCCCGGGAACGATATACGTCCCGGAAGGCGCGGAATATTCCCCGGAACAGAGCGATTTTACAGCGCAGTACAACGCGGCTGTTCAGGGGTACTACGCGCTTGGCGAAGCGCTGCGTGGCTACGTCAGCGCTGCGGAGGACTATGAGAGCGCGGCCGCCGGAGCAAAGGTCGGCACGGTGAGCGCGTCGGAGCTTGAGCGGCTCCGGCAGACCTACGGCGAGGCGCGGCTGGAAGCGCTGCAAAAAAAGGCGGACTACGCCGTCGCCATGCTGAAACTCGACCAGGCGAGCGGCGGAGCGCTGACCTCAGCCAGCGGAGCCGGAGAAGGTCTGACAGAAGCCCTTCACAGTGCGCTTCCCGGTAGCCTTCGCGGAGAAGGGCTGTGGTTCGTCTGCAGGAGCGGAACAAAAGTAAGGCTGATAATTTCCGCGTACCCTTTCGAAATCTCCGAGGGAGATACTGTTGAATTTAAGCTGAGTTGCGCAGGAAAGAGCCTGGGCGGTGCGGAGTTTAAAGCGCCGGAACAGACCGGCGGAGTAAACCGCGCGGAGATTATTTTCTACAAAAACGGCGTGACAGCCGGGAAATACTACATTGACATCTATTCGCCGTTCGGCGAGTTCCTGGAGGGCTGAAAATGACAGAATACACCGCAATATACGAAGCCGGGGAATCTCTGGCGGCGCTCCTGCGCAGCGAACTTACTCCCGAGCCGGTGGCGAAAAAGGAGCACATCGGTCTGTGCGAACCGCAGTCGCCGGAGGACTTCCAGCTCACCATATGGATATACAACATCGAGACGGTGAAGGACAGCGGCACGCGCACCGGATTCCAGCCCGACCCTGACGACCCGTCGCAGGAACGTTTCGCGCCAATGCAGATGAAGCTCCACGCGCTGATATCCGCGCACTCGAAAGCTCCTGCGATCCAGAAATGCGCGGACGAATACCGCATACTAGGCAGGGCGATGCAGGTGGTGCGGGACGTGCCGTCGATACCTCCGGAGCACCTTGTAGGCTCGCTTGCGGAGCAGACCGAGCCGGTCCTGCTTGAAATAATCAAGCTCAACGGGGAGGAGCTGTCCCGGGTGTGGAACAATTCCAGCAAGACGATACGCCCGTCCTTTGCGGTGGACATATCGCAGGTTTTCATGCAGTCCAACCGCGTCAGGAGCGCTGCTCCGCGCATTACGTCTGCGCAGTTCAATACTAATCCTTCCGTTGACAGAAAGGTGAAGCCGAATGGTAATTAAAAGGCTGTCCTGCGTGTTCCGCCTGAGCGACGCGGGTTCCGGCAGGCTGCTGACCAGGAGCGAAGTCTCGTTCCGTGAAGGCGGAGCCGTAATAAAGCATGAGTACAAGCCCGGCGGGTACTTTGTCCTGACTGACCTGCCGGAGGGCGACCATACGATAACTGTAACGGCTCCGGGCTATCAGCAGGAGCAGGCGGTGATAACAGTTGACCATGCCAGGTTCAGCGCCCTGGACAGCGTGTCATACGTTGCGCTGAATCCCTCTAGGCGGCACCCCGCCGCTGACAGATACCCGTCTGTGTGCGGAAGCGCTCCGGGGTTCGGAACGGTGTACGCAGTCCGCGCGGCGGGGAATCTCCGGGTCGCGGAGGAGCGCTCGGAAGCGGGTGCTTCAGAGGTGCGAATGTTCCAGGAGACCGGCGCGCCGGCGCTGCCTGCGCTGTTCCTTCTGGGAAGCGGAAAGACCTCCGAGCTGGTAATGTTCACCGGAAGCCGGGACGGGCTGTGCTCCGTTCATAGCCCGCTGAAATACGCGCACCAGCGCTCCGAAACGGCACAGCCGCTTATACGGCTGCGCTGCGGCGAAAACGGGGAATTCTTCCTGCTGCTGGCGGGGACGTTCCGACCGGACGCGCAGACCGGGAATTACAGGCTGAGCTTCATTGCGGAAAAGTCCGGGAAGGTAGTTACAGCACAGGCTGAGGCGGCTTCCAGGGGCTGCACGGATATAGGAAAACTGAAATTCGCAGGAGGTAAGTGATGGGGAATCCAGCAGTAAATACAGCGGTGTGTCAGTGTACGTTCGGAGCTGCTCCCGCGCCGCTTACGGTGACGTCCCAGTCCACAGCGGTGGGAGGAAGCATGCCGTTCGCCACGATAATGGATATCCCGAAGCCGCCTATGACTTTCGGAATGTGCAGCAGTCCTGCAAATCCCACGGTTGCGAGCGCGACCGCAGCGGCGATGGGTGTGCTGACTCCCATGCCGTGTATTCCGGCGTGCGCGGCTCCCTGGGCGCCGGGTTCTCCTACGGTGATTGTGGGCGGCAAGCCGGCGCTGAATAACTCCAGCAAATGCATGTGTAACTGGGGAGGGGTCGTTTCGGTCACGATGACCCCGGCAATGACGATAAACATTCCGTAGCGAGGGTAGAGGTGATAGCATGAATAAGCTGAAAGTCCTGCTGACCATACTGATGGGGACGCTCATAGCGTTCTCGGCTCAGCGCGCGTATTACGTCAAAACCGGGGAGCTCAGCAGCATTTACAGCGACATTATATTCACGCGGCTTGCGGTGGAATCCCAGGAATACACCCGGCAGATAGAGTACGGCGTGAAAAACGGCAAGAGCCTTGAGAACTTCTACAACATCAGCTCGGTTCTGAGCGGAGTGCGCCGCTGCTGTTCCTACACCAACGGAGTGTACATCTTTTCCAGCGACCGCCGCCAGCTTTACAGCCTGAACGACGGTGGAAGCCCCGTAACGCGGTTCAGCGTGGGAGATTTCAGCGGCGGCAGCGTGTACTCCGTTTACGACGATTCAGCGGGCGGGCGCTATGTCCTGACCCTGCCGATTTTCGGTCGCGGGAACGAGGTCTGCGGTTACATGGTTCTGGATATCAGCCGCGACGCAGTGGAAAACACGCTCTCCGATATCTCGGAGGAATACCGGAAGCAGTCCGCCGCGCTGGGGATCCTGTGCTGGCTGACCGGCGCGCTGATGATGATACATCTCTGCAAATCAAAAGAGAAGCTGTTCCGGCAGGGAACTCTGGTGATATCAGCGGCGGTGTGCATGCAGTCCGCGCTTGACGCAGCGATAAGCGTTTTCAAATTCAGCGTGACCATAGGGAGTATCATACAGCAGTCGGTTTCGAAGATAACGATGTCGCTTCAGAACGACCTCGACACGGTAAACGAAAAAGGCGTAGCGCTCAGCAAGATATACGATCTCAATAGCTGGCTGATGGAAAATTACAAGGATATTCCGTTTATAGATAATCTGATCTATGACAGAAATTACAGAATAACCGCTGTTATATCTGACAGCTATATAAACGAACGCACATGGAGCTATGCGGCGGCGCTGCTTATGATGGTGCTGCTCTGCGCCGGAGCGGGACTGCTGCTGACGGCGGCTGTGACATGGATAGAGCGTTCGGTATATTTATTCAGGAGGAACAAAAAGAATGGAAACAACTCAGGCGCTGGAAAGACTGAATATGCGGAGGAGGGAGAACTCGTTTCTTATACGAACGCTGGAAAATGAATCGAACGCCGAGCGTTACTTCTGCGGAGATTCTGCGGCGGTGCTTGAGACAAACACCGGCTACTGGCTGTTCAGCATTGCAGACCGGGGGGATTTCACTAAGCTGTACAGCGAGATAGGCAGGGATATAGGCACGTTCTACGTAAACAGCTGCGCCTATATCCAGGAGATAAAGGATATCTTCCCGGAGCTGACGGCGCACGAGTACGTGCAGTACGTGCTTGATTCGGCTGATTACCGCCCGAATCCCGCCGCGGTGAATCCTGAGGTTTCGGTGGCCCCGCTGGACGAAAGCTGGGTGGAGTTCATACTGTCGCTGTATAAAAGCCCGGAGTTCGGCAACGAGCCGTACATCAGCGAATGCATCAGAAAAAACCCCGGATTCGGAGCGCTGTGCGGCGGCGAGCGCGTCGGGTACGTTACGATACATCTCGACGGCGAGATAGGCTCGATGGTGATATCCGAGAAGGCGCGGGGCAAGGGGATAGGCAGAACGCTCATGCAGTACATAACCCCGAAGTACGCCGAGCAGGCAAGCATAGGATGCGGATTCGTGCTTCCGGATAACCGGTGTTCGCAGCGTATGATGGTGAATTCCTGCTTCACGGCGCTTAACGAGAATATATTCTGGGCTTACCATTGAAAGGACTGAAAAACATGAGAGCAATCAAGTTACTGAAGCGATTTGCGGCTGTTATTCTTGCCGTGGCGGGACTTATGATGTTCAGCGGCTGCGGAGCCGATGGAGCAAACGGCGGGAACATCGTGGAAGCGCAGATAGACGGCAGCGGCACCCTTACTGCGATAAACCGCGCGAGCAAGCCGATACAGAAGCCCGGCGGCGGGAAATTCACTCTTGCCTATGTGGATATCGACCCGTATAACGAGACGTTCCGAATGCTGTATTACGTTATTGAGAGTCTGAAAGACGACGGCTGGATAAGCTATGGCGAGCTTCCGTTCGACCCGGAGACAGATTCCGACTCGCTGGCGCTGATGGACTGGCTCGCAGACAACGCTGAAAGCGACTACATGGCGTTCGACAAGACCGCGCATTATTACACCACGGTCAGCTCCGAGGAGGAGATACGCGAGAGCCTTCAGAAGCACATTGAAAATCACGAGATAGACGCGATACTTTCAATGGGTACGTCTCCGTCGCTGATGCTCGAGCGGTTCGGATTCGACATCCCGCTGCTCATGTATGCGGTATCCGACCCGATAGGCTCCGGGCTGATAGAGTCGGCGGATGATTCAGGAAATAAGAATTACTGGGCGCACGTTGATTCCTCGGCGTATTCCAGACAGATGCAGTATTATTACGACACGTTCGGATTCAGTAAGATAGGTTCCGTGTACGGCGACGAGATAGTCTGCGCGATCCCGGATTACACCAGCGTCGCGGAGGAAAACGGCTTCACTATCGTGGGCTACAAGCTGGAGCGCGAAGCGTTCGCCGACGAGGACGAGTATTACAATCGCCTTGAGAGCATTTACCGCCGAATGGTCCGGGAGGACGGCGTCGACGCGTACATACTCAACACGGACGTTATTCCCTCGGTTGAGAAGGCCGCCGAGCTTATGAAGATATTCTACGACGCGAATATCCCGGTGGTGGCGCAGGTAGGTTCGGCGTATGTCAAGGGCGGAGCCGCAATGATGATCGTAGATCCGCGCGACGCCGTGGGTACAGGGCCGTTCGTTTCGAATATAATCGGGTCGGTGTTCAACGGGTCCGTGCCGGAGGATCTTGAGCAGGAGTACGTAAGCTCGCCGTTCCTGACGCTGAATCTTGACGTTGCCGATGAGATAGGCTATAAGCCGTCCTTCGAAATGCTGATAGCATGCGAAAAGATAATCTGTTCGGAATGACGGGAGAGGAGATCAGATGATCAGGAAAGAAAAAAGAGCAGGTAAAAAATACTGGATACTCACGGTGTTTGCGGCGTTCATAGCGATCGCGATGTCGTTCGTTTCCTGGCTGATATACGCGGTGTTTTCACAGAGCTACCGCGAGATAAAACAGCAGTACTACGGCGTAGTATCCAGGCAGATAGTAGAGGATATAGAGAACTCGATAAGAAACGGCAAGCAGATAGAACGCTTCTACGGAATGGACAAGGTGCTGAGCGACATGCTCGCGATAATAAGCACCGACCAGGTGCCGGTAAATACGGCGATAACCGACGTCAGCGGTAATATCCTGTACTCGTCCTATTCCGGAAGCGGCAGTGAAGCGGAGTACGCCGCGCTGCTCCAGAACGAGAGCGTGATATACAATCTTGATTTCAGCGGCGCGGAGTCATCAGATTTCCGGACGGTCAGCGCCGGAGAGTACGAAGTAATGCTCCAGCCGATATATGACCGCGAAGGCGCTCAGATAGGCGCGGTATCGCTGTTTTACAGGATTGCCGATATTGAGGAGGAGCTCCAGCCGCAGCGCCAGAGCAGCGATATGGTCACCATGTGCTGCATAGGCGCGACGATCATACTGCTGGTGATATATTTTATTCTGATACCGAGGTCAGTCACCGGGGAGGAAGAGCAAAAGCCGTACGACCCGGCAGCGGCTATTGCGCATAAGCAGCGCGAGAACCAGTTCATGTTCCTGATACCGGTGCTTGCGATAATGGCTGGACTTCTGGTGCAGTGTATGATATCCTATAACGAGTACCAGAAGCGGTATAAGGACGTAATGTTTGAAGGCGCGCAGGGAATATCGTCCTACATCGGCGAGATAATCGACGACCTGCACGAAAAGGGCGTGTCCTACGACCGAATGAACGGCCTCGCGGACTACCTGGCGGGCAAGGTGGAGGATTCACCGCTGCTGTGGAACGTAAGCGTTGTCAACGTATACGCCGACACCTCCGACGTGCTGACCCGCAGCAGCGAGTACAACGTTTCGCTGAAGATAGGCAGCTCCGAGGACGGGCTGAATACCCACATAAACGTTGAGATCTCGAAGGAATACATCGACGACAAGATGATAAGCATGCTGCTGGTGTTCGCGGTAACGTTCGCGGTGGCGCTCATCATGATATTCGAGCTGCTGAAGCTCCCGGACGCGCTGTTTACGCGCATTTCCCGGAACTTCCGCAGTTCGCGGGAGATACAGGCTGGGGCGGTGGCTCCGGTGCTGAGGCTGGGTTCGTTCATAGCTTATACCGGAATGTACGTCGGCATACCGTTCTCAAGCGTGCTTATAACGCAGTGGAACAAGTCGATATTCGGGCTTTCGGTCACGTTCCTGGCCTCGATACCGATGACCGCAGAGCTTCTCGCGACTATGCTGTGCTCGCTGCTTCTGCTCCCGGTTTACCGCCGCATGAACCTGAAACTGGTGTTCGCTGTCTCCACGCTTATCTCAGCGGCGGCGAATTTTCTGTGCTTCTTCGCTTCCTCGCCGGAGCAGCTCATCATTTTGAGATTCTGCTCAGGTATAGGGTTCGCCGGAATTAAATACTCGCTCAATACGATAGTATCCCTCGGCTCCCTGACTCCTGAGAACACCACCGACAACCTCGCCGCGCTGAATGCAGGTCTGCTCGGCGGAATAACCTGCGGCGGAACGCTTGGCGCGGTCATTGCAAGCTCGATAAACGTGCATACTTCCTACCTTATTGCGGGCGTGTTCATTTTTGCGTTCGCAGTGGCGGTGCTTGCGCTTTCGCCCTGGAAGCTTTTCAGGGAAAACAGCGCCGAGAGCGAGAAGGAAAGCTCCGGCAGCAGATTCGGCGCTCTGTCGCTGGTGGTGAAACCCTCGTTCATACGATACGCGCTGCTTGTTGCGATACCTATGAATGTCGGGCTGATGTTCGTTGTGGCGTTTTTCCCGAACTTCGTTGGCTCGCTAGGGCTTCCCGACGTTACCACGTCCTACGGTTATCTTATCAACGGTCTGGTGGGAATTTACGTAGGCCCGGCGCTGCTGAAGTCCCTGTCCGGTAAGCTCGGAAGGACCGCATGCGTAGTTATTTCGCTGCTGCTTGCGGGAGCTTCGGTGCTGATACTTAACATAGACCTGCCGCTTGTGATCGTGCTCGTCAGCGTGGCTCTGCTGGGACTTTTCGACGGTTTCGGCACTCCGGCGACAAGCGACTATTACGTCAACATGCCGGCGGTCAGAAAGGCAGGGGTAAGCCAGGGACTTGCAATGCTGAACGTAGTCGGGAGCATAGTGCAGACGTTCAGCCCGGTGCTTTATTCCGCGATACTTGCAGGCGGGAACGCCGGAACGAATATTATGGGATTCTCGTTCATTGCCGCGGCGGTGCTTTTCATAGTGACCCTGCGCATGGACGCGGAAAAGAAACAGAGATCCGGCTCACTTAATCAGTAAGGAGGAGATCATGAATACCTACGCAGAAAAAAAGAAATCGCCCATGCTGACGAAGAGGCAGCATTCGCCGCAGAAAAGCAGCGATGAAATGCTTCGCAGCGGACTTTCGTCGCTGCACAGCCGCCCGGCGGCTCTTTCAGAGGAACTCGGGAACAAGATACGCGAGCGCTGCGGGATAAATCCGGCTTCCGTGAAGGTCTACCGCGACGATGGATTAAGCGGACTAGGGCAGAAGGCGTACGCAAAGGGTGCGGAGATACACCTTTCCGGCGGTGTAAGCACCTCCGGCGAGGATGGTCAGCGGGTCATACTTCACGAAGCGGCGCACATCGCGCAGCAGGGAAGCCGCAGCGTCGCCGGAGCGGTCAACGACGACCCTGCGCTTGAGCAGCAGGCCGACCGTGTAGCGGCGGGCGAAGTCATGCAGGGGAGCTTTTCGGTTCCCGTAAATTCCGAGAACGCTCCGGTGCAGGGCTGGGCTCCATGGGACAAGGCGAAGAAGAAATTCGCTGAAAAAAAGGAGCGCGACGCCAAGAGAACAGCCGCGTTTGCCGAGGGAACTTCGCTTGGGAACAAGCATCTCGACCGGCTGGTAGCCGCAAACGACTGGGTGCGCGACAAGATGGATGATTTCCGCGATTTCAGGAGCGGAGTCAAGGAGAAGATAGCCGACAAGTACCACGGAAGCAAATTTGAGAGCGGCGTGAACAAGACGAAGGGCTGGTTCAAAGGCGTTGGAAGCGGTATCGCAGGTATGGCGAAGTCCGCAGGAAACTGGGTCAAGGATAAGGCGACGGACGCCGGGACCGCGATCAAGGGAAGCAAGCTCGGTCAGTGGGTGAGCCGCAAGAAAGAGGAGCGCGCCAAGAAAAAGGCGGAGGAAGCCCTCAAGCCGAAGGAGCCAGGAAAGTTCAGCAAGTTCATGACCGGCGCGAAAAACTGGGTGTCCGACAAGGCAAAATCGGCAGGCTCCGCGATAAAGGAAAGCAAGCTGGGTCAGTGGGTGAGCCGCAAAAAAGAGGAGCGCGCCAAGAAAAAGGCAGCGGAAGCCCAGAAGGAGCCAGGCTGGTTCAAAAAGACGGCGGCGGCAGCAGGCGAAAAGATAAAATCCGGAGCAGGCTGGGTCAAGGATAAAGCCGTTAAAGGCGGAACCTGGGTGAAGAATAAGGCGGTCAAGGCAGGAAAATGGCTTTCGAAGAAAAAGGACGATATCTCCGACTGGATAGAGGAAAAGAAGCAGGCGTACGCCGACCACGACGATCAGCGGTACCTCAAGCGGCTAGTGCGCAAGGGCGGAGCGAGCGTCCTGAACTCCATCGCACTGGCTGACCAGGATCTTAAGCACGGGGAACACAGCGGCAACGTAAAGCACCGCGCGGAGGCTCTCCGGGATTACGATGAGGAAAAGCGGCAGTTCATGACCGACGAGGAGTCAAAGGCGGCGAAGGCGGCAAAAAAGGCGGAGCCGTTGTCGGCGGGGAAAGTGCTCGACGCAGTCGGGGACAACGTGGACGTGGTTGGTTCGGTGATGTCGGCGCATGACGCACGCAAGCGCGGGAACAGCCAGCAGGCGGCGCTTGACTCAATGGACGCGATAAACAGCGGAATGGGATACGTTACCAAGGGACTTAGTAGCCTCGACCTGCCCGGATTGTCAGCGGTGGGAGACGTCGCTGAGATGGGAACGACCATCGGAAAGCTCGGCATACACTCCTATCAGAAGCATAAGCTGAATGGCGTGGACGAAGCTGGTCAGACCGCAGGTGTGGACGAAGCCGACCAGAAATACATGCGGATCGCCCACAGCGGTTACGGAAACACGCTTGACCAGGAGATACGAAGCGGCGTTGGAGATGTCGCGAAGTATGGTATCTCCGCACTCGGTTCCGGATTGTCCGCCGTGACCGGAGGAGTCAGCAGCACGGTTGCAAAGGGTCTGAACAAGGCGGTAGACCTGGGAGTGTCCCATATGAATTCAAGCGCACGTGAAAAGACCGACAGCGAAATTGGCTACGAGGATATTTTTGGAAGCGTAGATGCCGCGAAGAAGTTCAAGAGCAAGCACAGTATCGACAAGAACACGATGGAGATACTCATGAGGCGCAACACCGGCTCGCGTTCCATGAGCGACCTTGCAGACAGGTCGCGCTATGAAGCTGCGCGTGTAAATCACCAGTACCTTGCAAGGGAAGGCGACAACGGCGCGAAGAAGATGATGGCGGCGTTCGGCGAGAAGAATTTCGAGCAGACTCCGCTGAGCATGATAGATGAAAAGATAGGTCAGAGCCATTCGCTTAAAGAGCTTAACAAGCGCAGAAGACTCGCATATTAACAGGAGGAAAGCACATGACGATATTAGAAAAACTGCATGAATTACTTGCCAATGACGACATCGCCGGAGAGATAGACAGCTCCGATGGAACTGAGACGCTCCGCATAGCGCCGGACAGAATGGGTCCGGACAACGACAGCGTGGTAGTTATGGAGATCTGCAGAGTACCGATAGACGATGATGAAGGCTGCGGCTACTATCAGCTCTATACCACGATATTCAAGGAGCTGGAGACGGAAAGGTATCCTGAAATGCTGCTCGCGCTGAACGAGATAAATCTCAGCACAGTGCTGGGAAATTACGGAATACTCGCCACGCATCAGATGCTGTATCACAAGTATGTGATGAGGCTCCCGGCATGCGCTGACGGCGACACTGTGAAGGCGCTCCAGGGTACGGTTTACGACATTCTGGGCATTATCGACAACGACATGCTGGAGCTTGCGAAGGCGATAGACTAAGTTGATACGCGCTCCCTGCTGTAAATAGCGGGGAGCGTTTTTTCCGAAAGGGCATAGAGATTCCCTGACCGTCCCAGCGTGTATTCGTGATAATGGACAAATAAGCAGATTTAAATCAGGGTAACTTCTACGAAGTAATTGACAAATAAAATGTAAACACCTTGACAACCGCAGGTATTTGTGTTAAAATTGAGGTGCGCTAAGAAACAAGTTATATAATAACTCTCCCAAAGGTGTGCAAAATAAAGCAGCTTATGGGAGTTTTTCTATGTGCGAAAAAAGGGGGGCAGGGAAAACGCCCCGAAACGGAGGAGAAAAATGATAATTTCGTCAATTCTTGCCGTTGTGGTATTTGCCGTTATGTTCATAATGGCGGCAAGGGACAAGCTGTCCCGCCCGGCGGTAATGGGAATGAGCGCGGTCGGAGCAGTGCTTCTGCTTTTCGGCGTGTTCATTGGGCTCAGCAGGAGCGATGACCAGATGCTGATAGCACAGATCGCCGCGGTACTGATATTCGTGGTGATGTTCGTGCTTATTATTATGGACAAAATCGAACGCCACATAGTGACCCTTTGCTGCGGACTCGCAACGCTTGTAATGGTGTTCGGTATCTGCCTCAGGAGCTTTGACGCGGTATGGTCGACGCTGAACATCGCGAACATATTCACGCCTGGCTTCTGGTACACAGCAGGCGCTTCAGAGGAAAGCTCCAGCGGTATCAACTGGGCGACCATCATCTTTATCGCAGGAATGATGATAATGGTCGAGGGCATGGCTAAGGCAGGATTCTTCCGCTGGCTGTGCATGACGCTCGCCAAGGCTGTAAAGTACAAGGTAGTTCCGCTGTTCATCACATTCATGCTGATGTCTGCGATACTTTCAATGTTCATCGACAGTATCACTGTTATCCTGTTCCTCGCGGCTGTAACTGTAGAGCTGGCGCAGCTCCTGAAGTTCAACCCGATACCCATGATACTTTCAGAGGTGTTCTGCGCGAACCTCGGCGGCTCCGCGACCATGTGCGGCGACCCGCCAAACATCATTGTAGGTACATCTCTCGGCTATTCCTTTGCGGACTTCCTGACGAATACCGGCGTTATCGCAGGAATTTGCCTTGTGTTCGTGGTATTCTATTTCCTGCTCATCTTCAGAAAGGATCTCAAGGAAGCCGGAAAGTCCAAGATCGACATATCTTCCATGCCCGACCCAAAGGAAGCGATCACTGACAAGCGCAGCTTCATTATCAGCATAGTGATTTTCCTCTGCGCTGTAGTTATGCTCGTCACACACGCCCAGACCGGACTTACCGTTGCGTTCATCGGCTCTGTTATTGCCGTGCTGACGCTGATCACCTCCGGAAAGCACGCGCTTGAACTTATAAAGAAGGTCGACTACAAGACCCTGCTGTTCTTCATCGGACTGTTTGTTGTTGTCGGCGGCCTTGAGCAGACCAACGTACTTGAGCTGGTTGCAAACTTCATCGAGATGATAAGCGGCGGCAACGTTATATTTGTTATTATCATCATCGTATGGCTTTCCGCAATTGCAAGCTCCATCGTGGACAACATTCCGTTCGCTGCAACTATGGTTCCTGTCATCAAGGGACTTGCAGCGGCAAGCGGCACCCTCGACCCTGCGTACCTTTCCGTACTCGCATGGTCGCTGTCCCTTGGTACTGACATCGGCGGCAGCGCAACTCCTATCGGAGCTTCCGCTAACGTTGTCGGAACCTCTGTTTCCGCAAAGCACGGTCACCCGATCAGCTGGGGCAGATACCTCAAGGCGTGCGTACCTGCAACCGTACTCGTACTTGCGATATGCACCGTCTTGATCTTCGTAAGATACAGCGCAGAGCTCGGACTCTGACAGAATTGACATTCCGTCAGTCCGGAAGGGTTTAGCACGGGCTGGCGGAGTAATTAAGAAGGAGGTCTACATTTTTGGGAAAACAACTTATAATTACCGTTGGCCGCGAGTTCGGAAGCGGCGGACACATCATAGCCGTTAAGCTTGCCGAGCATTTCGGGATCCAGCTTCTTGACAGCAACATTCTTGCTGAAGTAGCAAAGAAGAGCAACGCAAGCGAAGAGTACCTTAAAAAGTACGACGAGAGCGCCCGCAACCTGTTCTTTTCACGCACTGTGAACGGCTTCAGCAACTCCCCCGAGGAGATCATCGCTCAGATGCAGTTTGATTACATCAAGCAGAAGTCGGACGCCGGCGAGAGCTTTGTTGTTATCGGAAGATGCGCGGATTACATACTCCGCGAGAATCCAGCGTTGGTACGCGTGTTCGTTCTCGGCGATACCGAGGCAAAGATAAAGCGCACCGCAGAGCGCGAGGGAATTTCGGAGGAGAAGGCGAAAATCCGCATGGAGCAGGCTGACAAGCGCCGCAAGTACTTCCACAACACCCACAGCGAAAACAAGTGGGGCGATTCTCGCAGCTATGATATTACGGTGAATTCCTCCAAACTCGGACTTGACAGCACCGCAGAGCTGCTTATAAAGTATATCGAGCTGAGGAACGCAGAATAAAAGCCGGAGCATTACATTGACTTACGGAGGGCTGCTAATGCTTGAGAACATACACCATTCCGCGAACCGCTTTCATTGAGGGATAGCGTGAGCTGCCGCCGATTTCAGGTGTGCAGCCGTTGCAAAGCGACCTTTCTTGCGTTCGACGCAGGCGAGGGAGTGAGCGCCGTGGAGTATTCCGGAGACACGCTGTACACGGTGCTTGACGGCGTGTGCAGGGTCGGGGATATCGAGCTTACCGCGGGCAGAGCACTGTATTTCCGGCGGGAGAGCTTCATTCCGTGACCTGTACGGAGTAGTTCCGGATAATGCAGACAACAGCCGGAAAAGTAGAAACAACAATGAAGTTAATAGATCACGTTCCGCATAAGGAAGCCATTTCGCTCAAGGATCAGAGCGCCCGCGAGATTCAAAACGCTCCTGTGCTTGTAAAGCAGTAAAAACAAAGTGTGCAGTTTTATGACTGCACACTTTTTTCGTTCAGAATAAACAAAAAAATCCCCCGTTTAAACGGGGGAGATAACAAAAATTACTTTGTAAGGGACGCGAGCAGCTCGTTTACCGGGATATCGAGATACTTAGAAATGGTGATGAGCTCGATATCGGTGATGAAGCGCTGACCGGATTCCATACGCTGTACAGCATTCTTGTCAACTACTAGACCCAGCTCTGCAAGGTCGTCAGCGACTTGGCGCTGGGAAATTCCGCGTGCCTTGCGAATTTCGCGCATTTTGATTCCTAAGAGATTCTTACGTCCGTTTGCCTGGTTTTTAAACATTTTGGGATCCTCCTGTACGTGGTTAATTGCATGGTTATTATAGCTCATTTACAAAAAAAAATCAATCCCTTTGAAATAATAAAAATAAAATCCGGCGTTTTGATTTAATATACTCTTACTCCGTAATATTATGCGAAATCGGCGTGTTTTTTTGATTGCAAAACTCATGTTTTTCATGACATCAATTGTTGTGCAACGAGCTTTGCTTATTAATATCGTTTTGTGTCAAAACGAAAAAATGCGTCAAAAACAGTTCAGTTTAGGCAATCTCACACGTTGAGAAATATTAGGTTTTTAAGAAAACGATGATCTGATTCGTTTGATATGCATATTATTAACGGTATCTTAACGCCGAGTACCAAATAGCAATATTAATTAATCGCAACAACTGTAAAATAATCAAAAGAGTATGACATATATACGAAAAAGATATAGCATAAACGCTAAAAGTATGAATCAGTTCCTATAATCAGAAGAAATATGTCACGGATTAAAACGGGTATTGAAACAGACCACCATAAGTGCTATAATTGAATAGTGGAGGATTATAACATGGAAAAGAAACTGAAAAAATATAATGAGTTAACGGCGGACGAACTGTATGACATCATGAAACTGCGTGTGGACGTATTCGTCGTCGAGCAGAACTGCACCTATCACGAACTAGACGGTCTGGACAAAATAGCGTATCACCTCTGGCTGGAGGACTCTGACGGCATAGCCGCTTATCTGAGGATACTGCCGCCGGGAGCGGCGTTTGGGGATCCGGCGCTCGGAAGGGTCATTTCGGCGAGAAGGCGCTGCGGAGTTGGCTCCGTGCTGCTGAACGAAGGAATAGAAGCTGTCCGGGAGTTGTACGGAGCGCTCCCTATAACTATAGAGGCGCAGGTTTACGCAAAGCAGTTTTACGAGAAAGCTGGGTTCGTGCAGGTTTCCGATCCGTTCGACGAGGATGGTATCCCTCATATCAGAATGCAGCGAAAGCCGAAAAGCATTCATAGTTAAAAAATATGGGCTGTCGCGATGACAGCCCTTGATTTTATTTGTTCCATGCCCGTCCAAGCACAAAGCTGCGGAATCTCTGAGCGGCGGGCGGAAGGAATACGGAATCGTCCTGCACCATGAAGAAATCCCGTCTGTATGGCGGGGAGGATATATTCAGCAGCGACACGTCCAGCTTCTGGAGCATATCCATGTACGGCACGACAGCAGCGCCGAATCCTGCGGCGACCAGTCCGGCGATTACCTCGTCCTCCTCTGTCTCAATGTAGGAGCACGGAACTCCGCCGACCTGCTCGTACATTTTGTCGATGACCTTCCGCAGACCGGAGCCTTCCGCGAAGAATACCGCAGGATATTCCAGGGTATCAGCGAGATCAACGCTTTTGCGGTCTGCAAGCGGGTGGTTTTTCGGAACTATCATTACAAGCTCCTGCGACATCACCGGCACCGCAGCCAGTCCCAGCGATGGGTCAGGCTCCGAGCAGAACACAAGGTCGAATTTCCGCTGAAGTAAACCGTCGATAAGCCCGCCTGACAGCCCGGAATGAAAGCTGAACTGTATCCCGCAGTCGGGGTCGGCGGCGAGGAAATCTGCGGTGAGCTTCGGAATATACTCAACGCCGAGCGTCCGCAGAAAGCCAAGGCGCACGATCCCCTCGCCCTTCGCGGAGCGCTGGAGCGAATCTATCCCGACGTCGAGCGCGCCGAGGGAGCGCTGTGCGCATTCAAGAAACTCCTCCCCGAACCGGGTTAGCGTGGTGTTGCGGCCGGTGCGCTCAAACAGCGGCACTCCAAGCTCGGATTCAAGCTGATTTATCGCGTGGCTGAGGCTCGGCTGAGAAATGCAGAGCTGCTCCGCAGCGCGTGTGTAGTGCCGTACCTCGGCAAGTTTTACAAAGTATCTGAGATGATCTAAATTCATATCAATCCTCCTATATATGTATTATAGCACATTTTATCAAAAAAATCTATGGAATTATAAAAATAATACATTTGAAACGCGGAACTGATAGTGCTAAAATAAAACCTGGAAGAAAATAAAAGGAGGCACATATCATGTCAAAAGAAAAGACATTGTTCCGTGGGGAGCTTGCTCTGCCTTTCGCGGTGCTCATAAACAGCTTCGGCGTTGTTCTGATGCTGTATTCCGCCGCCGGAATATCCGCGATCTCAAGCGTCCCGTATGCGTTTTCTGAGGTGTTCCCGGCGCTCTCACTCGGAACCTGGACGTACATCTTTCAGGGACTGCTTGTTCTGTCGCTGATGATAATGCGGAAGAAATTCGTCCCGTCCTACCTGTTCAGCTTTGTAGTGGGCTTCGTGTTCGGCGAACTCCTCGACGTTTACGAACTTTGGATCGGCATTCTGCCGAACAGCCTGCCGTGGCGCGTGATATGGTTCCTGCTGAGCTACGTTATACTGAGCGTGGGCATTGCTCTGTCGAACCGCTGCGGCCTTCCGATAGTTCCGACAGACCTTTTCCCGCGGGAGCTTTCCGATATTACAAAGGTGGGCTATCCGAAAATCAAGATAGCGTTCGACGTGACCTGCCTGGCCGTGACCGCCGCGCTGACTTTCTTCGGACTGGGGCACATTGAAGGGCTCGGTATTGGCACTGTCCTTGCGGCGTTCACGATGGGCAAGGCGGTCGGAATATGCGGTGATTTCCTCGACAGGCATTTCCGCTTTGAGAGCTTTATGACCCGCAGGAAGTCCGCTGTTCAGCAATGAACTCCACCGCAGTTTCTATGACATAACGCGGCTTTATATCGGCAAGGCGCTTCATGTGGGGCTGTTCCAGGTGGAGCGCCTGTAATTCTGCGCTTTCCCATTCCTCCACAAGAATCACGCAGTCCGTACTTCCATCGGCGGGGAGGAAGTAATCGTAGCGCAGACACCCGCTTTCAGCCCGGACTATCTCCGGTATTCCCATTCCGGAAAGCTCGCTCAGGAAAGCCTCGGTGCTGCCGTTTTTCATTTTGTAAGTCACAAGCAATTTCATAGTATCCTCCGGATAAAGAAAAGCGCCGACTGCTTCAGCCGGCGCTTTCAGTTTCCCTGACCCATTGCACCGCCGGTGATTAGCACTACTTTTCTTTCCGTTTTTTCTGCCTCCTATAGATAAAATTAATTAAATGACCGCATGCGATAGTCATTTGTCATATGCTGTCTGAATTATAACACATGATTATGCGAAAAGCAATAGTGTTTTTGAAAAATATTGAAAATATCCATAAAAACACATACAAAATAGTGCAAATCTATGAATGTGCAGACTAATAAAAACAGAAGTGGAAACAATAAACAGTGTATAAATGAAAAACTTCGGTTATTTTTAAACAGAGCCGCAGGATCGCTTCCTGAAAATAACAAATGAATAAGGAAAGACACACGTTGACTAAGGTTGAATTTTCGCGGATTGTATGTTATAATGATATGAAAAGATGAATTGAAAGGCGGTATAGGATTGAATATAAAGAGAATATTCCTCTCGGCTGCGGCGGTCGTAATGTCGCTGACCATGCTGTGCTCCTGCGGTGAACCGCCCGGGCTGAGACTCGGCACGGGCAATCCTGGCGGAATATATTACGCATACGGAACCGTTCTCCGAGAGCTTGACGACTGCGGGATCGACGTGAAGAAAACGGAAGGCTCCCGGGCAAACATGCGGCTTATGAACGAGGGATTCCTTGACCTGGCGATAGTGCAGAGCGACGTGCTTGCAGAGGCGGTCAGCGGGACTGGAGATTTCGAAGGCACCCCGGTGACTGGCGTGAGGGCGGTCGCAGGGCTGTACTACGAAGCGTTCCAGATAATTACCCGGAGCGATTCCGGCATAACTGAACTTGCAGACTTGAAGGGGTGTAAAATGTCCGTCGGCGAGGAAGGCTCCGGCGTTGCCAAAAACGCGGAGTACCTGTTGCTGTCGGCTGGAATTCCGTCCAGCTCTGTAGAAACGGTGAACATGTCCTACGCAGAGTCTGCGCAGGCGCTTGAAAACGGCGAAATTGACGCGTTCTTCGTAATCCTGGGAGCGCCGTCGACAGTGGTTTCAGAGCTTGCCGAAAGCACGGATATCAGCATAATGCAGCTTGACGAGCGCACCGCAGCCGCAATGACCGGAATCTACCCTGGCTATTACAGCATGACGATCCCGGCGGGTACATACCGCGGTCAGGACGAGGAAGTGAACACGGTCGGAGTAAAGGCGGTGCTCACTGCGGAAGCCCGCGTCAGCAGCGAGAGCGTACGCGCAGTAACAGCCGCGCTTTTCGAAAACGCAAGCAGCATAAAATACACGATGACCGTACCCGCGCCGGATATCGAGTTCGCGGTGACGGATATTCCGTGCGGGTTCCATCAGGGGGCGGCGGATTACTATTCGTGGAACGGCGTGACCGTAAGCACGGGATCTGTTCCGGAGGTCAGCAGGCCGTTATTTGTGACCCGGGGAGATTAAGGAGGATATATTTTTGCACGTTTTAAATATCGACATGTATCAGACTCTAGCGTTTGCTGTGGGGGTTCTGTTCATAGGCGGTTTTCTGAAAAAGAAGATAAGCATACTTGAAAAATTCTGTATTCCTGCGCCGGTCATCGGCGGACTGATTTTCGCGCTGGTCTCCTGCCTGCTTTATGTGTTCGGCATTGTGGAGTTCAACTTTGATGAAACGCTGAAAAATGTCTGCATGGTGATGTTCTTCACCTCGGTAGGCTTTCAGGCTAATCTGAAGGTGCTCAGGGCGGGCGGGCTGAGCCTTGTGATTTTCCTTGCCTGCCTGTTTGTGCTTATAGTTGTTCAGAACCTCGCCGCTGTTGGACTTTCACAGGTGCTGGACATCAGCCCGCTTATAGGAATGTGCACCGGCTCGATACCTATGGTTGGGGGTCACGGCACGTCGGGAGCGTTCGGCCCGGTGCTCGAGGATTTCGGCGTTGAGGGCGCGACGACATTCTGCACTGCGGCGGCTACGTTCGGTCTGATAATCGGTTCGCTGATGGGAGGACCCGTCGCGCGCCGTCTGATAGTCAAGCACGACCTGATGAAAAACGCAGTCTCCGAAGACGCGACCATACTCGCCGAGGAGGAGCAGAAGCACCACCGCTCGGTCAGCATGTACGCTCCGGCGGCGTATCAGATAGCGATAGCGATGGGTCTGGGAACGGTCGTTTCCTGGGCGCTTTCACTGACCGGAATGACGTTCCCGGTCTACATCGGCTCGATGATAGTTGCAGCTTTCATGCGGAACATCGACGAGTACACCGGTTCTTTCCATATCCACATGGGTGAGATAAACGACATCGGCGGCATATGCCTGTCGCTGTTCCTGGGTATCGCGATGATAACTCTGAAGCTCTGGCAGCTTGCAGAGCTTGCGCTTCCGCTTGTTGTTCTCCTGGTCGCGCAGGTGATAATCATGGCGTTGTTCTCCTATTTCGTGGTATTCAACGTGATGGGCAGGGACTACGACGCTGCGGTGCTCAGCGCGGGCGTGTGCGGTTTCGGAATGGGCGCGACTCCTAACGCGATGGCGAACATGCAGGCGATAACCGAGAAGTTCGCGCCGTCCGTAAAGGCTTATCTTCTCGTACCGATAGTCGGAAGCATGTTCGCGGATTTCATCAACAGTCTGGTTATAACGTTCTTCATTAATATTCTTAATTGAGCAAATGGAGGTAGTTTTATGAAAGATAAAAAGAATAAACTTGATTTCTTCTCGGAAAATCTCGCGTTCCCGGAGGTGCATGTAGATTCCCAGAAAAACACCGACGATAACGAGCCGGCGGAGCCTCACGGCGATGTCGCGATAGATAATCTCGCCGTTCCCGAGGTCAAGGTGAAGGACCACAAAAAGGAATAAAAACACCGGCAGGTCGGAAGGGCTGCCGGTGTTCTCTTGCAGTCAATTGTTTTCGCCGAACATCATCTCAACGAATTTCAGCGTGTATTCGTTCCAGAATACCATATCGTGGCTGCCTTTGCTTTCAAGGTAAACATGCGGGACTTCAATGCCCGTGAGATAGCGGTGGAACTCCCGGTTCTGCTCGAGCAGGAAATCCTCCGTGCCGCAGGACATGAATATCTCAGGGATACGCGCCCCGGAGTCCTTCAGGCGTTTTACCAGCACCTCCGGGTTGCTGTCGCTTTCAAGAACTGCGTCGAGGTCGCCGAAGCACTCGCGATAGTAGTCGTAGTTCGCGACCCCGTTGTCCTCGCCGGGCTTCATTCCGGCGATCTGATGAATGATCAGAGCCGAGGACATCGCCGCGGTCTTTCCGAAGTTCTCCGGGTAAGTCAGCGCGGTGTGGAGCGCTCCGAAGCCTCCCATCGACAGACCAAGCAGGAATGTGTCTTCAGCAGAATGTGCCAGACCGAAAGTCCGCCTGAGATAATTCACAAGCTCATCGCCGACGAATGTGCAGTACTTATGCGCGGTGGAAAGCCCGTCCAGCCAGAAGCTGTTCTCGCCGCAAGGGGCGATTACCGCGAAGCCGTACTTCTGCATGAGCCATTCCGGGACCCAGTTTCCGGCGTCCCCGGTGTAGCCGTGCAGCAGAAATAAAGTCCGCATTTTCTTGGGAGTGTCCTCCGGCTTGTCGTTTGGAATGTACATTTCAAACCGGATATTCCGGTTGAGCGCCTGGGAAAAGTATTTGATAGAAAGTTGAGCCATGCTGCACCTCCGAATTTAATCAGGCCATCTCTAAAAGCCTTGTTTGAGTGAAAAATTGTATAGCACACCGACTGCTTCCTTAAACCGGTTTTTAGAGGTTCTCAATAAATTGATTTTACCTCATTCCGGAGGATTTGTCAATGATCCGCGTAAAAATTTTTTTTAAAACAGGCAGATTTTCCCGGCCTGGCATGTTATAATTACAGAAGGGAAACGAAAGGGGTGGTAATGTGTTCCAGATAACACACGAAAATGCGTCCGCGCTATTCAGACAGTACGCGAACGCAGTCTACCGCATAGCGCTGGGAATAGTGCGAAGTCCGGAGGAAGCCGAGGACATACTCATGGACTGCTTTTCCGCAGCGATACATCACGCCGGGGGATTCAACGACGAGAATCACCTGAAGAACTGGCTCATGCGAATGGCGGAGCACCGCGCTCTGAACGTGGTAAAATCGGCGAGGGTGAAACGCAATGTTCCGCTTGAAGCCGCTGAGGAGGTCGCGGCTCCGCAGAAAGCGCAGAACGAGCTGCTGGACACGGTTATGAAACTGCCGGATATCGTCAAGGCGGTGATCTACATGTTCTACTATGAGGACATGCCCGCAGCAGATATCGCAAAGACTCTGTGTATCAGTGAAAACACGGTCTACAAACGCCTTGCCAAAGGCAGGAAGCTGCTGAAAATATCTTTGGAGGAGGGACTGTAATGACTAAAAAAGAACTCAGGACTATGTATGATAAAATGTCGCTCTCCGAGGAAAGAATGACGGAGCTTGAAAAGCGGCTCGACGACTGCTTTGAGCACGAGCCGGAGAACATCAGTGATTTCGAAGAAACCGAGCTTATGCAGTTCAGCCAGGAGTACAAGCCTGCACCGCAGCGCAGGAATCCGCTGAAAATCGTGGTAACCAGCGCGGCTGCGGCGGCTGTGGTCGCCGTGGGAGTTACGGCGGCGTTCAAAACCGGGATAATTCCTACCGGGACGCCCGTTTCAGAGTTTACCCCGGACGTGCAGACCGAGGAAACCGCTGAACCCACTCAGGAGGCGGTAAAGCACGGCATAACCTCCGCAGACCTGCCGGAATATCCGAACAAGGGAATTCTGGACGACGGCTTTTATAAGCTGGACAGCGAAACCTTTGACGAGACCGTCGTGAACGATATCAAGGGGCTGAGCCTGCAAAAATCCGTTCTTGTTGCCGCCATGACCGTGACCGACTGCGACTACGAGTGGGGAAGCGGCGACACAGTCTACACTGTCACCATTGATACAGCGTACTACAGCCAGATGGGAATAGATCCGGTGGGGCGTTCAATAAAGATTCTCATGCCCGGCAGGATCAGTTACCAGTACGAGGGCTGTCCGCTCTATACAAAGGGAGACAGATTCTTTGCGGCACTGCGTAACGGCGAGCGATTCTATGAGGTATCAGCCGCGCAGACCATCGCCGATATAATCACCATTGACGGCGTAGATTACGCCGCGGCGCACAGCAAAAACCTCCCGGTGATATATAATCACGCCGGCGAGGAGGTCCTCACCTACGACCGCACCGTGACAAAGAATCCCGCAAAATATTACGGTGTCTATGCCATCGGCGAGTACGGACAGTATTACGCCGGGCTTGCCGAGCACGACGATAATCCAGTAGTGACATCTGAGGATAAGGTCGACGTTTCCATGCTGTCTTTCTATATGGACGCAGAAGTTCTGACAGAGATATTCGAGCCGAATTTCTTCGGAAGCTGGTCTATCCAGGACTACGACCCCGATTGGGACTTCAGCTATGATATTTCCCTGGAGTACGATGTCAGCTATGCATTTTCCGATATTTTCAGACCGATGAACGGAATCACCTGCGGCGGCTTCTCAATGGACAGCAAGGCGTTCTACATGCTGGACTATACCAACGGAGCAAATCTGTGGGTCGTATGGAAGGACGAACCCGAGAGCCTCTACCGCTATGAGGGCGTTGGAATGCGCGACCGTTCCGACTACCTCGTGGCATACAACCGCAGAGACGGCATAGTATCGCCGGAAGTGTCCGTTCCTTCAAGCATAGGTCAGCTCGGTCTGCTGAAAACACTTTCCGAGTATGGCGACAGCATCTGTGTGATACCCTCCAGAGACGGGCTGAGGTATAACGAAAACGCCTTAAAAGGCACGCTCGCCGGGACGGTCATGGACGTTCTGGAGAACGGCTCCACGGAATACGCAGGCGTAACATGGAAACGCACTCACATTGACCGTTACAGCGTTGCGAACATCGACCTCCCCGAGGAGCAGAACTGGCTGCTTGAAAAGTCAGCGGATAAGCTGTCGATAACGGTGCGCATGTTCAACGCAGACGAAAAGTGGCGCGACGCAGATTATTTGCTGGACTATTCAGGCGAGTTCTACAGGAATTTCCGCGTGGATTTCACCAGAACGGATTCCGGCTGGAACTGGGAATTTTCTCCGCTCTCCGGCGACCCATCAGACATGGATAACTTCTTCTCCCCGCTGACGGACCTCGATATTTTCCCGCCAGTAATGGACATCGGCGAAACTTCACCCGAGGTCTCCGTCGAGTACTACGCGGTGGAAAACGCCGGATTTACCGACATCTACGCATTGCGCACGATCAGAGGGGCTTCCGGCACAGTTTACGAGTACGATCTCTACTACCGCGACCCGCACACCGACTCCTACACCAAGCTGAATTACAGCGAGACCATGGATTTTTTAGTCGATGACAACGGCAGCGTTTTATCTGCGTCTATAGATGAATCTCAGCCGCGGCTGGCGCGCTACAAGCATGGCGTTGTAACGGCGTCTGGCGTGTGCGGCTCCACTATGGCGGTGCAGGGAGAAATCGAGCTGATACCGCACGGTGATTTCGTGATCGTCGCATACAACGACCCCGACGGCGGAAGATATACCGTTCTTGAGCGTACGAGCCTGTTAGTTGTAGGCTGCTATCAGCATCGTTTGCTGAAAATCACCGACGACAGCCTGGAGGTGCTGAACGAATACGACGGAAGATATACCAAAATAGAGTTTGACGACGAACTGAAGATACGTGCAGTCGAGAAAATAGCCCAGCAGCTATGGTTCAACTATGTGGTAGGCGCTCCTGTGGGTACAGGCGAGTATATGGTCATAACTGATGGATACATGGGCAGGGTTATTGCCGATCCGGAGCTTCGCACCTACCAGGGTATCCTGAATCAGTTCAAGGAAGTGTACACGGAAGAGGCGGCATTAGACGCGATGAGCCAGGTAATAGGTCACTCAGTCTGGGAAGTGGACGGCAGGACCTTCACTAACGATGGCGCGCGCGGTACTGACATTTCCATCTGGAGCGTGGGATTCTCCATTCCGGAGGAGACCAAAACCGACTCCACAGCAGTGCTGGATTTCACCATAACCTACGCGGATTTTGATACTGACGGTCCCAGCGACAAGCAGGATCACTACACGATAAACGCGGTCAAGACGGCGGACGGCTGGCGGCTGGACAGATTCTATTACCCGTATTAACTGGGTTGGTTCTTAACCGCAAACCCGTATTACAAAAGGAATTGTAGCGCTGTATACTCAGTGCAGGCCGTACTCTGATCAACAAAAAGGACGCTTTTTCAGAAGGCGTCCTTTTTCTATATCAAAAGTTCTGCTGCCGGGCACAAAATCCAGGAGTGATTTTGTGTTATAGCCGGAATTGGTTCGCTTCAAATATGCCCTAATAATCTGAAGGCGTTATCTGTAAAGCCGCCGGATCTACTTGTCTGCTGAATTGTTTGCGAGCTTCTTTGCAAGCTGTATCCCGATGAGAAGCAGGACAGGGAAAACGATAGCGGCGAGGATACCGGCGCGTAGCTCTCCGTTAAAGCACCCGGAAATGAACCCTGCAAGCGTAGGTCCGCCGGAGCAGCCTACGTCCCCGGCAAGCGCCAGCATTGCGAACAGAGCCGTACCTCCGCCCTTGACCGCAGCGGAAGCCTTGCTGAACGTACCCGGCCACATTATCCCGACCGAGAAGCCGCAAACCGCACAGCCGACAAGTCCCACAGCCGGAAGCGGAACCAACGAAATGCAGAGATATGCGGCAATGCAAAGCAGACAGCTCATTCTCATGAATTTGTCGAGGTCGAGCTTGTCGCCGAATTTACCGTACAGCAGACGAGAAAGCCCCATCAGCGCGGCAAAAGACATAGGCCCTGCGAGGTCGCCGATAGTCTTGCTTACGCCGAGACCCTGCTCCGCAAACGTGGAGGCCCACTGGCTCACCGCCTGTTCGCTTGCTCCTGCGCAGAGCATCATCAGCATCATTACCCAGAAAATTTTCCGGGTAAAAAGCTGTTTCAGAGTAAGTCCGGTCTCGCCCTCCTCGTGAAGGGAATATATCGGAGCCTTCGCGAACAGAATAATGTTAACAGCCGGAACCACAGCCCAGCAGACCGCGAGGATCTTCCAGTTCTCAATGCCGAACAGTGTGAAAAACAGCGTGGAAATAAGAACTACTCCGACATGTCCCCAGCAGTAGAAGGAGTGCAGAAGGCTCATAGCCTTTTCCTTGTTGTCAGTGGGGCAGGCTTCGAGTATCGGACTTATCAGTACTTCTATAAGTCCGCCGCCAATGGCGTAAATGAATACGGCGATCAGAATTCCGGCGAACGGGTCGGGGAACGCTTCCGGCAGGACTGTCAGGAGGACGAGCCCGGCTGCGGAGCATACATGCGCTATTATCGCTGAATCTCGGTAGCCTATCTTGTCAACGAATCCTGCTGAAAGCATGTCGATAACGAGCTGAATTCCGAAATTCAGCGTAATTAGCAGCGTTATCTGCGTCAGCGGAATGCTGTAGGTTTTCTGGAATGTAACGAACAGCAGCGGCAGGAAATTATTTACTATAGCCTGTACGATGTATCCTATAAAGCAGGCGTACATCGTGAGCTGGTAATTATTTTTTTTCATGGAGTTGCCCTTTCTTTTTGTCGATTTGTCGATTAATTATATCTGAATCCGGTTCAGAATTCAATCGCCAAAATCTACGAAAATTCCGGCGCATTCACAGGGTATTTTTAGTGAAGTTCACACTGCGGCGAATGCTTGACATCGCGGCGCTTTTGGTGTATCATATTTACATGGATAATAAAACCGGATTAAGATTCAGCTAAAGATGATATTTCCGCATGAAAGGGACATATGGATTCAAATTTGCTTAAATATATGGCGTTTATCAGGACGGTGGAATGCGGCAGCTTCACAAAAGCGGCGGAGCAGTTAAATTATTCGCAGTCCGGAATAAGCCGCATGATAAACGACCTCGAAACAGAGTGGCACGTTAAGCTCCTTGAGCGCAGCCGCGCGGGAGTGCGCCTTACCTCGGACGGGCTTACGCTGCTGCCCTATGCAAAGAGCGTCTGCGAGGACTACCGCCGCCTGCAAATGCAGATCGACGACCTGAAAGGGCTTCAGACAGGAATAATTCGCATAGGGACCATAGCAAGCGTTGCGGAGCACTGGCTGCCGCGTATAATCAGCCGTTTCAGGCAGGACTACCCGAATATCGACTACGAGCTGCTTATAGGCGACTACGGCGAGATAGAGCAGTGGATAAGCGACGGAAGGGTCGACTGCGGTTTCATATGCTCACCGATACAGCCTGACCTTGATTCCACGGTGCTGGAGCGCGACGAGCTGATGGCGGTGCTCCCGAAGGGACACCCGCTTGCGGAGCACTCCGCGGTACCCATCGAGGAGCTTTGCAGAGGTCCGTTCATGCTGCTTGAGCGCGGAGCCAGGGGAGAAGTTTCCGAGCTGTTCGAGCGGCGCGGACTTGTTCCGGATATCCAGTTCAAAACGCTGGACGACTACGCGGTTATGTCCATGGTTGAATGCGGCCTGGGTCTTGCGATACTCCCGGCGCTTATACTGAAACGCATTCCCTATAATGTGGAAATACGGAGCCTTGCCGAACCCGCCTTCCGGGATATCTGCTTTGTTATGAGAAACCACGAGACGGCTCCGCTGGCTGTAAAGCGGTTCGTTGACTACCTCGGGTACCGGAATTCACATAACTCTCAGATTAATTAGCAACTCCGGCACTTGACTTATTAAATAAAGTGTGCTAAAATATAAAGTTGGAAGCCTCTGTTCGTCAGAAGGCTGTAATTTACAGAAAGAGGGATTTTAAAATGACAAAGATAGATGTGTTCTCCGGATTCCTCGGAGCAGGTAAGACTACCCTTATCAAGAAGCTTTTAAAGGAGGCTTACGCCGGTGAGAAGCTGGTGCTTATCGAGAATGAGTTCGGCGAGATCGGCATTGACGGCGGCTTCATGAAGGACGCCGGCATACAGGTAACAGAAATGAACCAGGGCTGCATTTGCTGCTCTCTGGTAGGTGATTTCGGCAAGGCTCTGGCGCAGGTGCTCGAGCAGTTCCACCCGGATCGTATCCTTATCGAGCCGTCCGGCGTCGGCAAGCTGTCTGACGTGCTCAAGGCTGTCATGAACGTTCAGAGCGACGATCTCGTACTCAACACCTACACAACCGTAGTTGACGCGTCCAAGATCAAGATGTATATGAAGAACTTCGGCGAGTTCTACAAGAACCAGGTAGAAACTGCAAAGACCATCATACTCAGCCGTTCCCAGAAGCTCTCCGAGGACAAGCTCGCTGAGGCTCTTGCGATGATCCGCCAGCTCAACGAGCATGCTACCATCGTAACCACTCCGTGGGACGACATCAACGGCAAGCAGATCCTTGAGGCAATGGAGATCAAGAACAGCTTTGCAGAGGAGCTGCTCAAGGACGAGGGGATCTGCCCGGTATGCGGACATCACCACGATGATGACGACGATGACTGCGACCATGACCACGAGCATCACCACCATCATGACGATGACGATCACGAGTGCTGCCACCATCACGACCATGATGATGACGAGCATGAGCACCATCATGACCACGAATGCTGCCACCACGACCACGACGAGGACGAGCACGAACATCACCACCACGACGACGAGTGCGGCTGCGGACATCACCACCATCACCACGGTCACGACGCCGACGAGGTATTCTCCAACTTCGGCGTTGAGACTGCGAAGAAGTTCACCAGGGAAGAGCTTGAGAACGCCCTGTCCAAGCTGTCCGGCGAGGAGGAATACGGCACAGTACTCCGCGCTAAGGGCATCGTTGCAGGCGCTGACGGCGTTTGGTACCATTTCGACTTTGTTCCCGAGGAGTACGAGGTACGCACCGGATCGGCTGACGTCACCGGCAGAATGTGCGTGATCGGCGCAAAGCTCGCCGAGGACAAGATCAAGGCGCTCTTCGGAGTTTAATTTTCTACAAAAGCGAACACCGCGCCCGGGGCAAAACTCCGGGCACGGTACTATTTTAAGATAATGACAGGAGGAGCAAAATGGAGCTTCCGGTATATATGATAACGGGCTTTCTTGAGAGCGGAAAGACCTCGTTTATCCTCGACACGATAAGCGACAAGCAGTTCTCTAAGGGTCAGCGCACCCTTATAATTGCCTGCGAGGAGGGCGAGGTCGAGTACGCGCCCGATATCCTCAAGGCTGCAAAGGCAGAGGTGGAGTTCATCGAGGACGAGGAGGAATTTAATCCCGAGCACCTCAGCGAGTTGGTGAAGAAGCACCGCCCGACCCAGATAATGCTTGAGTACAACGGCATGTGGAGCCTCCGCACGATGGCGCAGAAGGCACCAAAGGACTGGATATTCTACCAGATCTTCATGTTCGTTGATCATTCCAAGTACCAGGTTTATATGAACAACATGCGCCAGCTTCTGTCCGATAATTTCTCAATCGCGGACATAGTAGTGTTCAACCGCTGCGAGAAAAACAAGGTCGACAAAAAGACCCTCCGCCGCAGCATAAAGGCTCTTAACCCGAAGATTGACATGATGTTCGAGTACACCGACGGCTCAATTGAACAGGGCTTCCAGGGCGACGACGAAATGCCCTACGACCTGAACGCAGACCCCATCGAGATAATCCACGACGACTTCGGTCTGTGGTATATCGACGTTATGAGCAACACCGAGCGCTATCTCAACAGAAACGTACGCGTAAGGGGCATGGTGTTCCGCGCATCTAACGTCCCGAAGGGGTACTTTGTTATTTCCCGCCGCGCAATGACCTGCTGCGCGAACGATATCCAGGTAGTCGGGATTCTGGTGAAGGCTCCGAACGCCGCCGATTTCAAGGACGGTGCATGGGTGGAAGTAACAGGAAGGATCATCGCCGAGAAGCAGTCGGCTTACAAGGGCGAAGGTCCAGTGCTTAACGCGGCTGAGATAAAGGAAACCGAAGCGGCTCCCAGCGAGCTTGTATACTTTAGCTGATGAACGGAAAAATTTTCACTGTCAGGCTCTCAGCGGACGAAAACGCCGTTGAGATACTTGACCAGACTCTGCTCCCGAACCGGGTCGAGTACCTCCGGCTGGAAACCGCGGAGCAGCTTTACGAAGCCGTCTTTAAGCTCCGGGTGCGCGGTGCTCCGGCGATAGGAGTCTGCGCGGGATTCGGAACGTACGTCCTGGCTCGGAAAATATCGGACGATATTCTGCCGGAGCTCCGCAGGGCGGGGGGGTACCTTGTTTCGTCGCGGCCAACCGCAGTAAATCTGAGTTGGGCTGTAAAACGAATGCTAGTCTGCGCGGAACGCGGCTATAGTTCCCGGGATGAGCTGCTTTCCGCCCTCCGGAGCGAGTGCACGGCTATTTGCGACGAGGACATAGCCACCTGCCGAGCTATCTCTGAAAACGGGCTTTCCCTGGTGAAAAGCGGCGACGGAATACTCACCCACTGCAACGCGGGAGCGCTCGCGGCGGTGGAGTACGGCACCGGGCTCGGCACGCTGCTGCTCGGAAGGGAGCGCGGCTATGAGTTCCACGTTTACAGCGACGAAACGCGCCCGCTGCTCCAGGGAGCCAGGCTGACCTCGTTCGAGCTGAACCACGCGGGGATAGACGTGACGCTCATCTGCGACAATGCGGCTTCGCTGCTGATGAAGCAGGGGAAGATACAGGCGTGCTTCGTAGGCTGCGACAGGGTCGCGGCAAACGGGGACATCGCTAATAAGATAGGAACGCGCTCAGTGGCGATAAACGCGAAGTTCCATGGGATACCGTTCTACGTGTTCTGCCCGGGCTCGACGATAGATTTCGGCTGCGCCACGGGCGACGACATCGTGATTGAGGAGCGCAGCGGCGAGGAAATAAAATCCATGTTCTTTTCAGAGCCTGTCGCTGAGCCGGAGGTCAAATGCTGGAACCCAGCGTTTGATGTGACTGACGCGGAACTTGTGACCGCGATAATCACCGAGCGGGGAATCGCGCGGTATCCATACACAGAATCACTAAAGCGGCTTTACGCTTCGGAGGGAATATGAAAATACGCTTTTACAACGCCAAAATACTTACCATGCAGAGCGAGGATATCATCACCGGCGAGCTTCACACCGACGGCGATAAGATCACGTTCGCAGGCTCTGAGAATATCACGCAGGGCAGCTTCGACCGCGAGATAGACCTTACCGGCAAGCTGATAATCCCGGGATTCAAGAATGCGCACACTCATACCGCTATGACGTTCCTGCGCAGTTTTGCGGACGATCTCCCACTTAACGACTGGCTCTATGAGCAGGTTTTCCCGCACGAGGCGAAGCTCACCGAGGAGGCGGTGTACGTTTTCACTCAGCTTGGCAACATGGAGTACCTTACGAGCGGAATAACTTCCAGCTTTGACATGTACATGAAGCTGGACAGCTACGCGAAGGCGTGCACCGATATGGGCTACAGAAGCGTTCTGTGCGGCTCCATCAACGATTTTGGCGGAACAGTTGAGGGTATCGAGGAGGAGTATAACAAGTTCAACCGCTTCGACCCGCTGATAAGCTACCAGCTCGGATTCCACGCGGAGTATACGACCAAGCGCGTGACCCTGGAGGGACTGGCGAAGCTGTCGCAGAAGTACAAGGCTCCGATGTACACGCACTCAAGTGAAACGAAGTCGGAGACCGACGGCTGCCGCGAGCGCTACGGGCTGTCCCCGACGCAGTTCTTCGAAAAACTCGGAATGCTCGAGTACGGCGGAGGCGGGTTTCACTGCGTGTGGTTCGATGAGGAGGACATGCGCATTGCCAGGGAAAAGGGACTGTGGATAGTTACGAATCCGTCGTCGAATCTCAAGCTGGCGAGCGGGATCGCTCCCCTCTGCGAGATGAAGCGCCGCGGGATAGACCGCATGGCGATAGGCACCGACGGAGCCGCAAGCAACAATTGTCTTGATATGTTCCGCGAAATGTTCCTTGTGACTGCATTGCAGAAGTACCGCGAGAATGACGCGGCGGCGTTCCCGGCGTTTGACGTACTGAAAATGGCATGCACCGGCGGTGCGCTTGCGATGGGACTTACAAACTGCGACATGCTGGCTCCCGGAAAACAGGCAGACCTTGCGGTCATCGACCTCATGCAGCCGAACATGCAGCCGATACACAATATTGCGAAGAATCTCGTTTACGCGGGAACAAAGCAGAACGTAGTCATGACTATGGTCGCCGGAAAAATCCTCTACGAAAACGGAAAATTCACGACGGTTGATGCGAACGAGGTCTACGAAAGGGCTGAGAAGCTCACACGCGAGATCTGCGGATAATACAAATAAGGCAATGCGGCAAGCGTTGCCTTTTTGCTATTGACAATCTCCTTATTTTATGGTAAAATAATAATAATAGTTATTGTTTTATATAATGGAGGGGAAAAATGAATTTTTCACGGCAGAGAGAGATAATATATGAACAGGTGAGAAATTTTCCGGTGCATCCGACCGCCGAGGAAGTGTACCGCGCATTAAAAAACGACAATCCGAATCTGAGCTTGGGAACAGTATACCGCAATCTGAATCAGCTCAGCGAAGCGGGAATGCTTCTTAAAATCCCGATAGCGGACGGCTCCGACCGCTTCGACGGCAGAACCGACCGGCACTATCACATGATATGCGAGAAATGCGGCAGGGTCTTTGACGTTGAGCTTGACTGCCTTGACGCGATACCGCAGACGGTGCTTCAGTCGACGGGGCATCACATAACCCGCGTAACGCTGAATCTGAAAGGCGTTTGCGCTGAATGCTCGGCTTCAGAACAAGGCTCCGAGCAATAATTACATCAGATTTGTGAAACAATTTCCTTTAATAAAAAACGCCGCAGTGAAAATAATATAACTGCAAGGGCGAAGTGAAAACGCTTCCGCTCCTGTAAAAGATACGGAGCGGAAGTTCCGTATAATAAAAAAGGTTTTATTAAAGGAGAACAAGATTATGGCTTCTAATAAGCAGACCAAGAGCGCACTCAATTCCATGAAGATGCAGGCAGCCAGCGAGGTAGGCGTTCCGCTGAACTCCAATGGCTATAACGGCGAGCTCACTGCAAAGCAGGCAGGCTCTATCGGCGGCCAGATGGTAAAGAACATGATCGCAAGCTACACTCAGCAGAACTCTGCTCAGTAATCACGCTGAATAACGCATAAACAAATCCCTCCGCAGCAGCGGGGGGATATTGTTGTTTACAGAATGATACATATGAGACCGCCGCATCCTTCGTTGATGATGCGCTGTATCGTCTCCTGCAGCTTCATTCTTGCGTCGGCGGGCATGCGGTAGAGCTTGTTGTGGAGTCCTTCGTTCACCAGCTCGTGCAGTGACTTTCCGAAGATGTTGCTTTCCCATATCTTTTTCGGGTTTTCCTCGAAATCGGTCAGCAGGTATGCGATTAGCTCCTCTGACTGCTTCTCGCTGCCGACTATCGGGTTTATCTCGGTTGTGATGTTCGCGGACATCATGTGTATTGAAGGCGCGCTCGCCCGCAGCCGGACTCCGTATTTGCCGCCCTGTTTTACTATCTTCGGCTCATCGAGCTTTAGTTCGTCCATCGTCGGCATGACGATCCCGTATCCGGTCGCCTCGACTTCCTCGAGCGCGCCGCGGACGCGTTCGTATTTGTTCTTTATCTGCGCAAGCTCTATCATGCAGGGCATAAGGTCGCTTTCGTCGTGGAGCACCAGACCGGTAGTTTCGCCGAGTATCTGGTAGAACAGCTCGTTTTTCAGAGTTATGTCGATGACTCCCGAACCGGTGCCGAGGTCGATATCCTCCGGAATAACCCTTGAGGTGTACTCGCAGGCTGAGATCTCGTCGGCGCAGGATTTTATGCTGCTTATGCCGTCTATCTTCGCGGCGGCGGACTTTATCGTGCTGAAAAGCTCCCTGCGCAGCCAGTGGTCGCGGTCGAGAGCGGTGATCCATTTCGGCATTCTGACGCGTATCTCGCTGACGGGGAACTGCAAAAGAACCATTCCGAGAAGCTCCTTTATCTGTTCCTCGGTGAGGTCAAGGCAGTTTACCGCCATCACCGGCGCGGAGTATTTCTCCTGCATGGAGGCGGCAAGCGCGCGGCTTTCCGGGGAATCCGGCTTCTGGCAGTTGAGTATCACAACGAACGGCTTGTTGATCTCCTTCAGTTCGGAGACTATCCGTTCCTCCGCCTGCTGGTACTCCTCGCGGGGAATATCGGTAATGCTTCCGTCGGTGGTGACGACTATACCGATGGTGGAATGCTCCGTGATGACCTTCCGCGTGCCGACCTCAGCCGCCATGTTGAACGGGATCTCCTCCTCAAACCAGGGGGTCATGACCATGCGCGGAGCCTCGTTCTCAATGTAGCCGATGGCGCTCGGAACTATGTACCCAACGCAGTCGATTAGCCGGACGTTCATCTTGACGCCGCCGTCAAGCACGATGGTGACCGCCTTCTCGGGAACGAATTTCGGCTCGGTGGTCATGATGGTCTTGCCGGCGGAGGACTGCGGGAGCTCGTCGTTTGCGCGCTCACGCTGGAAATCGTCGGCGATGTTCGGGATAACCAGGGTGTTCATCAGTCGTGTGATGAATGTCGATTTGCCGGAACGCACCGGGCCTACGATACCGAGATAAATGTTGCCGCCAGTCCTGCGTGCGATGTCAGAATAAATTGAGTGATCCATATTTCACGCTCCTTAAACTATCGGGATAACGACCATGCCGGAAAGCTCCGCGCTGCGGTCGGCGATCTCGTTTTCTTCCATGACTGCTTCGACCGTGGTGCCGCAGCGTTTGGCGATGTCCCAGCAGCTTTCGTGCCCGGTGGTGTAGCAGATACGGAGCGCGAATTCGTCGGAGCGCTCCTTCGGCTTATCCTGGTGAACCGCCGCGCTGCTGATAACGCTGAACTGCCTTGAGTCTGTAAGCTCTGCGGAGATATCAGCCTGCACCGTGACGTCAACGCTGCCGTCCGAGCGGATAGCGAATCCGGTGTTGCTGACCGAAGCGCGGCAGTTTACAGAGGTGTCCGGGGTGACGTTCGCGGCGGGTATCGTATGCTCGAAGGCTTCCTGCTTCTCAGCGACGAACGGTGTGCCGCCCGCGCATTTTCCAATCACCGTCATGCAGACCTGCCCGGTCACGAGCAGTCCGTTTTCGCCGTCAGGGCGGCAGGACACGCTGCAAAGTTCGCCGCGGCAGTCCCAGATAGAGTCGACTTCGCCGCCGTCGCATGCCACCGTTGATTTCACAGATGTCTGGGAATCTGCGCGGCGCTGGTCGGTGGGTATTTTAAGCGAGGCAGTGGTAAGCTCGGTTTCGTATTCCGTCGAGTAGGCGTCGCAGGGAATCGCCACGGTGGAGGTCTGGACGGCGCTGCACCGGCATTCCATCTTGAGTTCGCAGGAAATTACGCCGCTGTCGGATTTGGGAACAAGCTCGCAGTTCCTGACGATGAATTCCGGCGTGCAGGAGTGCTGGTCGGAAAGCCCCGGCATATCCAGTATCTGGCTGACCGGGATATCCGCAGACATTTTTTCGAGTTCGTCGCAGCCGCTGTGCTCGTCGGTGTGAACTCCATAAAGCGCGCTTATGCTGACCGTCCCCTTGACTACCGCCTTGTTCGCGATAACACGCAGATCGTCGATGCGCGGAACGGCGTCGCAGCTTATTATGTAGTCGATCCCGGGAGCGCCGGTCTCGATGTCCTCGCGGACGGCGAGCTGCTTGTCGGCGTAGATAGGCTCGGTGCAGCAGCTAACCTCCCGGGTGAGCACCTGCATGCCGTCCGGCAGAGCGGGCAGGGTGAATTTCGCAGGGCAGGTGACGGTAATGCGGCAGCTGATCGCTCCGCGGATATCGAGCCTCCTGCTGCTGACCGCGCGGCAGTTGCAGTAGTCGGTGCGGGGAACTACGGTGATACGGGGTTCGCCGCAGAGGTTTTCGGCTTTTCCGGCGATATCCACCGTTTTCGACCAGGTGTACCTCTGCTCGACGCAGTGCAGCGCGGTGCTGTTCTCAGCGAGGTACAGCACTTTGATGAGCACAACTCCGTCAAGCATTATCTTGTTCCCTGATACCGCAGCGGAGATCACTCTCGGCGACAGACAGCATTTAAGTATCCTGAAGATCTCCGGGTAATAGTCCGGCAGCACATGGTCAAGCTCAACGCCCTGCTCGGTCTGACCGTCGAAAAGGGTCTCGGTCATGAACACCGCGTCAGCTTTTCTGTTCATTTCTTCCATTGTATCCTCCTTCACGGGTGCGTAGGTATTGCTTTCAACAGCAATATATGCTTGTTCGGGGGCTTATATGATGAGTTGTACGGAAAAAATATCCGGGGCGAAAAAATGTGCCAAAAAGTATTTGATTTATAGAGAGATTTGTGCTATAATAAATATGTACGCACTCAATGACTATTATTGATGTGATATATCTGCATAATCTCACGTGTAACTGAAATAATATATACAAAAAATGTTTCAGGAGGAAAATTCAGCATGTGCGATGAAAACAGGAATGAAGCTCCGTTTACTGAGGAGCAGAACCAGCAGATGATCGACAACGGAATGATAGCGACGGTCAACGCTCCGCATAACATACACTGTCTGTCGATAATCGGGCAGATCGAGGGACATTTTCTTCTCCCTCCCCAGACCAAGACCACGAAGTACGAACACCTTATACCGGCGCTCGCAGCAATTGAGCAGGACAGCACGGTGGAAGGGCTGATGGTGGTGCTGAACACGGTCGGCGGCGATGTGGAGGCGGGACTTGCGATTGCGGAGATGATAGCGGGAATGTCGAAGCCGTCGGTTTCGATAGTGCTCGGCGGCGGGCATTCTATAGGAGTACCGCTGGCGGTCAGCACCGACGTGAGCTTTATAGTTCCGTCGGCTACAATGACGATACACCCGGTCCGCACGAACGGCATGGTGCTCGGAGTTCCGCAGACAATGACGTGGTTCCAGAAAATGCAGGACAGGATAACGCGGTTTGTGACCGAAAACAGCCGCATGAAGCCGGAGCGCTTCCGTGAGCTGCTGATGGAAAAGGACGAGCTTGTAATGGACATCGGAACCGTCCTTGAAGGCAGCGAAGCGGTCAGGGAAGGGCTGATAGACCACCTCGGCGGGATATCCGACGCGGTGCAGTGCCTGTACTCCCTCATTGAAAAGCGGAAGCCCGCAGAAACTGAAAAGCCTGCGAAATCATCCGCAAAGGGGAAGAAATCGGACAAAGCAGAAAAGTCCGCCAAATCAGAAAAAGCGGAAAAGTCCGGAAAGACCACTGCGCACACAAAGCCGCTGAAGCCCTCTGCGCAGAAAACCGCATTCGTGCAGCTAAGACCCGCCGAGACCCAGAGCCGCAGGAGCGCACTGAATTCCGCAGACTGGCACGGCGACAGATAACCCGCCTCCGGGCGGATACATAACGATACATAAGGGGAAAAATATGGACATAATTACGGTAATTATTCAGGCGGTGGTGCAGGGACTGACAGAATTCCTGCCGGTTTCAAGCTCGGGACATCTGTCGGTAGTTCAGCATGTGACCGGAGTCAACGGGGAAGCGGCGCTCGTGCTTTCGCTGGTGCTCCACCTCGGAACGCTTGCAGCGGTTTTCGTAGCCTTCTGGGGCACGATATGGGGCATGATAAAGGAATTTTTCCTTACTATAGGCGACATCTTTACCGGGAAATTCTCATGGAAGAACATGAACGGAAACCGCCGCATGATGTTCATGGTGATTATTGCGACGGTGATTCTGGTTCCGTTTTACCTGGTTGAGGGATTCTTCACCGGAAGGCAGGGCGATGGAGACATAGTGTTCGAGGGAGCCGCATTCCTGTTTACTTCGCTGATTCTGTTCCTTTCGGACAGATTCGGCCACGGCACGCGCACGGCGGAGCAGATGACCGTCAAAGACGCGGTTACGGTCGGGCTTTTCCAGGTCGTCGCGCTGTTCCCGGGTGTTTCCCGGAGCGGCTCCACAACGGCGGGTGGACTGCTCTCCACGATCGACCGCGGTTACGTTCGCGTTTATCCTCGGTATCCCCGCGATACTCGGCGGCAGCGTCCTGGAACTCGGCGATGCGCTGCATTCTGACATGGAGCTCGATTGGGTCGCTCTCGGAATAGGATTCGTCATCGCTGCGGTCGTTGGAATCCTCTCGATAAAGCTGGTCAGCTGGCTCGTCAAGAAGGACAGGTACAAGATATTCGGAGTTTACACCGCCGTTCTGGGCGCAGCCTGCGTGGCAGCGGGTCTGTGGGAGCACATTTCCGGAAACACGCTCCATTCCCTCCTAATGGGCTGAAATCACGTAAAGGAAGTCGGATAAAATGGCTGAGAATAAGACAACAAGACCGCGCTCCGGTTCCTCGAAGGGCAGCACCGGGCGCTCAAGACCATCAAAGAAGGCTCTCGAGGCTGAGCAGCTCAGGCTCCGCGAGGAGGCTCTGAAAGCCAGCATGCGCCGCCGTCACATCGCAACGGTGATAATGTTCGCAGTCGGGATCGTCCTGACGCTCGCTGCGGTTATTCCCGCCGGGGAAGGCGAGGGCTGGCGCGGATTTTTCGACATAATGCATGGACTGTTCGGTTACTCCGCTTTCCTGGTCGGACCCCTTCTTATTTTTGTTGCGATACGTCTTTCCGCGTTCAAGGAAGGTCACAAGCTCGGCATGGACGTGCTCAAATGCGTTGGAGGCATTCTCCTGCTGTGCGCGGCGGTTCAGATTTTCTCCGTCGGAGCTGTTCCGGGCGAGAATTTCGGCGAAGTGATCGCGAATCTCTACAAGGACGGCAAGGAGTTCCGCGGAGGCGGCGTGTTTGCGCTGTTCATCGGCGGCTTGCTTCTTCTGCTGGGCAGGCTGGGAGCTACGATACTCATTATAATTCTGATCCTGGTATGCGTGCTTCTCTGCACCGGGATCACGGTTGCGGACTTCACCGACCGCATGGTGAAGCCAGTCCGCAATGCGAAGGATAAGGCGGTCGAGCACCACAACCGCATACGCGAGGAGAACCGCATAGCCGCGGAAGAGCTCCACATGCAGCAGGACGAAATAGAGAAAATACAGGCGCAGATAGACGCGGAGCAGCAGGAGAAGCGCTCCGTAGCCGAGCTGAGCCGCGCCGTGTTCAGCGTTTCCGACCCGGAGGAGCAAGAGCCGGAGCCGATAGTCGAGGATACGTCGGTGCATACTGAGCCTGAATCCTCTGAAAAGCCGCATATAATCGAGGTCCCGCGACCCGATCCGGTGAAGCCCGCCGAACCCGAGCTTCCCGCCGAGCCTGATCCCGCCGAAACGGAGCAGCTCCTTGAGGAGCAGCACGAGGACAGCGTGGACTACATGGCGGAGATAAAGGACTACATAATGCACAAGAACCGCGCGGTTCTTGAAGAAGCTGAGCGCTCCGAGAAGGATCCTCTCGAGGACGAGGACGCGGAGCTTGTTCCGATAATAGACGCGCTGCACCGTTTCAAGGAGGAAAACCCGGAGAACGCTCCGGTGAGCAGCATTCAGGATCTCCCGGAGAATTCGATAACAAGTTCCGAGGAAAGCGAGCTTCCGTTCGACCTCGACGACGTTGCCGACGAGCCGGAAGCAGAATCGCAGCCGCAGAAGGACGCCGCAGTTCCGGAAGCCTCCGCGCCGAAGCCCGCGGAGCCTGAGCGCCCTGAGAATCCGGTAAAGCCTGAGATAGTGGAAGTTCCGCGCCCGGACAGACCCGTAACGCCGCCCCCCGCGCCAGCGCCGGAACGTCCCGCAATGCCGCTTAAAAAGCCGGCTCCGGAGGAACTGAATTTCAGCGATGTTTACACGCTTCCTCCGGTGAATCTGCTGAATCCGGTTCAGAAGAAACTGACTCAGGCTGACATCGACAATGAGATTGACCGCAACTCCAGGAAGCTGGTGGAAGCGCTCCAGAGCTTCGGAGTTCAGACCAAACTTGTAGGCGTGAGCCGCGGACCTTCCGTTACACGTTACGAGCTTCAGCCTGCGCCGGGAGTAAAGATATCCAAAATCACGGGCTTGCAGGACGATATCGCGCTGAATCTTGCCTCCGCCGGGGTGCGTATTGAAGCGCCTATCCCGAATAAGTCGGCGGTGGGAATAGAGGTTCCGAACAAGGCGCGGGACACCGTATTCTTCCGCGAACTGGTTGATACCACGGAGTTCAAAAAGAGCTTCGACAAGAAGCTCGAAACCGTTCTCGGCAAGGATATCAGCGGCGCAATGGTGACATGCAACATCGCTAAAATGCCGCACCTGCTCATTGCGGGAACCACCGGTTCGGGTAAATCGGTGTGCGTAAATTCCATCATTATGAGTATCCTGATGAAATCCACCCCGCAGGACGTGCGCCTGATAATGGTCGACCCGAAAAAGGTGGAGTTCATGATGTACAACGGAATCCCGCACCTGCTTATCCCGGTAGTCACCGACCCGAAGAAGGCGGCGGGCGCGCTGGCATGGGCGGTAAACGAAATGCTGAACCGCTACAAGCAGTTCTCCGACAACAACGTGCGCGACTTCACCGGCTTTAACGAGCTTGCAAAGGACCCGGACAGCGGGCTCATGAAGATGTCGCACATAGTAATATTCATTGACGAGCTGGCAGACCTGATGATGGCTTCCCCGAAGGACGTCGAGGACAGCATAGTGCGCCTTGCCCAGATGGCAAGAGCCGCCGGAATGCATCTTGTTATCGCGACCCAGCGCCCGACGGTCAACGTCGTGACCGGTCTGATAAAGGCGAATATCCCGAGCCGTATCGCGCTGATGGTGGCTTCCCAGACGGACAGCCGCGTTATACTTGACGTAAGCGGCGCGGAGAAGCTCCTTGGAAACGGCGATATGCTGTACATGCCCGTGGGACTTCCGAAACCGGTCAGAGTGCAGGGCTGCTTCGTATCCGATAAGGAAGTCGAGCGCGTTGTGGAGTTCATCAAGCAGACCTTCCAGGCTGAATACGACGAGCTTGTCATGGAAGAGGTCGAGCGCCAGACTGAGATGGTGGCTTCCGCGCAGGACAGCAAGTCCTCCGGGAATTCAGACAGCGGCGATATAGACACAAGCGACGAGCGCCTGGAGGAAGCGATAGATTTCGTTGTGGAATCCGGAACTTGCAGCACATCATCGCTGCAAAGACGGCTCAAGCTGGGCTATGGAAGAGCCGCGCGGCTTGTCGATATAATGGAAGAAATGGGAATAGTCGGACCTCTCGAGGGCAGCAAGCCCCGTCAGGTTCTGATGACAAAACAGGAATGGGCTGAGAGGAAACTCCAGCAAAGATAAAGTGAGGGAATTAAAATGCCGTTTTTGCCTGTAAGCAGACAGGATATGGAAGAACGAGGAATAGAGCAGCTTGATTTCATCTGCTTCACCGGTGACGCTTACATCGACCACCCGACCTTCGGAATTGCGATAATTTCGCGAATGATCGAAGCGGCTGGGTTCACGGTCGGAGTTATCGCGCAGCCGCTGTGCGACGCCGATTATATGAAGCTTGGGAAGCCGAAGTACTGCTTCATGGTGAGCGGAGGCAACATCGACAGCATGGTGTCGAACTACACAGTTGCGCTGAAAAAGCGTTTCGACGACGCGTATTCCCCGGGAGGAAAGGGCGGCAGGCGTCCCGACAGGGCGCTCACGGTCTATTGCCAGAATCTGAAGCGGCTTTATCCGGACGTTGAAATATCCATAGGCGGCCTGGAGGCTTCGCTGCGCCGTTTCGCGCATTACGATTACTGGAGCGACAGCGTAATGCCATCGGTTCTGGTAAGCACCGGAGCGGATTACCTGATGTACGGCATGGGTGAGGTCACGCTGACCCAGATGCTGAACAATTTTAAGGCGGGGCTTCACTTGAAGGACATGCACGACCTGCGCGGCATATGCTACCTCACTGAGCCGGAGAACACTCCGATAGGCGCGGTGCAGTGCGACAGCTTCGAGATAGTCCGCGATAACAAGAAAGCGTACGCAAAATCCTGCCGCAAGCAGTACGACGAGCAGGACGAGGTGTACGGCAGGACGATAGTACAGCGCCACGGAAACATGATGCTGGTGCAGAATCCCCCGCAGCGCAGCGTAACGCAGGCGGAGTTCGACTATACCTACGAGCTGCCGTACATGCGCATGTACCACCCGATGTATGAGAAGGAGGGCGGAGTTCCGGCTATCCAGGAGGTGGAGTTCTCGATAACACACAACCGCGGCTGTTTCGGATTCTGCAACTTCTGTTCCATCGCCCTGCACCAGGGAAGAAAAGTGCAGACCCGCAGCGAGGATTCCGTTTACGAGGAAGCCGTGAAACTCTCTGAGAATCCGCGTTTCAAGGGATATATCCACGACGTCGGAGGCCCTACCGCGAATTTCCGGCACCCTTCCTGCGAGAAGCAGGAGAAGTACGGCATGTGCAAGGGGAAAAAGTGCCTGGCTCCCACGCCGTGCAAGAACCTCATCGCCGACCACAGCGACTATATCAGGCTGCTGCGCCGCCTGCGCTCCATCAAAAAAGTGAAGAAGATATTCATTCGTTCGGGAATCCGCTACGATTACATGCTCCAGGACAAGAACAACGACTTCCTGGACGAGCTGGTGCAGTATCATGTCAGCGGTCAGCTCAAGGTAGCTCCGGAGCATGCCAGCAATAAGGTTCTCGACCTGATGGGAAAGCCGCATATCGAGGTTTACGAGGAGTTTGAAAAGCGGTTCTACGCAGCCACGAAAAAGTGCGGCAAGGAACAGTACCTTGTACCGTACCTGATGTCGAGCCACCCGGGCTGTACGCTTGAAGAAGCGGTGGAGCTTGCGGTGTTCCTTAAAAAGCACAATATCCGCCCCGAGCAGGTGCAGGATTTTTACCCCACGCCGGGAACTATTTCCACGGCAATGTTCTGGACGGGGCTGAATCCGTACACGATGGAGCCGGTGTTTGTTCCGAGGACTCCGGAGGAGAAACGCATGCAGCGCGCTCTGCTCCAGTATTTCAAGCCGGAAAATCACGACATAGTTGAAAAGGCGCTCATCATGGCGAAGCGCAGGGATCTCATCGGAACCGGCAAGGACTGCCTGATAGCTCCGTCGCCGCAGAGAGCGGCGCAGCGCGGCGGAAGCTCCGAAAGAAGGAAGCCCGGCGCACGCAGCCAGCAGAGCGCGCCGAAGCAGCAGTACCGCAGTTCCGGACACAACGCACCTAACGACCGCGAGAGGGGGAAACAGAATGGCAGGAAAACAGCGCAGGCAAAAAAGCATGTGGGAAAACCCCGCAGCTAAGGTCATTCTTGTAGTTTTCGCGGTTTTCATGCTGTTTTCGCTGGTGATATATGCCAACGACGTAATATTCAAGTTTGATTTTATCCCGTCCGCAGACGATATAATATCCTGGCTGAACGGCAAGTCGAACGCGGTCACTGTCGCAGATGGCGAGATAGCAGTGCATTTTATAGATGTCGAACAGGGAGACTGCGAGCTGATAGTTTCCGGTGATAAAACGGTGCTTATTGACTGCGGCGAGAAGATACATTCCGAACGCGTCAAGAATTATCTAAAAAATCAGGGAATACGAAAGCTTGATTACATCATAGCCACCCACCCGCACGAAGACCACATCGGCGGCATGGCGGAGATCATGAAAGAATTTACGGTCGGAACCGTCATTATGCCGGAGGTTCCGTCAGATCTTCTGCCCATGACCCAGAATTTCGAGGACATGCTTGACACGATAGACCGCCGCGGTATTACTGCGGAGTATTCTAGGCTGGGAAGGACGCTCGACCTCGGAAACGGCGCCGTGCTGGAGTTCTTGGCTCCGGTGCACGATGATTATACTAATCTGAACAATTACTCCATAACCTGCCGTCTTGTGCACGGAAACAAGTCGTTTCTGTTCACCGGGGACATCGAACGCGCCGCGGAAAGCGATATTCTCAACAGCGGCAAGTACATCAGAAGCGACGTGCTGAAGGTTGGACATCACGGCAGTACGTCGTCGAGCACGCCGGCGTTTATCGAGGCGGTAAGCCCCAAGTATGCTGTGATAGAGGTCGGCGAGGGGAACTCCTATGGACACCCGAAGACTGAGGTAGTCAACCGCCTGCTTTCGCATGGCTGCTCGATCTACACAACGATGGACAATGGAAACATAGTGTTTACCTGCGACGGCGAGAACTTCAGAATTTACACCGACCAGCAAACTGGAGATTTCCGGCAGGATACGGAGGAAGCCGCATGATAGTCGTTGACAGGATAGAGGACGGCTTTGCCGTAGTTTATTCCGGAAACGCCCGGAAGGATATACCGCTGAGCGAGCTTCCGCAGGGAGTTCACGAGGGAAGCATACTGAGGGAAGTCCCCGGAGGCTACGAGCTTGACGAGGCGGCGGAGCAGGAAAGGCGCAGGGCTATTTCTGAAAAAATGCGCAGATTGTTTAAGTAGATCCACAGAACAGGGCTTCAGGTAAAAATGAAGTCCTGTTTCTTGTGAAATTACACAAAAACCATGCGCTGACATCAGTAATTATAATTAAAACAACGTTTTTTTCTCAAGTCCCTTGTAAGGTGGAAAAAAAAGTAGTATAATAAAGAACGATGTAAAAATCTAATGTGAAGGATCGTGAATTAATTGGTAAGAAATGACTTACGTAACATTGCAATAATCGCCCACGTTGACCACGGCAAGACTACCCTGGTCGACGAAATGCTCAAGCAGGGCGGCGCATTCCGCGAGAATCAGGTAGTAAGCGACCGCGTAATGGATAACAACGCCATTGAGCGCGAGCGCGGAATCACAATTCTTGCGAAGAACACTTCCTGCATGTACAACGGCGTAAAAATCAATATCGTCGACACCCCCGGCCACGCTGACTTCTCCGGCGAGGTAGAGCGTATCCTCAAGATGGTAAACGGCGTTCTTCTGCTGGTAGATTCCTTCGAAGGAACAATGCCGCAGACGAGATTCGTCCTCCAGAAGGCTCTGGAGCTTGGTCACAAGATCATCGTCGTTGTCAACAAGACCGACCGTCCCGACGCCCGCAATAAGGAAGTCGTAGACGAGGTGCTAGAGCTTCTGCTCGATCTTGACGCTTCCGAGGAGCAGATCGACAGTCCTGTAATTTTCTGCTCCGGCAGACTGGGACTTTCCTCCTACGACCCCGACCAGATGGGCACAGACTTCAAGCCGCTTTTCAATAAGATACTCGAGCATATCCCGGCTCCCGAGGGCGACCCCGACGGCGAGCTCCAGGTGCTTGTATCATCCATCGACTATAACGAATACGTCGGCAGAATCGCCATCGGACGTATCGAGCGCGGCAGAATGCGCAAGAATCAGGACGTTATCGTGTGCGACCACCACAACCGCACCGCGCCGTTCAGAAGCAAAATCGTATCCCTCTACCAGTTCGAGGGTCTGAACAAGGTCGAGGTTGACGAGGCAATGGTCGGCGATATCGTGTGCTTCTCCGGTATCGAGGGCGTTACCATCGGTCAGACTATCTGCTCCGTTAACTGCCCCGAGCCGCTTCCTTTCGTGAAGATCTCAGAGCCGACGGTTGAAATGACATTCTCCGTAAATACCAGCCCGTTCGCCGGCAGAGAGGGCAAGTTCGTAACCTCCCGCCAGATCCGCGAGCGCCTGATGAAGGAGACACTCAAGGACGTATCCCTGCGCGTGACCGACAGCGACAAGCTGGACGCATACAATGTAGCAGGCCGCGGTGAAATGCACCTGTCCATACTCATCGAGACCATGCGCCGCGAGGGTTACGAGCTTTCCGTAAGCACGCCGCGCGTACTCACCAAGGAGATCGACGGCGTACTCTGCGAGCCTGTTGAGCGCCTGGTTGCGGACGTTCCCGGCGACGCAGTAGGCGCCGTAATGCAGAGCATGGGTCAGCGCAAGGGCGAGATGATCTCCATGCACCCCATCGGAAACCGCACACGCCTTGAGTTCCTGGTTCCGTCCAGAGGTCTGTTCGGTTACAGAAGCGAGTTCATGACCGACACCAAGGGCGAAGGCATCATGAATTCCACGTTTGATTCCTACAAGCCGTACTTCGGCGATATCCCGAGAAGAACTGTAGGCTCCCTCATTGCCTGGGAGACCGGTCCTTCCATCACCTACGGTCTGTTCAATGCGCAGGAGCGCGGTACGCTGTTCATCGGCGCAGGCGTTCCGGTATACGAGGGCATGATCGTCGGCGTTTCTCCGAAGGCAGGCGATATTGTCATCAACGTGTGCAAGAAGAAGCACCTCACGAATACCCGTGCTTCCGGCTCTGATGACGCTCTGCACCTTATCCCGCCTAAGCAGATGAGCCTTGAGGAGTGCCTTGACTTCATTCAGGACGATGAGCTTGTTGAGGTAACACCGAAGAACATCCGTATGAGAAAGGTTATCCTTGAGCGCGACCTGCGACTCAAGAACGAGGCAAAGACCAAGAAGTAACAGAACAGCAGCCGCACGACTTCACGCGCGGCTGTTTTTATGAGGTGAGTATGTACAAAGCGATATTATGGGACGTCGACGGCACCCTGCTGAACTTTCTCAAATCAGAAAACGCGGCAATAAAGGAGTGCTTCCAGCATTTCGGGCTTCCGGAATGCACCAACGAGATGGTCGGAGTGTACTCCGCGATAAACGAAGGCTACTGGAAGCTCCTTGAGCGCGGGGAGATCACAAAGCCGGAGCTTTTCACGCGGCGGTTCCGCGACTTCTTTGGGAAGATCGGAGTGACCTGCGATGAAGCGGAGTTCAACGCGCTGTATCAGCGCACGCTTGGTAGTCACATTTTCCCGAACGACAACGGGATCGAGCTTGTCAGGTCGCTTAAAGGGCGCGTCCATCAGTACGCGGTGACGAACGGCTCCGCGGTCGCGCAGGAGCGGAAGCTGAGCGTATCCGGACTTGATAAGCTGTTCGACGGTATCTTCATCTCGGATAAGGTAGGCGCAGAAAAGCCAGCCACGGAGTTTTTCGACCGCGTATTTGAGCAGATTCCCGAGAACAGGGAAGATGTGATAATCGTCGGGGACTCCCTGACAAGCGACATCAGAGGCGCAAACAATGCCGGAATAGCCTGCTGCTGGTACTCTCCGGAACATTCCGAGCCTCCCGCAGATCTTCGTATAGACTACACAATAACCGACCTCAACCAGATAACCCAGATAATATAAGAATATCCCCGGAAGCGAGCTTCCGGGGAATCTTTTACATCATCGGGGCAAACAGCCGCAGTATTGCGCGGCCGATGCGCTTGAAAATATTGATGTGAATGCAGTCCGAGTAGGTTATCTCCTGGCATACCTTGAGCGTTTCGAGGTAGTCGCGCTTTATATCGGGAATGCACTCGCACTTGTACATCCAGGAAGCGCACTCGAAGTGCAGGTAAAGGCTGCGGAAATCGAGATTGATCGTGCCGACGACCGCCGCCTTGTCGTCCGAAACGAAGTTTTTCGCGTGAATGAATCCGGGGGTATATTCGTAGATTTTCACGCCGTATTTTACTAGTTTACGGTAGTGTGCGCGGGTCACGGCGAAAACGAACCACTTGTCCGGAATGTGCGGCGTGATGATGCGGACGTCAATTCCGCTTTTTGCGGCGAGAATGAGCGCCGTCTGCATTTCGTTGTCGATTACGAGGTAGGGCGTGGTGATGTACACATAGTCCTCGGCGCTGTTGATTATATTGAGGTAGACGTTTTCGCCGACCGGTTCGTCGTCAAGCGGGGAATCGGTGAACGGCACCACAAGGCCTTCTCCGCGGCAGTCCGCGATTTCCTCCGGTCGGGGCATGTACTGGCTGTATTCGTCGGGCTTGCTGTGGGTAAGGAAGTTCCACATTGCAAGGAACATCATCGTGAAGCTCCAGACGCCCTCGCCCTTGAGCATAACGGCGCTGTCCTTCCAGTGGCCGTACTTTTCGTATTCGTTGATATACTCGTCGGCGAGGTTAATGCCGCCGGTGAACGCAGTATGACCGTCGATGACAAGAATTTTACGGTGATCGCGGTTGTTCATTTTCGCAGACCATATCGGCCGGAACTGATTGAACACCCTGCACTTTATGCCCTTTTCCTCAAGAATTTCGTTATACTTGTAGGGGAGGGTAAACAGGCAGCCGATATCGTCGTATATCATGCGGACGTCAACGCCCTCTTTCACCTTCCGTTCGAGGATATCGAGGATAGTTCCCCACATTTTGCCCTCGGCGACGATAAAATATTCGAGGAATATAAAGCGCTTCGCCTTTTCCAGCTCCTCTATCATTGCGGCGAATTTCGCCTCGCCGATAGGAAAGTAGGTAGTTTTGGTGTTTGCGTAGACCGGATAGCCTCCGTAGTTGTAGAGGTACTTCGCCTGCTTTTCAGCGGCGGTGTTGTCCCGGTGGAGAGCGCTCATAAGCTCGTTGTTCTGCGGGAGCAGCAGCCGGGCTTCATCGTTGTACTGCGTCATTCGTTTTCGCAGACGGTCGCCGGAGTGGCTGTTGCCAAAGAAAACGTAGAACATCACGCCGAAAATCGGGAATGACAGGATAGCGAACATCCACGCCATTTTGTAGCTCGGGTTAATGTCCATATTATAAATGTACAGTGAGAGTATCACACCCAGAAGCACGAACGCGAAGTAGGAGTAAGTATACTGCGTGCCGAACGACAGGAATATTACCACCAGGTAGGTGAGCTGTAAGAGTATGCCGATAACGCATACCGTCGTTCGGTTGAATATCTTTTTAAGTAATTTTGTTAAAAAATGCATTTATTGTCTCCTTGCTATGGATAAAACCACCTCTTATATTGTATGCAAAAATTACGGATTTGTCAAGGGCACAAATCCACAAAGTGTGAAAAAAGCGGCAGCTTTTAAGCCGCCGCCTGAATATTTAGTTGTTTTCCGCCTCGGAGGTCTTTTGGGATCTGCCAGAATCCGGCACAACGTAGTAAACACGTTCGTCCGGCATAGCGAAATCCAGCTTGCTGCGCGCCATATCTTCGATGTACTCGTCCATATCGGCGTCCTCGTCGAGATATCTGCGGATCTCATCGTTGGAGTCCTCCACAGCGGAGGTCTGTGCTACAAGATCATCATATTGCTGCTCGTAGTTGCTGATGGAAATATTGGTTGACACGATGGAAACAACAACGAACACCGCAACCATGATACCTGCGGTAAATGCGAGCATTTTAAGTATGCTGTGCTTTCTTCTGGGCGTTGTTGCTTCGTATGACCTGAGCCTTAATGACATGACCTGTTTCACTTCCCCTAGTATGAACTTTACGGCTTTCTTTATTATACACTATTTTAACCTTATTTTGCAAGGGTTTGCGGAGCTTTTTTTCAGCGCTCAGGCAAATTTTGTTGATTTCCCCAAATACGCCAGCCCACACATGTGCAATAGCGCCAAATAGTCTGCCGAAAAATCTGCCGAAAAAGCGGAAAACCGCCGACAGAGCCGACCGAACCGCCCCCGCGACCGCATTTTCAACGATGTTTAGGAGCCTTCCGAGCGTTGTAATGTAGGTGAAAATCCCTGCGCCGAACCCGAGCACGGTGTATATCCTGATGTAGTTCCCGAGGGAAAGCGACAGCTTGGTAACAGCGCCGGCGGCGATGACGAAAAATACGATGTCGCAGACGAACGTCACCACCTGGAAGGGAAACATAACGCGAATTATTCGCAGAATTTCATATACGACTGCAAAAATCAGCCCGGCGGCGAACGCGATCATGAAGCAGTCCGGAATCGAATATGCCATAGCGCTCACCTGAAAAGCTTTCCGAACATGTTTTCGGAGCTGCTGAAGCTGTTGTAGCAAAGGCTCTTTATATCTCCGAACATCGACAGATCGCCGGTTTCTGCCTCCAGCGCCCTGACATGGAGATCCCTTCCGCGGACTACCAACTCGCCCATTATCGTGTTGAGAACTATTTTTGTCTCAGAAAAGCTGTCGATGTCCTTTACGCCGGAAATGCGGAGCTCCCGGCGGTTTTCCATAATAACGTTATGCGGCTGCGACGAATTCTGCATAAAGCACCTCCTGCCTGATTTGTACAAGTATATTCAGGCAGGAGGCGTAATATTACAGGTTCAGACGACCTCGTAGAGAGCGGCTGCGTCCTCTTTTTTTGTGAATTCTTTGACATCAAGCACGCGCACCTTGAGCGGCTTTGCGCCGATGTTGATCTCGATGATGTCGCCTTCCTTGACATCGTAGGAAGCGCGGGCGGGCTTTCCGTTGACGGAGACCTTCTCCGCGTCGCAAGCCTCGTTTGCAACTGTTCTGCGCTTTATAAGTCTTGAAACCTTGAGGTATTTGTCTAATCTCATTTCAAACCTGCTTTCTGTAAAACAATAGCGGCAGGCAAGCAGCCCGCCGCGTTTTGTCAGTCAAATCGGTTCAGATCAATTACTCGCTTACAGCGTCCTTGAGAGCTCTGCCTGCCTTGAATGCAGGAACCTTTGTAGCAGCGATCTCGATCTTCTCCTTGGTGCGGGGGTTGATACCCTCTCTAGCTGCACGCTCGCGTACCTCAAAAGTACCGAAGCCTACGAGCTGAATGGAGTCGCCCTTTGCGAGGGTCTCTGTTACGGTGTCTACGAAAGCTGCGAGAGCCTTCTCGGAATCCTTCTTGGTAAGACCAGTCTTCTCAGCAATAGATGTAACTAATTCTGCCTTTGTCATGTTGTTTGAACCTCCAAATTAATTATATAATCCAACGGTTACTGACCGTCAAATACCACTTTCATAAGCTCCGCGAGTTCATCCTCTGACATCTCGTCGAGCTTTTTGCCCTTTTCTGCCGCCATTTTTTCGGCGCGGCTGAAGTTTATTATAAACGCATTTGAAGCGTATGTCAAGGCTTTTTCGCCGTCGATTTTCAAAATTCTGTCCAAATTACAAAAATCGAGCAGCATCTTTCCGCATATCTGTTGATTTTGCGAATTGACCTCAAAGCCGTTTGCCTCCAGCATATCAAGCTCCGTGCGTATCCTGTCTGCAAATTCCTTTGCTGAGTTCATCGGATATCCGGCTCTTGAAGCGCGCTTGCAGAGCTTTTCTCCGCGAAGCAGGGCAGGGAATGTGTTAGGTACGCTCTCCAGCGTCTCAGTAAAGGTATCCTGGTGCTTGGATTCACGTTTCAGCGCGTCCCAGTTCTTTAGGACTTCCTCGCTGCCGTCTACCTTGACCTCGCCGAAAACATGAGGGTGACGATAAACCAGCTTCTGGCAGATATCATTGCACACATCGTCGAAATCGAACGTTCCGTTTTCACGTTCGATCTGCGCATGGAATACTATCTGGAGCAGCAGGTCGCCAAGCTCTTCGCGAAGCATTTCGGGGCTGTTCTTGTCGATGCCCTCACATACCTCGTAGGTTTCCTCGATAAGATCGGTGCGAATACTCTCGTGAGTCTGAACCTTGTCCCAGGGGCAGCCGTTTTCGGATCTCAGAATTTCGATGATTTGCCTGAGGTCGTCGATACTGTATTTGTCCTTGAAGTCAAAGTTTACCATAATATACACCAGCCTTTTATTTAAGCCCTTTTGAGGCGATACCTTTTATATATTACCCTATTTTCGCGCTTTTTTCAAGGGGTTTTATAAATTTTTTCCGGCAGATTTTATTAATCGGCGCTTTTTACGAAAATCCAATGTTGAAATTAGTGATATTCCATAAACAATAGCGCCTGCAAACACGGCTGTAATGACGTTCAGAGGCGATGGCAGCGCGTTTTTCACCACCTGGAACACAAGCGCGGCGGAAACTCCGCAGAGCAGCGAGCAGAACAGCGGACGCTTCACGCAGGCGAAAACACTGATCTTCCCGCCGAGTTTTCTTCGTAGAATCAGCGACCCGGCGGCAGACATCACGATGTAACCCGCGGCGGTGGAAACAGCGGCACCGGAGATATTCAGCGCGGGAATTGATATCAGCAGCGGATTCAGCAAAGCCTTGAGAGCAACAGCGCAGCACATGAGAATAAGCGGAATATGTGCCTTTCCGATAGCCTGGAACACTCCGAACATAGCCGAAGCGATTATCATGAAAAGACCTCCGGCGCACAGAACCGCGAAGGCTCCGGCACAGGCGCTGACCTCGGCTGTGCGGCTGCGGTACAGCATGGAGAGCAGCGGTTCCGCGAGGACGGCGGCACCGACGCATGCCGGAAACCCGATAGCAGCCGCGGCGCGGAACAGCGTACAGCAGCCCTGCGCCGCTGCGTTTTCGTCTTTGCGTTCCCATGCGGCGGCGATTTCCGGCACGGAGGTCTTTTCGGTCATGCCAGCAAACGAGGGGATCAGCATGAACATTGTCATTGCGATCCCGGTGTAGCTTCCGTACATGAAGTTTGCAAGTCCGGGAAGTCCTCCGGCGGCGGGTAGTATATCAGAGAATTCGCGCTGGAAGTATACAGCGTTCATTTCAGCGGAGGCTTTCAGAGTGCGGGTGACGGTCAGCAGGTCGATGAAGGATACGCAGTTCATTACTAAGGCAGAAGCCGCGACCGGTATTATCTCGCGTATCAGCC